>JAANMT010002005.1_pt1 | contig 18249 bp, 18 predicted proteins | sample 7279711 | NCBI WGS metagenome assembly JAANMT01 (sample SAMN14094538, study PRJNA606508) | bioreactor metagenome | isolation source: A lab-scale SPAN reactor treating ammonium-rich wastewater day 1 | place: Ireland: Galway | collected 2017-01-16 | reverse complement strand
TGCGCCCGTCATCACTATCATCCTTTCGCTGCTGATAAGTCAGACCGTGCCGAATTTCGTCAATACGGCCGGCATGGTGGTCGCCATTATCGCCACGGTGCTGATGGTGCTGGAGGAGGAAACCAAGTCCGTGAAGCCGTTGGCTTGATCCAAGTTGCCAAGAATAACCCCTAAGGCTGGAATGGCCTCTCCATAAATCTTCCCTCGGTAACCGCCGACGTGAGGAGGCGGAGAGCCTTGCATATCAAGAGATTCCGCCTCCTTACGTCGGCGGCTACGGTTCATGGGTTCTATGCGCAAACTTGGGTTGGGGGATTCTCTCCGGGCCGGCCCGTGACCCGTGGGGTGGTGCCAATTGACTCGCCCGCGCCCGCGCGCCACGGCATTCTCGGTTCTGTTATGTCGGTTTCACCCATCGAACAAGTTTGTGAGAAACTCGCTGCCAGTCTGGCAAACGGGACTTTCGTGCGCTTGGTGTTGTCGGCGCCGATCAAAGTAAAGGTCGGTCCGCAAAAGGTTCTGGGCCGTTGTGTGGTGTTGAAAGGTATCCCACACCTTTCACTGACATTGCGCCACCCGACCCAGGACTTGACGAAGAATCTTCCGCTGGCCGAATGTGCCGCGTGGCTGCGCGGTCAACTCGAACACGAATTTCGCAGCGCGTTGCTCGGCACGACCGTCCGCGACTGGCAGTTCATTTCCGCCGAGCCAGGCACCGCGCGGTTGATAGATCACCAACCTTCCAACAGGAGTGCCCCTCCGCGCGAACATGACCGCAAACACCTGGGATTCCTCGACGCATCGGCGCGGGATTGGTTGGCGGGATTGGATATCTTGGACGCCACTGGCAAGGTCCGTGCCTCGATGGCGGACAAGCACCGGCAGATCAATCACTATCTCGAAATCCTCTCTCATCTGGCGAGGGAATGTGGCTGGCTTGAAGCTCAGATTGCCGGCGCGAATGAACTTCAGACTCACGAACAGCCGTCTCCCCAGCAGGCGCTGGTGATTGCCGACATGGGCTGCGGCAAGGGCTATCTCACGTTTGGCGCGTGGCACTTGTTCCATCGCATCGGAAAGCAACCAGTGCGCATCCTGGGAGTTGAAGTGCGTCCGAATTTGATTGCGACCAGCAACCAACTCGCCCGACATATCAACGCCAAAGGACTGGAGTTTGTGGCCGGCTCGATTCAATCCGCCAGCCTGCCGCCCTTGGACGCGCTGATCGCCTTGCACGCCTGCAACACAGCCACCGACGACGCCATTCGCCGGGGCATCGAACTGGGCGCGAAGCTCATCATCGTGGCGCCGTGCTGTCATCAGCAATTGCGCCCGCAACTCGGCAAGCCCCAACCGCTCGCGCCAGTGTTGCGGCATGGCGTGATGGCCGAGCGAATGGCCGAGTGGGTCACGGACGGCCTGCGCGCGTTGTTTCTTGAATGGGCCGGCTACCGCACCAAAGTCATGGAGTTTGTGGACGCCGGACACACGCCGAAAAACCTTATGATCGCCGCCGTGCGCGAAAGCCAGCCCTTTCAGGACCAAACTATCAAGCAGCGCATTGACGACTTGAAGGAGTTCTATGGCATCCAACAACACTCGCTTGACGATCTTCTCCAGGGCGCATGACCCGTCCTCTTTGACCACTCAACGAATCAACGTTTCGATCAATGGACGGAAATACGATTGACTGGCGCGCGCTTGAGCGTCTGCGCACAGCGTTTCTCGCGGGCACGGCGGGCGCGGACGATTACTGGCAGCGCGAAGCCGACCTGGCGAGCTACGATGCCACGTTCGCCCAGCGCATCGGCTGGAAGTGGGATTACGTGCTGGCGGATCTGACCCGGCGCGGTTGGTCGCCGCCCAAAGGCGAACTGCTCGATTGGGGCTGCGGCAGCGGGATTGCAGCGCGCGCCTTCCTGGATCATTTCGGCACAGATGCCGGGCGCAAGCTGCACGTCTGGGATCGCTCAACTTTGGCGATGGAATTCGCCGCGCGCCGGGCGCGAGAGAAGTACCCGGGCCTGCAAGTCACCAGCGGTTTGCCCGAACCGCCGGCGGTGCTGCTGCTAAGTCACGTCCTCACCGAATTGAATCCGGAGGCTGCAAGCTCATTGGTTGAACTGGCGGCGCGCGCAGAATGTGTACTCTGGATCGAGCCGGGAACTTACGAAGCCAGCCGTGCGTTGATTGCCATTCGCGAACAGATACGCGGCGTCTTTCACGTCGTCGCGCCCTGTACGCATCAGACAGCGTGTGGAATGTTGGTACCGCAGAATCAACAACATTGGTGTCATCACTTTGCCAGGCCGTCGGCGGCAGTTTTTACCGACGGGCACTGGGCGCGTTTTGCCAATCTGGTCGGAATTGATCTACGCGATCTGCCGCTGAGTTTCCTGGTGCTCGACAAGCGATCCGTTGCGCCCCTGCCGTCCGGTGCGGCGCGCGTCATAGGCCATCCGCGGGTTTACAAGGCGCACGCACTGTTGCTCGGATGCGATGCCGACGGGGTGCGCGAGCGTCACCTGACCAAACGCGCGTTGCCGGAGGAATTCCGCCGATGGAAGAAGCGAAATGGTTGCGCGCTCCAAGTCTGGCAGGGTAGCGGCGATGCCATTACGGGGGCGCTGGATTTTGCTTCGGAATAGAACCAGCCGATGCCGCCGCAGAATTCGATCCTCCCAGCCAAAGGTCCGCTTTACTTCCGGTTGATCAACGCCCCCAGCAGCACGCCCACGCCGAACACTACGCCCAGCGATTGATACGGATACTGGCGAATGATCCGATCCGTTGCGCGAGCGCTGGTCAACGCCTGTTGTTTGATGCGCTCCCCGCGGGTTTTTACTCGTGCGAGCGCGTTCTCCAGTTCAGCCTTGGATTCCTCTGACAGTTGCGCGCCGGTGGCTTTCACCAGGGCTTCGGCATCCTGCAAAAGGAGGCACACATCGTCGGCCAGTTTGTCCAAAGAGGCGTTCTCTGCCGTCAGGTTCTCGAAATAGACTTCCATACGCTTTGCCTTCACTTGCGGCCTGGCCGGCTCCAACCAACTCCGAATCGTCGGCAAGTCCGCTGCAACACAGTCCCGCAAAACCGCGTGCAACGCAACCCTGCATCGCCGCCGGCCACTGAAAAACTCGAACCAGCAGTCAGCCGGGTTCTACTCCTGATGTCTGCGGCTTCATAAACACGAACGGGAACAACGCGCCCAGAATCAAGTCCAGCAAAGCGAAGGGCAGCAGCGCTGCCCGAAGTCGAGCAAGGTGGGGCGAGGCTACCGACGAGCCTTTCGTTTCAACGAACTTTTCCATAGCATTTGCCCATGCCGCACTCTCCAGATGATGAACTCCCGCAGACGACGCTGGCGCGCGGCTTGTTCACGAGTCTTGGAACGCTGGCGTCAGGCGGCAGCTTGTTCCAAAGCCGTTTTCGGCAAACGTCCGAGGCGGCCGGCGCGCTCGACGGCTTTGCGGGCGTAATGGTGATGCTCCCGTGCCCCGGCCAGCAATCCTTCGACCCCGATATCGGCGTCAAGCTCCGGCCAATAGACTGACGAGCCATTGATCTCGAATCGCCCGCGTTCCTCCGGGGTCGCCAGCGCGAGGGTTGGATAGAACGCCACCGGCACGCTGATGAAACGCCCGTCTTCCAGATGGAATCCAAGCAGTTCATCGTTCAGGACGACTTCAGTGACTGCAGGCGGTGTTTGCATCGTGCGAAAGGTTAGTTCGCCCCGCGTTCGTGTTCAAGCCAGCGTTCCACAATTTCCGCGCGGCGTTCCGCGACCATGCGTCGGATATCGGCAATCTAGTGCGGTTTGAAGCCACGGTTGAAAGCCACGGAGAGATCATCCAGCCAGACTTTACATTCGCGGCCCGCTTTGGAGATGTGGATATGCATCCGCTCGGCCAGATCGTAGCTGTAAAAGCTGGCGCGATAACCATTCTGGATAAAAACGGTCGGCATATCAATCCACCCGACAATACGCCGCCAGCCCCTGCAATCCGCTTTCGCGACCGAAGCCGCTTTCCTTGTAGCCGCCGAACGGACTCGTCGGGTCGAATTTGTTGTAGGTGTTCGCCCAGACGACGCCGGCGCGCAGTTTGTTGACCATCTTGAAAATCTTGCTGCCCTTGTCCGTCCAGACGCCCGCGCTCAGGCCGTAGGGAATGTTGTTCGCGCGCTCGAAGGCCTCCTCCGGCGTGCGGAACGTCATCACGCTCAGCACCGGTCCGAAAATTTCCTCCGACGCCACGCGATGCGCGTGGGTGACGCCCGTGAGGAAGGCTGGAGCGAACCAATATCCCTTTGATGGGAGGGCGCACTGCGACTGCGTCAACTCCGCGCCTTCGGCCACGCCGCTTTGCACCAGCTCGCGGATCTTCTGCAACTGCGCGCTGGAATTGATCGCGCCGATGTCGGTGTTTTTGTCGAGCGGATTGCCGACGCGTAACGTCTGGATGCGGTCGCGCAGTTTCTTGATGACCTTGGAATAAATCCCTTCCTGCACGAACAGCCGCGACCCGGCGCAACAAACGTGGCCCTGGTTGAAATAAATTCCCGCGATGACGCCTTCGATGGCCTGATCAATCGGCGCGTCCTCGAACAAAATGTTCGCCGCCTTGCCCCCGAGTTCGAGCGTGAGGCGTGGAGCGCGGACGGTCCCCGTCCGCAGCGCGGCCAAGCGGCGAGCAGCCTGCGATAAATCCAAGCGTCCGCCTGCGTTCGTGGCCGCTGCGGGCGAGGGACCGCCCGCGCTCCGTGCCGCAATCGTCCGCGCAATCGCTTTCCCAACCTCCGTGCTGCCCGTGAAGGCAATTTTGTCAATATCCGGATGATTCACGAGCGCCGCACCGGTTTCACCTGCGCCGGTGACGATGTTCACCACGCCTTCGGGCAATTCCGCTTCCTGAAAAATCTGCGCCAGCCGCATCGCCGTGAGGCTTGTGGTCTCGGCGGGCTTGAGCACAACCGTGTTGCCGCATGCGAGTGCGGGCGCGATTTTCCACGCTGCCATGAGCAGCGGAAAATTCCACGGGATGATCTGCCCCGCGACGCCGAGCGGCTGCGGAGTTTTGCCGGGGAACGCATATTTCAACTTGTCCGCCCAGCCCGCGTAGTAGAAGAAATGCGCGGCCACGAGCGGCAAATCCACGTCGCGGCTCTCCTTGATGGTCTTGCCGCCGTCCATCGTTTCGAGCACGGCCAGTTCGCGCGCCTTTTCCTGAATGATACGCGCGATGCGATAGAGATATTTACTCCGCCCGCCCCCCGGCATCTTGCTCCAGACCTTGTCGTAAGCCTTGCGCGCAGACTTCACTGCTGCGTCCACGTCCTGCGCATTCGCCGCCGCAATCGTCGTCAGCGTCTGCTCGGTGGCGGGATTGATGGACTCGAAATATTTTCCCGACTTCGGCGCGACGAACTCGCCGTTGATGAACAACTCATGCTGCGGCGCGATGACGTAGCTCATCGAATCCTCCGGCGCGGGCGCGTAATCCCACTTATTGCCAAAATTCAATCGCCGTTCCTTGAGCGGCACGACCGCATGAGCCGGCCCGGCAATGGCGCGTTTGGCCGAAAGTTTCACAGCTATGCTTTTGGATTTCATGGTTCAAATGCTTGTGGCAGCGGACGTGAGTCCGCTCCAATTCAGGAACGAGAACTTTTGTGCCGACTCACGTCGGCTGCTACGAGTTGAGACGTCTGGATTCACGGCAGCGAAAAATAATCCGCGCTTTGGTAGCTACCGTCGGCTTGCTTGGCGATTTGCATCAGCAAATCATTCACGAGCGTGCTCGCGCCAAAACGGAACAAGTTGGGAGTGAGCCAGTCGTCGCCGAGGGTTTCCTTGACCATCACGAGGTAGGCGAGCGCCTGCTTGGACGTGCGGATGCCGCCAGCGGGCTTCATGCCGATGCGGATACCGGTGGCGAAGAAATAATCGCGGATGGCTTCCAGCATCACGAGCGTGACGGGCATGGTGGAGGCGGGCGAAACTTTGCCGGTGCTGGTCTTGATGAAATCGCCGCCGGCTTGCATGGCGATTTCGCTGGCGAGGCGGACGTTGTCGTAGGTGACGAGTTCGCCGGTTTCGAGAATGACCTTCAAATGCGCCGGGCCGCAGGCTTCTTTCGTGGCAGCGATTTCGTCGAACACTTTCGCGTGGTCGCCGGCGAGGAAGGCGCAACGGTCAATAACCATGTCAATTTCATCCGCGCCATCGGCCACGGTGCGGCGGACTTCTTCGAGCTTCGTGCGGAGCGGATATTGACCGCTGGGAAAACCGGTGGCAACGGCGGCGACCTTGGGAATGGAGGACTGGTAGGGCGAGTCTGCCGACGAACTGGCTCGCGAGGACGCTCGCCCCACCAATTGACCATCGAGAAACTTGCGCGCGTATTTCACCATGTTCGGATAAACGCAGACTGCGGCGCAGCTCGGCACGGCGTATTTCGCGTCGGCGGGCTGGAGTGCTTTGCGACAGAGATAGGCGACTTTGCCGGGCGTGTCCTTGCCTTTGAGCGTGGTGAGGTCGCATACGCTCACGGCCAGTTTGAGGCCGGCCAGTTTGGCGCTGGTCTTGATGCTGCGTTTGGTGAACGCGGCGGCGCGTTCTTCCAGCATGACGGCGTCCACGGTGGGCAGATGGGCATAATCGGCGGGCGATGCGTGAGGTGTGAGATGTGAGGTGCGAACCTGGGAGGTGGGCGGAGTATTCTTCAACGTCGCCAAGGGTTTCATTTTCGAATGAGAATCTGTGGGGCGGCGTGCATTGAGTCAATCCGGTTCGAGGATGTGTTCGAGGATGGTTTAAGGATGGTTTTGCGCCTTGAGGTATTGCGTGGGGATTTCAAAGCGAAGGACGAAGGTGACCCATTGCTCGTCATTTCAGGTTGGCCCGGACGGTTTTCCTGAATCGCGCGCGGACTGGCGCAACCGTCGCCAATGTTCGAGGCGCTCCTTGATTTTCTTCTCCACTCCCTGTTCGGTCGGTTCGTAATAACGCTTGTCCGCGCCCAGATGATCCTGCGGCACAAAATGACCTTCGTAATCGTGCGCGTATTGGTAGCCTTCGCCGTGTCCCAGGCGTTTTGCGCCCTTGTAGCTGGCGTCACGCAAATGCTCAGGCACGGCCAGTGTGCGGCCCGAGGTAACATCCTCCATCGCCGCGTCAATGGCCATGATCGTGCTGTTGCTCTTGTTTGCGGTGGCGATGTAAATCGTCGCCTCGGCAATCGGAATGCGCGCTTCCGGCCAGCCGATGAATTCAGCCGCTTGGAACGCCGCGTTCGCCAGGACCAACGCCATGGGGTCGGCCAATCCCACGTCTTCGGCGGCGTGAATCACGATGCGCCGCGCGATGAAGCGCGGGTCCTCGCCCGCATGAATCATCTTGGCCAGCCAGTACAGCGCGGCGTCGGGATCGCTGCCGCGCATGGATTTGATGAATGCGGAAATGGTATCGTAATGCGCGTCGCCATCGCCGTCGTAAACGATGGCTTTTTTCTGGATGCTCTGTTCCGCGGCGGTGAGGTTAATGTGAATGACGCCGGCTTGTGGGACAGGGCCACCAGCCTGTCCGGCTGGATGGAAATCTGGTGAATCCTGATGCTGCCCCTTGTCCGTGAGAGACGGTGCGTGCAGTTCCGTTGCCGGACTTGGCTCGGTTGTGAGCGCAGCAATTTCCAGCGCGTTGAGCGCCTTGCGCGCATCGCCATCCGCGATTCTGGCGAGATGACGCAACGCGGCTTCGTCGGCCTGAATTCTCAAGTAACCGAGCCCGCGTTCGGCATCGGTCAACGCCCGCTGGAGCAAGGCGAAAAGTTCCTCCTCACTCAACGGTCGCAGTTCAAAAATCTGGGAGCGCGAGACGAGCGGCGAATTGACGAAGAAAAACGGATTGTGCGTCGTGGCGCCGATCAGCCGGACCACGCCGCTCTCGACATCGGGCAGGAGCACGTCCTGTTGGGCCTTGTTGAAGCGGTGGATTTCGTCAATGAACAGCATGGTCGGTTGGCCGGTATTTTCCAGGCGATTCGCCGCAGCGGCGAGCACGCGGCGCATTTCGGCGACGTTGGATTCAACACCGCTCAGGCGTTCAAACTTGCTCCTGGTTTGTCCGGCGATGATCTGGGCGAGGGAGGTTTTGCCCGTGCCGGGCGGCCCGTAGAAGATCAGGGACTGAATGCGGTCGGCTTCGATCGCACGGCGCAGGAGTTGTCCCGGCGCCAAGATGTGCGTCTGGCCCGCGTATTCCTCCAGCGAGCGCGGGCGCATGCGCGCGGCGAGCGGTTGATGGCGCAGGGAACGCTCCGGGGCAGCATCATCCGAATCCGAGGGCGCAGGCCGCGGATTGAAGGCAGCAGCGAACAAGTCATCGCGCGACATGGCTGCAGGCTATCAAGCGGGGATTGATTTGCCCAAAACAAAAAGGCCCGCGGTGTCGCGGGCCTGATTGTCTGCTTATAGCGGAAAGGCACCCCACCCTTGCCGTGTGTAACTTTTCCTTTGAACATGTTTTGCAACATGTGGGACGGGCCGGATTGCTTTCGACTTCCAGTCAAGGCCTGTCGGCCACAACCGCAGCTTGGTGTCCCAGGATCGTATAACTACGGTTCAAGGACTTTGTTGAGCATCACGAACAGGGCAGGGTAAAATCTAAAACCCGCTTTGCTCTGCCAAAGATCAACGTGCCATTACCAACATTTGCACGACCTATGCCATACATCGCTACGAAGGCGCCGCGACTCAAGAAAAAAATCGCGTAAAATTTTCTCATGTGATCACACCGCGAACTACGCGAGTCTGGATCGCTTTCTGAGAAAGACGCCACTTGTCCGTGAGCGTCCAGGGAAATCGGTCCTTGGCTGTGTTTGTCCCGCGTTTGTCTCATTTGCGGACTTCCTCGGGGACAGGAATTGACAGGCGGACGTTGAGCGGACGGCAAGGCACCAGACCCGCTTCGGGGTTATGTGAATGTGCTAAAGATTGCCTGGAGGTCGGAGGCCGTTACACTGCGGGCGTGATTCGCAACATCATCTTCGACTGGTCCGGCACTTTGGTGGACGATCTGCCTGCCGTGTGGGAGGCGACCAATTATGTCCTGGCGCAGGCGCAGCGCGCGGAGATGACGTTGGAGCAGTTTCGCGCCGAGTTCTGCCTGCCGTTCACGATTTTCTACGACAAGCACGTGCCGCACGTGCCGCTGCCGCAATTGGAAGCGTGGTTTCACGGGCGCTTCCGCCAGGCGCAGGATTCCGTGGTGGCTCTGCCGCATGCGCGCGAGTTCCTGGAATTCTGCCGCGCGCGACAAATGCGCACGTTTCTTCTGAGCACGGTGGCGCCGGAGCATTTTGCAGCACAGTCGCGCGCGAGTGGATTTGGTGAATTTCTTGACCGGCCCTACCTTGGCGTGTGGGACAAGCGGCAGAAGATTCACGAAATTCTGACGGACAACAAATTGCGCCCGGAGGAATCCCTCTTCATCGGCGACATGCAGCACGACATCGAAACCGCGCGGCATGGTGGCATTCATTCCTGCGCGGTGCTGACCGGCTATAACACGCTCGAACAGTTGCGCGCGGTTCAGCCAGACCTGATCTGTGAACACTTGGGAGAGTTGCGCGAGATTCTGGAACAGAACGAACTGCAACTCAAAGCTCCGGTCAGGCAATTCGAGGAGGCGCATCCGCCAGTGGTCACGGTGGGCGGGCTGATTTTCAACGCGGCGGACGAGGTGTTGCTCGTGCGCACGCACAAATGGTCCAATCTGTGGGGCATTCCGGGCGGCAAAGTGAAATGGGGGGAAACGTCCGAGGACGCCCTGCGCCGGGAATTGCGGGAGGAAACCAACCTTGAGATCGCTGACATCGAATTCATGCTCGTGCAGGACTGCATCCACTCCAAGGAATTTTATCGCGACGCCCATTTCGTGCTGCTGAACTACACCTGCCGCGGCGTCGAGCCGATGGAGGTGGAGTTGAACGAGGAAGCTCGCGAGTTCCGCTGGGTCAGTCTGGATGAGGCCGCGCACATGCAGATAAATTCGCCGACGCGCCGGCTGTTGCAGGTTGTGGCTGATCGTCGGAATTCAATGCAGGTTTAATTGCGACGCCAGATTCTATATGTCACACATCAAAATCACCGACCTGGAGGTGCGTTACCATGTTGGGGTGCCGGACGCGGAACGTGCCCAACCCCAGCGCCTCTTGTTGACGGTGGATATGGAATCTGACTTTTCCGCGGCCGCCACCCGCGACACCATCGGCGACACCATTGATTATTACTCCGTGGCGCAACGGCTGTTGAAACTGGGCGAGGGCCGGAGTTGGAAGTTGATTGAAACTCTGGCTGTGGAGATCGCGGACCTGGTCCTGCGGGAATTCCGGCCGCACGCCGTGACGGTCGAGGTGACAAAATTTCCGATTCCACAGGCCCGCGGCGTTTCGGTGAGGTTCGCGAAACGTCTGACGGACTTGGCATGATCAGGGCGGCGTGGGGAAGCCTGTGATGTAGGTCTGCAACTGGTGGATCGCGGAATTCTGGGCACTGATGATCCAGTTGACGAGGTCGCCGATGGAAACCACGCCCGCGATTCTGGCACTGTCGAGCACCGGCAAGTGTCGGATGCGGTGTTCGGTCATCAACCGCATACACTCCTCGACGGTGTGTTCCGGGGTTACAAAAATGATCTTTCCCGAGAGGATGTCGCGCACCAGGGTTTCTTTCGAGGCCCGGCCCTTGAGAATCACTTTGCGCGTATAGTCGCGCTCCGAAATGATTCCGATGAGTTTCTCCCCTTCAATGACCAGCAGCGCTCCGATGTTCTTGTCGGCCATCATCTGGATGGCCTCGAAGACAGTGGCATCCGGCGCGATGGTCCAGACGCTGTTTCCCTTGTGGTTCAGAATGTCGCGAATTTGGCCGGCGTGGGTCATGGTTGATTTCCTAGGTTGGTCATGGCGTTGCCGCCGGTGGCTCGCCGAGCCAGGCTCAAGGTATCCCGGCGCGTCCACAGGCGGATTCTCCGCATGACGATCATTCGTTTCATGGCATTACCGATGGTGCAACTGTGGCCAATGTATCACGACGGTGTCAGGGCGGGAACAGGATTTTTTGTTGGCGCTGCCAGTTGAATATCGAAGTTGCAATCCCGTCCATATCAAGCAGATTGTTCCCCGTTGGCGCTCGTCGGGAAGCAGGTTTGCGCGACGCAAGGCAGTTTGTTCCGTCGAAATCAACCCTTAACCAAGCATTGTCTGAACGATTATGAAAACAGTTGACCGCTCGGTTTCCCTAATGAATTCCTGCCGAGCTTTCACCGTCGCCGGTACTTTGGCGCTGGTGGGCTGGGCCAGTCCTCTGCTGGCCCAACCCATTAACGTGCCGAATTATTCGTTTGAGTCGCAATCGGCTGTGGGATTTCCGTTCGATACCAATCCCTTCCTTGATTCGTGGCAGAAGATTGCCGAACCCGAATACTACACCCCGGCTTTCGGATCCTTCGAGATTCCCTGGATCGGAACCGCGGGCGGCTTTATCAATGCTTCGGGGTTCAACCCCACTCCCTATGGCAATGTCGTCGGAGCACAGGCCGGTTACATCCTGATGGTCCCGCAAGTCACGTTATTTCAGGATTACAGCACGACTCCGGAGTTCGACGCGACCTTCGAGGTTGGCATGTCCTACAATCTGACCATCGGCCTGTATGCGAAAAGCAGTTTTGGCGAGATTCCCGCCGGCTCCACGCTGGAGTTGAGTCTGTACTATCGCAATGACTCGGATGACAAAGTGAAAATCGGTTCGACGATTGTCAGCTACAGCGCGGAGCTTTTTCCGATTACTGAAGAGTTGAACCTCATTGATTATCAAGTCAACGTTCCGACGGTGCAGGCGGGGGACGAGTGGGCGGGGAGGCACATCGGGATCCAATTGGAATCCACCATTCCCCTCGAACTGACTTCGTTCGCAAACTGGGACTTTGACAACGTGCGCTTGACGGCGGTACCGGAGCCAACCGCGCTGGCTTTGCTGGGGCTTGGCTGTGGCGGTTTGCTTTTGGCCCATTCCCGTCGCAAGCGTTGAGTTTTGCGTCAAGCCATGTCCAACCGGTGATGGGCAATCAACCCGATCATGCGCTCCGGTTGAATCCGCCTTTGCGATTGCCCGGCGGGGCGTTGCTGCTGGCAATGGCGGGCTTGGTTCAGGCCGGGCCGATTCCTGTACCGAACGGCTCTTTCGAGTCGCCCGTCACGCCTTTCATCAGTCTGAACATTGCTCCGTGGCAAAGGACACCGCAGCCGGACTGGTGGAATCCCAACACTTCAGGTGATTGGACCACCCTGGCGGGCATTTTCAAGAATACCCCGCCGGGCAGCGTTGACCATGTTGACAACTGCGACGGCAACCAGGCGGCTTGGCTGTTTGCCACACCCGAAGCCGGTTGGTTCCAAGATTATCAGTCATCCCCAAACCATGACTTCGATGCCAGGTACGAAGTCGGACGGTCTTATCAATTGACAGTGGGAATTTTGGTCGGCGGCATGAGCAGTGGTGGTGGTATCAAGCCCGGGGCCACGTTGGAACTCAGCATGTATTATCGCGACGCAGCCAGCGATCAGGTGAACGTGGCCGTCACCACAATCACCAATTCCCTGTCTGTCTTCAGCAACAGCACGCATCTGCTTGATTATTCGGTCCATGTGCCAACCGTGCGGGCGGAGGATCCCTGGGCCGGACAGCACATTGGCATCCTGTTTCTCTCCACGGTCGCCCCCGAGTTGCAGGGTGGATACTGGGACCTGGACAATGTGCGGCTGGTTTCGGTGCTCGCGCCCTCCTTGGCGGATGCGGTTCACACGAACGGCCAGTTTCAATTCACGCTGCAAAGTGAACCCGGCATGGTGTGTGAGATTCTGGGCAGCACCAACCTCGCTTTGCCAGCTTCAGATTGGGTCAGACTTGCCACTTTGACCAACACGACGGGAACCATTCCGTGGGTTGACACCGACGCCAACTTCAACCAGCGTTTCTTTCGGGCGCGGCAAGTGCCGTAGCCGGAACCATGTTCATCCCTGCGGCCAAGCCGAATCCGTCATGCGATCGCGCGTTCACGTTGATCGAGTTATTGGTTGTACTCGCTGTCATTGCCCTGCTGGCGTCCCTGTTGCTCCCCGCCCTTGCCTCGGCGCGGGAGAAGGGACGGCGAACCGTTTGCCTTTCCAACCTGCGCCAGATCGGTATCGCCATTCAAATGTACGCGCAGGATCACGAGGGGCGGATTCCCTACGGTCCCAAAGCCCCGCCGTTCACCAATCCGTCCAACTTTTATCCCTCCACCGGCGCGCCGACCAGCCTGCTTTCGCTGCAAAGCGGCGCACCGGTCGGCCTGGGACTGTTGCTGCATCATTACCTGGCCACCCAACCCAAAGTTCTGTTTTGCCCAAGCACCGATCAACCGTTGGACACGGAAGCCGAACTGGCCAAGGTGGGCCAGTATCAGTCACAAGGCAGCTACTACTATCGCCACGGCGGGAACACCCAACTATTTGATTCTCCGGTTGACAGCAACCCCCTGCCGGTCCTCCGGCTCGACAGCTTGGGCCAAAATCGAAACGGCTTGCCCATTCGCGCGCTGGTCATGGACACCCAGTTCCTTTGCCCCGACGACTTGGCAGTTTTCAACGTCAAACCCCGGACCCATCATCAGCAAAAATCGGCCACGATGTTGTTTGCCGACGGGCACGCGTTCTGGCGGGGCAACAAGAACAATCGGTTTACCGTGGATGTCCGGGACTACAGCCAGCTTCGCGACGCTTTCAACCAGATCCTCCAAGTCTTCGAGCGGGCGGATACGGAGCGTTAACGCCCCGTCAAGAGCGTTCATCCCGGAATTCCACCATGCCCCTTTTTTGACCCTCCGCGCCAATAAGGTCTGGCGCGGGCGGCGGGCGCCAAGCATCCTGCGGCAAGCGTGAAAGCCATCCGCCTCATTCGTCCCGGTTGCCCGCTCGAACTCCGCGACCTGCCCGTGCCCACGCCGGGACCGCTCGAAGTTCTGGTGCGCGTCAGGGCCGCAGGCATCTGTCATTCTGACGCGCACTATCGCGCCGGCAAATCGCACGTGCATCCGCTGCCGATGACCCTCGGTCACGAAGTCGCTGGCGTGGTCGAGGGAACCGGCCGGGACGTCAAGAATCTGAAGCCCGGCGACCGCGTGTGTCTTCATTACCTGGCCACCTGCGGCGAGTGTGGCTACTGCCGCCGGGACAATGAACAATTCTGCTCGAGTGGCCAGATGATCGGCAAGTATCGCGACGGCGGTTTCGCGGAGTTCATCCTCATGCCTGCGCGGAGCTTGTTCAAGCTGCCCGAGGAAATCCCGTTTGCCCAAGGTGCGATCATGATGTGCTCGTCCGCCACCTCGCTGCACGCGCTGCACAAGGCGCGACTGCAAGCTGGTGAAACCGTGGCGGTTTTCGGCGTGGGCGGGTTGGGTGTGTCGGCCATTCAACTGGCCAGCGCCTTGGGCGCAGGCACCGTGTTCGCCGTGGATATCAATCCGCGAAAACTTGAACTGGCGGCGGGCTTCGGTGCGATTCCCGTGAATGTAAACCAAGGCGATCCGGTGGCGATGATTCAAGAATTGACGCAGGGCAGGGGAGTGGACGTGGCGTTGGAGTTGATTGGCCTGCCTCTCACGATGCAACAAGCCGTGCGTTCGCTCGCCATTCAAGGCCGTGCCGCACTGGTGGGCATCACGGAAAAAGACTTTGCGCTTTCACCGTATCACGAAGTCATCAACAAAGAGGCGGAGATCATCGGGGTGTCCGATCATCTCGCAAGCGAGATTCCGCTCCTGATCGAGTTCGTGCGTACGGGTAAACTGAACCTGGCCGGCGTTATTACGCGAACCGTTCCGCTTGAAGCGCAAGCCATCAATGACACCCTGGACCAATTGGAAACATTCGGCAATGACGTGCGGGTGGTGGTGGAGGCTTGATGCGGCTGTCCTGATCAATCAGGGCGTTTGCTTGAACCGGAACCCCTGGCCGCCAGTCATTGTCTCCATTTTCCATCCCTTCGGACGAAGCGTGATCGTCACCGCGCCATCCGTTCGTGTGTAGATCACCGGGATTCCGTGCGCATCAAGCCGCTCGCGCAACGCCGGCTTCGCCCGCTCCGTTGCCGGAAATTCCGTGTCGGCGACAATGACCACGCGTGGCTGTATCAGTTCCAACAGCGGGTTGCAGACGGGTTCGCTCTGCGCGGGCAAACCCGTCACCACAATGTCCGCGCGCAAATCTTCGTAACGATTTATCAGCGCCTCCTGTCCGCTACGGCCCAGGTCCGAAAGCAAAAGAACACGCACTCCGTGGAAAGTTCCCAGCAACACCAGCGCGGCGTCATCCGCTTGCGCGAAGGTGTCGTCCGCAGCGGGGTGCAGCACCGACCACGGCCCGAGCTCATCGCCGCGATTGAGGGTTCGATGAGTGCGCGCACTGTCCGCCAGCGCGGCGATGATCCGGCGGTACGCGGGCGAACGAAAACGCACCGGACTGGTGATCACCTCGCCAACTTGAAACAACTCGCTGAATACTTCTGCACCGCCGACGTGCCGCAGGTCGCCATGCGTCAGCGCCAGTCGTGGTAACCGGTTTACACCTTGCGCGCGGAGAAATGGTTTCATCACGAACTCCACTGAATTGGTGTTGCCGCTGTCAACCACCCAGTCAGCTTTCCGGCCCGGCGCGTTGACAAAAACGCTGTGGCCGCCGTTCAACGGCAGGACGGTGAATTGAACTTCCGAGCGCGCATCGTGCCAGCGCCAGCCGAAGAACCCGCAAAGAAACACGAGTCCCGCAATCGCCCAACCCCGTCGCTCGCGCGCCAACAACCAACCGCTCAGCACGCCGACCAGCAGCGTATAGTAAACACCAATGGTCACGAGTGATGGCGGCGACACGTAATAGAATGCGCCCGGCAGTTTTGTCGCCGTGTGACTGACATTGATCATGGCGGACATCCAGAACCAGCCGCTGTGATTGAACAGCTCAGTCGCCCACGGCCACCACGCGCCGCAGATCAGGCTGCCGAGACTGGACATCAACGCGAGAGCGCTCAACGGGACAATGATCACGTTCGCCAGCAACGTGACCGGACTGAAGAGATGAAAATAGTACGCCGTGAGCGGCAGCGAACCGAGCCACGCGGCGAGCGAAGTCACGAGCGATGTCAGCAGCAGGCGCAGCCCCCAACGCAACGCGCGCTGCCAGCGCGGCAGCAATTCCGCCGGCAGCAACGGATCAATTTCCAGCAAGCGATCCCGCAGCTTTTCCAGTGGCGGTAGAAACAGCGCAATGCTCAACACGACGAAGAACGATAGCTGGAAGCTGGCTTGAAAGAGTTGCTGCGGTTCCCACAGCAGGATGACGAATGCCGCGGCGGCCAGGGAATTGAGCAGATCACTGGGCCGGCGCAACGCCCAGCCGCCGATGATCACCGTCATCATGATCGTCGAGCGGACGGCCGAGGATTGCCAGCCCGTGGCCGCCGTGTAAAACCACAACAGCGGAATCAGGAGGATGCCGCACCACATCCGCGACAACTGCATCACCCGCAGCAGACTTACCAGGATGCCGGCGATCAGCGCTATGTGCAGTCCACTGATCGCGAAGATGTGCATGGTTCCCGATCTCATGAAAGGTTCGCTGACCTCATTGGTCAGCGCGGTCTTCCAACCGAGCGTCATGGCCCAGCGCAATTCCAATGCCTCGTCCTGAACCGGCAGGCCGCGCGCGAGGGTTTGCTTCGCCCAGCGTAGAAACCGGTCGGTGAACGATGGGTTGGCCAATGCGGGAGCGACGACCGCCCAGGCGTTCGTCGAATCGGCGCGGAGTTGGTAATAAATTCCCTGTCGCGCAAGATGCGTGCGGTAATCGAACAAGCCCCGGGCCAGCGGCAGGGGCGGACGCGCCAGCACCCCGGTGATCTGCACGTCCTGGCCGGCGAAAAAGTGTGCCGGCAACTCGCCAATCGTCGTGACGACGATATGTCCCGCGGCGGGCTGCCAGTTCGTGCCGCGGTTCAGGGCGGTGACGTTCAATTGCGCGATGGTGCGAAAGGCTTCCTGTTCATCGCGCACAAAGACCTTGAGGCTGGGGGTTTCCTTCAATGTGCCGCGCACGGTTACATACGCGGCCGGGTCGCCGAGGATTTCCCGCAAGTCATGTGGTGAGACCACCGCCGTCCGCGTGACGAGATTCGTCCAGCCCGCGACGACGAGCACCGCGCCGAGCATCCACGGACGGACGGGCAAAGAAACGGCCAACACGGCCAGCAGCGCAAACGCGACGGCAAACAGCAGAACCAACGGCGGCTGGAAGGCCGCGGCAAGGAGCAATCCGGCTGCGTAACACAACGCCACAGGCACAAGCGGGCGCTTCATTCAATACGTGAGTTAGCCCGCTGGCAAGCCAGAGGAACCAACGGCACATTAGTAAGCAGCTTGCGTGGCATTTGGCGGTCTGGGCCGTAGCTATGGGAATAATGACTGGATCGGCAGTCCAAGAGCCTTGGCCAGGAACACTGCTTCCCTATCAGTAACGCACCGAAGTTGCGCTTCAATCTTGGCGATGGTGTTCTCCCCAATATCCCACCCCACCCGGCAGCATCGGGCAGTTAGCATGGCCTGCGTCATTCCGCGCTGGTAGCGAATCCGTCGTACCACAGGACCAACCACATTTTGCGCTGCCTTGCCCATTGATGATGGCTTGACAGTACGTGGCAGCGGAGTAGTGTTTCTTCCGAAATCGGAATAGATTTGTTTGGCTGTGCATCTGGCAGACTCCTTTGGTTGTGATGAAAGAGCATGAAAACCCGTGAGCGATTGCTAGCCTCTATCACTCCTGTTTTGTCGAACGACCTTTCTTTGTCACGATCATCCTGTGCGTTCTGCTCTGGTGCATTTTCCGTAGGCGCTGCCGCGGTTGATTTGGTGCGCTGCCGCGCCGGATCCCGCGGGGAGGGAGTGGATGCTTTCACGCCAATAATGCCCACCAAGCTGTGGCTGGATTCCGACTGCGATTTGCTCGACATCCCAAGCCGTTCTAAACCTGCCACAAACTGGAGCCACACATGAAGCCCAACACCAAACCCAACCACAGTATTGTATTCCTCCTCGCAGGTTTGCTGGCGGTCCCGGTGGGGGCGCTTGGCGCGTTGCCTTCCTGCACAGACGGCATTCTGGGG
>JAANMT010002004.1_pt1 | contig 18255 bp, 12 predicted proteins | sample 7279711 | NCBI WGS metagenome assembly JAANMT01 (sample SAMN14094538, study PRJNA606508) | bioreactor metagenome | isolation source: A lab-scale SPAN reactor treating ammonium-rich wastewater day 1 | place: Ireland: Galway | collected 2017-01-16 | reverse complement strand
AATTTTATATTTTCCGGCCGCTGCACTTAAAGAAAAAGAGCCGTCGGGTTTTGTGTAAGTGCCTTTAACAATCTTTCCGCCGTGCGCCAACTGAACGCGAACACCGGAAAGCGATGTTCCGGTTTCTTTGTCGCTTACGATACCTTTGACGAATCCTTGCGCCCAAACCTCCGGCGAAGCACTTAACAGCGTGAAAAATGCGACAATTACCCATAAAACGGTATTGTAAAAATTTGACATTGGAATAACCTTGATTATAAATGTATTTTTACCGGCCAGTCAGTCAGTAATGCAAAATTATTAAAGAACTGCAACATAGAGTGCAATTTTTATTCTTATTCTGGAAATTTCTTCACATTCTTCGCGCTTTTTGCTTGCATTGTCAAGACGCGACATATTCAAAATACCAAAGGTAGAAATTGTGATATTTTTTATTTGGCGGGCATTAAATATTGCTTAGATCGTGTTTATTCCCAATTTTACAAAATATTTTTGCAATTAGCCGTTCAATACGCTAATTTTGTATGTTTCAATGCTTTGCGTTACTTGCCCTCGTATATTTGCCATAATCCGCAGGAAACCCGTATGATTCGCCTACCCGTCATCTTGCTTCTATTAACGCTTGCCGGCGCGACTTCCCAAGCCACAGATTTGACTTTTGGCAAAATCATCTCTCCGGCTGCAGGGCAAAAGCTTGCCGCCGATTCGCCCATTGCTTTTATTTTCGAGGTAAAGAACATTAACATTCTGCCGGCCGACATGTATTCGGTATATGCTAAGATTACGGATAAATCAAACGGAACGATTGTATTTGCCGATACTGTAACGGGACGAGATATTGCACCCGGCGCAACGCAATCACTCACAATGCCCAAGCAATGGTTATCAACAGAAGGAAATTTTACGGCTGAAATTAAAATTTCGTATTCGCAGGATATATACGTAACGAATAATACAGTCTTAATCGAACTATCGGTTGCTCCATGCTGTTTTGGGTTTGATAAATGGCGGCGCGGATCTGCTATAAATATAATTCAAAATTTAAATATTTTTCCTAACGGAGAGCAATTGCAACGCATGCGCCCGGGTGATGTTATTGCAATATCGTCAATTGTTGAAGATTACGATATGTTGCAACAAACTTGCGTATGCGTGGTTAATGGCGATTCATTAAAAACAACTAAATATATAGGACCTTATCAAGACAATATTGAGTATGAATGGACTCTTTCCGGTCCTGGTAAATTGATACAACCAGATATTTCGACAAAATCCGCCATACTTTACGAAATTCCACTTTGCGATACAAGCCCGGCTATGATTCAATGCGTGATTCGTAATAGCGCGAACAGCAGCAAAGCGGACGATGAAAGTATTTCGGGCGGTGTTATACTGCATTTCAGAATTGGACCCAATTTACCCCCCGTAAATAAACGCGACATAGGTAATGCACGTTTTTTATCCGTTATACCGACGATAGACTCATTGAAGAAGAAAGATGATGAAATACTTAAATCAATTGTTGCAAGCAAATGCGAACCACAACCACCCGAATGGTTACAAAAAACACCAATTACAGTCGGTGATATTAAGACCAAGGCCAGTGACTTAACCTGTCCCGATTATTTAATTTTGCTGTATGCAGCAGGTGATGACATTGATTCGTTAAATTGGAATTGCCGACCGGATTCCAATGATTTTTGCCCCGCTTCAAATGCAGTAAAGGGGCAGTTGCAACCCGATGCATTGCGCTATACTTGGCGGCTTGCGGGCGGCAAAGGTACATTTCCATTGGGAAATACCGGACAATGCGTCGCATTCTGGCGTTCAAAAGACACCGCTTTAATCGAATGTGAAATCAGCGACAGCCGCGGGCAATATACCGATGAAAAAATAATTCGTAAAATACATATAGGTAAATCTCGCAATCCAAAAGCATATATCGGTATTGGAGACATCAGCTACACTAAACTATTTATAAATTGGGGCGACTATCAACAGCTGGAAGAAACCGCTTTATTGGCGAATGAATACTATACAAATGCCGGTTATCAAACTGAATTTGATGCAACCGCAGTTACCAATCCCAACCAAAGCATACGGCGTGCATTGCTCGACCCTTGCGTTCAAGCAGTATGGATTGTAGGACACGGAACAGACGAGGACAGCCAATATAAAGGTACAATAGAACTTTCTGACGGCAATAACTTTATGCCGTTTCATATAAGCAAAGCGGCTAATGACGCTTTTAATTGTGCAAAGCATCCATTTCTGCGCGAATTAGTTCTGATGGGTTGCTATTCAGCTTTAGCCAAATGGAGCAATAAGTTATTTTCCGCACGTGTTTACGGATTTTCGGGAGCACTTATAAATGCTCGCTGGTTTATACACGAATCGTATAATTGGGAAAAAGAACAGCATTTTCCGCCTGCACCGCATGATTTGCGTATGCCGTAAAAATGCAGGGTCAATCCAATTAAACAGTAATCAACAATCAAGCAAAAAAAAGATGAAAACTTTACCGCTTTTAATTTTTGCGCATATAATTTATGCAAGCGTCGTTACTGCGCAAGTAACTTGGTTGTCTCCCACACAATTCGGCCCCGGTAATTTACATGCGGCGGCTATGTCGGGAACTTCTTCTATTATTTGCGGTGCCGGACAATTACTTTATTCAACAGGCGGCGAACCGTTCCGCAAAGCGCAAACTCCCGTGAGCGAATTTACTCTAAACGATGTCGCAGTGCTATTCGGTAATATATTCATCGCCGTAGGTGAAAACGGAATAATTCTGCGCTCGACCGACAATGGCGCATCTTGGATACAGGTTGCAGATTTCGCTTCCACACTTAATCGTTGCGCCGCTGTGGTTGGTAATGGAACGGCAATTGCGATAGGGCGCAACGGGCTTGTTGTTCGCTCGGCCGACGCAGGAGAAACATGGACAACTTACCCTTCTTTTACCGGCGAAGATTTACGCGGACTTTCCGTAACGGGCTTATCGGTTATGGTAGCCGGTGCCGGCGGTACAATCGCCCTCTCAACTGACGGCGGTGCATCTTGGAATGCCAAAGAGCGGGTAGTGGATGACGACATAGGTGCCGTTGCATTACTTTCGCCTCAATTCGGATTCATCGGCGGAACAAGCGGCAATTTGTATTTTTCGGCCGACGGGGGCGCGTCGTGGCGCAGCGTATTTGTCGACACAAATTTCAGTTTCATAAATATCAGATTTCTAACCAATCAAATCGGATATGCGCTCGGTGCTAATGGGCGCATAGCCAAAACAACAAATAGCGGCGCGTCGTGGAGTGTTGTAGAATTAGGGCAAATCGGCTTTCTCCGCGACGTATTCGGAACTGAGAATTCAATAACTCTAATAGGCGACGCGGGAACAACCGCTCAAAGTACCGACGGAGGCTCGAATTGGACTGCCACACTTCCGCCAACGGCAAAACGGCTTTTTCGTATTCGCTACGACAATTCACAGACTTTGTGGGCAGCAGGTAATAACGGTGAAATTATATCGCAGAACGGCTCTGAATGGAAACACGTTAATTCTCCTACAAGAAACGCAATTACCGCACTCGACGTAAGCGAAATATTGGCAATAGGCGTTGAAACCGGCGATATATTCCTATCGAAAAATCGAGGCTCTTCATGGGTGAAGGCAGACTCGGGCGGCAGAGCGATTGGCGGAATAGCACGTTTTTCGGGTGGAGAATTTATAGCAGTTGGCATTGACGGTAAAATTCGACGCTCTACTGACGGGAATGTTTGGCAAGACGTTCTCTCACCCACTTCACATACTCTTACTTCCGTTTGTGCCGTAGATGCAAAAATCGGTATTGCAACAGGTGATTCCGGCATTATTCTACGCACTACCGATGCAGGAACTTCGTGGAACGCAATTCAGGTTGGCAATCATGCTTTAATTTCTGCAACGTTTTCGGATTCAAAAAACGGTTTTGCAGTTGGTGACCGTGGACAAATATTTCATACATCAGATGCAGGTACAAATTGGGAAATTCAAGATTCACCGGATAATACTTTGACTTGGACGGCTATTAGCTTTGACCGAACAACAAAAGGCGGCATTTTAGTATCGCTTGAGGGCGATATCTATGCAACATATAATGGCGGTGATACATGGAAAAACATAGCAAAGGTCGGTACAATTTGCCTTGACGGTGATTTTCGTTCAAATCTTGCGGCAGTATGCGGCGGCAGCGGCGGAATATTTACCGTTTCGGGCGTGGTTTCCGTAGAAGAAGCACCTGCATTTGCATCTTTCTCTGCTCAATTGAGTCCATTGCCGGCCGAATCAAGTGCAGAAATAAAAATATCATCGCAAATAATGCAGAACGTTGTTGTTTCGATTATCGCCACCGACGGAAAGGTTGTATTTTCAAGATATTTCGAAGCCGCGGCGGGTAATTCGATATTACGGCTTGACTGCGGTTCGTTTCCGGCCGGAACTTATCGTTGCCGCATCGCCTCCGGCACAAGCGCAATATCTTTGCCGCTCGTCTTAATCAGATGATATTATTTCTCGTTTTTCAGTCGCTGTTTTTCGAGTTGTAAATCCCACTTCAGGATTTAAGCATTCGAATTCTCCGTGCTGTTCCCCGCCGATATTAATTTCGTATATTTATCTGCAAAAATTATTGCGGGCATTTTGGTTTATGCTTTCAGGCCGGATTTGATTTCCTGTTATTTATTATTGTTAATGCAACAACAATAAAAAATGGAATTGTCGAGAGAGTAATTTTATAGTTCAGGCTTATGACACCTACGATAAACATAAGGCCCAATAATAAGCCTAAACCGACAATACTTATATATGTCAAAAGTTTATTCGGCGTTTTTTGGAATAATGTAATAAACAATAAAAGTTGTCCCGACAACGGAAGTAAAATAAAAGGATGAATTATGGATGCCGGATTTGTAAATAGTTTATACAACACTTCTATTTCCGTCTGAAATAAGAAAGCGCAGTTATCTGCGCCCCATTCCAAGTATCCGAAAAGCGAAGTAACTACGAGTAAAATATTCAATATTCTTGTTTTCATTTTATTTGTTTTATTTTATCTTTGCAAGAATTGTTGCCGTTGAACAAATATCTTATGAACTCCAGTATTTTCATCCGGATTCTTTCCGCGTTTGCACAATTTATACATTCGGAACAAGTGAATTACATTGTCAAATCAGTCTATGATTAATAATTTATCCACCATAATAATATTGCCGTTTTGCGTTAAACGTGCAAAATAAACCCCTACCGGTAAATTATCTCTATAAAAAGTAATTGTCGAGCCGGAGAGGTTCTCAATTTGTTTTACTGCCTGACCGTAAGAATTATATACAGTCAGAGTCGAATTTCCGAAATTCTTATTTACTTGCAATATTGTCTGCATTGAAAAAGGATTCGGAAAAATACCGATACTCTGGCGCATATCTTGCTCATCTGCATCTATTCCGGTTGTATTGCTCAAAGATACCAATCTTTCCAATACATTTATTTTATTGCTGATTGTGTCTTTTGTCAGCCAAGCCAGATAGAAATTGTTTTCATCTATTTTATTAAAAGCTGGATATGCCGAACCAAAACCGTTGTTTGTATATGCTAATGTATCCATACTGAAAGTACCCTTTTTACCCCAATTTGTCGAGTAAGTAAATCCCACGTCTTTTTTCGTATCATCGTATAACGACGAACCTATCGGACGTTGTTCATAGGAAATACCTACAAAACCTTTATTGTTGCTTTCAATATGTGCAAATTGCGACAACTTGCCGGTATTACTTACAATTTCCGGTGCCGACCAACTATTTCCCAAATCCGTACTGCGTTGTAAATAAATCTTATTCTGCCCGTCAAAAGCAAGATAAACATAATGCGTACTCGTTGCAGAGTCATACGAATATGCAATGTTCGGGTCTTTGGATAAAGCCAATATATCCGTTGTGGGTGCAGACGAAAGTTTGTTCCATGATTGCCCTCTGTCAAAAGAACTCCTGAACCAAACTTTGGTAGGCAACGGCCCTTCCCTCCACGTAGCAAGGACTGTATCTCCTATTGCAATTACACTTGGCATTTGTCCTTGTGCGCCGAGATTACTCAAAGACCGAGATTCCGGTAAAAATGTGCCGTTATTATAAACATTATGGTAAATTATGGTATCTCTTGACCATGTAAAATGTATTTTTCCATTATTTGATGCATAAACAGATGGAGATGCCACATTACCAGCCGGGGAAACATTCATAACCTTACTCCAAGTCTTCCCTTTATCATTTGTATATCCGGCTTTTATATAAATACCTTCTTTCCAACAAATCCAAATTGTATCTTTATAAAAAGTCATTGTGGCAGATACAATTTTATTGCCCGCATATACTGTTTTTTTTGTCCAACTCCCTGATTGAAAAACATTTAAGAATACTGTATCCGAATTGTAATAAACAATATAACGGTCATTAATACTGTTTCCTGCCATTAATTTAGTGTTATTGAAACAAAAATTCGCATTTGTATTTTCGTAAGATACCAATGAAATTTTATCTATGGCAACTTGTCCGCTCGATGCAACAGCCGACAATAAAATTGCCGGAATAAAAAATGAGAAGAATAACTTTTTCATGGCTACAATAATATGATTGTTTGCAGATTGATTTTGTTTTTTGACGGCTAAAATAAATAAAGGTTTAATCTGTTCATTGATATTACAATATTTAAGTCGAAGTAAGTTTTATGCTAAACGACCGACATTGCTTTCGGAATGATTTTTATAAAAAATGTTGCTTGCAGAAAGAAACATAATTACCAAGCGGCATCAATCTGAAAAGTCAGCCGCGAGTCGGTTGATCCAAGAATTTCATCGTAACCTGAACCTAAATAAGTAACACCGTTTTTAGACGTTGCTGCGTATAATATCCGTGCCGTGAATAACTTAATCGGCGTTATTGCAGCAACAAAAAATGTTCGCGTACCGGTGCCGTAAAGGGCTGGATTGGACATTGAGCCCGGCAATGCATATTCAAAAGTCCAACGCGCCGATGCGTAGCTGTCTGTTGCGAACTGAGCAACTCTTGCGCCCAAACGTAACCAATCGGCGGCTTGCCATTGTGCTTCAAAAAATCCTACTGCTCCGGTTTCAACCGGTTTTATACCGCCAAAACTTACACGAACTGCTTCGGCACGCAGGCGCAACATCAGGTTTTCGATTGTCTTACGTGAATATTCCGCACGCAGAGATATGCGTTCCACATTGTAATCTGCCCGCATTTCAGGCATAGAAAACGCATCGTTTTTCTGTTCTAAACGTGCCCGCAGAATCAAATACGCACCGGTAGGCAAAACATTTCTGCTTTCCGCAAGGAAATCTATGCCCCGCGTCGGGCGCGTCATACCGAATCTTGGTTGCAAAGAACCGTAAATATCGGCGTAACCATATATTTGCATTCCCTTTCCGCGCCATTCGGCGGCCGAGTAAAAACCGTATTCATTGCCCGGTGCTGAAAATTCGCCGAAAGAATATCCGAACGGTGAACGAAAATCGGCATTGAAAATACGCATACCGAAAGCGGCGGAAATATTTTTTCCGAAAAACATCAATGCGGCTTTTCCGCCTGAATTACTATTGGCATCTTGTGAAAACTCACAGGAAATTTGCGAAGATTCACCTAAAATCCAAATTCCCGATAAAGAAAACAATGAGCCGTTTGTACCGCTGAAAGCCGTAGATGCAGTGCTTACAACAGGATAGCCGTATTTCAATGTTAGTGCCGCAGCAGTTGCAACGAAAGAAGGCGTGCGATATTCTGCAATAGTTCCAATCGCAGTTTCCGGTAAAGCGGCGCGGCGCGTTTCATCGCTTTCAGTTCGAAAAAGTCCGTCAATTTTCAGTGATGTCGCATAGCCGTTCGTATCAATCGTAGCCGAACGTAGAACGAACGAAGCGAAGGCGGTAAGAGTTAGCGAAGAGGAATCACCTGCCGAAGTTGTGTATTCCGCTGCGCCGCCGCGGAAAAAACCGAATTCCAAAGCCGAGCGCGAAGCCGAAATTCCGCTTCCGTATTGGCCTGTCGGCGAAATTACCGAGACTCCTTTGCGTAGTCCGAACTGCCGCCACAGAATGCCGCCCATACCCGACGAAACAGTAAAATCACCGATAATGCCGCGAATTGCACCGGTGCGCAATTCGGCATAACCGGAAATAAAATCCGCAAACGACTTTTCGCCCGCGTCTTTATTTATAAGCATACAGCCGGATACAATCGGCGTATTCACTTGCAAGCGTTGATATACATCGTATTCCGAACCTTGAAACTTACCGGTGCGGAAACCTTTTGCCCGTTGCAAACGCATCGTCGAGCGAGAACGCCACAGCACTATTTTACTCGGTTTCGTGAGTTCGGCAGATTCTCCCAATACGGTGCAAGACTGTAAAAGCAGGTATTGTTCTGCCGAAAGTTGCAATGAGTCGGCAAGTGTTTCAATTGTGGTACTGTCCGGCAGGGTTTTTACCAAACGCAGCAATCGTCGGGCAATAGAAATAGAAAACCCGGGTATTGCACTTAATTCACGGGCTGAGATTTGTCGTAAATTCAACGGACGTGCGGCGAATCGTTCAATCGCATCTAAATCCGGCGATTCGGCTGTTTCCGCACCGAGATTCTCGACAATTTCTTCGGCCGCCGGCTCTTGAGCGCAAACCGAACAAACACATAAGCTGACAGCGAAATATATGCAACAGTAAATAAACCGCATCGGAACAGAGCGCGAATATCAAGTGGAAGTTGCTTTTATCCGCAATTTAATAAAATACGGCCGTTAAATTTAGTTTACGATAGAATTTATTAATAATTTTGCTGTTATCTTAAAATTTACAAGATGATTATTTACTTTATTTCATTTTTTAATAAATATCAATTTATTTTCCTATGCAAAAACGCTCAAATATTTGATTCAGTATTTCTTCGCTCCACACTTGTCCGGTAATCATTCCGAGTTCATATATTGCCGCTCTTACGTCCAATGCAATAAATTCATTCGACATATTTTCTTCGGTGGTACGTATCGCGTTATCAAGCCTTTCCGCAACGTTTTGCAAATGCGATGCGTGCCGTCTGTTCAATAAAATATCGTTAAAACGCCCGGCGGCATCAGAGGCAATATCGGCCAATAATTTACGCAGTTCCGCAATACCTTCGCCCGAGCGTGCGGAAACGGCAATTATTTTTTCAGGCAATAAATCATTGTTTTCTTTCAAAGAGGAATAGTCCGCAGCATCAATTTTATTTTGTACGTAAATAATTTCGGATCCGGAGTACATTTCTGAAATTTTATTAAACAGAGGAAGTGAGTATTCCGGCGAAACGGTAACGTCATTGACAATTAACAAAACATTGCATTGCCGCATAATTGCCTCTGCAAGTTTAATGCCTTCAATTTCAATAATATCATCGGATTCGCGAATACCGGCCGTATCGAAATATTTTATGGCAATACCGCCTATATGCGTAGTTTCTTCGATATAATCGCGTGTTGTTCCTGGTATATCGCTTACTATGGCACGATGTTTTCCGATAAGCGCATTAAACAGAGTTGATTTGCCGGCATTCGGATAGCCCGCAATTCCAACGTATAAACCATCACGCAGGATATTTGCCGAATGATGAAGTTCCAGCGTTTCAGTGCAAAAATTACGTGCATCGGTCAGTAAATGCAACATACGTGATTTATCAATAAATTCAATGTCTTCGTGCGCAAAATCGAGCTCCGCTTCCAGCAATGCACATACGTCAAGTAAATCGCTTCGCAGTTTGGCGACGCGCACCGTGAAACCTCCTGCAATTTGCCGTGCCGCCACAAGGCTGCCCGCCCGCGAAGAAGCGTGTATAATATCGGCTACGGCTTCGGCTTGAGTCAGGTCGAGTTTTCCGTTCAGGAATGCCCGTTTGGTAAATTCGCCGGGGCCGGCAAAACGGCAACCGGCCGTAATCAATGCCTGAACAATAAGGTCGGAAATAACTGATCCACCATGACAACCGATTTCTGCAACATTTTCTCCCGTATATGAGTTAGGCGCACGAAATACCGAAACCGTAACGGTATCAATCATCGTATCGCCGACGAAAAATTTACCGTAAAGTATTGTGTGGGAATCCGCCGAAGCAATTTTGGCTTTTCCTCGAAAGCAAGAGTCGACTATCGAAAAAGCATCTCGGCCGGAAACCCTGATAACGGCAAGCCCGCTTAAGCCGGACGGCGTAGCGGGTGCACAAATTACGTCGTGAATAAACTCTGACATTTAATCGGTAATTATTAGTTGGGATTTGTAAATAGAATTAATTAAATATATTTTTATTCTGCGGAGCAGAGTATTATTCACATCAAAATCATCATTTATTTCTGTAATAGTTTTTATTCGTAGCGCAGTGCTTCTATCGGGTCTAATCGGGCGGCGCGCCAAGCCGGATAAAGTCCGAAAGCCACACCGAGTACGGTGCAAGCTGCCACGCTGAAAATTATCCAGCCGACGGGTGCGGCGGCTTCGGCGTTCAGTAGCGACGAAAGCAACAGACCGCCGCCTAACCCCAAGCCTATACCGAACGCTCCTCCCAGTTGGCACAATGTAATGGCTTCTACAAGGAATTGCATAAGAATCCAGGACTTACGCGCTCCTATCGCTTTGCGAATACCGATTTCCCGTGTACGCTCTTTAACCGAGACCAACATAATATTCATAATTCCGACACCGGCCGCCACGAGAGCCACAAGCCCGCTTCCAAGTCCGAAAAAGTTAAGATACGACGTAAATGTTGCAAACTGCGTAGAAAGAGATTCGCCGGTTTCAATCTCGAAATTATTGTCTTCCCAAGGCTTCACATTACGCAACGCCCTCATAAGTCCTATACTCTCGTCCATTGATGCTTCGAGCGCGTCTTTACCGGGCGATTTTACGGTAATTGCCACGGATTGCTCCCATTCATCTACGTAATACTTCATTAAATTACTGATTGGAATAAGAACTTCGTTATCTTGGCTTTGCCCGAGCATAGAGCCTTTTGAGGTTAATATTCCGATTACGGTAAAGCGTTGATTTTTAATCGTGATGGATTGCCCTATCGGATTTCCGCGAGGGAATAATTTCACAGCTGCATCGTTACCTATAACAGCCAGCGGCCGTGCAGCGGCAATATCTTCGGGCAGGAATTGGCGGCCGTCGCTAAGGCTGATATTATTGGTGATAAAATAAGCGTCATCAACGCCGTGCAACGATACGTCCGGATTTGTGGAAAGATTTCCGTTCTTAACCGTAATTCCAAAAGTAGTATTTCCGATACTGACTGCATCGGCTATATTCAGCAATTTTTTGAACTCTTTGGCTTGTTGATAAGTCAAGGCTTTGCGATTACGATATTTACGCCATGTATTACCCATCTGAATAGAAGGCGTTCGCTTAATTTGATAGGCGGCATCGCCCATAGCTTCCAGCTGTTTTGTTACCGTTGCATTAAGCGAAGAAATAGCCGTTCCCGAGCCTATTATGGCAAAAATTCCTATTGCTATGCTTACAAGCGTAAGAAACGAGCGCAAGGCATGGGCGCGGACGGCATCAAGGGCAATTACGATGCTTTCGAGTATATTCATTTCTTTGAGTTAAGAAAATTTTATTCGTAACGCAACGCATCTATAGGTTTCATTCGGGCGGCGCGAAGCGCGGGCATCAATCCGGCCAATATTCCTACGATTATCGAAACGACAGAAGCCGTAAGTAATAACTGCGGCGGAACATAGGACGATAAATAGTCCGAATCGGAAAAGAATACTTTCACCACGACGGCTATCACCGTGGAGCAAAAAGCGAATGCAATTACAGCTCCAACAAAACACAATGCGGCCGCCTCCATAAGAAATTGCAACATAATTGCACCGCGTTTTGCGCCTAGTGCTTTACGAATGCCGATTTCTTTTGTTCGTTCGGTAACCGAAACAAACATAATATTCGTTATGCCGATAATTCCGACGAAAAAAGAAAGAGACACGAGCCCGATGCCCACGCCCCAAGTAGACATACGCAACGAGTTGATTTCTTCGCGGAACATTTGCGATTCGTTTATTGAGAAGTCGTCAGGTTGTCCGGGTTGATTATTACGGATTTGCCGCATCAACCCTATGGCTTCCGAACGTGCATTTGCCAGATTTTCCTCGTTTCCGGCTTTTATTGCTATTGATAAACTGCGCCCGGACGTACCATAAATTCCCAAAAATGTTTGCAATGGAATAAACGTTTGATTATCAATAAAATCCATGATAAAAGTACCGCGTTTTTCCACAACTCCTATTATTTCGAATTTATGTCCGCGAATTTTAATTTCTTTGCCGAGAGCATCGCCGTCGGGAAACAGCGTATTGGCTACGTTATAGCCCACCACAGCCACGTCTGCGCCGAATCGCTCCTCAGATTTTGAGAAAAACCGGCCGTCAGTTACCGCGCCTCCGGGAGTAAGAACATATTCGGCCGGAACGCCCTGCACGGAAATTCCTGAAATAGATTGATTTTTAAATTGAATTTTTGCACCCCATTTTTGCGCTATGGGCATTGCAACTTCGGGAGTGGTTACACGGCGGCAAAATTCAGTTGCTTGCGCCAAATTTATATCTTTGCGGCTTTCATAATCACGCCAATTTTTTCCGCCTGACCAATTCCATTTATCTACATAGAGCATATCCGTACCGATAACGTTCACCGTTTTCTCGAGTGCCGCATCGAGTCCGCTTAACAGCCAGCCCATAAGTATCACGAATACAATGCCGATTACAACGCCGAGTGTAGTAAGCAACGAGCGCAATTTATTAGAGTTTAGCGATTCGTAGGCAAATCGTGCCGATTCGGTTATCTCGCTGATTTTCATTTTATTCTCCGAAAAATCGCTGCAATTAAATCGCTTCGGAATAAGAAGCCTCGTTTTCTTCATTCGGCAAATCGGACTCTACGCAACCGTCGCGAATCCGTATTATCCGCCGCGCATGGCGGGCTATGTCTTCCTCGTGAGTAACGAGTATTATCGTATTTCCCGATTGCCAAAGATTATAGAAAAGCCGCATAATATCTTTGCCCGTTTTCGAGTCGAGATTGCCCGTTGGCTCGTCGGCAAGAATTATTGCCGGGTTGGTGATTAGCGCACGGGCAATCGCAACACGTTGCCTTTGTCCGCCGGAAAGCTCGTTGGGCTTATGTTCCATACGGTCGCCCAAACCTACGCTGTGCATTACTTGCTCGGCACGCTCGCGCCGTTCTGCACGCTTTACGCCCGAATAAACCAGCGGTAATTCCACGTTTTTTACCGAGCTTGCACGCGCCAGCAGATTGAAAGTTTGAAAAACAAACCCTATCTCTTTATTGCGTATCTCGGCTAATTCATTATCACTCATAGACCTTACGTCGAGCCCGTTAAATTGGTAAATGCCGGACGACGGTGTATCCAGACAGCCGAGTATGTTCATCAGCGTAGATTTTCCCGAGCCGGACGGACCCATAATTGCAACGTATTCGTTAGGCGAAATATCGAGAGAAACATCGCGCAGAGCGTACAGCTTTTCGCCGCCCATCGTATAGACTTTGGCTATATGCTCAATATGAATGATAGGCTGCTCCGCGGCCATAATTATTTCTCCGATTGTTTGTAATTTGATTTCTTCTTGTATTTCGGCGCGGAGTCTATAATAATTTTTGCACTGTCGGAAAGAAGTTTCGACACAGCCTGAAAATTACCGCTGATAATTTCATCGCCTTCTTTCAAACCGCTTTTTATTTCGATATAACCTCTGTCGCTTAATCCCGTTTCCACATTCACGCTTTTTGCACGATTTTTATTATTAAGGAAAATAATGGATTGAGGTTTTTTATTCATTTTTTCGGCATTTTTATTTTCCTCTGTCTGTATGCCCGAACCCGAAATGTCCGGCGCGGCATTTCCCGCATTTTCACGCACGGTTACGGCTTGCAACGGCGCAGCCAATACGTTCCTGTGAGTTTCCGTTTCTATATCAACATTACAACTCATACCGGGGCGCAATCTCTTTTCGCTGTCAATAATGCGAATGCGAACCTCGAAGTTCGTAACTTCTTCCTGCGTACCTGCTCCGCTCACTTTTGCCGAATGTGCGATTTCATAAACCACACCGCTCAATTCGGCATCCGGCAATGCATCAATACTAACTTTTGCCGTATCGCCTATTTTGACCAAAACAACGTCGTTTTCATCTACGTCCACCCAAGCGTTCATCACCGTGAGATTGGCAATACGCATCATTTCCGTTCCTTGCATTTGGGCTGTTCCCACAACTTTTTCGCCTTGTTCCACAACTAATTTTGTTACAGTTCCTTCCATCGGCGAATAAATTGTGGTACGCGAGGCTTGCGCTTGCACTTGGCGCAAGGCGGCGCGTGCACGGTCATAATCTTTCAATGCGGATTGATACCTCGACTCGGCCTGCAAAGCGGCAGCGGTTGTGCGGTCGAGCTCATCTTTCGATGCAAATTGTTTTTTATAGAGTTCGGAAATTCGCTTCAAATCCTGTTGCGCTCGGTCAAGCTCTGCTTTAACCGCATCAATACCGATTTTTGCGGACTGCTCGGCAGCTGCGAATTGCTCCACTTGCGAGGTAACAAGGTCGGGCAATATTCTAACCAATAACTGTCCTTTTTTTACTTGTTCGCCGTCCTTTACTCCGAGAAAAGTTATTTCTCCGCTCGCTTCAGATGAAATTTTTACTTCGGTTTCCGGCTGAATTTTTCCGATTGCGCTTACAGTCTGCGTAATAGTCCTGCGCGATATTTTCTCCGTAGTTACTTTAATGCCCTCATCGCGATTGCGCGTAAGCACCAATGCAGTTCCGCCCGCAATTACGGCAACGGCTAAAACAATAATCCAGACGGTTGTTTTTGATTTCTTCTTTGCCATGGCAGCATTATAAATTTAAGTGAATATCCTGCAGAATATTTTTCACAGAGATCCTGAAATAAAACGTATTTGCGCTTGTGCTTCTCTATAAGCGAAAAAAGCATTTATTTGATTTATCGCCGCGGTTGCAAATTGCGTATTTGCCAATAAATAATCGGTAATTTGTGCCGTGCCGACATTGAAACGCTCCTGGGCACTTTTAAGGTTTAATTCGGCCGATTTCAAAGCACGTTTTGCTACTTCAAGTTGTTTCTCCGCCGATACAAGATTTAGTACGGCCGATTGAGCTTGCGTTCTGATTGTTTGCTCTATGCGGACTCTTTCGATTTGCGCTTGTTTTAACTGAAAAGCCGCCGTTTCGATTTGTGTATTCGTAGAGAAATTATCGAAAATAGGCACATTTAAATTCAGTCCGATAAATGAACGGCCGAATTTATCGAAATCGGAAATCTCATAATTAGACCAAGACCATCCGCCGAAAGCACTTACAGTCGGGAAATAACCGGAACGAGATGAGCGAAGCGTAGCCTGCGCCGCCTCGATTCGCGTATCTGCGGCAATAATATCCGAGCGTTTGGCTACCGCTCTTTGGATAATAGCGTCAATACTTCCTGTTTCATCGCGGAAATTTCGCAATACTTCATCGGATATTTCGGCGGTCAGTCCGGATTCCGAAAAATCCGCGTTCTGCGCCGGGTCTAATCCCATCGTTGCAAGCAGTTGCGCCTTTGCATTGTTAAGCTGGTTTTCCGCTTGTACAATATCAAGCTCACGCGAGCCGTTATCGGCTTCCTGAGCGTAAATATCGGTTACGGGCACTACGCCCGCACCATATCGCGCCCGGCTTCTCTCTAATTGTTTTTTGCCGATTTCTAAATTTTCTTGGCGAATCTTTACTATTTGTGCATTTCTCTGCACAGCAATATACTGTTGCCAAATATTAAAGCGCACCTGATTGTTTAATTGTATATTCGAGGATTCGAGCACCGAAAGATTTTTCTGCGCACGGTCGTAATACGCCTCGCGGGAAAATCCGTTAAAAATGACGTAATTTGCATTTAATCCGAGCGAATAACTGTTTGAAGGCGGCGCAAATCCGCCCACGTTAAGTTGCGCTCCGCCTTGCTCGTTAAGTCGGCGCGAATATCCTGCGTTAGCACTTAGCGACGGCAAGAACGTTCCGAATGCACCGGTAATATCGGCCGCGGCCGTTTGAAGTTGCGCTTGCGCAACCTGAACGTCAAGATTTTTTGATGAAGAAATTTTAAGGCAGTCGTCAAGCGAATAAACGGCAACGGCACCTATCTGCGCCACCGATTCGACGCGACACAATAATCCGAAAAGAAAAAGAAGAAAGCAGCGTTGCAGATTCATAGACCGGAAGTTTATGCGCGTAAAGTTAACGAACTAATGAACAAGATAGCCGCAAGACGAAACGAAATAAGCAAAGTTGCAGACAAGGCTAAAAAAAATCAATCAAAAGGTGCAACGAAAATGCAGAAGTATTTTACCTCGAAAATAGGAGCAGGCATTATGTACGGCGGAATAGATATAGGCGGAACCTCAATTAAATACGGAATAACAGATAATTCGGGGAATATTGCAGCTGCGGCTCAAATATCCACTAATGCAACAGACGGTGCCGACGCGCTTATCGCAAAAATTACCGCCATAGCACAAGAATTGGCGCAAAAATGTATTTCCATAGGCTTGGGATTTCCGGCTGTGGTGTTCGATGATTGCGTTCATTATCCGCCTAATCTGCCGGGCTGGGGCATTGTGCCGCTCGCCGATATTACGCGCAGAGCTTGCGGAAAGCCCACAGCCTTAATCAACGATGCAAATGCAGCCGCACTTGCCGAAAGTGCGTTCGGTGCCGGAAAGGATATTGATGATTTTTTATTTGTAACTCTGGGAACAGGCATCGGCGGCGGAATAATTCTGAATAAAAAAATATTTATCGGCGGCAAAGGCGGAGCCGGCGAAATCGGGCATATTATTGTTGATATTAACGATGAATCTGCAAAAAACGAAGCCGCATTCAAAGTAGGAACTTTGGAAAAATTTGCGGGACGCGCCGGAATTATCGCTTCTGCACGTAAAATCGCATTAAATTATCCCAATTCCGCACTGCATAATTACGGCGATAATTTAGACGTTGAGCATATTTCTGCATCTGCCGAAGAAGGCGATTTTGCCGCACAAAAATGTTTGGAAAGAACAGGTGAAATTCTCGGTTTGGGAATAGTCGGAGCCTTGGCAATACTCGATTTGCGCATTGTTGTTGTAGGCGGCGGCGTGTCGCAGTCGCGGCATTTATTGGATGCTCTCGGCAAGACATTGCAACACAGAGCATTACCTACTATCGCCGCCGAAACTGAGGTGCGGAAAGCACGTTTTGCAAAACACGCCGGAATTATAGGTGCAGCACTCGCCGGAAAAGCGGCCGCCCAAGTGTAATTTTATCAAATAAAATTAAAATCAATAAAATAACACGATGCGATTTATTATCCGTCCACCGATTTTATTCGCCGATTAAATATACGCAGAAATTATCGCAAAAATCAAATAGACGGCGGCTTCTATATTAGAGTTGTTGCAGCAACGTAAGATTATTTGTTTTAGCAGAGAATTCAAAGGTGTTCACAATATATATAGTATAATATCCGACCGATTAAGTGCGCGTAGCATAGATTTTTCAATGACTTTTACAATGATGCATCAGCGGTTTGCGCAGGCTTGTGGAATTATTATCTAACAACTTGATTTACAATGCAACAATAACTCTAATATAAAACATAAAAGAAAAATCGAGATATAAAATAGCCCACGCACAAAATTTGTACGCGGGCTTCGTATATTCTCATTATCAATTTATTATGGAATTGTCAATTTTGCGCAACCTACAGCCTCATAAGTAAGAGGGTCGAAAGCCACAACAATGTAAGAGCCGGAATTCCATGACGAGGTATTTATTGAAGTTGAGCTGCCGGCAGATACAGTTGAAGAATGAGTGTAGATTAACTTGCCGGTTAAATCATATACGCGCATATCCGAAGCAACTGATACAGTTACCGTTACATTACCGCCCGAAACCGATACCGACACATCTGTTGACGGATTATTTCTAAGTGAGTTATCGCAATTTCTTTGATAACCACTACCGGTACAATCCATACCTATAATACAACCTGCTGTGCCATCTTCTTTCATCTCGACGTTCATCCACCAAGTACGCCCATTACCAGAGCATTTACCGCTTGTAAAAACATTGACTGC
>JAANMT010001996.1_pt1 | contig 18308 bp, 51 predicted proteins | sample 7279711 | NCBI WGS metagenome assembly JAANMT01 (sample SAMN14094538, study PRJNA606508) | bioreactor metagenome | isolation source: A lab-scale SPAN reactor treating ammonium-rich wastewater day 1 | place: Ireland: Galway | collected 2017-01-16 | reverse complement strand
TGAATTAATATGCCGTAAATTCCAAAAAGGAGAAAACGAATGACAATTGAAGCACTGAATGCAATTAAAGATGATGCTAAAGCTCTGCGTACTGGTCTGCTAGACATGGCAGATAAAGTTAGCTTGGTAGAAGCTGAAGGTGTTGTAGTACCAGCAGAAGTAGATGTTGCCCTTGATGCAATTCTTGTTGATCTGGGTACTATCCTCGCTTGGGTGGAGCAAGCTATTACAGATGGAACGGAGGGTATAGAGCTTACAACAATGCAATCTTTTCTGAATGAACTTAAGGCTGTCTTTGATAAGTATTCTGCTGTGCTTGTGCGGCTGGAGGGAGTCAATTACGGAGAAGCTTACGGGGCTGGATCACTCTTCCGTGTCACTGTAACAGACCCTGTTTCTGAGGATATAGAGACAAAAGATATTGTCCCTGCTGTAGCCGATACGATTACGTCTGTAGATTTGGTGTAATTAGCATTGAAAATGAGGGTAGAAATCAACGATCTATCCTCAACCCAAGCTACCCTACGGGGTGAGGAGAAACAGATGATTAAGATACACAAAAAGCTTTGGTTTGTTAAAGGTGTTGGCAGAGATGACAACCTTGCCTACATGTGCCAATACGAGGAAGATAAGGACGGGAAACCCCTTGCAAATATCTCAAAAATGCAAGTTACAGGTAGGAGTTGGGCTGGGAAGCGTGAAACAAAATACAAACTGAATGAAAAAGGCGATTATGAGCGGGATGAACACGGAAGAGTTATTGTAGAGGGTAGTGAATATAGATCAGGGGAAGAAGCTGTTATTGACAACTCTCCGGTTATCGATGTTTACATTGGTTCGTCCGTAGCACGATGGTCTACATCCAACAAATTGTTCCGTGTTCAAGACCCTCGCGGATTTACTGTTGAAGTACCTACCGATAATATTGCTACTCTACTACACCACACAACTGTAAAGAATGGTGTTGTTCAAGAGGAGTGTGTTTGGGGTCGAGAAGGAAATAATCACATTCTATTACCTGTCAACTCAGAGCCTTATCTCGAAACACTCGGTAAGATGGACACGCTAGCTAACAAACTTATTTCTGTTTCTGAACTTAAGGTTGGGGATTGGGTGAATATGTTTGAAGACCCAACCGAACACTACTACGCAGGTAAAGTCAAGGGTACTTGGTCGATTCGTGGTCACTCTTACGAAAGGAATTGGTCATTTAGCTCATATGGACAGAAGCGCGATCACCGGTACAGTGACTGGGTTGAGTTTGAAGATGATAAGTGGGTGCACCTTTTCTTGAGGAAATGTAACTGGCGCAGTGACGATAGCAAAGTGGCGTGGAACACAGAGACGCCATCAAAACCAAAAATCATAGAAGTGTTACGAAACGAGCCAATGGGTGTTGATGTGGAGACAATTTACTGGTACTGTCCGCAGCGTATATGCAACAAAGCGGAAAGTCAGCTTGGGGGTTGGATGGATTTTGAACGTAAACTCTCTAAGTTGGAGGTTAAGAAGTGAACAAAGACTACCTTAAAAACATAACTAAAGAAGATAGAGCTTTAATGCTTGAGAAAGCTAAGGTGAGGCGTGAAGAGAAAAAGAAAGCTGGTGAATCCCTTCGTCAGAATTATGAAGATGAAAATTACCATCGCTCATTGGCTTCAGAGATGGGTATACGCATGCCTGCCTCATACCTCCATAACACAGAGGTGAAATATTTGAAGCGAGCAGCTAAACATCTTAATGTTGACATTAAGGATTATCTGGAAGCTTGTGGAGTGAGTAGACTGAAGAAACTTGTGGCTATGAATCCTACAGTCACTGCGGTTGAAGAGCTTGGTATTTTCCTTGAGTACGTTAAGGAGAACAAGTGACACAAGAACAGAAAATTGAAACTCTCGTCGAAGCTGTCTTGCGTCTCTACGGAAATCTCAGTATACTACCTCCACGAGATACAGAAATTGTAGAGATATTAAATAAAATTCTTGAGGAAGGAGAGAAAGATGAATAATGTATGGCAGAAGTCTGATAAATACACTGTATTTATGCTACTGTGGATGATCAGCGGCGCGGTGGTTACGAGTAAAGCATTCGCTGTAGTTTTCAGCATCATTGCGATGATATATGGGGTAATGACCATATACTGCACATTTACGGAGAAATGAAATGAACCAATTACAGATTGACTTCATTAAGAGTTTGGATAAAGATGGCGTTAATGGCACCGTAACATCGGTGCTACTCCGCAACGATTTGAACATTTGCCGCTATGAGAAAACCTTGGAGTTTTTGTTGCAAACAACTATCGGAGAACGTACAATGCTGATAGAAGAGAACAAGAAGCTTAGTAAGATATTGAAAGAACATAATTTGTATCATTTGATTTTGGAGGATGTGTGAAGAAGAAAAATAAATTAGTATACGGCGTCGGGATTAACGATGCTAATTACGTGATAAGAAAAGAGACAATCTTACTTGAAAACGGGGAAAGGAAAAGGCTTAAGACTTGGATTTGCCCTTATTATGGGACTTGGAGAAATATGCTAAAGCGGTGTTATTCAGCTAAAGAACAGCAAAGATGCCCAACCTACCATGGTTGTAGCGTATCAGAAGATTGGCTTGTTTTCACTAACTTTAAAAATTGGATGGAGTTACAAGACTATCAAGGAAAGCACTTAGACAAGGATATATTAGTCATGGGCAATAAGGTGTATAGTGAGGATACTTGCGTGTTTGTTGATAGTAAAGTAAACACATTTTTGCTCGATTGCGGAGCGGCCAGGGGCGAATATTTAATCGGCGCATGCTTGCATAAACCCTCCGGTAAGTTTGTATCACATTGCTGCAATCCATTTACTAGGAAGATGGAGTATCTTGGATATTTCATTTCTGAGCAAGGCGCTCATGAGGCTTGGTTAAAACATAAGTTAGAGCTGGCTCATATGTTGGCTTCAGAACAAACGGATGCACGGGTTGCTAAAGCTCTAATTTCTCGCTACAGTAATTACAATAGTTAACTTTGGAGGTAGTATGGGTTCGGTGTTTAAAGATCACAAATTTGTTGACTTTTATAAAAATCTAGAGAATTATGCTTATCTACAAGGGCTAGATTTCTCTGATGTGTCACGTATGCGTAGTGAAGTGATGATTGCTTTTATGGCGGGACTTAGCGTAGAAGAGACATATGATGCTGTTTTTCATACAGAAGGAGAAATGTGATGTATGGACGTTTAGTAATTTCTGGTGATACACTTACTGTGAAAGCAGTATTAAAGATTGGTGAAGGTGAGCGCGCCCCGGACTGGTCGCATGTATATGACATCAATGGTTTGAAGTTCCAAGCCAGCACATTTAACTTTGATGGATATGAGGCTAATCATATTAGTCTTCCTCAAGTTTCTGTAGAACTTTATCGAGTTAAAGAGAAATCACAAGAAGAAATAGCTGCTGAGGAAGCTGTTCGTAAGGCAAAGGAGAGTTTGAAAGCTGCTGAAGAGGTTCTTAATAAAGTGAAGAAGGAGAATTAGGATGACTTGCATTGTAGGGTGTATTCACAATGGTAAGGTGTTCTTGGCTGGCGACCAGCTTGGAAGCAATGGCTATTATAAAGAAAATCACGAAAAGCTTACTAAAGTGTTTAAGGTTGGAGAATTTCTGATTGGATACACAACAAGCTTCCGTATGGGTCAGATTCTTCAATATTCTTGGACTCCCCCGACAATCTATCATGGACAGAATGAAGACTCTTACATCTTCAATGATGTTGTAAAGAGCTTGTCTTCAGTCTTCGAGGCTAATAAATATGGTAAAAAGGATGGAGTGGAAGAAAATACTGGTGTATTTCTAATGGGCTGGCGTGGACGCCTTTTTACAGTGCAGAGCAATCTTAGTGTTTTGGAGCATGACCATTTTGCTGCATGTGGTTGTGGAGAAGACTACGCTCGTGGTGCGATGTATACTTTGTTGGAGACTGGTCATTTAGACGACGATCCTGTAGAGTTTTTGTCCTTTGCGATTAAATCAGCAGCTTATTTTAGTTGTGGGGTGGGTAATACAATCACGTTTGTTATGGAGGAATGATTATGGGTAAAGTGCGAGTTACTGTTGATACAGAAGATAATAAAAGTCGCCCAGCTAAGAAGCCCCGTGCTTCTGAGGACACTGTTGTACGTCTAAATCAGTTTCACCCCACAGAATCTCAGAAAGAGGCGATTAATGTTGCTCGTGGACATACACTTAGTATCGTAGAGGGCGTCCCCGGTAGTGGTAAATCAACATCAATTCTGTGGGATTACTGCCAAGAGTATCTTAAAGACCCAAGTAAACAGATTGTTGTAGTTAAATCTCCTACAGAAGCTGGACAACTTGACAAGATAGGTTTTCTTCCGGGAACTGTCGATGAGAAACTTTCAGCACATTTCGTAGCAAATCGACGAATTCTGGAGGAATTTCTTGGAAAAGGTAAAGTTGAGTGTGATCTTGGTAAACGCATTCACCTGATTGTGCCTAATTATCTGCTGGGTATGACTCTTGACAATAGCCTGATTCTTGTAGAGGAAGCCCAGCAACTACAACCAATGATGCTGAAATTGATTCTGGAGCGTACAGGTTGTCAGTCTCGCGTGTGTGTTGTAGGGGACCGGATGCAACTCTATACAGATGCAAAAGAATCTAAACTACGTAACGGGCTGACAGATTTGGTTCAGCGTTTCATTAATGAGGACGGTAGTGCTAAATTCGCAGACGTAGGGCACTACAAGTTTGGGATTGAAAGTGTCATGCGTAGTGAGATTGTCAAGACCGTTATTAAAGCTTACTATGATGTGTAGGTAAGGAGAAAGAATCTAATGCAAAAAACTAAACTTGGTTTTGAAGAAGATATGATGATCTTCCCACCAGTGAACGAATGCCCTGTTCTTTACAAAGACGGTGTGTACGACATTCTACTGGACGAAGAGATTAAGTCTCCGAGCTACTATCGAAATGCTTTCCAAACTCTTCGTAATGCACAAGAGGGTGAAACTGTTCGGATTCTTATTTCCACATACGGAGGTAATCTGACTTCAGCCATCACTTTCAAAAATCTGATTGAGCAGTGTGCAGCAGAGGTGGTTGGTGTTCTGGAAGGTGAGGCTTACTCAGCTGGTTCACTAATCCTTCTGAGTTGCCCAGTGATTCATATTCAACCCTACACCACCCTCATGTGTCATTCTGCTGCGTTTGGTTCATCAGGGATGGTGCAGCAAGTAAGGGATCATGTAGACTTCACTGGACGACATGCTGAAGCAGTTATGGAAGACGTGTACCGTGACTTCTTGTCTACTCAAGAATTCAGCGACCTAAAGCGTGGTGTGGAGATTTGGCTAGACTACGATCAGATTAACGAACGTCTTGAGAAAATGTTTGAGGCTCGTGAAGCTCGATTCATGGAAGAAATGGAAGGGTATGAACCACCACCCACCATTGAAGACATGATGTTCGAAGCTGCTAAGAAAGCTCTTGCTGCTCACGAAGCAGAGAAAGCTAAGAAGGAAGACAAGGCTCGGAAAGCTGCTGAACGTAAACCAAAGCTGGAGAAAGGTCTAAAGGAGCTAGAGACAATTACACCAGAAGATTTTCTCTAAATAAATCGTTGACACATGGGCTAGCCTGATTTATTCTAGCCCCATCAACACAAACAAGGAGATTCACAAATGGCTAAGCAAGAGTTTTCACCAGAATTTGAACTATTCGTAGCTTCCTACTATGCTAACAAAGTGGAATCGTGTAAGAAACGAGTAATTGATTTCAAGCTGAATCTTGTTTCCGTTCGGAATCTCCTCCGCACTCGTAAATGCCCTTACACTGGAGTGGAACTAACTGTCCCTCGTATGGGTAAGCCGGGGTTGAGCACAGATATTACCATTGATCGGATTGATAACACAAAACCATATGTGAAAGGTAATGTGATGGCTGTATCAAAGAAGATGAACAATTTGAAAAGCATCTTTGAGAATCCTGAATACGGGATGGACTTTGAACAAGCTGCTAAAGTGATGAGTAAGATTAGTAAACGTGTTAAGAAAGTAAAGGAGAATAATTGATGGCAATCCGTAAAGTAAAAGGAAAGTGGGAAGTTGGGCATAAGGATACTTATTCTCTGAGTCATTCGCTCAGCCCAATCATCTTCTCAGGACTAAAGAAGTTCCACGATGTTCTGGTTGAACGTAAACAGAGCGGAAAATCTATGGGTATTCCTCATGGATATATGAAAGATGAAGATCAGTGGGTAACAGACTCCGATGTTCAAGATTGGCTGGATGATATCAAGAAAATGATGTATGCGTTCGACCAAGATTCGGAGCCTAATATCAAAGATTACAATTTCAGCTACCCAAACGCTTTCAAAGACCGGGAAGACGGTAATCGTTTTGCAGATTTGACCTGCTCAAACCCAGCAGAGCGAGAAAGGTATCGTAAAGATATAAAGGAATGGCAGGAAAAGGTGAAAGAGGGTCTGAAGCTCTTCGGAGAAAAATATCAAGATTTGTGGTGGTAAGATGAATCGCTACGCTCTTGTATACGGTCCAAGCGGTCAAAACATTCATCTACCTGTAGAATGTGACATGGAGTCAACATTCTGCGAGAATCCTTTTTGTGATAGCCCCTGTGATTGTGGCTATACATTTGAAGAAGCAAAAGATGCGGTGATTCGTTATTACGAAGAAAAGATTGAACGCCTGAAAACACTGTCCGAGGAAGAGTGGGAGAACATTTGAAATGACAAGCATTAAGAAAGGACTTATCTGCAACCTAAGCCCACACAAATTCAATCGTCTGAAAGAACGTGACGATGCTGTAATTGGGCAAGCTTATTACACGCCGAAAGGGGTGTTCCAATATAAATCAGATGTTGCTCTTGAATCTTTCTACATCTGTCCATTTCTTTACATGAAGATTAAATGTAAGAAGCAACCAGAGAATCGTCTTAAAACTGTTTGTATTCGTGTAGATAGGTCTACAGGCTATGACAATCTCTTCACTTGCTTTGTTGAAGACAACACTGTTCTGTAATAAGGAGTCGAAGTATGACTAAAAAAGAAGTTAAGGTCACGATAGTATCCTTTGAAGAATACACTGAATATGATTTTGTAGATTTGTCAACCTTCTTCTTTAAAGACGCTATGGGAAACAGACATTATTGTCATACATCAAAACGGACCGAGGCACAGAACATTGCTGATGAGTTTAGTGGTGTGCCGGGAAAGTATAAAGTGATTGCCACACGAGAACAGAAAACCAAAAGTCGGCTTGAAAGCGGAGAACTGTCTTGTAATGGTTCAAACACAAGAAAAGCATTCCATCCTCGACTGAAAGGACTTAAATAATGAGCAACTACATTTATGATTACCAAGAAACTGTCCGTGTAGATGGGATTGATGGTCTTTACATTGTTTCTTCTCGTAAGACAAAATCTCTTCCGTCCGGCGTAGTGACACGTTATTATTCTCTTGTTGGAGCTGTTACAGGAAAACCTCTTATTAATACAGGGGGGATTTGGTGGCCTTCTTCGAGTCTTAAAAAGAATTACAGTGAAAGCTATATGACATTCCATGAGCTTATAGATGTATTGAAGAATGATGTTATTCAACAGGATGATTTTGAATAGGAGGAAGAATTGAACCACATTAAAGTTTTAGATTTTACAAAACCAAAAGGTCGTGTTTTCTTCACTACTGACCTGCACGGACACTACGATTTGCTGCACGACAAGCTCCGTAAAGTTGCTTTTGATAGCACAAAGGACATTCTAATTTGTGGAGGGGATTGGTGCGACAGAGGCCCATATAGTCAGCACGTTCTGGACTATTTGAACGAGCCTTGGATTTATTCTGTACGTGCAAACCACGAACAAATGTTCATTGAAGCTTATGAAGGAGATTTTAAAAATCAGGCTTGTCAGATGCTTGTGGTGAATGGTGGCTCTTGGGTAGCGTTTTGTGAAGATGCCCATCTAACTGCAATCTACGAGAGTTTCAAGTCCCTGCCTCTGGCAATTGAGCTGCACACACCAACAGAAGTTATCGGTATCATCCACGCTCAAGTTCCAAGCGGGTGTTGGGACAAGTTTAAAGTTATGTCTCCCCAAGAGATGGAATGGGAGGGCTACGCAATAGCACAGTGGGCAAGAACTAAATATGATAAAAGCGACAAAGGGGTTATCTCAGGGGTTGATTTTGTACTGTCTGGGCACACCCCAACAAATAGTGGGGAAATTGAACAGCTTGGTAATCAACTCTACTGTGACTTGGGGTCATTCTTCCGGGGTAAAATATCATTCATTGAAGTGTACCCTGATTTTATTGGTAAAACTGTAGGTGGTATACGTGAGTAGGTCAGACGGAATTCAAGCAGAGATTAATGTTCCTATAGAAGTTATTCTCGAAAAATTATCTTATGATAAGAGTAGTGGTATGTTATCATGGAAAGGCAAAAGTAGAAACTCTGGTAAGCCTGCCGGGTACTACAGAATCAATGATTCAGGGATAACATACCTCATAGTAGGTATTGGATACAAAGGTAAGGTTTACAAGATTTTTGGACACAGGCTTGCTTGGTTAATAGTAACAGGTGTTTGGCCTGATGAAATTGACCATGTAAACGGCGATGGTCAGGACAATAAGTGGGATAATCTAAGTAACGGTAACAGAACAGACAACAATAAGAACCACAAGAGACAGATTAACAATTCCTCTGGACTGCCCGGTGTATCCTTTGTAACTTCTACGGGTAAGTGGAGGGTGTTTGGAAATAAGGAAGGAAAACAGGTACATTTGAAATCTACAGGGGACTTCTTCGAGGCTTGTTGCACAAGAAAGAGTTGGGAAGTTTACAATGGCTATTCAGTACGGCACGGAACGTGATCTTGGTTCTTTCTTCCGAAACAAAATTTCTTTTATTCAATTGGTATGAGGACTATGATGAACAAATGGGATAAAATGTATATGGATATTGCCCTCCGCGTTGCCAAGGAGAGCAAATGTCCTCGAAAGCAAGTGGGGTGTTGTATTCTCCTTGAATCTGGCTTGTTGGCTACAGGAATTAATGGGTTTCCAGCAGGACAAGAAGAGATGTGGACAGATGGTGAGGTTAGCAATCCTCTAGTAACCCACTCTGAGCTTAACGCTTTGGGCAAACTTCTTGAGCAAGGGGTTAGTGCAAAAGGGGCAACAGTCTACGTCTCAATGCAACCCTGTATTGACTGCTCGAAGCTGCTTGTCAGAGCTAAAGTGAAGCGTGTTGTGTACAAAGAAGAATATCGCTGCAAACAAGGATTAGAATATCTCATTAAGTATGGTGTTGAGATTGATCGGTTTATGGAAGGCTAAAAATAGTCACTAATAGTGTAGTATTTCTATCAATCATAAACCAACGATTAGCAAATTCAATGAAGAAAGTGATTGACACACAGAGGCCACTAGCTTATTCTCTTTACATAGAGATTGGTTAGTGGCTTTTCTTCATTCTGAAGAACGCCTTTTCTTGTTTATGGAGGATGAAAATATGAATAACAAAATAACTTCTCTTGAGTTTATCTGCTGGAGTGTTTTCTTGGGTGGCGTCTTGTTCTTCTTGGATGTGTGGTTATCTGATATGTATGAAGACCATCATAAGATTAAACAGCTTCCACCAGCACCAAATGGTTTTCAGCACACGCGAGAAGAGAAGGCTATTTTGTGTACAGGGTGGCCCACTTGTATGAAACTCTCAGAAGCTGTGGTGTGTATCGAAAAATAGGAGAAAATAGTTATGAAAAGACCATACAACTTTAAAAACTTGATAGATCAAATCTTTGGTAGACTCACCGTAATAGGTGAACTGCCTGATGTTTATTATCCGAGTGGTGCAAGGAGGGTGCAGTGGAAATGTAGGTGTGAGTGCGGAAAAGAGACTAATGTTCTGGCTTGCCAGCTCACATCCGGTAAAACTCAGTCCTGTGGTTGTCTGAAAAATGAAAATCTTGTTGATAGGACATTCAAACACGGAATGACAAAAACTAACGAATATATGATATGGGCTGCGATAAAAGATCGATGCCGCAATCCGAATAATAAGAAATATGACGATTATGGTGGGAGAGGTATCTTTTTGCAAAAGAGTTGGGAAGAAGATTTTCTAAAATTTTATAACTACGTCGGTCCAAAACCGGGGATGGGTTATTCAATAGATCGTATAGATAATAATAAAGGGTACGAGGAAGGTAATGTCAGGTGGGCTACTACTAAGGAGCAAAGAAATAATCAACGGAGGGTAAAAGGAAAGAATAGATTTAAATATGTAGCCTATCATAAAGCTTCTGGAAGCTACACCGGAGGTTTTAAATTTGAGGATAAGAGGGTAGGTCTGCCGTTGCATCGGGATGAGGAGGAGCAAGCTAGGAGGGTCTACTTGAAGTACAAGGAAATGTATGGCGAGTTTCCTAAATATATAGAGGAGGATTTGATTTACTTAGGCTTGTTGAGTGAAAGCGGAGAATGTAACGAAGAGGAAGACCTAAGTGAAGCTTGAAATTGTTGGTGGGAATTATGATGAGGCTGCGAGGAAAGCTTTTAAGATTAATCCTGCCTCAGCCTTCAGTTGGTGGTTGAGCGCTAGCCTAGCCTATTACTGCAAATATGAAAGCATCCTTAGTGACCCGGTTTTTGATAAAATGAGCAAATACTTGCTTGACAACTATGACAAGCTAGATCATATTAACAAACACCTCGTAACCAAAGATGGGTTGAAAGCAGGATCAGGATATTATCTAAAAGAGGAAGACTATCCTCTCAGAGTGAGGATCAGTACAGATGAGCTTGTAAGAAATCTTTTGGTTTGGCAATCACAAAACGGAGAGAATCAAAAATGATAGAACTACCTGTAGAATATAAATCGTTGGTTTATCTGCACCGATATGTCGGCTGCGTAAAGACCGTCGAGTTTGCCTGCAAAATCTGGAACGAGCTTCACCAACTGGACAGCTTGCGCATAAAGTGTGTCAAAGAACCTAGTACAATTGTAGTGACAGGTAAGTGCCAAGATTTAGAACTCTTCCTGTCCATCTGCCGATACCTGACAGCCCTTGGTGTTGATGTGCAGCACGAGAAGACTATTATGAGAGTAGAACTGGAGGTCTAAAATGACAGAAGAAATTGAAGAAAATATTATGGAAGGGCAAGTACAAAGTCCTTCTCAAGTTGCACGACTGTTCACCAACCTAGACGCACTGCTTGACTTCGCTAAATGGGCACGCCCCGCTGCTTTCACTGTGCAATCTGGTGTAGATGAGAGTGGTAAGGCTGTATGGCAAATTATCTATCATACGCAGAATCGAGGATAAGATGAGCTTGAGGAAGGATTTGGTCGTTATCAAACCAAAGAAACCCACATTGTTGCAGAGGGCTTCTACCTTGTGGAAGCACTTACTGACAAAGCTTGAAAGAAAATCGGGATTTCAGAAATATCGAGTTATTCGTTGGTATCATACAACTGCAAAAGGTATGGCCTACATGACAACAGTTGAATACCAGAATGTCTTGAACGGTGAGGTATTGGTAAAGGAGTTTCGTGCTGTACTAGACTGGGAAGCAGTTAGATTGTGGATAGCCACTAAGCGATAGAGGAGAATAGAGATGAACACACATTACAATGCAGCTTCTCAAGTGGAAGCTCTGAGCTACGTTCTTAACACTCTCGTAGAATCTTCAGCTAAAGAATCTGAAGGATGCGTAAGGCGTGTACGTCAGAAAGAACTCCTCATCAGCACCCAGCTCACTAAAAAGCTGTTGCAACAGGCTGAAGAGCTTGCTATGATGGAAGCAGAAGTTGAAGCATTATTTGAAGGAAATGCTTCTCTTGGAATTCACAACGAGTAATAGGAGGGTTTTATGACAAAGCGTTATGAGACGCGAGTAATGGTTGAGACAAGCGAGGCTGGCACTAAATACTACGCTCAGTATAAGTGGTATTTCCTTTGGTTGATTCCTGTTTGGGAGTGCTTCGATATTGTTTGGTCGCCTTGTAATGTCTCTCTGGCCGTCCGTAAGGCTCACAAGGACGAAAGATCGGAGAAAGCCAACATGCAAGAGTTTGCAGAATTGCAATGCGAAATTTATCACCGGATTTGTGATGGAGAGGATGAAAAAGAACGTAAAGAAAAGCTTCACAGAAAGACAACCAAAGTTTCATACTACAAACATCCATAGGAGAATACAAAATGCAAGAACAAAAACAAGAAGGCATTCTCTTGAATTCAGAGCGTAGAGCTTTGATGGATGAGATAGCAGAGCTTAAGCAACGTCTTGATGCTGCTTGGGCTACAAACAATCGTCGGATGAACAGGATTATCCTCGCTGCTGAATACCTTAGTGTAGAGCAGAAAGATAAAATCTTGTCTGCTATATGGGGGAAATAAGATGACTGACTGCTTAGAAATTACAGAGAATTACAAATCTCTTTTGAATATGTGTGACACAACGACAGCAGCAGATGTTATTATGCTCCGTAGTGATGAGCTTGCAGAGCAAATGCTTGTAGACATTATGTATTCAATGAAAGGGGAGCTTATGCTTCGACAAATGGAGGAAGGCAATTGAAAAAGATTATTATGTTGTTTGCAATCGGTGTAGCTCTTACCGGGTGTGAAAATTCTGTTGACAAGCAAATCGCAGAGATTAAGAAATGTAACGAATCCGGCCTTGATGCAAAAACTTTCGACTGGGGTAGTGAAGTTCGTTGCCAGCAGCCCGAACTTAAAGGGCTAGCACACTTGGAGCTTTTGTACCTCAAAGAACGTGTAAAAGCTCTTGAGGAGAAGCTGAAGTGAGCGTCACACAAAAAGAAATCCAAGATGCTGTATTCCTAATTATTGAGAATATCGATGAATGTACAGATAATACACTGGAACGTCTAAGCTTTAATATTTGGGCTGAGATGCAAGATCGCGGATATGAGGAGGAACATACATAATGTCTAAAGAATTTTGTTATGTTGTAGCATTTCAAGAGAATGCAAAAGAGCTTTATGTAGGGCTTGTGTTTGATGTGGTGTATTACCATAAACAAGAGGCTGATTTCTCTGCTGATAATCCTGATGATTTCTATGGATACACACAAATTGAATGGAATGTTGCACGAGCTGATATTTTCGATGATAATACGGACGATCTTATTACAACTCTAGAAAGTCCTGCAAAGCAGTATTGTGAAGAACGCTTCAATGTTGACACAGATTATCTTGAAGCATGGCTTGTTGAGCAAATTGAGATGGAGAAAGAAGATGAGCAATAAAATTCGTGTACGTGTTCCAAACGGAGCACAAATCTTTTACCTTGACACAGGTGTGATCCTTGATAACATTCGCTTTGTCAAATACAGCGTAGCTGATGATGCACCAGCTTTCACTGTTGTAAAACGAGATGGAACGTTCTACACACAAGCCCCTGTCAACGGGAAGAACATTCATTGCACCCTAGAACAAGCCATCAACCGTTATGGCTTGTCTGTATATTTGGTGAGTTGAGATGGATGTGCATGTAGTGAATGTAAGAAATGATGTGAGGGTTTTCTCGACATTTGAGAAGGCTTTTGCTTTCGTTTCTAAGCACAACAATAAAGTGGATAGTTGTTTTATATTCTCTCAAGAAGACAAACAGATGTATGATGCAATGATGGAAGAGCATCTTGGAAATGTGTGGGCTGATACAGCTTTCTACGAACAATGGAGAGAAACTAGGATGAAAGAGCTTGACATTACAGAACAAGATGTAGAAAATTACACATACAGATTGTTCATTCAAGGTGTGGAGGTGGAATGATGTCCCCGGAAGATAAAGTGGAAGCTGTTTGGGAAACCATCTGGAAAGAGATTCTTGAACATTCAGATGGAACACCAGATATGCAGGCTATCAAAAAGGAACTAGCTGACTACGCCGTCTTGTTCAAGAGTGTTCAAAGCGTATATTCTCGTTTGACAGGAGGAGAGATTAACCACCCCTTCACTCCCGTTGATTCTGTGATTGCTTATACAGATTTGTATTACGCTGATATGCAACAATGGGCCAGCAATCAAGCTGAAGAGCAACAAGAGGAGTTTCAGGAGGAGAGGGCTTCTCTTTTTGATATTCCATATTCAAAAGCAACGATTCATTGAGGAGAAATGAAATGACATTCTTTATCATCTATTATACAATTGGGCTTGTTATCGCCGTTGTTATTGCTACAGCATCCTATTACATGCTTGGTAAGCAAGGGCTTTATGAGCTTTACAAATCAGAATATGAAGACACAAAGCTTTCTCCTACACAAGTGGAGGTGTATGTGTACATCACGCTTCTTGTATTGCTTCCTTTTCTCTATGGAGTGTTTGCTCTGCACGAATTAGGAAAGAAAGCATTTAAAAAGCTTGCACCAAAGAAAAAGAGCTGATAACATGGCCTGACATTTAACGATGTTGGGCTATTTTTGTTTATGAGAGAGGAGAATTGCGATGTTTAAGTGGTTAGATAAATTCCTCAGCCGTCCTTATGAGAAGGCTGCTGATGAGGTGGAGAGGATGGTGAAAGAAACACAAGTCCCACCATTCAGAAATCCAATTAAGGCTTCTACCGCAAAGCCTCGTATCGGTGTAGATGCACAACACCTTGTTTTATGGCTTGAGCAGAATGACTTCTATTATGATCTAGTGGAGGGTTGGATTGAGACGGTGATTGTAAGTAGTCCTATAGGTGCGTACAAAGTTGAGATAATGTCCGACAGGGCTAAAGAGTATTACAATAGGGATGCGTATTCTAAGCATTTTACTGTTTTGCAATATACAAAAGAAGAGACAGAGTGGATCATGTACAATGCCCGAAAAATCAAACAAGCACATGAAGACAGAGAAAATCAAGAAGCCAAGAACATGTTTAGGAGTATGGTGTGAGAAAGACAAATGAAATGATGCAAGGAACAGACAGGCGCAATTACGAAGATGATTGGGAAACAGAGGATATGCTCGACCTCCTTGATAGCACAATGGATAAAGCTGTCCCTATTCCTAAATCTTTGTTTGAGCGTATGGATGAAATCAGAGCTAAAGCTGATGAGAATAGGAAGCGTGAAGCTGCAATAGCAAAACCTGTAGATATTACACTAGAGCAAGCATTTGCTATTGCATTTGAACGATATGAAGATGCTTTGAAGGAGCTTAGTGAGAAGTGAGAGAAGAAAGTCCTTACGTTCCAAGATACATACGTCAACACATTGAACAAACAGCTTGGATAGATGATGCTGCTGATGCTCTGATTGAGATGGGCATCTACAAGGCAGAAGACTTCCATCACGTCTGTAATGTTGTAGCACGTCTAATGCGTGTCAGTAATATGGACGAGGGAGGAGAGATTGTGGAGATTGATGCTGCTAAGTTTATGAGAGAATATATTAGGGAGACGATTGAAGAATGAATAACGATATGGTGTTGGTGTTTGAAAATTGTGAGATAGCTACAATCAAAGAAGATCATATTTCCTCTGTAAGTATCTCTGGTGTAACAGAGCAGGTGTTCTACAACACGTTTGGTAAAAGCCCTATCGTTACAAAACAGGCAGCTAAAGCAATCCTATCCTTTGTCAATCTTCCAGAAGAAGATGCTGAGCGAATTAACAAATACAGAGATATTACACAAGTGGTGTTTGGTGGGAGTGTCTATCATATGGATTGGCCCGATGATGCCGTGTACGACAATACACAACAGAAGAACAGAACAAATGGTAATCGTTTGGATATTTACATTAATTGGGAGGTTCCTGATGAATGAAGTTCTGAAAGGTGGTATATTTAACCCACGGTGGCTTATGGACGCTGCTATACTCGAAGCTCTTCAACAAAACAGGGAATTGACGATGCTGGATACAACACAAACCGAGTTTACAAAGCTTGCTTGGAAAGTAAAACAATTGGGCTGGCTGATCTTAAAGGAGCTTGGTCTGAAATGAACACTCCTAAAATACGTTGGTATACACAGAGAGATGTCTACGGGCACATGATCACAGCAGAAATATCATTAGGCTCTGCACGATACAAGGAGATGCAAATAATTCCCTGTTGGGAGCATTTAGTAGATCAGAAGAGTGTGCTTGCTTGCACAATAGAGAGAATGCAGAAGAATATGGAGGACGTGTTGAATGAACTCGTTTAAGTCGTGGGATGAAGTGAAAGATTGGCTTTTACAAGATGAGTATGTGTATACAGGCTCTTGGACAATAGGGCAAGCATACATGTGCTGCTGGTCAACGGCAGAAGGTGAGTCTTGTTGCGAGGACCACTATAATTGCGTTGAAGAAGCCCTTGAAGATGTAAAGCGTTTATCGGATGGTAAGATTCAAGAGGTGTATAAAGTATGAATTTCCCTGATTGGTATACACCAAAGCGAGATTACATTGTCGTCCATCCCTTGCACAAGCCAAACATGAAGGGAGTGGAGGCTCTGACGAATGTTAGGTATTTGGATTTTATTGAAGAAGGCCAGATGATCTTTATGCGAGGGGGCCAACCTTATTTGAACTACAGTCATTATCTTCCACAAAGAGACATTGGTGCTGAATATGAGAATACACTGTTGAATAATTTAGATAGTCTTTATGAGGAGTAAAGAATGAGCATTTACACTAAAGAAGAATTTGAAGAGTACAAAGGGAACAAGAAACTGCTAGCTGTAAAGTATTACACTAAAGAAGGTGGGGATTTTAAAGTAGGTTTTCATGGAACATACAACGAATATGTAGAATTCTTTAATAATTTCTACGAGCAAGAGAGGAAGGAGGAGGTGACTATCCCAAGAGAGCTTTTGTTGTATCTACAAGAGCGTGTTGATCCTCAGAATGAGTATTCTGTGTGGATGAGTATTAATAAATATCTGTCAACAGAGGAGTGAGACATGATTTTAAAAACTAACCCATATCCAACAGAGCTGCTATTACGCCTATTTGGTGTTAACGGGTATAAACCAATCCACCCTCTTGAGGGTCCGGGGATTGCAGAGATGATTAAAGATTATTACAACCAAATATCCAATCTCCAACGTGAGGTGATAACCTTGACACAAGAGAAAGGAATGCTTGAACAGGAGAACAAGTTTTTGATTGCACAGATGCAGGAGGAAGAATGAAAAATAGATTGATCGGTATCGCAGTTTTGCTGCTGTTGGGGTTCATGGTGTTTGTATGCCTTGCAGGATTTGGAATGCTAATAGCTGTTGTATTCCTGATAATGCACCCAGCAGTGGTTATCCTTGGGACAGTGGTGTCATCTTGCTTGGTATTGTTGCATTTGATGACTAAAGACAACAAAGCTCCTTAATTGGGGCTTCTTTTTATTGGAGGGTGAATGAAAACACAACTAAACGAGGAAGAAGTGGCCCTACTACAACGAAGGATTGTAAATGAGCACATATTCCACGACTGTGAGCAATTTGGACACCTTGAATATCTGTGTCAATACACAGTGGATGGGGTTAGGTATTTGTTTCATAAGAAAACGTTGATGGATGTTGAAGTGTATAGGTTGGAGAAAGAATGAAAGACGACGAATACAAGCTCCTAAATGATCCTGAATACACAAAAGAGTGGGTGGAGAAAGAGCTAGCACGAGGAACATTTTACTTTTATGAACAATTGGGAGTGGAAGACTCCTACATTTGTGATTGTCATAGAGCATATGGTAAGAAGTGTTTATCCCCTGAGAAATATCGAGAAGGAGGGTGTAGGTGACAGACATTAAAGTAGTAGATGCAATCTGCGGTAGTGGAAAAACAACGTGGATATTTGAACATATCAGGCAACACCCAGAACGTAAGTGGGTGTTTGTCTCTCCATACTTGGATGAGGCTGGAGACGGGAACGAGAAGGGGAGAATTCAGAAGGAATTACCTGAATTCAATTTCAAAGCCCCGTCAGGAACTCCCAGCAAAACAGCAGACTTCTTACGTTTAGCCAAGAAAGGACACAACATAGCCATCACCCATAAACTCTTCACTGGGTTTACTGTGGAGGTGGCTTCTGTGCTTGCAGAACAAAAATATCATTTGGTGATTGATGAAACAATTGACCTCGTTACTTTCTTTGAAGGAATTGGACACGAGGATGTTAAGTTTCTCATATTGGCGGGGATGGTGGTGTGTGCCCCTAATGGGCAACTGCACTGGAATGAAGAAAAATGGCCCAACTACGCAGGACGCGATGTTCACATAAAGCAATTGTGCGAACTTGGTTGCCTATGGTTGTACGGTGAAGATGTACTAATACAACGCATACCACC
>JAANMT010001990.1_pt1 | contig 18357 bp, 15 predicted proteins | sample 7279711 | NCBI WGS metagenome assembly JAANMT01 (sample SAMN14094538, study PRJNA606508) | bioreactor metagenome | isolation source: A lab-scale SPAN reactor treating ammonium-rich wastewater day 1 | place: Ireland: Galway | collected 2017-01-16 | reverse complement strand
GGGAAAACTCCTCGACGCCTTTCCGCCCGACGAATGCCTTCGCTACCTCCTCCACTGCGGCTACCACTTCACACCTCCGTGAAATGCGCTCTAGCTCCCGCAATCGATGGGTCGCTGGGCAATTAAATAGCATTGGCCTGGCCACACTGCTGTTCGACCTGCTCACGGCGGAAGAAACGATCGTGGACGAGCGAACGCGGGAATTCCGTTTCGAAATTCCGCGTCTTGGTGCGCGCATGGTTCAAACCGTGGACTGGATCATTCACGACGACGAGACAAAGGACTTGCCAATCGGTCTTTTTGGCGCTAGCACTGGCGCCGCGGCGGCGCTCTTTGCCGCGGCCGAACGGCCCGAGCAGGTCCGTGCGTTCGTGTCTCGCGGTGGGCGGCCCGACTTGGCTGGCCATGCGTTGCCCCGCGTCAGAGCGCCGACGCTATTGATTGTCGGCGCGCGGGACCAGTCAGTCATCGCAATGAACGAACAGGCGCCGTTGCAAATGTCCGCCGAAACGCGGCTGGAAATAATCCCCGGCGCTACGCATTTGTTTGAAGAACCCGGCGCTCTGGACAAGGTGGCGGAGTTAGCGGGCAAGTGGTTCTGCGGCAGACTCCCTCCCCAATGACCATTCCCAAGTACATTGCGGGCATGCAAAATTAGCGTTTTTCTCGAATTGCATGGGCGAGTTGGGACTTGTTCATCTTGCTACGCCCTTGGACGTTCAAATCTTTGGCCAGGTTGTAAAGCTCCTGTCGAGTTCGTCCTTCCAGCCGGCGATTCGGATTGCCCGTTCCTTGCGTTCGCCGATTGGGCGTGCGGCCTTCTTGCCGTCGCCGTTTGTTGACGGTCCGCGCAGCGATCTCTTCCGCCCGCTCTTCCGATACGCCGCGATCCTCGCTGCTTTCCTTGATGTGCTTGTATTGACGTTCGTCTTTATCGGTCCAAGAAGGCATGATTTGCTCCCTTTCATAGGGTTGTAGATTCATCGGGTTGCAGGCACGTTGACCGATGCGCTCTCCCGCACGCGTGGCCCCAGAGCATGCCCCGCGCATGCGGATCAGAGCGACGGTCGCAATCTACGCATACGCAAAACGTGTTCCTCCTTGAAAGGAAAGCGCAAGGCGCCAGGCCTGCTTCAACGGCGAATCGAACGCGAACGACGCCACGGCGCGCGAAGTCCCATCATTCGGAAACCTGCGTGCTCCGGCGCCCCTCACGCTTTCAATTCAGGTTAGAATCGCCGTACCTTCATGGTCGCCTGCCGGCGCCCTTAGTGTGAGGCCCCTCCAAAGGATAAGTACAAAGCCATGCGGCTGTCGCTTACGCTCGTCCTGCTCGTGTTTGGTGCGCGGTTGTCCAACGCTCAAGAAGCGGCGCCGCCCTACGATGATCCGACGCCACAGCGTTACGACTTAGCGCAACGCGCGAGCGAGATCGATCCTCGCGCGCAAGCGCATCCGGAAATTAACTTCGTATTCGCTGACGAGAACGGCAAAGTCACGGATCGGCAGCATGCGGTGGTCGATACGCGAGTCGCTCCACAAGGCAAGTTGGTGATCTGGTTGATGGGTCACAACCAGGGACTCTTCGAGCGGATCTCAAGCTACGGTCTGCATGGTATCCAAGTCCATTACGCCAACGGCTGGTTTGGCTTGTTGGATGCGAAGCATCGCGACGACGGCGAGAGTCTCGGCGAAATCCGTCTGGAGGCGGCGACGGGCGAAGACCACAGCCCGCTGGTGGAAATCCCACAGCCGGACGGCATGACGGAACGTTCGCTTCAGTTCGTGCGCTGGTTGGCCAAGGAACATCCGCAGGGAAAGTGGGAACAGTTTCTCAGCGACGACGCAAAGACGCTGCGGTGGGACCGGGTCATCGTGAGCGGTATTTCGCACGGATCGACCACGGCGGCGCGCTTCGCCAAACACCAGCGAGTGGATCGGGTGGTGATGTTCTCCGGCCCGCGAGATCAGTTTGAGTCCTGGCATGGCTTTCCCTCGGCCACGCCGGCGAACCGTTTTTTTGGGTTTACACACGTGCTGGACGGGGGCTGGACCGGGAACCATTATTGCCGGTCGTGGGAAATGCTCGGCCTGCACCAATACGGCCCGATTGTGAACGTCGATGAGGTTGGGCTACCGTACCAGCGTACGCGACGGTTGATTACCACCAGCGACGTCCGCAAGGACCCTCGCCGCGCTCACACAACGGTCGTTCCTGGCGGTTCGGCGGTCAAAGACGCCGATGGCCAATACATCCATGAAGCCGTCTGGCGTTACCTCTTCACGCATCCCGTCGAGCAGACGGGCGAACCGTCACCAAAGGACCCCGACTGCCGGGTCGATCCGCCCAAGTAACCACCACGTCGATACCGGAACGATGCGCTATGAAACATGCTCTCACGCTCCTAATCGTTCTGTTGCTGGCGCCGCCGGCCGTCGCACAAGCTGCAAACGATCTGGCAAATAGACCGAATGTCGTCGTCATTCTGGCTGACGATCTCGGGTACGGAGACGTCTCAAGTTACAACCCGGAGCGAGGCCGGATTCCCACGCCGAACATGGACCGTCTTGCGGCGCAAGGGATGCGGTTCACCGACGCCCATTCGTCGTCGGGGGTTTGTTCGCCTTCGCGTTACACCCTGCTCACAGGGCGCTATCATTGGCGCACCCGGCTACAAAGCGGCATCGTCAATCTATGGGGGGCTCCGTTGATCGCTCCCGATCGCCTGACGATTGGCGGCTTGGCAAAACAACACGGATACCACACCGCCGCCATTGGCAAATGGCATCTCGGCTGGAGTTGGCCGATTCCCCCAGAACAGCGGACGCTTTTCCAGCCGCCCGGTCGGAAAGGCGACGACGCGGGCGAGGCGCCGACCACCGAGCAACAGCGAGCCTGGCGCGAAGTCTTTTCCCAATCGATTGCCGAGGGTCCAACAACTCGCGGCTTCGACCGTTACTTTGGTACCGATGTACCCAACTGGCCACCATTTTGTTTCATCGACAACGATCGCACGCTCGGCATTCCCAGCGAGTTTCTCCCGCCGGCAAATTTCAAAAATCACCTGGCCAGCATCCAGGGGCCGGCCCTGAAAGATTGGAAGCTCGAAGACATTCTCCCGACCTTGGCGGACCGCGCGGCGGAGTACATTACTGACGCGGCGGCCAGGCCCGAGCCGTTTCTGCTCTATCTGCCGCTGACCTCGCCGCACACGCCGTTGGCCGTCAACGAACCGTGGAAAGGCAAGAGCGGGTTGAACACCTACGCCGACCTGGTGATGGAGACCGACGCCGTCGTTGGCCGCGTGCTCGACGCGTTGGAGAAAAGCGGCGCCTCGGATGACACGCTCGTCATTTTCACCAGCGATAACGGATGCGCTCCTTATATTGGTGCGGCGGACTTGGAAAAGCGGGGCCACTATCCGAGCGGCCCGTTGCGCGGCTACAAGTCCGACGCCTGGGAGGGAGGCCACCGCGTACCGTTCCTCGCACGCTGGCCGGGAACGGTGCGGGCCGGCAGCACGTGCGGGCAACTCGTGCATCAGGCGGACGTGTTGGCGACTCTGACGGAAATTCTTGGCGCGAAACTTCCCAACAACGCCGGCGAAGACAGTTTCAGTCTCTTGCCGCTACTCCAGGGCCAGGACCACCCCGTGCGCACGCACGCTGTCAGTTGCGCCGCGTCGGGTGTTCCGAGCCTGCGCCAAGGCGCGTGGAAACTCATTCTTGCCCCCGGCTCGGGCGGCTGGAGCAAGGGCGGCGGCGCCGACCCCGTGCAGCTTTATAACCTCGCCGATGACCTTGGCGAAACAAAGAATCTTGCCGCCGAACAGCCCGAACTTGTGGCGCAGATGCAAACGCGTCTGGAAAAGATCATCGCCGACGGACGCAGCACTCCCGGCGCCCCGCAAAAGAACGACATTAAAGTTCGCCGCTATCCGCAACCGGCGGCAAAACCCAACGCGAAGAAAACGACAGCCGGCGCCGCAGACACTTGAAACCGCGGCCGCGCACCCACGCCCGTCCGAACAGCGCCGAACGTTCGAATGCGGCAACCGGCTCTCAAGTCCTCGCCATTACCGCGCCGCGAACGAACTGCCGAATTAGTTGCCCTCGGCGCCTCGTTCCGGCTAAACTAGATCGCTCCTTCGCTTGGCTCCCACCAAGGCATCCCTCCATTCTCCATCCCGTCCTTCCATCGACCTTACGAGCAGGACCCATGCGCAGCTTGTTTCATCAAACGCTGGCAGCCCATGCGTGGCGTGTCGTCGTATGCCTGTTCGCTCTTGCTTCTGTCCAGGCGTTGCGCGCCGAGGAGCCGGTTTCGTTCAATCGAGATATCCGGCCGATTCTTTCGGATACATGCTATGCCTGTCATGGCCCTGACATGAACACGCTGCAAGCAGGATTGCGGCTTGACATACGCGAAGTCGCTTTGGCGCCGGCCGATTCGGGCGAACGGGCCATCGTGCCCGGCGATCCCGAAGCGAGCGAACTTTTGCGACGCGTCCTGAGCGACGATGACGGCGAAAAGATGCCGCCGCCCGAATCGAACAAGCGCCTCACGGACCAGCAGAAAGACCTCTTGAAGCGGTGGATCGCGCAGGGCGCGGAGTATCAGCGGCACTGGTCCTACGAGCCGCCGGTGAAAACGGCAATCCCCACCGGGCAGAACGGCGTCGATTTTCTCGTGCGTCAAAGGCTGGCGGAAGTCGGCCTAGAGCCGTCTCCCGCGGCGGACCGGCGAACGCTCATCCGTCGCTTGTATAGCGACTTGCTTGGGCTGCCTCCCACGCCCGAAGAAACGGCCGCCTTCTTGGTCGACGACCAGCCCCAGGCGTATGAACGGCTGGTCGAGCGGGCGCTGGCCAGTCCGCACTTCGGCGAGCGGATGGCGATGGGTTGGTTGGACGTGGTGCGCTTCGCCGACACCATCGGTTACCACAGCGATAACCCGCGCAATGTCTGGCCCTATCGCGACTGGGTAATCGCCAGCTTCAACGACAACAAGCCATTCGACCAGTTTACGATCGAGCAAGTAGCGGGCGATCTGCTGCCCGACGCAACCATGCAAACGCGCGTCGGGTCGGCTTTCAACCGCCTCCTTCTCAGCACCGAAGAAGGAGGCGCCCAAGCCAAGGACTACGAAGCCCGAATGTTGACCGACCGCGTGCGCGCGATTGGCGCGGCGTGGCTGGGCCAGACCACCGGTTGCGCCCAGTGCCATGACCACAAGTTCGACCCCATCACCATGCGGGACTTCTATTCCCTGGGAGCGTTCTTTGCCGACATTCAAGAACCGATTATTGGCCGCCGCGAAGACGGCATGGTGGTCGCCTCGGCCGAGGAAGAACAGAAGTTGACCGCGCTCGACGCGAAGCTATCCGCGGCCAGGAAACAACGCGACGCCGCAGCCGCAACGCTCGACGCCGCCCAGGCCGAATGGGAAACCAAGACGGTGGCCGTGGGCGTGAAACTTCCCGAGCTTGCCCCAGATTCCACGGCGCCCGACGAAGCGAAGAAGGCCGCCCAGGCCGCCGCCGCGGCGCTCGCTAAGGACGCCAAGGCGCGCACCGCCAAAGAAAAAGAGGCGATCCAGACCTATTTTCGCACCTATGTCGATCCCTCGCACAAGGCCGAGTTCGACGCTTTCGCCCAAGCCGAACGCGAGCGAAAGGCGTATTACGACTCCTTGCCCAAGTGCCTGGTGAGCGTCAGCACCTCGAACAAGCGGACCGTGCGCATCCTTCCCCGTGGCAACTGGATGGACGAGACCGGCGAAGTAGTGAAGCCCGCCCTGCCGCATTACCTGCCGCAGCCCGACGTGGAGGGGCGAGAGTTGACTCGCCTCGATCTGGCCCAATGGCTGGTCTCGCGCGAGAACCCGCTCACTGCGCGGACCGTGATGAACCGGCTATGGAAACAGTTCTTCGGCCTGGGGCTAAGCAAGGTACTGGACGACCTGGGGGCGCAAGGCGAACCGCCACCCAACCCCGCGCTCCTCGACTGGCTGGCGTGCGAGTTCATGGACTCGGGCTGGGACATGAAGCACATGGTCCGCACGATCGTCACCAGCCACGCCTATCGCCAGGTATCCACGGCGACGCCCGAATTACTTGCGGCCGATCCTTACAACCGCGAGCACGCCCGGCAGAGCGCGTTTCGGATCGACGCCGAGCTGGTACGCGATTATGCGCTATCGGTATCGGGGCTGCTTACCCGCAAGATTGGCGGCCCCAGCGTCAAGCCGTACCAGCCCGACGGTTATTGGGAGAACCTCAACTTCCCAACGCGTCAGTACGTTGCCGACACGGGTGAATCGCAATATCGCCGCGGGTTGTATACCTGGTGGCAACGGTCGTTCCTGCATCCGAGCCTGCTGGCGTTCGACGCCCCCAGCCGCGAGGAATGCACCGCCGAACGCAATCGTTCGAACATTCCGCAGCAAGCGCTGGTGCTGCTCAACGATCCCACGTACGTCGAGGCGTCCCGTGTTTTTGCCGCGCGCATTCTTAGCGAATGCCAGGGAACGAACAGCGAGCGAATCGCTTGGGCCTGGCGGCAAGCGCTCCAACGGTCGCCGCGGCCGGAAGAACTACAGACGGTCGAACAATTGCTCGACAAGCATTTGAAAATCTACCGCGACAACCCCGAGGCGGCGGCCGCCCTGCTCAAGGTCGGGCTGGCTCCCGCTCCTAGCGCGCTCGACTCATCGGAACTTGCCGCCTGGGCGCACGTGGCGCGGGTGCTGCTGAACCTGCACGAAACGATTACCCGGTCGTAATTCAAAGTTCAGTAGCTCTAAATCCGGGAACTGACAATGCAACAAACTGAACGGGCAAGGTACACCCATTCCCAATGCGGCGAAACCGCAAGCGATATCGCTTGCGGTTTCGCCGCAGCCACGACCGTGTCTAAAGACCGCCGCAAAGTTTGGAACCATGGAAGTTGCTATTACCGAACTGCGGTCGATTGATCGCGGTCGCAAAGTCGCCGTACTGAGAACGCGCTTACGAGACCCGTTATGACACCAACAACCAACGCCATCCACCGGCGACAATTCCTGGGCCGAACATCGCAAGGGCTGTTCGGCGTCGCGCTGGCGTCGTTGCTGGAGCCGGACTTGCTCCGGGCCGCGCCGGCTCGCGGCGTTTTGGGAAAGCTGCCGTTGCCGCAGAAAGCCAAACGAGTAATCTGGCTCACCATGGCGGGCGGGCCTTCCCACCTGGAGTTGTTTGACCGCAAGCCGAAGTTGGCCGAGATGAATGGCCAGCCAATGCCGGAAAGTCTCACGCGGGGCCAGCAACTAGCGCAGTTGCAAGGGCAGAAGCTGTTCTGCCTGGGACCGATGTTCCCGTTCCGGAAGTATGGCAAGAGCGGGATCGAACTCTGTGAACTTTTGCCGCACATCGGCTCGGTGATCGATGACGTGTGCCTGATCCGCTCGATGACGACCGACGCGATCAACCACGATCCCGCCCACATGTTCATGAACACCGGCTCGCAAATCGCCGGCCGGCCGAGCATGGGGAGTTGGATCACCTATGGCTTGGGAAGCGAGGCGGAAAACCTGCCCGGCTTCGTCGTATTAGTTTCGACCGGCAAGGGCCGCTCGCCGCAGCCGATATCCGCGCGCCAGTGGAGCAGCGGCTTTCTCCCCAGCCGTTATCAAGGCGTGCAATTGCGCTCCAAGGGCGATCCGGTCCTGTACCTCGGCAACCCGCCGGGCGTTTCGCTCGATCAACAGGAGGCCGATGTTGCAGCCATTGGCGCGCTGAACCGCAGCCGCGACGCCGTCGAGCACGATCCCGAGATCGCCACGCGGATCGCCCAGTACGAGATGGCGTTCCAGATGCAGACCAGCGTCCCTGAGTTGATGGACCTTTCTCGCGAGGACGCCCGCACCATCGCCCGCTACGGCTGCGAACCGGGGGACGGCTCGTTCGCCTCGAATTGCCTGCTGGCCCGGCGGCTCGCACAGCGCGGAGTGCGGTTCATCCAGCTTTATCACCGCGACTGGGACCACCATAGCTTGCTGCGCGAGGAACTCCCCCTGCGGGCACGCGAAGTCGATCAGGCGTCGGCCGCCTTGATTGCCGATTTGAAGGACCTGGGCCTGTTTGAGGAAACACTGATCGTCTGGTCGGGCGAGTTCGGCCGCACGCCCATGTCGCAAGGGAACAAAGGGCCAATTGGGCGCGATCACCATAACAAGTCGATGGCAATGTGGCTCGCCGGCGCGGGCGTGCGCGGCGGCCTGGCGTATGGAGCGACCGACGACCTTGGCTATGCGGCCGTGGAAAACGTCTGCACTGTTCACGACCTGCACGCCACAATGCTGCACCAGCTTGGCGTCGAGCACGACGCCTTTAGCGTCAAATTTCAAGGCTTGGACGCCAAGCTCACCGGCGTCGAAGGCGCCTACGTTCTCCACGATATCCTCACTTGATCTCCTTGGTTGCCGCCATGAAGCCACAGCCTTATCCCCACTTCACCCGTCGCTCGTTTCTCGGCCGCGCCTCGCAAGGCTTGGGCGCCGTGGCGCTCGGATCGCTGCTTGGCTCGACTCGCCTGGCCGCCGCGCCGGCGCGCGGCTCGCTCACGAGCCTTCCCTTGCCGCAAAAGGCCAAGCGGGTGATTTGGTTGACGATGGCGGGCGGCCCCTCTCACTTGGAGACGTTCGATCCCAAGCCGAAGCTCGCCGAAATGCACGGCAAGCCCATGCCCGAGAGCCTGACCAAAGGGCAAATGCTCGCTCAGTTGCAGGGACAAAAGCTGAACTGTTTTGGTCCGCAGCACCCTTTTCAGAAGTTCGGCAAAAGCGGCATTGAAATCTGCGCGCTCTTTCCGCATTTTGGCTCGGTCATTGACGACGTCTGCCTAATCCGCTCGATGACCACCGACGCAATCAACCACGATCCCGCCCACATGTTCATGAATACCGGCTCGCAAATCGCCGGCCGGCCGAGCATGGGCGCCTGGGTTACCTACGGCCTGGGAAGCGAAGCGGAAAACTTGCCCGGCTTTGTTGTTCTCACGTCTTTGGGCCGAGGGGGACAGAATCAGCCCATCGCCGCCCGGCAATGGAGCAGCGGCTTTCTGCCGAGCAAATTCCAAGGGGTGCAACTGCGGAGCAAGGGCGATCCCGTGCTCTACCTGTCGAACCCCGCCGGGGTCACCAGGGAGCAGCAAGCCGTCGACGTGGCGGCGATTAACACCCTGAACAAGCACCAAGACGCCCTCGTGCATGATCCTGAAATCGCCACGCGCGTCGCCCAGTACGAGATGGCGTTTCAGATGCAAGCCAGCATTCCCGAACTCATGGATGTTCGTGATGAAACCCAGGAAACTTTCGCCCTTTACGGTTGCCAACCCGGAGACGGCTCCTTTGCGGCGAACTGTCTGCTCGCGCGGCGACTGGCCGAGCGCGGGGTGCGGTTCATCCAGCTTTATCACAAAGACTGGGACCATCATGGCGGCGTGAAGGAGGGCGTCGCCCAGAAAGCGTTGGAGATCGACCGCGCGTGCATGGCCTTGATCTCGGACTTGAAGCGGCGGGGCATGCTCGACGAAACACTGATTGTGTGGGCCGGGGAATTCGGCCGCACGCCCATGTCGCAAGGAGGCAGCGGCCGCGACCACCACAACAAGGCGATGTCAGTGTGGCTGTGCGGCGCCGGCGTGCGCGGCGGGATGGTCTACGGCGCCTCGGATGAACTCGGGTACGCCGCAGTCGATCAAGCTTCAAACGTTCACGACCTGCACGCCACCATGCTCCACCAGCTTGGCATTCAGCACGACGCCTTCAGTGTCAAGTTCCAAGGACTAGACGCGCGGCTCAGTGGCGTGGAAGGGGCGCGGGTGCTCACGGAAATCCTGGCTTAGGGAAATGCTGCCCGCGAGCGAGGAGCGCGGGGCATGCTTCGGTTCGCAAGGTACTAGCGCGCGTATCCGTCGGGCATTAAGGATTTTGATGTAGTGCACTCGCGACGGCGCGAGCGCCGCCGAATGCTTCGTCAAATGCCGCAATTTCCGGCGGCGAGACGCCGCTATGACGATTTGACAAAACATTCACAACCCCGAAGCGAGTGCACCACGCTGAAGAACCGTTCACACCATCGTGAAAAATGCTCTAACGTTGCGTGGGAATGGCCTCGGGCGTTCGTGGGGCCGGGACGACGCTTTCCGCCGATTCCAGCGCTTCGCCTCCCACAGGTTGCGGCCGGGCGATGCGGGCGTAAACAACCGCCACCAGCGTCAGCGTGGCGGCCATCGTAAGAAACATCGTGGGATAGGCGGGCAGGCCCATCTCGCGCGATAGTTCCAACATCCCACCCACGGCCGGTTGACCGACCAGGTTGCCAAAGTCGAACATGGCGAACATCAGCGTCGCCCCCAGTCCCCGAAAACGGTCGGGAAAGCTCACGCTTCCGCCGCCGATGACCGCCGGGAACAACAACGCATGAGCGAAGCCGGCCACGCCTGCGGGAACCGCCAGCATCCATTCGTTCGACGCCAACGGATAAAGCAGCATACTGGCCGCCAGGGCGCCTAGTCCCAAGAGGACCATTGCCCGAACTCCATGCGTTTCGGCCATGCGGCGCGTCAGCAACCGGACGGTAAACGCCATGGTCGCGTAGACGACGAAGAAAATCCGAATCCGATCAATGTTCAACTCCAACGCATACGCCCGCAAGAACGTGTGCGGCATTCCCACCCCCAGGCCCATGGCCACCGCAACCAAGAGCATCGGGCCAGGGTGATACTGCTTGAGGAGGCTCCACACCGGCGGCCGTGATTGAGCGACCGGCCGCGCGGCGCCGCGCGTGGCAAAGAACGCGCACACCAGAGCCACTCCCGAGATGGCCGCTGCGGCCAGGAACATGTGGTCGACGACGGCGCGGGTGGTCTCGCCGGCAAACAGGTAGTCGCCCAGGATCGGCCCCAAGCAGGTGCCCAGGAAGCCCGAGGTGCCCAGCGTGCCCACCATCTCGGGCACACGCTGTTTGGGAACCAAAAGCGAGATGTAGGTGATCGAGGCGCCAAAGGCCCCAGCGATGCTGGTGTTCATCAGCACGCGGACCAGGTAGATCGCGGGGGTGTCGATCCGCGTGATCGCCAAGTGGCAGAGCAGGCTCACCATAAACAGCGCGACCGACGCCAACCACACCAACCGCGGCCCATACTGGTCGATGCCGACCCCCTGGACCATGCGCATCGTCAGCGCTCCCACCATGCCGGCGCCCACGATCAGCCCCAATTGCAACTCCGATCCGCCCAGGTAGGTGACAAAGTCGGCGTAGCGGAAGAGGATGCTCACGGCCACCATCATGGCGGCGTTAGACACATAGGTGTACCAGAACGGCGCGCCGTAGGCGCGCGCCGGGAACTCCGGCGCGGCGTCCTCGGCCGGGGGCAAGGAATCAGACAGGCGGTTCCTGCCGTTAATGCGGGGGGGTGTCATGGGAGTGGGCAGGTAGGAGCGTGCGCGCTCGATCGGCAAGCCCGCTGCGCCGCGCCGTGCGGCGCCGCGAGTTTCGCACGCCCAAAGTATGATTATATCGCTCGCAGGGTGTTCTGTCAGGGAACGCAGCGATTTCTCGTTGCCCGCACAATTTGCGCCGTAGGTTGATCGCGTTCGATACCCCATCCAAGATCGAAGCGCCGCGAAACCACAAGCGAAACCGTTTGCGGTTTCGCGATGTTCCGGCGTTCCGCGGACGGTGAATTCCCCCGGTGTTTGGCTGGCTCCGAAAGCGTCTTTCTGGTATGCAAAGGGGCACAAGGATGCGTGCCGCAGGGTTCCCGAAGGATTGGGGGGTGCATGAAGATTCGCCATCCGTGGCTGATTCGCGCGACGGCGTTGGTGGGGGCGGTGGTGGTGAAGGCGCTTCTGGCCACGCTCCGGCGGCGCGTGGCCGCGGCCGATTTACGGCAACACCCCGTCGATCCGCGCCAAGACCGGTTTATCTATGTGTTCTGGCACGAGTCGCTGCTGGGGCCAGCCTCGCGCCCGGGCAAAGTCAACGTGCTGATTAGCCTCCACGCCGATGGAGAAATCATTACCCAGGTTTGCCGCTACTTGGGGATTAACGCGGTGCGCGGCTCAACCACTCGCCGCGGCGGCGGCGCCTTGCTGGAAATGGTCCAGCGTAGCCACGACGCGCACCTGGCCATTACGCCCGACGGGCCGCGCGGGCCGCGCCGGCAGGTGCAATTGGGCGCCGTCTATCTCGCCTCGCGAACGGGCTTGCCGATCGTGCCCCTTGGCGTTGGATTTTCGCGGGCGTGGCGCGCAAAGAGTTGGGACCGGTTCGCCATTCCTCAACCCTTTAGCCGACTGCATGGCGTGACGGGTAATCCCATTCCGGTTCCCGGCGATCTGGACCGCGACGGACTCGAACAGTACCGGCAACTTGTAGAAACGCGGCTTTTGGAAGCCACGCAGCTTGCGGAATCGTGGGCCGAGACTCCCAGCGAGCCGCCGTCGCTGGAAAACATTTAAGCCACTTGCTCTTGCGGGGGTGGCCAATTTCGTTATCATCCCCCCGTTTCGCCGGTTCGGCGATGCGCGTTTTCCAACTGTTCGTCGCATGGAGGCTCGCCCACAATGGATCGTAATCAGCTTCGCCAGACGCTGTTGACCATCCTCGAAGAGGAAACCTGGGAGAAGTACGACTCACTGACCGATGAAACCGAGCTGCGCGAGGGCCTGAATCTCGATTCCATTGACCTGGCCAGCGTGGTGCTCGAAATTCAACAACGTCTGGACGTGGAAATCGCCAGCGACGAATTAGAGAAGGTCGTGGTGGTGGGCGACTTGCTGGACCTGCTGAACGCCAAGTTGAATGCCAAGTCCCAGTCGCGGGCGGCGTAACGCAAACGGGCCGTGGCGGTTGACGAATCTGGCGGCGAATCGTTCGCGGCTCCGCTTCGCGGGCCGAAATGCGCCTTCGGGCATTCACCGGACTATTCCTCGGGTCCAACGTCCATGAGTTCCCCCAAAACGCTGTCGCGCCCCACGGCGCGGCGCACCGCGAGTCCCGTGCGCTGCGTCGCTGCCTCGGTTGGGCCATTCGCCCACGTGTGCGCCGACCTGGCCGCCATCGACGCCTTGCGGCGCAATCCCGGTCCATTATGCGGCCGGGAGTTGCCTGCAAGCTTCCTGAAATACGCCGACGAACAATCCGTCTGCGCCTTTGCCGCCGTGTTAAAGGCGATTCACAACGCCGGCCAGCCCGCCGCCGCCTACGGCGAGTGGGGCGTGGTGGGCGCGCCGCGCTTTCCCGGCCGATTGCAAGCCAGCACCACGATGGCGCGCTTTTGGGATCAGGGCGTGCGAGGCGTCTCGCCACACGCGATCCCGCAAACGCTCCTACATTCGCTTTCCGGGGTGATTAGCGTGGGCCTTGGACTGGGCGGTCCCAACCTGGGCGCGGGTGGCGGGCCGAAGGCGCTGCCCGAAGGCGCGATGACGGCGCTCGCCCTGCTCGATGAACGGCGCGCTCCCGGCTTGTGGCTGGCCCTGAGCCAATGGGACCCCGAACCGATTCCGCAAAAGAACGGACGCATCGCGACCGACGCCTGCTGTCATGCCGTCGTGCTGGCCTTGGCGCCGGTTGACGAGGGGGCCGCGGGAATGCGTTTGGAGTTGGGTCCGTCGTCGGCCTCGGCGTCCGCCGTCGAGGCGACTCCTTCGCTTGTGACCCTGGCGGAAGCGTTAAACCGTTCCTCGTCAGCCGCCGCAGGCGAGGTGATTTGGAAACACTCCCTGGATTGGGGCGCGAGCCTTGTGCTCACGAAGAACGCTGCTCTATGAACGAGAAAGGTCCCGTGTCGGAGCGAAAGACTTGGATTACCGGCGTCGGCCTGGTGTCGCCGCTGGGCAACTCCTATCAGGAGTTCTCGGAGCGGATTCTCGAAGGCGTTTCATCCATTCGTCCGTTGACCGAAGACGACGGACCCACGCTGGAAGGCCAGATCGCGGCCTGCATTGAAACGATTCCCACGTGCGCCGAGATGGAGTCCGCCTGGCGCCCGCGCAGCCGCGTCGAACATTTGACGCTGAGCTGCTGCATTGCGGCCCTGCGCGACGCCGGCTGGTGGGAGCGACGCTCCGAAGTTCGCGTGGGGATCGTGATGGGCATGGGCGGTGAATGGCACCGCGTTTGGGAGGAAAGCTGCCTGGACGGCGAGCGACGCCTGTACGATCCCAGCTTGGATACGCAATCGGTCCTGGATTTTGTGCGCCAGTCCTTGAGTTTGACCGGGCCGGTGGCCGTTGTGGCCGCGGCGTGCGCCAGCGGCAATCACGCTATCGCCACCGGACGACGCTGGATCGACCTGGGGTGGGCCGATGTGTGCCTGGCCGGCGGATGCGACCTGGTAACGCCCATTACCACCGCCGGGTTCAGCAACTTGCGTGCGCTCTCGCGCCGCACGAGCGAACCGGCCGCGGCCTCGCGCCCCTTCGATTGCGAACGCGACGGTTTTGTGATGGGGGAAGGCGGCGCCGTGCTGGTGCTGGAGTCGGCCGACCGCGCTCGCCGCCGCGGCGCGCGGGCCTACGCCGAAGTCGCGGGCTTTGGCGCCAGCAGCGACGCCACCCACATGATTATTCCCAGCAACGATCCCGAACCCGCCGCGCGGGCCATTCGGGCCGCGCTCCGCGACGCGCGAATCAATCCCGAGGACGTGGACTACATTAACGCACACGCCACCAGCACCCCCGTGGGCGACGCGGCCGAGACGCGGGCACTCAAGCTCGCGCTGGGTTCCGCCGCGACCACGGCGACAATCAGTTCGACCAAGAGTATGACGGGCCACCTTTTGAGCGGCGCCGCCGCGATTGAAGCCGTCGCGTGCATGGCGGCGTTTGACCGCCAGGCCGCCCCGCCGACAATCAACCTGCACCGCGTCGATCCCGAGTGCGACTTGCGACATGTTCCCAATGCCGCTCAAGAGCAGAAGGTGCGGGTCGCATTGTCCAACTCGTTCGGCTTCGGCGGAAACAACACGACGCTGATTTTGCGCAAAGCGGCGTGACGGGAGAAGGTCGAAAGACGAAAGCGGAAATTCATTTCCGCTTTCGTCTTTTCTTTTGGGCGGTGCGCAGTATCGGCGCCCTTCCGCGTACGTTACTCCAGCACGTAGACTCGCGGTTCGGGGACGTGGTCGAAATGCGTGTCGCCGATAAACAGGCAGCCGGCATTCGGGTACTTCCTCTGCCGTTCGGCGGGCATGTGTTCTACCGCCGTGGTGAGTACGAGCTTGACCTGGCCGTCTAGCTCCACCAGTTGCGGGCAGGTGACTTGCGGCGAAGCGGGGGTCCGCCAGATCGCTTCGATCTCGCCCGTGGCAAACGAATATTGCCGGGCTTCGCCGTGCGGCGCGTCGGCGGGATTGTACACAGCGACGATCACGCTTTTCTCGTCGGGGGTCAGGATCATACCGTCGGGCACGCCGTCTCCCTGTCGTAAATCCACCACAATCCGCGGCTCGCCCAGCGCCGGCTTCTCGGGATCAAACGGGTAAGCGACGACGGTCTTGGTGGGCGAGTCGATGTCCAGCAGCGTCCACCGCCCGTTGCTTTGCAGGAGCGCCTTGCCGTTGGAGCAAATCTGATCGTCCCGCAGGCGATAAAGCGCGTGGTCCGACTTCCGCCAGAAGTACAGTCCCGCCTTCTTCTCTTGGAAATCCAAATCTTTACAGCCGAAGACCAGCCCGCCGTCAAACACCACGCCGTCGTTGATGATGGTGCCTTCCACGTCCCAATCTACCTTTGTTTCAAAGACGGTCCATTCACGAATCTGGGCATCGAACACGCCAAGCGTTCGTTCGAGACCGACCACAAAGGCGTCATTCTGGTTGGTGGGAAATGCAAATCCCGGCCGGCCTGGCAACTCGAAGGTTTGGTTCCGCCGCGTGGGCAAGTCGAACACGTTAAGCGACCCAACCAAGCCGTCGGCGCCGTGCTGAATGGCGACCCAACTCAACATGCCGCCGCCACACCAGATGGGGCCTTCGGGAAGAAAACGCAGCTCGTCCCGCTCGGGACGATAGAGAACTTCGCAGTCGTAGGTCTTCACGGGCGGCCTCGTCGGTGAAGGTGAGGGGGACGGCGTCGACGCGGCATTGGGACGCTACGCGCCTGGGTCCTGCGGCGCCGCAAGCCAACGCCCATTCTAACCGACTTTGGGCACGGCGAGCGGCGCCCCGCAGCGCAGGCACTTGACCGTCTTGCCCGCCAGATCGGCGCGGGCGTGGTAGTGCTGCCCACAGCGGCAGGAGACCCGGAGCGTCGTGGGAGACGTCACGGCGGGAATGGCGGGTATCGCCAACAACCGAGAGCACTTGGGGCAACGGATCTTCTTGCCCGCCAGCGACATCCGCACCGCCAAACGCTGCCCGCACGGACAGACGACTCGGCGACGCGCAACCGGCGCGGCGTTGCTCGCCGCCAAGGTAACGTGCCCCGCGGGCGGCTTTGTCTCTTGCGGCGAGCGCTCGTCTTCGGGAAGCTCTTTGAGTTGGTATTCTTCCTCGTCGTCGATAAGGTGGCTGCGCTGCACCTTCGCCACGGCGGGAATTTGCGTCCAGGTCGACGGCATATCGCCTAGCGTGTCGGACCGGCGGCGCGACTTGCCCGCGTCAGCACGGCCCGAAACGCCCAGCAACTCATTGTCGTAGAGTTCTTTTTGCTTGGGGTCCGATAGGTGCTGGAAGGCCTGACTCAGTTCGTCCAGCAAGCGTTGGGCGTTGACGCGCCGGGGGCCTTCCAAATGTGGGCGGACCTTGGCCAATTGGCGCTGGTAGGCCAGGCGCATGCGGTCCCGGTCATCCTCGAACACCGGGACTCCGAGCAGTTCATACGCGTTGGGCGGCAGCGATTCGGGCGGCACGTGCAGCCAGTCCAGGTAGGGGTCTTTCTCGTCCTGCAACGTCGAGGCGGCGCCGCACGCCTCGAGCGCCAGGATGACCTCGCTGGCGGTTTGATAACGCGCTTCCGGCTGCTTGGCCAACATGGTCTGAAAGACCTGATCCAACTCGGGAGCAATTTCGGGATTCTTGTCGCGAAGCGAGGGAATGGCCGCTTCGCGGTGGGCCAAGAGCTTGCGGAGTATGGTGTCGCCGTGATAGGGCGCACGCGCGAACATCAGGCAATACAGCGCGCAACCCAGAGAGTAGATGTCGCTCCGCGCGTCGGCCCGGCGGAAATCCTCGGCCTGTTCGGGCGACATGTAATCCACAGTGCCCATGATCTCGCCGACGCGGGTAAGCGGCTCGGGCGTGGCTTGCTCGCCCTCGCGCGCCGCCTGTTCAAACCGCGCCAGGCCCATGTCGAGGATCTTCACAACACCGCGCGAGTCGAGCAGCAGGTTCGACGGTTTGATGTCGCGATGCACCAAGCCCTGGTTGTGCGCGTATTCCAGCCCGCGCGCTGCTTGGAGGATATAGTTGGCGGCCAGCAGGGGCGCGTAAACGTCGTGCTCGTGCCGCGGCGCCAGGTCGCGGCCGTCCACGTACTCCATCGCCAGGAAATGGACACCGCGGTCCTCGTCAGCGTCATGCGCGGTGACAATGTGCGGGTGGTTCAACTGGGCCGCCGCCTCGACCTCGCGTTGAAAACGGGCCACCGCTTCCGAGCTGGTCATGATCTCGGGCGGGAGCACCTTGAGCGCCACCAGGCGCTTCATGCGGCGGTGCAGCCCCTTGTACACCAGCCCCATGCCGCCGGCGCCAATCTGCTCTAACACCACGTAATTGCCCAGCACCAGGTGGTTCAGTTCGCCTCGATAAATCGAGCATGCCTGATACTTGGTCAGCCGGCCCGAACGGACCAGGCGCGTGGCGAAATGTTCGGCTGACAGTTTCGGCTTGTCTTGGCGTGCCTCCTGCACCAGCGCAATCGCCTCGTCCGGCGTAACCAACCGGCTACGCGCCAAACGACGGACGAATTGCTCCAACTTCATCGGCATGCGGTGTTTCCAACATCCAAGGAACTGGTATTCTACCAAGCCCGCGCGAAACCAGGAATTCGGATTGGCGTAGCAAGCGGCAACTACTTGTCGCACAAAGGGTTATGTCGCAAATACCGCGACAGTCATCACGGCGACTGGCGCCCCAGGGGCTTTCCTCCTCGCGCGCGAATTTGCCGCACCGGGCAAGGCGTGCTGAATGCGCAGCGGCAAAAAAACGGCCTCGTCCCGAGATGGAACGAGGCCGCTGACGGCTCCCTACGAGGGGGGGTCCTGCGCACGGTTTACTTGTGAGATCCTCGTCGGGCACCCAGACGCCGACCTCGCGCTCGATGAACACCAGCACCTTGAGGAGCGCCATGGAATCGACGCCGGCGTC
>JAANMT010001985.1_pt1 | contig 18411 bp, 19 predicted proteins | sample 7279711 | NCBI WGS metagenome assembly JAANMT01 (sample SAMN14094538, study PRJNA606508) | bioreactor metagenome | isolation source: A lab-scale SPAN reactor treating ammonium-rich wastewater day 1 | place: Ireland: Galway | collected 2017-01-16 | reverse complement strand
GTGAAGGGCCGCGTCACGACGCCGATGGTCAGCGCGCCCGATTCTTTGGCGATCTGCGAGACGATGGGAGCCGCGCCGGTGCCGGTGCCGCCGCCCATGCCCGCGGTGACGAACACCATGTCCGAGCCTTTCAGGACGTTGTACAGTTCGTCGGAGGACTCCTCCGCGGCCTTGCGTCCGATCTCCGGGTCGCCGCCCGCGCCGAGGCCGCGCGTCAACTTGTCGCCGAGGCGGACTCGGGTCGGCGCCTTCGAAAGGATCAGGGCTTGCGCGTCGGTGTTGACGGAGATGAATTCCACGCCTTGAATGCCTTCGTCCATCATGCGGTTGACGGCGTTCGAGCCGCCGCCGCCCACGCCGATGACTTTGATGCGTGCGTATGATTCTGTGGATTGGTTTCGGGCAATTTTGTTCGCGTCCATAGGGCTTCTCCTTTTGCGATTATACAGGCAAAATTAATTTGCGCGCAGGGTAAAAAGTACTCTCGAAATCTTAAAAGTCCAAAAGGCTTTCAGGATTTCGGAACGTTACGGCAGCAGTCTCTTGATCCATTCTTTGATGTGGGCAAAGGCCATATTCGGTTCTCCTTTCGCGCGGCGCTTCCGGCCGCGCGTCGGATGCGTCTCGCCTCCGTGCGCGTGGAAGCCCCAATAGAGGAGTCCCACGCTGGTGGAAAAAGCGGGCGAGTTCAATTTGTCCACCAGGCCGACGAGGTTCTCGGGCTGCGCGGCGCGCGCCGGGACGCCCATCACGCCGGAGGCGAGGCGCTTGATGCCGGGCAGCATGGACACGCCGCCGGTCAACACGATGCCGGCCGGCAGGAGGCCGTCGTAGCCGGAGCGTTTGATCTCCTGATGGATGAGTTTGAAAATTTCCGTCACGCGTTCTTCGATGATGTGCGACAGGTCCTGCCGGTTGATCTGCACCGCGTGATCCTCGCCGAAGGGACGGATGTTGAAATATTCCTCGGGGCCGATCTCGCTGCGCAGCGCGTGCCCCTGCTGTTTCTTCACTTCCTCGGCCTGGCTCACCGGCAGGCGCAGGCCGTGCGCGATGTCCTGCGTGACGTGATTCCCGCCGACGGCCAGCACCATCGTGTGCCACACGTTGCCGCCGACGTAGATCGCCAGGTCGGTCGTCCCGCCGCCGATGTCGCAGACGGCCACGCCCATCTCGCGCTCCTGCTCGGTCAAGGTCACTTCGCCGGAGGCCAGCGGGTTCAACACGAACTGCATATCCTTCACTCCGGCCGCGGCCACGCATTGGCGCAGGTTGTCCATCGTCGCGGCCGAGGCGGTGATGATGTGCGTCTCCACTTCCAGTTTGTAGCCGTGCAGGCCGATGGGCTGGCGGATGCCGTCCTGCCCGTCAATGGCGAAGCCGCGCGTGATGACGTGGACGATCTCGCGGTCCGAGGGGATGGCGATGGCGCGCGCGCCGTCGAGGGCGTTGAACACGTCCAGTTCGTCCACCACCCCGCCGGTGATTCCCGAAGCGCCGCGGCTGTTCACCGACGAAACGTGCGCGCCCGCCAAACTCACCAGCGCGCTTGTGATCTCCAGTCCCGAAGTATGCTCGGCGCGCTGCACCGAACGGCGGATGGCCTGCGTGGCCGCGTTCAGGTCCACGATGTTGCCCTTCTTGATACCCTCCGACGGTTCGATGCCCACGCCCAAAATGCGGATGGAGGCGGCGTCTTCCACGCGCCCAACCAGCGTGCAAATCTTCGTCGTGCCAACGTCAATGCCTACTACAATCTCTTCCATATCATTGTCCCAAACGATAGTATGGGGCGTTCGGATACGCCACATTGATAAATACCGGCGTGATGCCGCGTTGCAGTGTCGCGTCCACGAGCGCGGCATAGACGCGCAGTTTGACGTCCGTCTGCGCGGGGTTCGCGCCAAACCAGACCGTCCAGCCGCGCGCGTCCACCCAGCCGAGTCCGTACTTCGGGTCGTACATCAACACCGAGCCTTGCGGGACGTTCGGCGCGAGCAGGCGGATGGATTCGACGATCTCCGGCGACACATACGGGACGGGAGCCAGCGGGTCTGTCATGGACTTCGGGCCGGTCGGCGGCGACCCCGAGGCGCTAACCACCACCAGGCCGCTCCGCTCGCCGCGCGGACGGAAGATGACTCCCTGCGCGTCCACCCAGGCGTAGCGGCCGTCCTGCTCCCAGCGGATGACCGGCTGCCGCTCCACGATGCGCGCGACGACGCGGTTCGGCAACTCCACCGAGACCTTCGCCGAGACGATCTCCGGGAAATGGAGCCGCAAGTCCGTCTCCACTTCGGAGGGGACGACCAGGAAGATGGGCGCGTCGTTCAAACGCAACACGGACTCCACTTCGTCCGCCGCGAGCATTTGGTTGCCGGTCAGGGAGGCCGCCGCGACGCGGAAGTCGGGCAGAGTCCAGGCGAAGTAGATCCCTGCGCCGAGCAAGGCTGTGAGGAAGAACGACAGCAGCCTCCAGCCGACGCGGATGCGCGGCATCGTCGGCGCCTGAAGTTGACCTGCGGCGGGCGCGGCCGCGGCCACGGCGTCGTAGCGGCGGACGGGTTTAGGTTCGGCGCGGCGCGTCGAGGCGTCGAGCGTCACGCCGCGGCGCGGCAGGGCGGAGGTCGGGAGCGAGGCGCGCTTCGGGACGCGCGTCAGGCGGCGGTTTTCCTGTTCCTTCCGCCGCGCCCGCACGAGGTCCGAACGGCTGCGAGTGTCTTTGTCGCTCACGCGTCCCTCCGAAATTCGCGGACGGTGGCGTCGCGTTCCGCCTTGCGTTCGAGCGCAAGTTGGATGAGACGGTCCACCAGTTCGGGATACGAAACGCCGCTGGCGTTCCACAGTTTCGGGTACATGCTGATGCTGGTAAAGCCGGGCAGGGTGTTGAGTTCGTTGAGGATCACCCGTCCCGTTTCTTTTTCGAGGAAGAAATCAACCCGCGCCATTCCCGCGCAGTCAACGGCTTTGTAGGCGCGCAGGGCGAGTTCGCGGACCCGCTCCGCGGCCGCTTCGGGAATCTGCGCGGGGATGACCAGTCCGCTCGTGCCGTCCACGTATTTCGATTCGTACGAGTAAAATTCTCGGCTCGGCAGCACTTCGCCGCATACCGAGGCGACGGGATCGTCGTTGCCCAGCACGCTGATCTCGATCTCGCGGGCGTCCACGCCGCGCTCCACGAGGACGCGGCGGTCGAAGGACGCGGCTTCCATCAGGCCTTCGCCCAAATCCGAGCGGTTGTTACACTTGGAGATTCCCACCGAGGAGCCGAGGTTGGCGGGTTTGACGAACAGCGGATACGCCCCCAGCGTCTCCGCCCTGCGGATGGCCGCGTCCATGTCCCGTTGGATCTCGGCGCGGCGCAGCACGACCCAGTCCGTCACGGGGATGTCGTTGGCGCGCATCACGTCTTTGAAGACGCCCTTGTCCATGCCCACCGCCGAACCGACCACGCCCGCGCCCACGTAGGCCGCGTCCGCCAGTTCGAAAAGTCCCTGCACCGTGCCGTCTTCGCCGAACGAGCCGTGCAGGACGGGGAAGAAGACGTCAATATCCGAAAGTTTCACGCGCTTCGAGTCGCGCAGCGCGTAGAGACCGGGATGGTCGGGTTCGGGGAACATGAAAGCGCGGTCGAGGGATTCGGTCTCGTTTTGCTCCAGCGCCGCGAGGGCGTTTTCTCCCGTCAACCAGTTCCCCGCGTGCGTGATGCCGACCGGAAAGATATCGTACTTCGACGGGTCCAGCGCGGCGATCACCGAGCGCGCCGACATGAGCGAGACTTCATGCTCGCCGGAGCGTCCGCCGAAGAGGACGGCAATTCGTAAACGGGAAGGGTTGGTTGAGATCATATTGCGTATTGCGTAATGCGTAACTGATTTATGGTAATGGAGCTTTCTCAAGGAGTTGGTCAAGGGTTAATTCGGGTCCAGTGAAATATTGCGCTTGCTCCTCACGGATATTTCTGCCGCGTTCCTTTGGCGTCATGGTCAAGAGTAGTCGAATGCTTTGCGTCAAAAGTTGTATGCGATGAAAAGCGACTTTCTCACTCAAAACATGGCGACCTTTGTAATACCAATCTCTGCTCTCGCGCGCCGAACCAAGAGAATATTCCATGAATCGTGCGCGATCTTTGCCTGAACTGCGCGAATATCCTTCTGCTATATTCACGCTGACTGAGCCAACTGCCTCGTAAAGTTGATCAGATAATTTGATCGTCCTTCGGTCTGCGACAAGTTTGGTCGCATCGAACCAGGATAATTCGCCAAGAAAGAGCGCAATGCGATATACCGTCATCTTCCAAAGAACATCGTCTTTGAAATCGGCGGGAACTTTCTCCATCCATTCTTGAAAATTAGTAAAAGATTCCATCGTCATCGCTCATTACGCAATACGTACTACGCACTACGCGCTACGCATCCCATTCGCCAATCATCTCGATTTCCAATTCCAACATCACTCCAAACTCATCCTTTACTTTCTTCTGCACGAGTTCGATCAGCGCGCGGATGTCGCCCGCTTTCGTCTCGCCGTGATTGACGAAGAAATTTCCATGTACCGCGCTGATCTCCGCATTGCCGACGCGCGCGCCTTTCAAACCCGCGGCTTCGACAAGCCTCCCCGCGAAATCGCCCGGCGGATTCTTGAACATCGAACCCATGCTGGCGCCCGGCGGCTGCGTGGACTTGCGGCGCTGTACGAATTGTCCGATTGTAGCAGACACATCCGCGGCGGTCGCATTTTTTAAACCAAACGCCGCGGAGAGAATCACGGCCCGCGCGGCGCCGCGCTTCAAGACGCTGGAACGGTAACCGTATTCCATTTGGTCCGCCGTCCATGTTTCGCGGCCGCGCCCGGTGAGCAATTCTGTCTCGATGAGACTGCCGGCCACGTCCCCGCCGAACGCGCCCGCGTTGCCGTAGACCGCGCCGCCGAGCGTGCCGGGGATGGCGGAGGCCCACTCGAGGCCCGACAGTCCCTGCGACGCGCAGCGGTTGGCGAGATTGCTGAACACGACGCCCGATTCCGCCCGGACCTTCGGCCGCTCGCCCGTCTCGAAGCGGACAGCCTTCGCCCGGTTCAACACGACCACGCCGCGCACGCCCCGGTCGCTGACGAGGACGTTCGATCCGCCGCCGAGGATAAAATACGGCGCGTCCATCGCCCATAATTGAGAGACCGCGTCCGCCAGCTCGTCCGCGGATTTGACAACGACGAGCGCGTCCGCCGGGCCGCCGATGCGCGCGGAGGTATACGGCGCAAGCGTCACGTTCTCTTGCAGCCGCTCTCCAAAGGCAGCGCGCAGATCGGCGATCGTCGGCATCCTCATCCCTATATCTTCGTCAAATGGACGATCAACTTCTCGACCGCCGCCTTGTATTTCGCGCCCTTCGCGATCCTGCGAAGTTTGCTCGCCTTCTTCCTGCCCTCGCTGCGGATGGCTTCCGTATTGATCAGCGCCATCTTGAGCGGAGGCAGGGCCAGCGCGTCGGATTCAAAGCGGCGGGTTTCCGATTTCGATTTTTTCATGGCTCCTCACTTCTCGCGTTTCCGCAATCCGGCCAGCGCGTCCGCGCCGACCCGGTCGGCGTCGCCCGCGGAGAGGACGATCAACGCGTCGCCGGGGCGTAGATGTTCGAGCAGGTAACGGGTCGCGTCGTCGAGCGTGGCGGCGAAATGCGCCGAGGGATGGCGCATGGAACTGACGACCATCGCGCTGGTGAAATCCTGCGCGGCCTCGCGCGAGGCGTAGACCTCGGTGACGAGAACTTCGTCGGCGTCGTCGAAGGCCGTGACGAACCGCTCGAAGAGCGCCTGCGTGCGCGAGTAGGTGTGCGGCTGCCAGAGCGCCCAGACGCGGCGGCCGGGATAGCGCGCCCGCGCCGCGGCCAGCGCGGCCCGAATCTCGGTGGGATGATGACCGTAATCGTTGACGACGACGACGCCGTCCGCCTCGCCCAGGACCTCGAAACGGCGCGCCGCGCCGCGGAATTCTCCCAGCGCCTCGGCCGCCTTCTTCGGCGGGAGTCCCATCAACGAGACGACCGCCAGCGCGGCTAATGAATTTTGGACGTTATGGACGCCCGGCGCCTGCAGCGAGACGGGAATGGCCTCGGTCTCGGGGAAGAGGTTGGAGACGGCCTCGAAATCGAATCCGCCGCGCGTGTTGGGACGGAGGTTGCGCGCCATCATCCAGTGCGGCGCATTGAGCGTGCTTTCGCCCTGCAAGCCGTAAGCCACCACGCGGCGGCCGGACTTCCGCGCCTCGTTCATCAACGCGCTGGCCGCGGCGTCGTCGAGACAGGCCACGAGCGCGCCGTCCGCGGGCAGCAGGTCAACGAATTGCGCGAAGGCCGCGTACATATCCTCGAAGGTCGGATAGCAATCGGGATGGTCGTGTTCGATGTTGGTGACCACGGCGTAGAACGGCTTCAAGCCGAGGAACATGCGGTCGTACTCGTCCGCTTCGATGACGAAGGCTTTGCCGCGCCCGGCGTGCGCGTTGGTCTTCAGGTTGGCGACAGTGGAGCCGACGATGAACGACGGGTCGCGTCCGAGCGCGAACAGAGTCCAGGCGATCATGGCGGTGGTGGTAGTCTTGCCGTGCGCGCCGGCCACGGCGATGCCGATCTTGTCTTCCATGAGTTGACCGAGGAACTCGGCGCGTTTATAGACCGGGATGCCGCGCGCCCGCGCCTCGAGCGCTTCGGGGTTGTCGTCGCCGATGGCCGAGGAACGCACCACCCAGTCCGCGCCCGAAACGTTCCGGGCGTCGTGACCGAGGAAGACGGTCGCGCCGTCGGCTTGCAGCTTCCCGGCAAACGGCGAGAGGACGCGGTCCGAGCCGGAGACGGTATATCCCATCTCCAGCAGGAGGCGCGCGATGGCGGAAATTCCGCTCCCGCCGATGCCGATGAAGTGGACGTGTGTCATGGCAATTAAACGTAGACGACCAGGATAAAAATGAGGACGATGATGACCGCGAAGTAGATGCCCGGCTCGCCGAGTAAATGCGGCGGCATGTATTCGAGCATTTTGTCAATCACCGCTTGTACGTTCTGTTTAGCCGGCTGCACAAACCCGCCGGGATATCCGGCTTCGGCCCAATAAGACCAGAATGTGCCCATCACCAGATACCCGTTGATGGCGCCGAGAAAAAGACCGAAGAGCGCGTCCTGCAAACGCTCGCGGCGCGCGCCGGCCTGCAAACGCGCCACGCTGATGACGGTCTGATAGCCGAAATACGTCAATACGCCCAGCACGGCGGAACGGATCCAGAACAGAGTCAGGTCCCCATCGGGCAGATCCTTGACCATCGGCGCGAATTGGTGAAGCAGGAAATTAAGCGCCACCGCCACCACCACGGCAAAGCCAACCAGGAGTTCCTTGGCCCAGCCGCGCAACATGCCGATGACCGCGAACAGAATTACATACATCCAGAAGATAAACACTATGCTGATCATGATTTCTTCTCCTCGGCCAGCGTCGTCAACTCCCGCGCGATCTCGTCCGCCGCCTGCGGACGCGCCAGGGCGCGCATGTTGGCGCGCATCGTTTCGAGCGCGGCAGGGTCATCAAGGATGGCGCGGACGCGCGCCGGCAATTCATTGTTCAAGCGGTCGTCCTCCAACAAAATGGCCGCGCCGCGCCGCGCCAGATAATCGGCGTTGACTTTTTGATAACGCCAGGCGTGCGGATACGGGACCAGCGCGGCCGGCAAGCCAAACAGCGGGTACTCTCCCAGCGCGGACGCGCCCGCCCGCGAGACCGCCAGATCGGACGCGGCCAGCGCGGCGCCCATCTCCTCGTGGAGATAGGGAAAGGCGTGATAATCGCGGCGGTTCGCTCCCGACGTTTCAGCGGCCGCGGCTTCGACGGCGGGCCAGTCCAACTGGCCGCTGACGTGGATCACCTGCGCGGCCTCCAGCAGGGAAGGCAGATGGCGCAAGACCGCCCGGTTGATGGAGCGCGCCCCGCGGCTTCCGCCGGTGACGAGCAGGACGGGCTTTTCAGCGCGCAAGCCGAAAACTTTTCGCGCCGAAACGCGGTCCCATTTCAGCAGGCCGGCGCGCACGGGATAGCCCGTCTCGACGACGCGGGCGCGGGCGGGGAAATACGCCCGCGACTCGGAGGCCGTGACCGCGACTCGGTCCGCGAAGCGGGCGACGGCCTTCAGCGCCAGCGCGGGTTCGATGTCGGGAACGTACAGCAGGGTGGGGATGTCCCTCCCCGCCAGCGCCATCGGCCCGGCCAGGTAGCCGCCGGTAAAGAACAGCGCGCGCGGACGGAACTCGCCCAGGATGCGCCGCGAGGCGAAGTAGCCGCGCGCCAGCTTCGACAGGTTGCGAGGCAGGGCGCGCAGTCCCACGCCGTGGACGCCCGCGGCCGGGATGGAGCGGAACGCGACCCCCGCGCGCTTCACGAGGGCCTCTTCCATGCCGCCCTCCCCGCCCACCCACAGGAGTTCCATATTCGAGATCGCAGAGTCACTCTGCAATCGTTCCAGGACGGCGAGGGCGGGATACACGCCGCCGCCCGTTCCGCCCGCGCAGATCAAGATCCGCACCGAAGGACCTCCATTCATCGTCGCTTCGCGCTGCCGCGCCGCGCTGGCGCGAGACGTTCATCACAATTCCGCACGCGGCCAGCATCATGGTCAGGTTCGAGCCGCCCGCGCTGACAAAAGGCAGGGCGTTGCCAGCGAAGGGCATCAAGCCCACCATCACCGCCATGTTGATCAGCGCCTCCGCGCCGACCCACAGGACCAACCCCGAGGCGAGCAGAGTCCCCAGCATGTCGGGCGCGAGGCGGGCGATCGCCAGGCCGCGCCAAATCAACAGGACGTAGAGTCCCATCAGGAAGACCGAGCCGACCAGCCCCAGTTCCTCGACCACGACGGCGAAGATGCTGTCGGTCGGCGGGACGGGGAGGCCGGTGAATTTGCTGAGCGACTGTCCCAGCCCGCGGCCGAAGACGCCGCCATTGACGATCGCCTCGAACGAGCGCAGGACGTGGTACGAGGCCTGCGTCGGGTCTTTCAAGCCGAGGAGAAAATCGGCGATGCGCTTCTGTCCCGTCGCGCTGACCTGCACCACCAGCCAGCCGACGAGCAACGTCACAGCCAGCATGATGAGGATCTGTTTCAAGTCGCCGCCCGCGAGGAAGAAGAGCAGGCCGCCCATCAGCAGGACCGTCCCGGCCGCGCTTAAGTCGGGCTGTAGAAAGATGAGTCCGCCGAAAATTCCGAGGATGACGCTCAGCGGCAAAAAGCCGAGGCTGAAGATGCGCAGCGAAGCGCGCTTGGCGTACAGCCAGACCGCCAGGTAAATAATGCTGATGAGTTTCGCCAGTTCAGAGGGCTGCACTGAGCCTTCAAAGTAAGAGCGCTTGGCGCCGAAGCGGATCTCGTGCATCAACAGAACGCCCGCCAGCATCGCGATGGTGAGCAGCGCGACCGGCGCCGCCAGTTTGCTCCAATGGTGATAGTCGAAACGCGACAGCGCGTAGGCTCCCGCCGCGCCGAGGCCGAGCCAGAGCAGTTGACGGCCGAACATATAGGTCGGCTCCCGCCCCAGCATGTTCAGCGAAAAATCCCACGACGCCGAAAACAGCACGATCAGGCCGAAGACAATCAGCCCGATCAGCGCCAGAAGGAACGGCGCGTCCACGCTGCGGGCCGGCGCGGGGCGGTCGCTTTTCGCGGCCTGGGCCGGCGTCGTTACGAAAGTTCCAGCGCCCATCTTTTAAACCTTTCTCCGCGTTCCGCAAAATCGGCGAACTCGTCGAAACTTGTGCCGCCGGGCGAGAGCAGGACGACGCTGCCCGGCTCCGCCACCTGCGCGGCGCGGTGGATCGCCTCGCGCAGACCCGCGCAGCGCGTCTGCGTGCGCGTCGCGCCCGACGTTGGGCCGAGCGCGGCCTCGATGACGCCCGCCGCCTCCCCGAAGAGGATCACATGCTCCACGCGCCGGTGGACGAGGTCTGCCAGGGCCTGCCACGGCAGGTTTTTGTCGCGCCCGCCGAGCAGAAGCACGATCGGCTCCTCGAACGCGCGGACGGCGGCCATCGTCCGCTCGGGGGCGGTGGCGATCGAGTCGTTATACCAGCGCGCGCCGTTCCGCTCGCGGACGAATTCCAGGCGGTGCGGCACGCCGCGAAATTCCTCGGCGGCGGTCAACATCGCGTCGAGCGGAAATCCCGCCGCGTGGCCGACGGCGAACGCCGCCAGCGCGTTGCTTACGTTGTGGTCGCCGCGCAGTTGGATCTTCTCGCGCAGCAGCAGCGGGACGTAGGCGTGACCGTCGCGCAGGGCGATCAAACCGTCGTCGAGATAGGCGCCGTCGAGTCCCTCTTCGAGCGGATGGAGGCTGAACCCGAACAACTTCCCGCGGACGCGGGCGCGCTGCGCCCAGCTGCCCGCGTCGTCACGCCCGAGAATGGCGGCGCTGTTTTCCTTTTGAAAATCCAGCAGGCGGACTTTGGCCGCGGCGTAAGCCTCCATCGTGCCGTGACGGTCGAGATGGTTGGGCGTGATATTAAGGATGGCCGCGATGTCGGTCGAAGCGGTCATCTGCTCGAGTTGGAAACTGGAGATTTCCAGAATGGCGAGGTCGTTTGGTCTCATCTCATCCACATAGTTGATCAACGGGTCGCCGATGTTGCCGCCGATGAAGACAGACGGCCCGGTCTTCGGTTCGCGGTCTGACGTCTGATAAGCCTGTTTCGCCATCTCTCCCACGAGCGCGGTGGTCGTCGTCTTGCCTGCCGAGCCGGTGATGCCGATGGTCTTGCAGGGCGCGGCCTCGAGGAAGATCTGCGTGTCGTTCGAGAAAGGGATGCCGCGCTGGACGGCTTCCCTCACGATGGGCAGCGCAAGCGGGATACCGCCCGACGGGCAGACCAGGTCCACGCCGTCGAGCAGTTCGAGCGGATGCCCGCCGAATTTCCATTCGAGGTCCACGTCGCTGAGCGCGGCCTGGACGGCGCGCATGTCGTCGAGCGGACGCAGGTCGTTCAAGACAACGCGCGCGCCGTGACGCGCCAGCCAGCGCGCCAGGGCTTGTCCCTGCCGCGCCGCGCCGAGGATGAGTACGCGCCTGCCAGTCCAGTCCGTCATACCAGCGCCAACCCAACGCCGACCATCGCGGCCAGCAACCCGATCAGCCAAAACCGCTGAACCACCTGGGTTTCGCTCCAGCCGAGCAATTCAAAATGCAGGTGGATGGGAGCCATCTTGAAGAAGCGCCGTCCTTTCGTGGAGCGGAAATAGAAAATCTGAATCACAACGCTCACCATCTCGCTAACCGGGATGATGGCGATGACCGGCAGGATGGCCCACTGCCCGGTCATCAGCGCGACGACGGCGAGCGTCGCGCCGAGGGCCTGCGAGCCGGTGTCGCCCATGATGAGCATGGCGGGATGGACGTTGAACCACAAATAGCCGAACAGCGCGCCGACCATGAGGAAGCAGAAGCGCGCCACGTAGGTCTGTCCCTGCATGAGGGCGATCCCGCCGTAGGCCACGAACGCGGTGGCGGCGATGAGTCCGGCGAGGCCGTCCAACCCGTCGGTGAAATTGACCGCGTTCGACATTGAGACAATGATGAAGGCCGCGAAGGGGATGTACCAAAAACCGAGATCGATCTCGATGGGAATCCCGGGAAAATACAAATCTGGAACCTGTAAAAGATATTTCAAAGCCCAGGCCGTGCCGAGCGCCAGCGCCGCCTGGATGAGGAACTTCGTCCGCGAGCGCATTCCCTCGCCCTTGCGCGGCCCGCGGATGCCCTCCCAGTCGTCCACCGCGCCCATAATGGCGAAGCCCGCCATCACCGCCAGCGGCAACAGGATCGAACGCCCGATGCCCGGCACCCCCGTCAGACTGGAGGCGTTAAGGAGCAGGGTGAGCAACATCACCGGCGCGATGAACATCACCCCGCCCATGGTGGGCGTGCCCATCTTCACGGCATGATGTCCCGGCTCCTCCACGCGGATGATCTTGCCGACCTTGAAATAACGCAGGATACGCAGCAGCGGACTGCCCCAGATGACGGTCATCATAAAGGCCAGCGCGGTCAGGCTGAGCGAGAGGGTCATCTGGTTCACGAGCGGGCCTCCAGCGCGGCCGCGATGCGGTCCATGCGCAATCCGTGCGAACCTTTAATCAACACCGCGTCGTCCTTCGATAAATTTCCGCCCAGCCATTCGACGATGGGTTCCAACTCGTCGAACTCGTGGACGTTTTCCCGCTTCATGCCGAACCTGCGGGCGGCCGCGGCGATCATGCGGGCGCGCGTCCCGAGCGTGAGCAGCACGTCGGCCACGCGCGCGGCGCGCAGGCCGACCATCTCGTGTCCCTGTCTCTCGTAGAGACCGAGTTCGAGCATGTCGCCCAACACGGCAACTTTGCGGCCGTCCAACTCGTCCAGCAGGTTGAGCGCGGCCAGCATAGACTCGGGCGAGGCGTTGTAAGAATCGTCCAGCAGCAGCGCGCCGCTTTCGCTCCGCACCGCCACCAGCCGCAGCTGGGTGTGTTCCTGGCGCAGGCCTTCGAAAATTTCCTGCCAGTTCAACCCTTCCACCAGGCCGGCCGCGGCCGCGCGCAGGGCGGTATGCACGGAATGGCGCCCGATCAACGGGATGCGCGCGTGCAGCGTCTCGGACTGGTAGTGCAGGCGGAAGCGGATTCCGTCCAGGCCGAGTCCCTGGATCTCGTCCGCCCATAAATCGGCCTCGGGCGAGAGACCATAGAAGAACACGCGGGCGCGGGTCTTCTCTTCCATTTTTCGCGCCCAGGGATCGTCGAAATTGAGGATGGCCGTCCCGTCTGGGGCGGGCGGAAGCGCCTGCACCAGTTCGGCTTTGCCGAGGAAGATGGCCTCCTGCGACCCGGCGCGCTCCGCGTGGACAGTGCCGATATTGGTGACGATGCCGATGGACGGCTGGGCGATGTCGCACAGGAAGGCAATCTCGCCCGGCACATAGAAACCCATTTCTAATACGGCGCGCTCGTATCCCGACCCAAGCCGCAGGATGGAAAGCGGCAGGCCGATCTCATTGTTTAAGTTGCCCGGGTTCTTCAGCGTGCGGTAACGCATGGACAGCACTTCGGCCACCAATTCCTTGGTGGAGGATTTGCCCACGCTGCCGGTGATGCCGACGACGCGCAGTTTCAGTTTGCGGCGCCAGAAGCGCGCGATCTGCTGGAGGGCGCTGAGGCTGCTTTCCACGCGCAGGCAGAGCGGAGGGTCGAAGTCCGCCGAGGCGAGGGACGACTCGGGGAATCCGCCGCGCAGATCGAGAGTCCGCAACGAGGCGTCGGGCAGGTCGCGCTGGACGAGGGCGTAAGAGGCGCCGCGTTTGAAGGCCGCCTCCACAAAGTCGTGTCCGTCCGCTTTTTCGCCGGGGATGGCGACGAAGAGCGAGCCGGGGATGGCCTGGCGCGAGTCGACGGCCGCTTCGGTGATGACTTGCTCCGCGTGCGGTCGGACGTTGACGAGGGCTTCGAGAATATCGGCCAGGGTGAGCATGGTTAATGGCCTGCGATCTGGAGGCGGATGGAATCGGGCGGAATGTCGAGCAGGATGACAGTCTGCTGCGCCATCGCGGAGAAGAGCGGCGCGGCGGTGTCGTTGGCCCAGATGGACGCGCTGGGGCGGTCGAGCCAGACGTAGATCATAAACTGCGGGTCGTCCACCGGCCCCCAGCCGATGAACGAGACGTTGGTCTGGCTGCTGTCGTAGTAGCCGTCCGCGGGAATTTCGGCGGTGCCGGTCTTGCCCGCCACGCGGTAGCCGGGGACGAGCGCCAGCGAGGCTTCGTGTTCGAGGGACACGGCCAGCATCTCGCTCAGGACGCGGGCGGTCTCCGGGCGGATGGGGGCGCCGGCCGGGTCGAGGTTGATGTTGACCTGCCGCCCCTCGTTCACCAGCGCGTACAAGACGTGCGGTTTGACCATGCGCCCGTCGTTGGCGAGGGCGGAAGCGGCCATCATCATCTGGATGGGGCTGACGGCCACGCCCTGACCGAAGGCGTTCGTGCCGAGGTCGACCGGATACCAGTCCGCGTCGCCCGGGACCTTGAGGCGGCCCGGCGTTTCCCCGGCCAGGTCGATGCCGGTTGCGCGTCCGATACTGAAGCGCTGCATGTAGTCGTAGAAGACATCCTTGCCCATGTTGGTAGAGAGCCAGGCCATGCAGACGTTAAGGGAGTAGCGCAGGCAGCCGATCATGTCCTGGTCGCCCCACGGACGGCGGTCCCAGTTCTGGATGGGCGCGCCGCCCACATAGATGATGCCGCTGTCGTGGAAGGGCGTGTTGGGCGCGACCAGGCCGATGTCCAATGCGGCCGCCATGGTGAAAATCTTGAAAACGGAGCCTGGCTCATACTGCATGGCGATGGCAGGGTTGTACTCGTAAGCGCGGCTGTAATAATTGCCGTAATTCCAGAATTCGTTCAGGTTCAGGCGCGGCGTGGCGGCCATGGCGAGAATATCGCCGTTGCGCGGGTCCATGACGATGATGGAACCGTTTTGCGCGCCGTAATCGAGCAGGGCTTTGTCCAGGGAACGTTCGGCGGCGGCTTGCAGGTCGCGGTCAACGGTGAGGATCAGGGAGGCGCCGTCTGGCACATGGGGAATCTCGGCGGCGCGGTTCGGGTCCTGCGGCACCCAGGCCTGCACCGGCGTACCGGCCAGCAGGTCGTTGTATTTTTCCTCCACGCCAAAGATGCCGCGTTTGTCGCGATTGTAAAAGCCGAGAATGTTCGAGGCCAGGTCGTTTTCGGGGTAGCTGCGTTGCAGCGCCGGCTGGAAATCCAGCCCCGAAAGCGGAGAGGCGTGATAATTCGCCGCGGCTTCCTTTTCCATGTCGTCGCGTTTGGCCTTCAGGGCGTCCACCCGGTCTGCCTCCACGTAGTTTGCCAGCGCGACAAAGTACAAGCCGCCCGGGTTGAGCAATTTCTGGTAAGTCTCGTCGTAATCCAGTCCCAGTTGCGCGCTGACTTCGCGCGCCAGCGCCTCGGCGTCCGCCATCTCCGGGATGTTGACGCCCACCGTATAGACCGCCTCATTCCCGGCCAACAGGCGTCCCTTGCGGTCATAGATCTGGCCGCGCTCCGGGTAAAACGTCCGCTTGACCATGGCGTAATCGTCCGCCTGTTCGTTGAACTTTGCCGCCTCCGGACTGACCTGGATGCGGACGATCTGCGCCAGCACCAATGCCGCGAAGAAAGCCAGCAGCCCGGCCACAAAGACCGAGCGCCAGGCATACTCTCTTCGCATGGAAAATTGCTTCACGGAATCACCCCCGCGGCCATCCCGCTTGCCGGGCTTTGCAAATACGAGACCACCCAATCCAGCAGCGACTGGGTGTATTCAGGCGGCGTGGACGGCGCGCCCGCCGGCGGGTTCGAAACCGCCAGCGTCACCGCCGAAGGACGGGCATATCCCGGCGTCACCAGGTAATGAATCTCCCCCGCCTCGGCCGGCCGGTAGCCCAACGCCAGCGCGCGGGCGTTCATATTATTTGCAGACGACAACTCCGCCAGTTTGGTTTGCAGATTGGCGTTCGCGTAGCGGATATCCGCAATCTCGCCCTGCAAAAGCTGGATCTCGCGTCCGAGGATCGCGGCCTGCGAGGTCACGTCCAAATACAGGGCCGAGACCATCGCCAGCGCCAGCGCCCCAAGCAAAAACGCGCCGGCCCACTGACGCTGGATGCGCCACGGAGCCTGACGATGAGCGTGCGTGAGATGGGCGATATTGATCATAGTTTCTCTGCAATTCTCAATTTTGCGCTTCTGGCCCTCGGGTTACTTTCAATCTCAGCCTCCGAGGGAACGATGGGCTTTCTCGAAATTTCCTTAAGGGCGGCCTTGCGTTCTTCCTTGTAGATCGGCGTGTACGGCGGGTTGACCAGGTCGCGGCTCTGCTCGCGGAAGAAGTCCTTGACGATGCGGTCCTCCAGCGAGTGGAAGGAGATCACCGCCAGCCTCCCGCCGGACCTCAGGGCGGCCGCGGCCTTCGGAAGCGCTTCCGTCACCGCGGCCAGTTCCTCGTTGACGGCGATGCGCAGCGCCTGGAACGTCCGCGTGGCGGGGTGGATTCCCTTTCGGCGGGGGACCGCCCGCTCGACGACCGCGGCCAGCTGACGGGTAGTCTGGAGCGGCCTCGCGCGGACGATGGCGCGGGCGATGCGGCGTCCGTCCGATTCCTCACCGAAGCGGAAGAGCAGGTCGGCCAGCTCGGCCTCGTCCAGCGTGTTGACCAGCGCCGCCGCGGTGACGGGGTTGGCGGGGCTGAAGCGCATGTCCAGCGGCGCGTCGCGCTGGAACGAGAAGCCGCGTTCGGGAGCGTCGAGTTGCATCGAGGACAGGCCGAGGTCGAGGACGATTCCGTCCGCCGCGTCCCATCCGAGCCGGCGGAGTTGGTCGGGGATGGCGGTATAGGAGGCCTGGGCCAGATGCGCGCGAGGTCCGAAAGGAGCCAAGGTCTCTCGGGCGAGCGCCAGCGCCTGCGGGTCGAGATCGAGCCCAAGCAGTTCGCCGTCCGGCGCGCAGGCCTCCAAAATACCGCGAGCGTGACCGCCCGCGCCGACCGTGCCATCCACATAACGTCCCGAAGCGTGAGGCCGCAACGCGTGTATAATCTCGTGGTAAAGTACGGGCAGATGAGGCGTATTGTTCATTGGTCTGGACAAACCCGGTGGGGCAGACCTGGTTGGGCGGATTGGGCGTCTGCCCCTGGGCGGATTGGGCGTCTGCCCCTGGGCGGATTGGGCGTCTGCCCCTGTGTGGATTGGGCGTCTGCCCCTGGGCAGATTGGGCGTCTGCCCCTGTGTGGATTGGGCGTCTGCCCCTGGGCAGATTGGGCGTCTGCCCCTGGGCAGATTGGGCGTCTGCCCCTGGGCGGATACGCAGATCCGCCCCTACGGTGTGGTCGAAAGATTGAGCGTGGCGAAGCGCTGATTGTTGGCTTCGATATCGTTGATCTCGGCGGTCTGCTTCTCCCATTCCGCGGGAGACCAGACCTCGAAGTACCCGCCCTGCCCCGCGATCACGGCGTTGCCTTCCAGCGCCGCGAACTGACGCAGGTTGGCCGGCACGAGGACGCGGCCGACTTTGTCCACTTCCACAGGATAGGCGTTGGCGAGCAACATGCGGCGCAGAAGGCGGGCGGTCGGGTCCATCAGGTTCATGGCGTCAACGCGCTCATAAACCTGCTTGAAGTACGCTTCGGTCATCACCATCAGGCATTTGTCAAATCCCTGGGTAAGGTAGGCCCCGCCTTCCAGCGCCTCGCGGAAGCGCGCCGGAATCATCAGGCGGCCTTTGTCATCAATGGAGTGCTGGTATTGACCCAAGAACATTTGTGCTATTTGTCCTTTTAATGCGGTGAACGCCGGGCGAACCCGGCGCTCACACCTGCCTACCACTTCTTACCACTTTCTCCCACATTTTACATTATTTTTGGGCGAATTTCAAGTGGTACTTTAGGCTAATTCCCACTTTTGTTTGGACTCTCGAAGATCTACTTCGGACATTAGACCTCTTGCATAAGTGTGTCATAATAGGCGCATGCGATATGAAACCGTACAAAAACTTAAAGATGAAGACTTCAAGCGTTGCACTGGGGTTCAGCGCAACACCTTTGAACGAATGCTAGCAGTCGTGGAAGCAGGCCTGCGTAACTTTGGTAGGCCAGCCACGCTCAGCCGAGCGGATCAGTTGCTGATGACCTTGATGTATTGGCGTGAGTATCGAACCGAATTTCACATTGGTTTGACCTATGGTGTTAGCGAGTCAACGGTCTGTCGCACCATCCAAAAGATTGAAAATGCGCTGATCCAATCGAAGCAGTTTCACCTGCCAGGCAAAAAAGCGTTGCAACCGAGCGACACGATCTTTGAAATTGTGCTGATGGATGCGACCGAACAGCCAGTGGAGCGACCAAAAAAAGACAAAAACGGCATTACAGCGGCAAAAAGAAGCGCCACACCCAAAAAGCGCAGTTGATGGCTGACTTGAAGACCGAGAAAATCCTCGCCACGGACTTCTGTCAGGGAAGTTGCCATGATTTCCAGTTGTTCAAACAAAGCCGTTCTGCTGTCGCTGAAGAGATTTGCCTGTTAGCTGATTCTGGCTATCAAGGATTGTCTAGTCTGCACTCAAACAGCCAGACACCGGCCAAGAAAAGCAAACTTCATCCATTGAGCGCAGAGCAGAAGGCCGCCAACCGCAAGTTATCCAAGAAGCGCATTTTGATCGAGAACATCATTCGTAAGTTGAAAATCTTTCGGATCCTGAGTGAACGCTACCGCAATCGGCGAAAACGTTTTGGGTTGCGTTTCAATTTGATTGCCGCTATCTACAACCTGGAACTCAAGCCAGAACCGTGACTTTTGCAAGAGGTCTATT
>JAANMT010001981.1_pt1 | contig 18457 bp, 18 predicted proteins | sample 7279711 | NCBI WGS metagenome assembly JAANMT01 (sample SAMN14094538, study PRJNA606508) | bioreactor metagenome | isolation source: A lab-scale SPAN reactor treating ammonium-rich wastewater day 1 | place: Ireland: Galway | collected 2017-01-16 | reverse complement strand
AAGAACCCCATGGTCATTGGAAACTGATCATCACGGCGCTTGGCGGAGAGCCACTTGTCATAATGGCCCCCATTGCGTGCATCCACCTGGTCTGTCCATGAATGTGGGGTTCCTCCCATCCATGTGATGTTGGTGCCATCCATATCCAGCCGGAAGGGCGGGATGATGGAGCCATCGTCATCCGGCTGAAACCAGACTGGTTTTCTGTTCGGCATCAGGTGAGTCCGTGGATCGCGAAAACCCCTCACTCCGCGCAGCGAACCATAGGTGTGATCGAAAGAACGGTTTTCCTGCATGAGGATGACCACATGCTCCGCATCATGAAATGTGGTTCCGGGATTCGGATCGATGGCGGCCGCCTTGGCTATCGCCTCGGGGATGCCGCTCCAGACAAAGGATGTGGAGCCGAGGGCTGCCAGTGCTTTGATAAAGTTTCTGCGTGACTGCATGATAAAAACAGATGACCTCCAGACTCAGGTTGATTGGTTTGTGTGGATATCGGGCTTCTCATGACAAGAAAGGCATAACTGCGCGTGGTTTACCACACGGCGAAGTTCATTCTAGGGTGCAATCTGATGGCAATCAAGAATCGAGCGAATGGGGGTGTGTCCCTTGCGAATCCAGAGAAGACTGGGTGAAATCAGCCAGCCGTAGGGGCGACATTTATGGCGCCCGTTAAACCCATGGCGCCCGTTAAACCCATGGCGCCCGTTAATCCCATGGCGCCCGTTAATTGGGGATAGAGACCTCGACAAAGCGGACCTGGCGGCGGTTGTGGTCGTAAACAAATACGAGTCTATCGCCAAGGAGAATGGAGTGCGGGTAAGCGAGAGAGCCGCCATGCAGGATGTCTGCTTTCAAAGACCAGGTCTGCATCTCATCCCGGCTGATCCAGATTGAGAGCGGATCCCGGTGGCTTCCACTACCGATGACCCCTCCTGTTGCATTATTGAGAAGGGCGATGCCGCCATCGTTCAGGCGGATGAGATGAGCCAGGCTGGAGGGATTGGGGATATCGGTCTGCCAGGCTGTGCTCCAGGTGCGGCCATTGTCGAGGCTGTCCGAGCGCCAGAGGTAGCCTCCGAATTCCGCTCGCATGAGCATCACGATACGGCCATCTTTCAGCTGGATGCAGGTGGGTTCGAGGAGGCCAAGCGGACGGTTGCCAATTCTTCCGTACTCGGTGAGTGGGGCTGCGTTTTCGTTTCCGGCGATGAATACAGAGCATCCATGAAGGTGGGTTGAAAATTTACCTCCATCCTGCTCTCCCGGAGAAGGTGGGATGGCAAGAGCTTCTTCCTCGGTTGCCGCCTGAGCCAGTTTCCTGGCCGGGCCGGGAAATGGCTGCGGCCGCTTCTCGAAAAAGGATGCGGGAAAAAGGAATTCGCCATTGGAAAGCTGGATCGGGCAGCTGATAAAGGCATGATTCTCATGGAGCACGACCGGCACAGGTGGGGACCAGGTGTGTCCTGAATCCCTGGATTCCTGCCTGAAGAAATGCCAGACCGTATACTGCTCCCGGGATGGCCAATGTGCGCCAAAAAGAATGATCCGGCCATCGGTGGTGGTATGCAGGCTGGTGACTGCGCCTGCCATCTCACCTGCCGGGATGAGGATATCCGGTTCAGTCCAGGTGGTGCCTTTGTCGGCCGAGCGGGCGATGAGAACACAGTTATCTGTCGAAGGCTCGTTATCTGTCCCTGAAAGCCAGGTGCAGAGAAGATCGCCATTGGGCGCCTGGATCAGCAAGGCCCCGCAAGCGAGGCGGTAGGTTAATCCGTCTTTTTCCCATCCCTTCAGCCCGTCGAATACAACATGCTCGGTCACCCCAGCCACCCCGCCACTTTTCTGGGCAGCCAGTGACGGCTGGAATTGAGCCCCAATCAATGACCAGCAGGCCAGCAGCAGAAAACCGCGATGGGAAAACATCAGAGCTGCATCCGGACCTCTTCGATATGGACAATCAGAACCCCGCGTGCCCAGGGATAATGGGTTTTGACCTGATCGAGCTCCGGCCCGCTGGTCTTCATTTCACCCCGGCCCCGGATGTGGCAGCCACGCCCCTGCCCGAACTCCCCTTTGACCTGCCGGCTTGCAAACAGCAGTTCGATGCGGTCATTTCCTTTGAGGATTTCCTCGGTCTGCCGGTAGTTGCCGGCGGGAATGAACAGGCGGTCGCTTTCGATCCCCAGCGCTCGCACATAATCGCCCCATGTGGCCACCAGGTGCGGGCCATCCGGGCCAGATGTGGCAATCGCCACCCATTCGGAACGCTCGATCACTTCTTTTCCGGCTTGTTGAATGATCATGTTGCTGGCTTCCTTTCCGGTTTTTGAAATCAATATCGCACCAATCCACACCCCGGTTCAAGCCATGAGCGCCACCCGGAAGATCGTTTTACCAGCAGATTCCCGAGCTGTACTGGAGCGAGTGGCCGCTGACATCCACGGAATCATAGCCGAATGGCCCATAGGCATATCCCTGAAGGGTGTGGCTGGTCAGCTGCCCCTGTGACCACTGAGTCACCGGACCGAATGGGGTGCAGGAGGTCAGCTGGCTTCCGGCTGTCTGCTGGGAAAATTCCTGATTGACAGAACCGCCGTATGGTGAGGGAGAATAGGGTGCTGCTTGCAGGAAAGGAGTCCCACAGATGGGTTCCGGCACACATGGGGTGAAGAAGTGACCTCCGGCCAGGCCGCGGGTCTCCAGATTATTTGTTTCCGCATTTGCCAGCATCTCCGCCTGATAATAACGGGTTCCCAAACCTTCGTTTCGCATTTCCGCCCGGGCGGCAACACATCCGGAGAACAATTTGCCGGCAACTGCCGCTGCCAGGATCATCAGGACCAGTCGGTTTGTTTTCATCTTTTTCTTCCTCCTCTTCAGGTTTGGGAATTTTTTCTTTTCCCTCACTCTGAAAGACGATGTATGCTTCTGGATTTGCGGAGGAAAATAAAATTGTTTGTAGAAGTTCACAGGAATTTTTTTTGGCAAATAGTTTCGGTTTCATCGTCAAATTCCAAAAAGAGCCTTGCTCAATCGAAAGGAGGAACGAAAGTGCCTATCAACAAAACCTTGCTCACAATTGTCATCTGTTTGATTGTGCCTTTGGGAATTGCCTGTTCGGCGGAGGATATTGCCCCCAGCCCCGAGCAGCTTTCCCAGGGTACACGGAATCTCATCTTCACCCCCGAGGGAAACCCAACCCCCAACCTCGCAGTCAGCCTGGAGGTTGAATTGCTGGTTCCCTCTCCGACTTCTCCCACCGGGAGGACCTGGATGCGTGTTCCCGGCACAAGGGTGTTTGCCACAGGCGAAAAGGTCCGGTTTTCATTCACCTCGACTCAGGATGCCTATGCCTATCTCCTCTGCCGCAATTCGGATGGCACCAAAGTCATTCTGTGGCCGAACTTCCAGGCGGGAACCAATTCCTTTGTACGCGCCGGGATGCGGATCACCATTCCCCAATCTCCAAGCCCCGAGGCAGGCTGGCTGTTTGTCGATCCCCCCGGGACCGAGGAGCTGGTCCTGGTTTTGAGCCGTGCGCGCCTGGCCAAGCTGGATGCGCTGGTCGGAACTGTCCAGGGACGTGGAGTGACCGATGGCAGCCTGACTGATGAGGAATTCAAAGAGGCGGAAATTGCCCTGTCGGAAATCAACACACGCAATCTCCTCTTTGTCCCGGAAGAGGGACCGCAGGCGCCACCCTATGTGATCAGCCCGAACCCCGCTGAACCTGTCAAAGTGAAACTGAATCTTCGCCATGGCGTGGCTTCCGCCCTGCCGCCTGGCCCATGAAGCGATTCCTGACCGAAAGCAACATAACCCATAAAAAGGAGAAACCCATGAAAACAAATAATAGAATCACCACAATGCTTGCAGTTATCCTATCGGCGGTGATCTTCCCTGCCGGAATCGTGCTCGCAGCGGATAATCAAGGCCAGCCAGCCCAGCCTGCACCCCCCGCGATCCAGGCATCCGCACCGGCTCAGCCAGGCCAGCCGGCCCAACCGGCCACACCGGGTGTCAAGCCCTCGACCCAGACTGAAGAAGCCAAAAACCTGTTTTATGCCCCCAGCCCGATCGGTGGTTCTCCCCTTCCGCCACCGCCTGGAGCGGTTCCCCCGCTGCCCCAGCCGCCGGGTGTTCTGCCACCGGTTCCCGTCCCTCCCCCACAGCCACCGGTTGTGGTCCCGGTCCAGCCGGGAGTGATTGTGGCCCCCCCGGCTGTAGTCGTTCCTCCGGCGGTTGTTGTCCCACCCGCTGTGGTTGTCCCGGCGGTCCCCATTGGGTTGAGGTACCGCATCCTCCTCAAGGAGGGAGATCGGATCCGCCAGGTGAATCACCGCTCCTTCAGGGGTGGCCAGCAGATTCGGTTGATCTTCAGCTCCAACATGAATGGATACCTCTATATCATCGAAGATGGCTCCAAGGGCACACGCCGCCTCCTGTTCCCGGACATGCGGATCCATCAGGGAACCAATGTGGTCAATGCCTTCCAGGAATATGAGCTGCCGGCCGATGGATTCTTCGTTTTTGACGAGACCACCGGGCGCGAGACACTGCACGTGTTTCTCTCCCCGACTCCTCTGAGCGATCTCGAGCTGGCCAACCTCCCCGAAGGTGCGATTCCTCCGCCGGTGTGGGCGAGGGTCGAAACTCTGATACAACGCCAGCAGGCCGGTTGCTCACGCTCCCTCCAGTATTCCGAAGGAGGGATTCCCGAAGCGCAGCCGGTGCCGGTTGTTGCTGTTGTCCCATCGGTCTATGTGGTTCAATACGCTCCACTTCTGTACGAGCGCATCGAATTGCTGCATTATCGTTGAGAGATTCTGCTGCAGGGGGGGGAGGAGCAATCACCTCCCCCCTTCTGAAGGATATATGAAACCACGACTTCCTCAGCCTGGACCGCTCAATGTAGCGGTTCTTTTTGTGGATCTGGTCAATTCCAGTGAATTTGCCAGTGTTCTTGGGTTGAGGGAGTATGCCGAATACCTCGATTCCTTCCAGCATGCCTGCCTCTCTCAGTGCCGCCACTTTTTCGAATCTGTTCATAAAGGCAAATACCAGCAGGGATTGGATTACCGGGTCTCTTTCATCGGCGATGAGCTGGTCGTTTTTCTCCATTCGGGCAGGGATGCCGATGACATTTACCAGCTGGCCTGCCTGGCCATCTGCCTGAAATGCGCCTGGCTGGCCAGCCCGAAAAATACCGAACGCATTCAGGCCGGCATGGGGACAGTCGATATCGCCTGTGGAATCCATTTCGGTTCGGTCTGGGCGAATCCACAACAGAGTGGTTATGACCTGCGCGGTTTCACCATCAATGTTGCCAAACGGATCGAGACTTCCTCGCGTGAGGGGAAAAACTTCCATATCTTTCTCAGCGATGCGGCCTACAAAAGGATCTCACAGCTGCTGCGGAACCTGCTGGTAGGAGAAGGAATGGTCCTGCCCATGAAGGGAGTCATTGTTCCAGTCGGTGTGTATGAGATCGAGGACAGTTTTATCGACCCGTATAAACGCCTGGATCCAGAGTTTTCTGAGGGCTTTCAAAATGTTGCACGCAGTGCCCTGGAATCCAATGCCTGCGAAGCCTGGATTCACAGCTGTCTCCAGGTTTGGGAGGAATCCCGCAATGGGAAAGTGACCGATGAGTGTTTCGATCTGTGCCGGCGGACCCTCAAGAGTCATCCGGAGAATGCAGTCGCGCTGTACTTCATCGGGCAGGCCTGCCAGGAACGCAAGGATCCTGAGCGGGCCAGGCTCTATCTCGAAGACTTAACCCGGTTTCACCCCACATTCGCCGATGGATGGCTGCTGCTTGCTGAGGTCTGCAAATCACTCGGGGATGCACCCTCCAGCCGGAAGGCGATCCTCCAGGCCGAAAGGCACGGGATTCAGATAGAACAAACCGATTGAGCCGGACAAAATGGGTGAAACGCTGCAGCGGAAGGGAGATCCTCAGAACCTTGAAGATTTCATTCCGGCGGGAGATCCCCCCTCAAGCCTCCGCTTTCCGTGCAACCACCTCACGGACATGTGGGAGAACGACCTGAATCGCCTCATCGAGTGGAACATCCAGGTTGGCGCCGGCCGCATGAAGATGCCCGCCTCCGCCGAACCGGCCCGCCAGCAGGCTGCAATCGATTTCGTTGCGTGAACGGAAGCTCAGCTTCGTTTTGCCAGGATCAGACTCACGAAACAGCACCGCCACCTCGATCGACTCGATCCCGCGGATATACTCCACGAACCCCTCGATATCGGAACGGTCGCAGCCGTAACGGTTCATTTCATCCAGGCTGACTGCAACCCACACCACCTGGCCATCTTCCTCATAATGCAGGTTATCCAATACCCGGCAGAACAACTGAACCCTTCCAACCGGGATATTCTCGTGAAACTGGGTGGCCAGATAGGAGGGGTCGGCGCCCGCATTCACCAGATCTGAGGCAGTCGCCAGCGTCTTCGCATCGGTATTCGCATAACGAAATCCGCCGGTATCGGTGTATATCGCCAGATACAGTGCCGAGGCGAGTTCCTTATCCATTGAGGTATGCCAGTCGCGGGCGATATCCGCCAGAATCAGCCCCGTGGCGCAGGCATCCGGGCGCAGGACATTCACTTCGGCGAATCCGGTGTTGCTCTTGTGATGATCGACACACGCAAATGGCCGTGGATTCTGTGACAGAAAATCCCCCACCCTGCCGAGACGTTTCAAATCCCCCACATCCACCACAATCACCGCCTCATCCGGCTCTGGTTTGACTTCATCGCCGAACACGAGGATCTCCCGGTGTGGATCGGCAAAGGCAAACCGCTGAGGAGTTGGATCGCTGTTGATGACACGCGCCTGTTTGCGGCGCCCGCGGAGCATCTTCGCCATGGCGATCGCCGACCCCAATGCATCACAGTCCGGATTCACATGGGTCGTAACCACAAATTTCTGGTAACGCTCCACAAATTGGTTAAATGGTTCAAAAGAGGTCTGCATGTTCCCAGAGTAACTGCCGGAGGGCAGGATTTCCTTTCGTCAATGGTGAAGAGAAGGGCTTCATGTGGCCTTCAGGCGGTGGCCATACATCTTCAGGTAGTATTCCCTGTATTCGCCGGATTTGATCGGCTCCCACCAGGAACGGTGCTGTTCATACCAGCGGATGGTTTCAACAATCCCCGATTCGAAATCATGGCCGGGGTTCCATCCCAGGGTGCGGAGCTTATCTGTTGAGATCGAATACCGGCGGTCATGGCCTTTGCGATCTTCGACTGGACGGATGAGGCTCTTCGGTTTCCCGAGGGTTTCAAGGATCAGCTGGGTGATCTCGATATTCATACGCTCGTTCCCGCCGCCGATGTTATAGACTTCCCCCGCTCCGGCATTCAGCAGCACGAACTCCAGAGCCGAACAGTGATCTTCGACATGCAGCCAGTCGCGCACATTGCGCCCGTCCCCATACAGCGGCAGAGGCTTGTCCTCAAGGGCATTGGTGACGAAAAGTGGGATCAGCTTTTCCGGGTACTGGTATGGTCCATAATTGTTCGAGGCTCGCGTGATCACCACATCGAGTCCATAAGTGGCAAAGTAGGAATAGGCCAGACGGTCGGCTCCGGCTTTGCTGGCCGAATAAGGATTCCGGGGATTGAGTGGCGAATCCTCGGTAAAGGAACCTTCCTCGATGCTCCCATAGACTTCATCGGTGGATATCTGAATGAAACGGCTCAGCCCGAATTCTTTGGCTGCTTCAAGAAGAACATAAGTGCCATAGACATCGGTCTGAATGAAATCCCCCGGGTCGCCGATGGAGCGGTCCACATGGGTTTCGGCCGCAAAGTTCAGGGCGTAATCAAAATTTTCTTCGGAGAAAATCGCTCGAACACATTCCGGGTCGGTGATGTCTCCCTCGACAAATCGGTAACGCTGGCTTGAGGTGGGATCCGCCTGAATATCTTTGAGGTTGTCCGGATTGCCCGCATAAGTCAGCTTGTCGAGGTTGACAATGCGCCAGTTCGGATGGTGGTGGAAGGCATATCGAACAAAGTTGCTTCCGATGAAACCGGCGCCTCCGGTGACAAGAATGCAGGTCATTTTCAATCCTTCCACATGTAATTGGCTGATCTTTCGAGACACGGTTTTTCATGGATCAAGGGGATAAGCAGGTTTCCACTCGAATCTCCTCGAAATCCCGGCTTGCATCGATCGCCGTCATCCTAAACGAGAATTCCTGTCGCCGAGAAGGGGGGCGAAAAGGTCCCCATCGTTGAAAGAAATACGCTAATAGATGCTCCTTTTCAGAAAATGCCGGGAACAATCCCACACGCAATTTGATCGGCAGGTTACTTGACGAAACAAGCCTGTCGGGAACAAACTGCTAAGAAAAATCTATGGTCTTTTGCGAGACTCAAGACCTGATTGAATCGTTTAATCCTCTGTAAACTATCCAGGAGATTGTCGATGAAAGTGGTAAAACTGTTGTGTGTCGTCTGTTTCTGTCTGGTATCGATCAGTGCTGTCAGGCCTGTCTGGAGTGAAGATACTCCCGGGTCACTCCCTGTCATCGAGGAAAAAGAGGGGCAGGAAAATGTGGATGCCTCCAGCAAAGCACGCATTGAAGTCACCAACACCGAATTTGATTTTGGTGCGGTCAAATCCAGTGAACAGAAAAATATCTCGCACAATTTCGTGTTCAGGAACAGCGGTGAAGAAGATCTGATCATCCGCGAGGTCAAACCATCCTGCGGTTGCACCGCGGCAGTTGCTTCAGCGACCCAGGTAGTCCCGGGGGCCACTGCCAGCCTGGCTGTTTCATTGAATCCCAAGGGGAAATTCGGGCGCCAGAACCTGACAGTCCGATTGATCACCAATGATCCCAAGAGCTCCACCACTTCATTCCGCATGACCGGAACTCTGCTTTCCGGCTGGAGAGTTCTCCCAGTTTTTGTGGAGATGGGCGCGCTTGGAAAAAATCAGGCCGCCACCCGTGAAGTGATCGTGACATCGCAGTACATGCCAGGTGACCCCATGCATAAGATCACTCACCTGAAAACTTCCAGCCCCGAGATCACAGCGGTGACAGTTGAATCACCGGCAGTGCCTGTTTCACCTCCGCAGAATCAATCCTACATAGAAGTCCGACGGACAGTCCGCATTGCGGTCAATGTGGCCGAAAAGATGGGCGAATTCAATCAGACTGTCCAGGTTGCCACCGATGATCCGGAAAGCCCGACCCATGTCATCAATGTCCATTGGAGTGTGGAGGGCGATATCGAAACCCAGCCCAAAAAGATCTTTATTACTGAGGTCAATGGCAAGAAAAACACACGTGATTTCATTCTGACTTCACGCACCGGCAAGGAATTTTCAATTGTTTCCTGCACAGTAAAAGGCAATAAAGGAACCGATGATATCGAGGTGACTGAAAAACCTGAATCCACCAAAACCCGCCATGTGTTTACCTCCTCCACAAAGTTCGTCCCTGAGAAGGTATACGAAACCCGTTCCGGAATGGTCATTTTCAAAACTGATCTTCCGGACCAGCCAGAGGTGTCAGTGCCTTACACTGCCACTGTGCGGAAACCGAAGTAAGAATTTTTTCAATCGATATATCCGGGGGGGTGAAGCAGCCCTCCCGGATTTTTCCTCCTCGGCCAGCATGGTTGTCCTGTTTCCGTGGAATCCGGAGAAAGACTTGCACCGATGGTTCCGGATGACAAAAAGCCTTATGCCAGAGCAAAATCTCCATACCCCTTTACAGGAAATTATCGAGAAACTGGTTTCTTCTACAGGCTCAGGGACTGGGCTTTTTCTCGATCTGGCTGAGCTGGACTTCGAGGAAGGAGCCGCAGTTGCGCTGCTTGTCGATCAGATCAAGCAGTATCTGAAAAGAGATGGCCGGTTGGATCTCTTCCAGGCTCCCCAGGTCCTGGCCCATAACCTGTACCGTGTGGGGTTGCTCACCCACCCCCGATTGACATTGACTCAGACACGAATGGATGAAGCCCATGCCGGATGAAAATCAGTGCACACGTATCCGGGTCGCCGCCCTGATTCTGAAAGGAGACACCATCCTGCTTGCCGAGCATGAAAAAGGAGGGAGGCGCTACTGGCTGCTGCCAGGCGGTGGTGTGGAATATGGTGAGTCAATCGAGGAAGCCTTGAAACGCGAGCTCATCGAAGAGGCAGGGCTGGATATCGAGGTCGATCAGCTGCTCTGGATTGTCGATTCCATTCCCGAAGACCACCATCGCCATGTCCTGAATCTGATTCTCTCTGCCCACCCAATCTCCGACACCCTCAAACCCGGGTCGGATCGTGTTTTGCGCTCTGTCGCCTGGTTCCCCCTCGAGGGCCTGATGGACATGGAAATCTTTCCAGACACACGGCAGGAGATTCTTCAATTTGCACAGAATGGCTGGCGTGGATCCGGAATTCTTGGCAAACGCTGGAAGTGACTGAAAAACGAATCAGATCCTGAACCTTTCTGATTTATCATCCCTTCCCCTTCCGATTGCATGAATCTCATGGAAGACTAATGACCATTCTCTCTCGAAAGGAGCCGTCCACAGAATAATGCTTTCTTTTCGTCAAAAGGGTTTCACCCTGATTGAACTGCTGATCGTAATCGCGATCATCCTGATCCTGATATCCATTGCGCTGCCGAATTTCCTCGAGGCGCAGATTCGTGCGAAAGTCACCAAGGTCCAGGGGGAGTTGCGTTCGCTGGCGACTGCGATCGAAGGTTATCAGGTGGAATGGAAAACCTATCCACCCGATGGTGATGACATCATGCCCTTCAATCCGGGGAATTTTGATGTCGCAGCCCGCTTGAGCACCCTCACCACCCCGGTCGCTTTCATCAAGGACCTGCCTTTCGATCCCTTTCATGGGGATCGGGTGGAGTTCTATGGATCCGATATGCTGTACCCGGGCGAACCTCCCTATACTTATTCGTACAACACCTTTGGGACCTATGCAGGGGATCAGTTCCAGCCGGCCAATGCGGGGAAACCGGACAATTATGGATTGATGTCGCTCGGACCGAACATGAGTTATGATGCCGATTACTCAGGCCCGAAAATCTACTCCCCCACCAATGGAACCAAATCTGCTGGGGATATCCTGCGCAATGGCGGAAGAAGAACTGTGCTGTCGCTTCCCTGACTCCACCGCGGAATCAGGAACCAGTATAAAAGAAAAAGGCCTGGGGGCTGTTTTCTGCCCCCAGGCCTTTTCTTTTCAAGTTGCCTCAATACCCTCCGACCCACATGTCTCCTTTTGAAACGGTTCCATTGGTCGGGTTGTAGGTGGTGTATGTCTTTCCACCCACTCCGAGGTAAGCCAGAGTCGCTTCCAGATCCGGCCCGGCGGATAAGTAAACCCAGGGAGCCATGGCGAGGGCCGATTTGGACTGGGGATCCATAAAGGGCGCACCCGGAATCGTATTGTATCCTCCCGGAGGATTGAAATGCCACAACTCGGCATTCGGTGTTTTTGTACGGACCCTCACAATTACTAGATAGGGGCGGTTGGCATCTCCATTTTTTCTTGTATCAATCTGATCCCAGCCCCATGCCAGGGTCTTCAGGGCATCCGGAAATGTATCGATCGGAATGAGCTTGATATAGGCGGTCGGAGTCGTCAGGCGATGGGATGCATACCCCCACCAGATTCGGCTGCGGTTTGGCTCGCTGACAATGGCGTTATCGACATTCGGGTCGATCTTGTAGTCATTGAAATAGGCCGCTGTCGCCTGGCCCAGAGAGCGCATCTCCGCTTTGGCGCGTGTGACTTTGGCGCGGATCTGCGCCTCGAGAAAATTCGGCAGTGCAATGGATATCAGAATCAGGATAATGGCGATAACAATCAATAATTCGATCAGAGTGAAACCCTTGCCTCGATTCGCCCTCAAATCGGAAATCAACATGAGCGAAAAAACCCCCCTCTTTCTTTATTGATTACATAGGTTGACCGGTTTACTGAATTCTACCCAACAACCGTCACAGAGTCAATTAAATGACGGCAGACCTGGCGGTATACTTCGCAGCTAAGGGCCGTTATGGTCTTTTTTGCACCGAACCAGCGGAGGATTACTGGTTCGATAAAAGGCAAAAATTGGAATGGGGGGAGGGTCGATCAGGATTATGAACCGTTTCTCTCTGGCGCTGGGGGCTCTCCTGGCGATCAGGCTGCTGCTGTTCCCGGAATTGCCGGCCTTTGCCGACACAGCCCCCGGTATCACCCTCACCAACCCGGCGATTCGCTTGACATTTTCCGGAGAGCGTGGCGAATGGCTGGGGTTCGATTCCATTCACAGAAACATTTCACTCCTCGAAGGGCATTCCGATCAGAACCTCTGGACCCTGGTCCTTCTCAATGGCCTCACTGTTCTCCCATCCAAGGCGGAATCCTTCACAGGCCAAATGACCGATGGTGATCCACTCTCGCTTGAAATGGTCTGGAGCGGTTTCAATCTTGAGGAAGCCCCCAGACTCAGGGTGATCGTAAAGGTCTCGCTGGAATCCTCTGAGGCTGAAATCCGCTGGAGGATCCGTCTCGAAGAGACTGGCGCGCTTGCTCTCCAGGCTGTCCACTTTCCGCGCATCAATTCGTTGACCCCCCAGGCGGGTGAAACTGTTGCTGTGCCGGAATGGATGGGTGTTTATTCTCAAAAGGCGCGCTCATTGTTGAATCCTGAGGGAAACCCGCACGGGCGCTGGGAGTGGGAGTATCCGGGTATCCTTTCGATGCAATTCCTGGCCTGGTATTCAGATCAAGGCCTTGGAGTCATGCTCTCGACCGAAGATGCCGCCGCACTCCGGAAAAAATTTGCGGTTTACGGGGGTGAAGGCTCCGCACTGTGCATGGAAGCCATCCACCAGCCCCCCATCGGGCAGCGATCCGCATCATTCTATGAACCACCCTATGAGACAGTCATCAGCCTGATCGATGGAGGCTGGTTCTCCGCAGCATCCCGTTATGCCCAATGGGGAAGGCAGCAGTACTGGGTCAAGGAGAGCCGCCTGAAAAACAATTGGGTTAATAGCTGGGCGAGGGACACTGGCGCGTGGGTGTGGAATCGCGGGTTCTCACAAAAGGTCCTGGTTCCCGCCCTGGACCTTCAGGCAGCTGCAGGACTGCCGGTCAATGTTTTCTGGCACTGGTGGCATGGCTGTGCTTATGATGCCGGTTTTCCGGAATACCTTCCACCGCGCGAAGGGATTGAACCGTTTCAGAAGGCGCTCGCCAATGCTCACAGCCATGGGGTTCATGCGCTGGTTTATATGAACCAGCGGCTGTGGGGGATGACCACCCGGAGCTGGGCCGAAGAGGGAGCCGAGAAGTATGCGGTCAAAAATGTGCAGGGTGCTGTCACCCCCGAAGTTTACAACACTTTCATGAAAGTCCCCTGCGCCTCGATGTGCATGGGAACCCCTTTCTGGCGGAACAAATATGCCGGGCTTGCAGCCGAGGCATTCAACCTGGGTGTGGATGGAATCTACATGGATCAGGCCTGCTCCAGCCTCTCCTGTTATGATCCCTCGCATGGGCATCCTCTCGGAGGCGGCTCTTACTGGATGGAGGGATTCCGTTCGCTCGAAAGCGATATCCGTTCACGCTGCACAGGTGATCGAACCATCACCCTGGCGGGAGAAGGCTGTGGCGAGGCCTGGCTGCCGCATGCGGCCTTCCATCCCTTCTATCACGAGTTCCACGCGATCGGCGCGAACCGACCGCGCAGTCGCGACGCGATGATCTTCTCGACGCAGTCCACACACAAGCTGCTCGCGGGGTTGTCGCAGGCTTCGCAGATCCTGATCCAGGACTCGGAGGGGAGGCAGTTCGACCGGCATCGCTTCAACGAAGCGTTCCTGATGCACATGTCCACCAGCCCGCAGTACGCGATCATCGCCTCGTGCGACGTGGCCGCCGCGATGATGGAGCCGCCCGGGGGCACCGCGCTGGTCGAGGAGTCGATCTTCGAGTCGCTCGAGTTTCGCCGCGCGATGCGCAAGGTCGACGACGAGTTCGGGCAGGATTGGTGGTTCAGGGTCTGGGGGCCGAAAGACCTCGCCGAGACCGGCATCGGCAAGCGCGAGAACTGGTTCCTGCGTTCGAGCGACAAGTGGCACGGCTTCGGCAAGCTGGTCACCAACTTCACGATGCTCGACCCGATCAAGGCCACCATCGTGACGCCCGGGCTCGACATCACCGGCCGCTTCGCGCCCTGGGGCATTCCGGCGTCGATCGTCACCAAGTACCTCGCCGAGCACGGGGTGGTGGTCGAGAAGACCGGTCTCTATTCGTTCTTCGTGATGTTCACGATCGGCATCACCAAGGGACGCTGGAACACGCTGGTCACCGAATTGCAGCAGTTCAAGAGCGACCACGACACCAACCAGCCGCTGTGGCGCGTGATGCCCGAGTTCGTGCAGGCGTATCCGGCCTACGAGCGCACGGGGCTGCGCGACCTCGCCTCGCAGATCCACGAGCAGTACCGCCGCTACGACATCGCGCGGGTCACCACCGAGATGTACCTCTCGAGCATGCAGCCCGCGATGAAGCCTTCGCAGGCGTTCGAGTGCCTGGCGCACCGTAAGGTCGACCGCGTCCCGATCGACGAGCTCGAAGGGCGGATCACGACGATGCTGGTCACGCCGTATCCGCCGGGCATTCCGCTGCTGATTCCGGGCGAGCGCTTCAACCGCCCGATCGTCGAGTACCTGAAGTTCGCGCGCGACTTCAACGCGCGCTTTCCCGGCTTCGAGACCGACGTGCACGGGCTGGTGATCGAGCGCGAGGACGGCGTCGATCGCTACTACGTCGACTGCGTGAAGACCTGAGCGCGCCTCAGACGTCGACCGAGCGCATCGCGTCGGGCGGCGCGACGTGCGCCAGCCGCGTGCCGGCGACGATGTCGTGCAGCGCGCGGCGATCGCGGTCGACCAGCGTCCAGGCGTAGGGCGCGAGCAGCAGCAGCGCGAGCGCCGGATGCAGGTACCGGGCCGCGGCCAGCGCGCCGATCGCCAGCGCCGATGCGGCGGCGAAGCGCGCGAACGCGCGCGCCGCGCTCACCTGGCCCCCGTCGCGGGTCTGCAGCTGCAGCGCCAGCGTCTTCATCGGCAGCGAGCGCCGGCCCGCGCTCCAGAACCAGGTGAAGTAGACCCCGAGCACGCCCAGCGTGAACAGCTGGAACGCGGTGCGCAGCGGGCCCGGGTGGCCGCGGAACTGCGTGAGCGCCGAGAACGCGTAGTCGGCGAACCAGAGCACCCCGAAGAGGACGATGCTCTCGTAGGCAATGCCCATCAGGCGGCGCCAGGGATCGGCCGCGGGATCGCGCCCGCGCATCAGAACTCGGATGGCCGCGGCGGGGGCGGGCGCCGGACGCTGCGGCGCGCGAGGTCGGACAGCGGCTGGGCAGCTTCCTTGGCCAGGCCGGTGCGCGCGCCGGCGTGGCGCGCGGCGGTGTTGCTGGTCCAGCCGGAGTTGCGCAGCACCGCACGCTGCTCGGGAGTCAGTTCGCGATAGCGCTCCCACTGCGCCTGGCGCTCGTCGGGGGGCAGGCGCTTGGCGAGGCGATAGTTCTGGCGGGCGAGTCGTCGCTGCTCGGGCGTGAGCGCGGCCCATTCGCGGATGCGCTGGTGCGCGCGCTCGCGCGCCGCGGGCGCCATGCGTGGCACCCGGTCGGCCAGCGACACCCAGATGCGCTTTTCCTGCGCCGACCAGCCGTTCCACTGCTGCGCGAACGGCTCGAGCACCGACTGCTGGGCCGAACTGAGTTCGCTCCACAACGGCCTGACGAGCGGCAGCAGCGAGGCGCGCGGCGGCGCCGGGTCGTCTTCGGCGCGAGCCGGCATCACCACGGCCATCAGGGCGACGCACAGGCCGGCGAGCACCACGGCGATCAGCTGTTCGCGGCTCACTCGCGCTCTCCGCGGCTGACGTTGCGCAGGAACACGCCGAATCCGCGATCGGCATAGGCCGAAATCGGTACTTCGTCGACCAGCACCGCAGCGTCGACGTCGGCGATGTCGTCGGCCCGCAACTGGCTGTCCCACTCGGAAATCGCGTAGAGCACCGCGGCCACGACCAGCACCGGAACGACGATTGCCGCCAGCCCCAGCCCGAAGTGCCGGCGCCCGTCGCGCGGGCTCGGCGTTTGTGGCGGGCTGCCGGTGCAGGCGGCGACCACCAGCTGGCCGTTGCCGGCGACCGCCAGGGCCGGGACGGCTGCCCGCGCTTCGGCGGGGATGCGCGCCAGCGCCGCCTCGCGGGCGGTGGCCAGCCGATGGGTGATGCGCCACGACAGGTGCTCGACCGATTCGTCGAGCGCCTCGCGGGCGAGCCGGGCAATGAGTTCTTCGTTGTTCATGGTTGAATTCCGCGTGCGCGCAGCACTTCGGCCAGGGCGTGGGCGGCCCGGGAGCAGTGGGTCTTGACGCTGCCTTCGGAGCATCCCATGGCTTCAGCGGTTTCGGCCACGTTGAGATCTTCCCAGTAACGCAACAGGAAGGCTTCGCGTTGACGTCGCGGCAGCTTGCCGATTTCCTCGTCCAGGATCGCCAGCAGCTGCGCCCGTTCGAGCAGGTCGGCGCCGTTGGCCGCCGCGGTGCTGCCGGGCTCGGCCTCCAGCGCCTCCAGGATGTCGCGCTCGCCCGTCTCTTCGTCGCCGTCGCCCGACAGCGCCGACAGCGGCGTCGTCCAGAGATTGCGCACTTTCTGGCGCCGGAAGTGGTCGGTGATCGCGTTCTGCAGGATCCGCTGGAACAGCAGCGGCAGTTCCTCGGGCGGGCGTTCGGCGTAGCGGGTGGCGAGCTTGAGCATCGCGTCCTGCACCACGTCGAGTGCGACTTCCTGGTCGCGCACCGCGTAGACCGCCTGCTTGAACGCCCGGCGCTCGGCGGCGGCGAGGAAATCCGACAATTCCTGCCGGGTGGCCATTCGGGTCGGGCGGTCTGCGGGGCGAGAGGGAGACGCTGCGCATGCTAGCAGAAGAGCGGAGCGCGCCTTGACCCTGCCTGTTGCGCTGCAGTATCCTGCGCGTCTACCCCTCGTGCGCCCCTTCCGGCACTGGTGGCTGCGGCAATCAGCGCGGACGGGGCGTCGTCTTTGTGTGCGCCAAGCGCCTTCACGAGAGGCGAGCGGGCGCATCCGATCAAACTCGCAGGCCCCGTGCCAAGGCCTGCGTCGTGGCGCTTCGACGCGTACCCGCGCATCGATGGCCGCCATGGCGCCGGCGGGCGGGCTCCCTGGACTTGAAAGGACCTCATTCGATGGAACTCACAGGCGCAGATATCGTCGTTCGCTGTCTCCAGGAAGAAGGTGTCGAGCACATCTTCGGCTACCCCGGAGGCGCGGTTCTCTACATCTACGACTCGATCTTCAACCAGGATCGCATCCAGCACGTGCTCGTCAGGCACGAGCAGGCGGCGGTGCACGCTGCCGACGCGTATTCGCGCTCGACGCAGAAAGTGGGCGTGGCGCTGGTCACCAGCGGGCCGGGAGTGACCAACGCGGTCACCGGCATCGCCACCGCCTACATGGATTCCGTGCCGATGGTGATCATCACCGGGCAGGTGCCCACGCACGCGATCGGCGAAGACGCCTTCCAGGAGTGCGACACGGTCGGCATCACGCGGCCGTGCGTGAAGCACAACTTCCTCGTGAAGGACGTGAAGGATCTCGCCGTCACGATCCGCAAGGCGTTCCACATCGCCAACAGCGGGCGGCCCGGGCCGGTGCTGGTCGACATTCCGAAAGACGTCACCCGCAACAAGTGCCGCTTCGAGTACCCGAAGACGGTGTCGATGCGCTCGTACAATCCGGTCACCCGCGGCCACCAGGGCCAGATCAAGAAGGCGCTCAACCTGATCCTGGGTGCCGAGCGACCGATGATCTACTCCGGCGGGGGCGTGATCCTCGCCAATGCGGCGCCCGAACTGAACCGCTTCGTCGACCTGCTCGGGTTTCCGGTCACCAACACGCTGATGGGGCTGGGCGGCTACCGCGCGAGCGACCGCAAGTTCGTCGGCATGCCCGGCATGCACGGCACCTACGAGGCGAACATGGCGATGCAGCACTGCGACGTGCTGATCGCCATCGGCGCGCGCTTCGACGACCGGGTGATCGGCAATCCGAAGCACTTCGCGCAGAGCCCGCACAAGATCATCCACGTCGACATCGACCCGTCGTCGATCTCCAAGCGGGTGAAGGTCGACGTGCCGATCGTCGGCGACGTGCGCGAGACGCTCAATGACCTGATCGGGCTCCTCGAGGAGGCGTTCGCCGCCGGGCAGAAGACCAACGGGCGGGCGCTCGAGGCCTGGTGGCAGCAGATCGGCGAATGGCGCAAGCGCGAGTGCCTGAAGTACCGGCCGAGCGACACGCTGATCAAGCCGCAGGCGGTGGTGCAGAAGCTCTGGGAGGTCACCGGCGGCGACGCCTTCATCACCTCCGACGTCG
>JAANMT010001979.1_pt1 | contig 18469 bp, 17 predicted proteins | sample 7279711 | NCBI WGS metagenome assembly JAANMT01 (sample SAMN14094538, study PRJNA606508) | bioreactor metagenome | isolation source: A lab-scale SPAN reactor treating ammonium-rich wastewater day 1 | place: Ireland: Galway | collected 2017-01-16 | reverse complement strand
GTGTATTGGCTATCTTTCCCTGAGCACTTCGAATCGCAATCTCCTTAACCACCACGACCAGGGCCGTTTCATCCAACAATCGTTTTATGGCGACTCGGACGGCACGCTCTGGAACAAGCAGCCGTGGCGTTGGAATCCCGTGCAGGGCGGGGACTGGAAGGGGAATCCCGCCAAGCTGCTCGACTTCAAGATCGAAACGAATGCCATTTACGCGCGCAGCATGGGACGCCATTGGTCGGGCTGCGTGGATTTGCCGGACGTGATATTCGAGCAGTGGATTGCGCTAACGGGTCGCCTGGCGCATATCCGTTACCGGATGACGTATACGGGCGACCAGGCCCACGCCATTCGTGATCACGAAATTCCGGCGGTCTTCGTTGAACCCGATCTTGATACGCTGGTGTTGTATGACGGCGAAAAGCCCTGGACGGGTGGCGCATTGAGTCGTTCGCGGCCCGGCTGGCCCAACGAGTCGCGCAAGTTCCCCGAGCAATGGGCGGCTTACGTGGACAAGACTGATTTTGGCGTGGGCGTTTACGTCCCGGCCGCCACGAATCTGACCTGTTATCGCTTTGGTGAAGGCGGGAGCGCGCAAGGGGCGTGTGCATACTTCGCACCGCTGATTCGCTTTGCCGTGACCCCCGGGTTGGTCTTCGATTACGACGTGTATGTGGTGGTCGGCACGCCTGCGGAGATGCGCAGTGAATTCCAAAGGCTTCGCGACCGGCGTCAGCGGCGTACGGATCGGTGAGCCAAACCCGGAGGCCGCCTTTGTTCTTTTTCCGCAGCCCATTGCTGTTCATACTCGCCGCATGGAACCCGCGTTGGTGGTGGCGTTGGTGGTGATTCTGGTTTCCGCCGGAGCGAGCTTCTTTTTCGCGCTGGCGGAGACGGCGCTGTTTTCCCTCAGCAAATGGCAGGTACGCCAGTTGGCCGCGCGCCATGCACAACTTGGCGGCATTATCACACGGTTGCTGACCCAGCCGCAGGATGTGCTGGCGACGATGGTGCTGGGTAACACTTTTGCCAGCGCGGTTATGTTGGCCGTGGGTCTGGGCATGGCGCTGAACGAACACTGGTATCTCGCGCTTACGGTGGTGGCGTTGCTGCTGCTGGCTCTGCTGGGCGGGGAGGTGTTGCCCAAAACCCTTGCTGTGCGGCGGCCCGATGAATGGGCCTTGCGCGTAGCGCGCCCGCTGGCGCTGCTGCACCGGCTGGCGCGGCCCCTGCATCAAGTGGCGCAACGGCTCAATCGCTGGCTGTTGCGCGCCGTGGTGCCGCAGTCGGTCCAGCCCCAGGCGGGATTGACGGACGCGGAGTACAAGGAATTGGTGGAATTGGCGGCGCAGCAAGGAACGCTCGCCACCTCCGCCCGGGACATTATTCTGCAAATCATCCGCCTCGATCACCGCACGGTAAAGGAAGTGATGAAACCCCGACCGCAAATGGCGGCGATTTCCGATGAGTTGTCCGTCGAAGAAATGGTTTCCGCCGCCCGCAAGTATCGGCATCGGCGCCTGCCCATCTACGATGAGACGCCCGACACCATCGTGGGCATTTTGAACACGCGCGCCTTGTTACTCGATCCGGAGGGGGATTTGGCGGATGCCATCGAGTTTCCCTCGTTTGTGCCGGAGACGATGAATCTGCTGCAGTTGCTGCGGAGCTTGCAGCGGCAGCAACGCGGCATGGCAATTGTGTTGGATGAGTTTGGCGGCGTCGCCGGTCTGGTGACGATGGAAGACATCCTTGGGGAAATGGTCGGTGCTCTGCGCGGCGAGGTGGAGTCCGCCGGTTTCGTCATGGAAAAACTTGGACCGGGCCGCTGGCGGGTGAACGGCATCATGCGGCTGGACGATTTTCGGCGCGAGTACCCGGTGCTGGGGGAGGTGGCCGAGGTGGAGACCATGGGTGGATTGCTGATGAGTTTATTGGACGTGGTGCCGGCGCAGGGCGACACGGTCACCTTTCGCGGTTTGAAACTGACGGCGCACGTGGTGGACGAACGCCGCGTGCGGGAAGTAATCGTGGAGCAGGTGAAATGAAATCTTTCAGCAATGTTCTGATGCAACCAACGGTTGCCGGTCTCGGAGCGACGGAGATTTCAAAGCCAATCCCGGCCTGACATGGAATTCAATCCTTTGCTTATCCTGCTGCTGCTGGGGTGCTTGACGCTCTCTTTCATCCTTTCCGGCATGGAGGCCGGCGTGTTTGCCATCAGCCGGTTGCGCATCCGCCAGCAGGCGCGTGCCGGACGACCCTCTGCCCGGGTGCTACTCACTTTTCTGGAGCGTCCCGAGAGTTTTCTCTGGACGATTGTGGTGGGCAACACGCTGGTGAACTTTGCGATTGTGGGCTGGCTCTTCGCGGTTCTTCATGCGCAGCCGGCCTTGCGGCACGGCTGGTTTGTCTTGGTGTTTCTGGCGCTGGTTTTTCTCTTTTACACCTTCTTCGATTTGTTGCCGAAGATGCTGTTTCGCACCTATCCCAATCGCCTCTGTCTGGGGCTGGCCCGGCCATTCCGGCTGATTCACCTCGCCTTGCGCCCCGGGGTGGCCGTGGCGGAATGGGTGTCGCGCACCTTGTTGCATTGGACGGGTGGCAAAGTGTTCAGCGGTCATCTTTTTGGTAATCGCGAAGAACTGCGCCTCGCCATGCAGGAATCTGCCCAGGCACTCAGTTCGGAGGAACGCACGCTCATCAACCGAGTGCTGGAGTTGGAGAACCAAACGGTGCGCCAGATCACCCGCACGCTGGCCGAAACGGTGACGGTGAATGTTGAGACACCCGTGGCCGAAGTCCTGGCGTTGTGTCGGGAACGGCGCCTCACGCGCTTGCCGGTATGGACCGTCGGGGATGGCCGCCGCCGTATCGTTGGCATGGTGAACGTGAATGGACTCTTGTTTTCCGCGAATTTGGATGCGACACGGCAGGTCGGCGAACATCTTAAACCGGCAGTGTTCCTGGATGAATCCATGCGATTGGACGCGGCCTTGAGCCGGATGCAACGCAGCCGCCAGCGTCTGGCCGTGGTGTTGGGACGCGATGGTCGCGAGGTTGGGGTCGTAAGTTTGGAAGACATCCTCAAGGTCATTTTCGGCGAGGTTAAACTGTAACATGGACTGGAACGCCATCAGTTTGATCGTCCTGAAACTCCTCGCGGTGTTTGTGCTGGTGCTGCTCAACGGATTCTTCGTGGCGGCGGAATTCGGGTTGGTGAAGATTCGCGACACGCAACTGGTCACGCTGGCGGCCAAAGGCAATCGCCGCGCGCGGGTGGCCCGGCAGATTCTCGGCAACCTGGACGCAGCCTTGAGTGCGACGCAGTTGGGGATCACGCTCACGAGTTTGGGGCTGGGTTGGATCGGCGAACCGGTGTTCGCCAGCCTGCTCGAGCCGGTCATGGGCTGGCTGCAGATTGAGTCGCCGCAGGTGCGACATTCCATCGCCTTCGCGGTCGGGTTCTCGGTCATCACTTTCCTGCACATTGTTGTGGGTGAACTCGCGCCCAAGTCGCTGGCGATTCGCAAGCCGCTGCCGGTTTCGTTATGGGTGGCGATACCACTGGACTGGTTCTACAAAATCTCCTTTCCCGCCATCTGGGTGTTGAACCACGCGGCGAACTGGTTGCTGCGGCAATTCGGCATCCAACCAGTGAACGAAATGGAACTCGTACACTCCGAGGAGGAACTGCGCCTGATCCTCGGCGCCGCGCAGAAGCAAACCGCCTCCGCGCCGGTGGCGCGCAATCTCGTGCTCAACGCGCTGGATCTGCGTCAACGCATCGTACGCGAAGTGATGCGGCCCCGGCAGGAACTGACGGTGCTCAGGATGGAGGCCAGCATGGCCGAGTGTTTGGAAGTAGCAGAAAAGACGCGTTACTCGCGCTTTCCATTGTGCGAAGACGGTGATCTGGACCGCACCCGCGGTGTCGTTCACATCAAGGACCTGTACGCGATGCGGCTCAAGGCGCGGACCGGCGCGGAACTCCTGCCCGTGGCGCGGAAACTCATTTACGTGCCGGAGACGGCGCACCTGGAGAAGCTTCTGCAATTGTTTCTCGAACGTAAACTGCATCTTGCCCTGGTCGTGGACGAATACGGCGGCACGACGGGCATGGTGACGCTGGAGAACATTCTGGAAGAATTGGTCGGTCAGATTCAGGACGAGTTTGACCAGGAAAAGCCATTGTTGGTGCGCGCGAGCGAAACCGTCTGGGACGTGGCCGGCGTGTTGCCGTTGCACGAACTCGAAGAACTTGTGGGCGTGCCGATGCGGGAGGAAGGCCTCACGACAACGAGCGGCTGGGTGACCCAGCGGTTGGGGGGCTTTCCCAAACCCGGCGACACGCTTGCCGTGGGCGGCTTTGAATTACGGGTCGAAGAAATGGAAGGCACGCGCGTAGGCCGGCTGCGCCTGACACAGACCCGGCCCGTCTCTGTCGGGGAATCTGGGTGAGGTTCAGCGTCGGTGACGAAGTTCCGGTTACCAGCGCGCCCCGCGGATGGCAAAATATCCAACCGTTGCGCCGCTCAAGGCACAAAAGGCAGTCGCTGACCACAGACCTTGGGCGGCAGTCCCGACTGCAAAGAGCGTGAGTGCCCCGAGCCAGATGCCGAGCGGATGATAGTCCGGCGGCAAGGGTCTGGGCCGTGGTAACTTGTTGACAAGCACAGGAGTTACGAAGGCAAGTATCAACAAAGCGGTGAGCAGCCAGCCCAGGGAATTCACCAAGGGCGTGCCGTGCCAGGAAACGGGAATTCTGGTTGGCAGCCAGAGCCAGAAGCTCTGCACCCGTGTGGCGAACGGTTCGAGAGCCGCATCAAAGACCACCGCCAGCCCGGTGGTAAGCCCGATCAGCCAGAATCCGTAGTTCCGAAGTCTGCGCCATGGTCGCAGGATCAAACGCGCCACACCGCGTGAACTCAAAATCGCGATGATCCACAGTGCCGGAATCGGCCAGGCGAGCACGCCGAGAATTCGCGGGCCGGCGTTGTCGGCATAGGTGAACGGTCCAAACGGAATGGCGGTTGCGGCGCCCAGCGTGTGCATCAGCCCGCCAACTAGCCCGATGATTCCGGCTGCGAGGAAGACGTTTTGTCCCGGCAAGTGTCGCCCCAGCGCCAGCAAGGTGGCGGCCGCACTGGCCAGCACCAGCACCGCCTCCGGCCAGCCGGGGCGGCCGGGGATTTTCCAGGACGCTGCCAACGCCACCACAAGCAAGAGGAAGCACACCGCCGCCAAGGCCGAAGCCAGCCAGAGGCTGAACCGCAGCAGTTGTGCGGATGGGTTTAATGTCGGTGTCGTTGTTTTGGTTTGTGTGGCCCGGTTCATCTACGCGGCGCGCAGGTTAATGCCCCGTTCCCAGCGGCGCAGTCAAAAAGTGGACAGAGTCCCGCGGGATTGCCCATCTGGCTCCGACGAGGCGCTGGGCTGTTCAACGTCAATTACAGGCCGAATGTCGCCATCGCAATCGGACGGCAAAACCGCTTGTTTCTTGGCACCGAAACTGGTTGGTTCCCCGCCACAAAAGGAAACAGATTATGACTTTGGATGAAACGGTTCGGCAGGTGCGCAACTGCGCCAATGAAATGAACGCCCGCTATGGCCGCAGCGTGTTCGACGAGTGGGCTATCGTCTCCTTGGCCAATCAAATGGCCCGAATCCTTGCTTACAATGGGCCGCGTAACGACGCATTCCTCCAGAATTTCGCCACCGACCTCGGCGCGCTCCGGGCCGAGCTACTCAACCCAGCTTATCACGTGGGAGATTTTGAATTCGCGCGCGAGGCTGCGGGCACTCGGTTCGAGGCGTTCATGGTGCTGGGCGAAGGACTCTACCTGATCTGCAACAACACCTCGGGCACCATGAACGAGATCGCCCAAGACCCGCGCTGGCTCAACGCGCAGGTGCCGTTTGCCGAGTTGAGTGACAAGCTGCGCGCCAGTCCGCTGGCGTGTGCCGTCTGACTTCAGCGCAGCAAGCCCTGATACACGAAAAATCCGTAAGCCGCCATCATCAGCCAGCCCATAAAGCGCGGCAGGCCGCCGAATACGATCACACACGCGAAATGCACTACCGTTGCCCCGCCCAGCACAAGGATTCCTGTTTGAAACACCGCCGGCACCGCGAGCGGGTGATAGAGGGCGAAGATTCCCACACACAGCGGAATGCAGATATGGCCGTCGCCGACTTGTGAGGTGTAAACGACTTCCGGATTACCGCGCCAACCGTAGTACAACGCGAGCAGGGCGTTGGGCAGCACCATCAACCAGCCGCTCAACCAGCCCATGTTGTCCGCACTGATGAAGCCGGTGCGAATCCCGGAGAGCCAGTTGACCAGCCACTCGATGCTGAGGTATGTGCCTACCGCGCCGACACCCAGCAAGGCCAGGTCCAGTGGCAGCCTCCAGTTGAACGATTTGCTCTGGCGCACGTTGCTCTTGAGCACGTCAAAGACGTGAAAGCACTGCCAGAACAGAAACAACCCCACCAACACCAGACCGTCGCCGAAGTCGAGTTTTCCGTCCCGCGCCAGCGCCCAGACCGCGCCCGTGAAAAAAAGCACCGCCGTCAGCGTCAACAACAGCGAAAGGCGATTGATCTGATGTTCCTTCTGGTTGCCGCGCTTGCGGGACTTGCCCTTGGCGGCGGGCAGCAGGCTCAAACCCCAGATCACCGCCGGCAGACCGATCAGCAACGTCATGTTCGTGACGTTGTTGACCAGCGCGTTGGTCATCACCTCAGCCCCCGGACCGCCCTTGCGCCCGAGCACAAAGGCGAAGACAAGATTCCCGACACCCGAGCAGTAGGGCATGATCAATGTTCCGAGCACCGTGCCCTCGAAACCACGGTCGCTCATGGCCTCCAGCCGCCAGATCATCAGCGCCGAGGCGGCGATGAACAAAGCCAGAAACAACCACGGCGCCCACGCACCGGTGCCTTCGATGTCATGAACCAGTGAATTCAACGCGCGGAGTAAACCAGTTGGCTCGGCGGCTGGCAAACGTTCGCCCGCGCAATGCGCCTTAATGGAGCGCCACTAGCGGAACGCCTACGTGTCGTTGGCATTGGGGGTAACGAACGGCAATGATGCCCGAGTTCGAACCAGAGAGTAACGCGAGCCGTGGGCCCGGGGCGTCAGCCGGTCACAGAACCGCGCTCCGGCGGGGCAACTTCGCCAGCACGGCGTTGGCGGAAAGGCCGTGGAGTTTGACCACCTTGTGCCGCGAGGTGTGGCCGCGCAGTAATTGCGCCGCACTGCGCGCGCAGTCGAACTGCTCCGCGAGCAGGCACAGTAATGCTTCGTTGGCCTTCGCATCTACCGGAGGGGCGGTCACCTTGACGCGCAGTTCCGCGCCCACTGGTTCGCCGATTTCATTGATGGAGGCGCGCGGTTGCAGTTTGATGGCCAGCGAAACGCCGTCGGCCTGAACTGACAGGAACCCAGGCAAGCTCGGGGCAATATTTGTGCCGACGGATTTGTTCACGACCGGTTCAGCGCACTCAGCACGGCGCGCACGGAAGCGAGTTCGATGTTGGTATCCACACCCGCGCCCCAGCGCGTGCGCCCGTCGCCGTGTTTGATTTGGATGTAGGCGATGGCTGCGGCTGCCTCGCCACTGCTCAGGGCGTGCTCGCTGTAGCTGGCAATTTCAAAGCGCGGCACGCCGATGGTGCTGAAGCCGTGAACCAACGCGGCGAGCGGGCCGTTGCCTTCACCATGCAGTTCTGTGGGGGTGCCATCCCGCAGCATCCGCGCGTGGCAGCGGACGAGGCCGTTGCGGCTTTCGGTTTCAAAACCCTGCAACTGCCACGGCTTGGCGCGCTCAACGTATTCCCGCCAAAACATGGCGCGCAATTCCACGCCGCTGACCTCGCGGCCGAGCCGGTCCACTTCATCATTTGCCAACGGGCCGAATTCACGCTGCATTTCCTTGGGTAGAACGATGCCAAATTCACTTTCGAGCAGATACGCCACGCCGCCCTTGCCGGACTGGCTGTTCACGCGGATGACTTCGCGGTATTCGCGTCCGATGTCATTCGGGTCAATGGTGAGATACGGCACGTCCCAGTTTTCGGTGCGCCCAGTTTTCCATTCCGACAATCCTTTGCGAATGGCGTCCTGATGCGAGCCGCTGAAGGCGGTGAACACGAGTTCGCCCGCGTAAGGCTGGCGCGGCGGCACGGTCATGCCGGTGCAACGCTCATAGACTTCGATCAGCGCATTGAGGTTGGAGAAGTCCAGCCGCGGATCAATGCCGTGCTGGTAGAGATTCAACGCCACGGTCACAATGTCGAGATTGCCGGTGCGCTCGCCGTTGCCGAACAGCGTGCCTTCAACCCGGTCCGCGCCGGCCAGCAAGCCCAACTCGGTGGCGGCCACGCCGGTACAGCGGTCATTGTGAGTGTGGAGACTGACGATCAGGGAGTCGCGGTTGCGCAGGTTGCGGCACATCCATTCGATCTGGTCGGCGTACACATTGGGCATGGCCACTTCGACCGTGTCCGGCAGGTTCAAGATCATTTTCCGCTCCGGCGTCGGTTGCCAGACGTCCATTACGGCCTCCGAAATCTCCTTCGCGAATTCCACTTCCGTGGCGCTGAAACTCTCCGGCGAATACTGGAGCATCACGTCCGTGCCTTTGAGGCGGGGCAATCGCTCTTGAATCCATTTCGCCCCCTGCACCGCGATGGACTTGATCTCGTCTTTCGATTTGCCGAAGACCACGCGGCGTTGGGCTGGGGAGGTTGAGTTGTAAAGATGAATGATGGCTTTCTTGGCGCCGACGAGCGATTCGACGGTGCGTTCGATCAAATCCTCCCGCGCCTGCACGAGCACTTGGAGCCACACGTCCTCGGGCGCGCGTTTTTCTTCGATGAGCCGGCGGTTGAAGGTGAACTCGGTGTTCGAGGCAGAGGGAAAACCGACTTCGATTTCCTTGAAGCCACATTTAACGAGAGTGTGAAACAACTCCAGTTTCTGGCCCACGTTCATGGGGACGGCGAGCGCCTGATTGCCGTCGCGCAGGTCCACGCTGCACCAGATCGGGGCGCGGGTGAGCGTCCGATTCGGCCATTGGCGGTCGGGCAAATGGACGGGCGGGAAGGGCCGGTATTTCTGTGACGGTTGCTTGAGCATGGCGGTATTAGTTTGCGGGTTTTAACCGGCGGCGGCGAGGCAAAACAAAAACCCCACCGCCAATCCGGCAGTGGGGTTTGGTAAATTTGCTATTTAACCTAGAACCCGACTGCCGCGCTGCACAGCAGCAGCGCGTTCGTAAGCAGCAGGTTCAGATTTCGATTCACGAGGGGCACAGTACTGAGCAGGGCAGGGCGGGTCAAAGGATTTTTCTTCGGGCTTGATACCGAATCGGGCGGGGGACTACCGTCAATTCCATGAACGGGACCACGGCCATATTCTCGCGCTCTGCCTCTGGTGCGAACCCGTGGCGGGCCAGTTCTCAGGCCAGATCAACTTCCGAAAGGAGCCAAGTCCATGAATCCATCGTTGCGTTATCCCGTTGAGGTGTTGCCGACGCGAAGGCGCCGAGGCGGGTTTACGCTGATTGAATTGCTCGTCGTCATCGCCATTATTGCCATTCTGGCCAGCATGTTGTTGCCGGCGTTGAGCCGCGCAAAGGATCGGGCCAAGTCCATCAACTGCATCAATAACCTGCGTCAGATGGCGCTGGGGTACAAGTTGTACTCGGACGACAACAAGGACGATGTGGTAACGCTCTACCTGTATGAAACAGCACCACCCGGCGCGTTTTATCCGGGGACGGTGACGTGGTGGGTGGATTTGTTGCGCCCATACTTGCAGGGGACCAACATCATCACTTGCCCCAGCGTGTGGGGCAATCAGCCGTTCGGGGTGGGTGGTCCGGGCGGATTGGGTGTCGCCTTGAATCATCCGGAACTCTCCGCGTGGGCGACCGCGTGGCGACCGAAGTTGGCCACGCTGAAGAGTCCGGCTCGGAAATTACCCTTCGTGGATTCGGGATTGATCGGTAATCCGCGTGATCGTGACCCGGATGCGTGGGTTGAAGTGCGCCATCAGCAGGCACTCTACTGGCGCGTGCCCACGAATACCGGTTACTACGAAGACGATCCGCAACGGCCCGTGGGGCGGCATCTCAAGCGATGTAATGCCGGATTTGCCGATGGTCATGCTGAGACGCTCAAGGTGAGCGCCATCGGCCTGCAATTCTATCCGAGTCGAACGGCCAGCGGGCAGGTGGCCACGGGTTTAACCTGGCTCGGTGGGAATGGGATTTTCGATGAACGCTGGATGTGGTCGTGGGGACCATGAACCGCAACTCTTTTTAGCTGTGGTGCGGCGGCCAGTTTTCGAGCGTCGGCACAACTGCCGACGCGGTTTGTCCTATAAGCCAACATGAGCAAGCGAACCAGGGATACCATCGTGGCAATCCTCGCCATCGGCGCCGCCGCCGCTGCGCTCCACCTGGGGTTTGGCCGGAGAACCCCAGCGATCAAGCTCGATACCTACGAAGTGCTGGGCACCGTGACAGCCGAGGAAACCGCCAGCCTATTGGGTGGGCAAGGCCGGGTGTTGCTCATGGTCCGCGATACCAGCCCGGACAAGAATCCATCCGTGGAAGCCCAGGTGAAGGCGTTTCTGCAAACCCTCAAGCCGCACACTAAAATGAACGTGATGGTGGATCGGGTTCAAGTGACGCCCATGCTGATGATGTCCACGGGTGGCGGCGTGCCGGTGGATCAGTTGTTCCAGGCGATTGAGAAACATGAGAAACCGAGGGCCGTGGTGTTGTTCTTCGGATTACCACCGTTGACCGAGCCGGAACAGGAGGCGCTCAAGCGGACGGGCGTCAAGCTCGTCGTAGTTTCCTCGTTCCGGCCTGGCTATCAGCGGTTGCTGGAGCGAAGGGTCATCCAATTGGCTATCGTACCGAGGCTCGAAGCGCCGACATTGGGGAAAGTGCAAACCCTGCGCGAGAGGTTTGATCAGGAGTATCTCGTCATCAAGTCGCCCGGCCCCATAGGGCCTCCGTAATTCGCTCACGGCGTACGGGCGCGAAAGTAGCCTGCCGCTCCGGGGATGGCGTTGGTGAGACGGATTACCGTGTCGGTCGTTTGCGCCGGTAAGTTGGTCACCGTGTTCCATTCGCCGGTGGTGAGCGACTCCCGGAATTCGACGACGTAGGTGCGGTTGGATTGGGCGTTGAAGGAAAACCGGATTTGATCCCCAACGAGCGCGGTGTCGAACAAGGTCGGAGGAAGGGTGGGTGGGGGCGGTTCGGACACAATGTAATCAATCGTAAGCACCGGACTGAACGCAACATTCTCGCGCGAGGCTAATTGGCGTCCGGAACCAGCCTGTCCGCCAGTGGCCTGCAGCAGCCAGCCGAAATTGGTGTTCGGATCGTCCAGCCACATCTGCACGTCGGCTACCATGCCGGGGGAACTGAAGTCATTGAAGGTAGGCGCGTCCAGGACCGGTTGCAGTTGGGCTGTGACGCTGGGACTCGCGGCGTAGTCAGTTCCGGCCTGAGCGCCGGGAGCGCCCCATGGCGTGGCCGGCAGACGCACATTCCAGGTTGCCCCATTCTCAGTCCAATCCCGAAGGATGCGGTTGAGATCGAAGTTGGAAGCCTCCCTTGGCCCCGCGGTTGCGACCAATCGCAGGCTGACATTGGTGATGGTTGCGTCTGCTGGCAAGTCAGCCAACGAGAACTTAAACAGGCAACGCTGGACAGGCGAGCCAGCCAGCGCGATCCCCGCCAACAGAGGCGTGCTGGCGCCGAAATTCGCCGTGGGTGCGCTGTCGCGGATGTAGGTGTCGGCGATGGGGAACAGGTTGGTGGTCACCGCCGAGGCGGTAGGCAGGTCCATGTTAAATGCAAGCGCAGCGGCCCAAGTCAGACTCAGAATATGTTTCGTATGGCTCATGGTGTTGTCAGGTTGCCAGCATGAGTGCCGACCGACTGATTTGGAACTATGAGGCGCGGGGGAAAGCTTTGTTCCCAAGGAGCTGGTTCATTCTGGGCCGGCGCAACGGGGGAAGCAGGCAGCCACGAGAACAGGCAGCCGCCATCAAGGACGCAGCAACCTCACCGGCCATCGAAGAAGACGCCGCGAGGTCAGACGACTCTTCGCCGGACTAATGAGAGGTTTGAATGGGCAGTAAACCCGCCCGGTCATTTGCCCAGAAACGCTGCGTGGACAGCCTTCATCGCCACTTCGCCCTTGTCGAGCCGCACGACCACGGAAATCTTTATCTCGCTCGTGGAGATCATCTCGATATTCACCCCTTCGCGCGCGAGCGTGTCGAACATTTTGCCGGCCACACCCGTGTGGCTCTTCATGCCGACACCCACGATGGAAAGCTTGCCGATCTTCTCGTCGGCAATGGCTTCGCGATAACTGATTTCCTGCTTCAATTCCTCGATCACCATGCGGGCTTTGGGCAGGTCCGGCTTGTCCACGGTGAACGAAAGATCCGTGGCCGGCGCACCGCTGCCGTGGCTGATGTTCTGAACAATCATGTCCACGTTCACGTTCGCGTCACCCAGCGCCTTGAACACCCGCGCCGAGACGCCAGGCTTGTCGGGCACCGCCACCAGCGTGACCTTGGCTTGATTCTTGTCGAGGGACACGCCGCGCACGACGATGTCCTCCATGCTTTTGGTTTCTTCCTTCACAATGGTTCCTGGGTTGTCGTTGAGGCTGGAGCGCACTTCAAACACCACGCCGAATTTCTTGGCAAACTCTACCGAGCGCGACTGCATCACCTTTGCGCCGAGACTCGCGAGTTCGAGCATTTCGTCATAGGAAATCTCTTCGAGTTTGTTCGCGCCGGGCACGATGCGTGGATCGGCGGTGTACACGCCGTCCACGTCCGTGTAAATCTGGCAAAGATCGGCCTTGAGCGCGGCGGCAAGCGCAATGGCCGTCAAATCCGACCCGCCGCGGCCCAGCGTGGTAATCTGGCCGTCCATGGTTTCACCCTGGAAACCGGCCACGATGACGACATTGCCTCGGTCCAACAATTCGTGCGTCCGCTTCGGCGTGATGTTGTGAATTCTGGCTTTGGTGTGAACGCCATCCGTCACAATGCCTGCCTGCGCCCCGGTCAGGGAAACCGCCGGTACGTTCAGCGCCTGCAGGGCAATGGCGGCGAGCGCGATGGTTTGCTGCTCGCCGGTGGCCAGAAGCATGTCCATCTCGCGCTCACTGGGTACCGGGGCGATATCCTTGGCCAGTTTGATCAATCCGTCCGTCACCCCGCTCATGGCGGACACCACCACGACGACTTGGTCGCCCTGCGCGCGGTACCTGGCCACGCGCGCGGCGACGTTCTTAATACGATCCGTGTTGGCGACCGAGGTGCCGCCATACTTCTGAACAATCAAAGCCATACGTTTGTTGGGGGAAGGATAGCCTCTTCTGCGTTGGGTCAATCCCCATTGGCGGCGGAGGGTAGAGCGACGGTCGGCACTTGAAAAGTCTGTAGTTTACCCTGTGAAAACCCATTTTTGAATTCCCTCACTCAAAAACACCTGCGCGCCATCAGCAAATACTCACGAAGCTTCTCATAATCGGCGGTCATCTGGTCGTAGTCCTCCGGCATCTGGATGGCCGTTGCCATGGCGGGTGGCACGTCGGGCGACCAGCCCATGTTCTTTTCGATCTCCTCGGGAAACTTCGCGGGGTCCGCGGTTTCGAGAACCACGGCGGGCAGACCGTTCAGGCTTTCAGATTCCAGCCAGTCTTCAAACCCGCGCCACGCCACGGCGACATGGGGTTCGGCAGCAACCGGTGCTGGTCCCACACGGCCTTGATCGTCTGGCGGGTACGTTCGTCGGAAACCGCGCTCGAAAACAACTGCTGGCGCATTGCCGCGTAAGGCAGGGGAGAAGGCGCTAATAAACGGTAAGCGCCTGCCAAGAAATGTCGCACAATCCTTCTTGCACTCTTCGTTGGGGGGAGCCGAATTTGGTTGTGTTGAAGACCGTGACGCAACCGGTCGGAGGAAACCCGCCGAGTCCTGGCCAAACCGTGTCCTGGACGCCGGGTGACAACCTTCTTACGCCTCGCGAGAGCGAAGTGATGCGTTGGTTGGCGCGCGGAAAACTCAACAAGGAGATCGCCGAGGAACTGGGGATTAGTTTCTCGGCAGTTCACAAACATCAATACAACATTTTTCGGAAGCTTCACGTGGACAATCGAACCGAAGCGGCTGTGAAGTGGATGTCGGCAATCCCTGAGGTATAATGTTCAAGATTCGCAAGTTGTGAGCGCCAGATTGAAAGTCTTGTTGGCGGGCCTTTTGGTAGCTCTGGACGTCAGTGCCGCGGAGCCAGACTTATCCGGGCGCCAGGCCGCTGGCGAGGCAACTCCGACTTGGACCATCCCTTATGGCAAGGAATTCTGGCGGCGGTCAGTCACAGCCGCCCAACCAAAGCCCAAAGACCCAAACAATTCGCCCGCGACGATTACTGATATTGATCTCGGAGACATCATGGATCGAGTTTCGCATGCCATCTCGGACAACGATCCCTCTGGAGTCGCTCGCGTCCAGGCCAAAACTTATACGGCCGCTTTTGACGGGGCGGGTGTGCGCGTTTCGCCCCATCACCCCGGGACTCGCGTTCCAGAGACAGCGGCGAACGCCCTCCGGTCGCCGGCGCATCTGTGGCGCAAGGGGCGGACGCTGCGAACGAGCCATCCCCTGCCGGATTCGGACACTGAAGTGACGCTGCGAACGAGATCGGTTCGCTTGGGAAGTCGTAGTCTTTACGAGCAGGGTGCCCGGGCGCTGAATTGGTCTTTGCGGGGTAACACCGCCCAGGCATTGCTCAACGAGCGCATCGGGTTGGTTGAGCATTACGAAGCGGTTGGTGAAGGGGTTTGGGCCAGTTGGGTGTTATCAAAGCGCCCTGAATGGGAGGGACCATTGGTAATCGAGATCGTGGTGGGAGGGCTGAATTATGTTGGCACGAGCGATCAAGGCATTCATCTGGCCGATGCCGCCGGGACACCGCGCGCCCGCGTTGGAAAGGCTGTGACCGTTGATTCAGCCGGTCGGCGTTCCGAAGTGCCGCTGGCGGCAAGGGCGGGCGGGTTTGATGTGCGCGTCTCCGGGGAAACTCTCGCAGCCGCCACCTATCCCCTCGCGATTGATCCGCTCATCAGTCCGGAGTTTGGAATGGATCAGCCGGTGATTGTTCCGCGGCCCGGTGAGCACCAGATACCGTCGGTGGCTTGGAACGGGACCAACTGGCTGGTAGTCTGGACAGAATGGCCGGTTTTCGGGAGCCCAGTCGACGTCATGGGAGCGCGCGTCTCCAAAGAAGGTGCCGTGCTGGACCCGTTCGGCATCTTCATCAGCAGAGGTGAGTCGCCCCCGGCAGCGCCCGCCGTTGCCTCGAACGGGAAGGACTATTTTGTCGTGTGGGAGCATTTTGACTTCGTAACGGAGCTGGACATCTACGGTGCGCGTGTGACGGCGGATGGCCAGGCCAGCGACCCGGAGGGAATCGTCATCAACCGTTTGCCCCGTGACCAGTCTGCTCCTTCCGTCGCCGGCGGAGGCGAAGGCTATCTGGTCGCATGGCGGGACCTACGCTCCGGCAGCGACTGGGATGTCTATGGAACGCGCGTGAGCAATGGAGGCGTCGTACTGAATGGCGATGGATTCCCGATCAGCACGGCTCCCGGTCATCATGCCCAACCATTCGTCGCACGTGGACCCAGTGGCTTTTTGGTTGTCTGGCCTGACAGTCGTGGATTTGGCGCGACCGGTTGGGACATTTACGGAGCGCGCTTGGACACAAACGGAGCCGTGCTCGACATCAATGACATCGCCATTTGCACCGCGTCTAACGACCAATGGTTCCCGCAGGTTGCGGCCAACTCCAACGGGTATCTCGTGGTCTGGCAGGACTCGCGCTCCACAGGAAACGTCGAAGAGAACGACATCTACGCAACGTTGGTCAGTCCCGCTGGCGTGGTGTCTCATCCGCAGGGAATTGCTGTCAGCACCGCAGCGGGTAACCAGTCCAGACCGTCCGTTGCCGCCGGCGCAAATGATTTTCTCGTCGTTTGGAACGACAACCGGCCCGGTCAACCCGGCATCTACGCTTCGCGAGTCGCCGCGGACAGCAGCGTTTTAGACGTGGAAGGAGTTCTCGTTGACGGCGTCCCGAGGACGTTCTTTCCTGCGGTGGCCGCGTCCGAAGACGGCTTTTTGGCGGTCTGGATGAGAACTTCGCATCCTGCGGGCGGCTTCGGTTCGGGTATCCTCGGAGCACGCCTGAACAGCCGTGGTGAGGCGATTGACCCTGAGGCAATTCTCATCACACCGAAAGACAACGATCAAAACAGCCCCGCCGTTGCATTCAATGGAACGAACTGGCTGGTGGTTTGGGAGGATTGGCGCGATACGACAAACTGGAGCGATATCTATGGAGTGCGAATCAGTTGCGATGGTAGGGTTCTGGACACGGCGGCGATTCCCATCAGCACTCGGCCCGGCTTTGAATTGAGACCAGCAGCCGCCAGTGCGGCAGGCGATTACCTGGTTGTCTGGGCAGACAGCCGAAATTCGGCTCCCCCCTACTACGACATTTACGGCACGCGAGTCCGCGGGGACGGCGCGGTGCTGGATTCTGGCGGCATGGCAATTCGTACGGCTCCACGCAATCAACCGAGTCCCTCAGTCACATCGGACGGGACAAACTATCTAGTGGTTTGGGATAGTACCAACATTTACGGGGCATGGGTGAACCGGGATGGCGTGGTTTTGCCGCCAAATGGGTTCCCCATTAGCGCCCGCACGGATGCACAGTCCGTACCGTGTGCTGCTTTCAACGGTAGAGATTTCTTGGTCGTCTGGACTGAGTGGTACCAGCGCCCCCAATCTCAGCATGACGTCTGGGGGGCGCGCGTCAGTCCTGCGGGCGTGGTTCTCGACGCCACCGGAATTCCCATCAGCCGCGCGACTAATGCGCAGACAGCCCCGGTCGTTGCTTCCACCGGTAGCGTTTTCCTTGTCATCTGGAGAGACACGCGCAATACCGTGACAACCAACGGCTACACCTTTGGCAGTGAGCTGTACGGTGGGCGCGTGGATTCGGACGGATGCGTGCTGGACCGGGATGGATTTCTCATCAGCACGGCTGCCAATTTCGCATTTCCAGCGTTGGCATTTAACGGGACCGACTTCCTGGCTGTGTGGGACAACCGTCTCCCAGGTGGCGGCCCGACGACGGAAGTCCGCGCGGCCCGAATAGACGCCAACGGCAGGGTCTCTCTCGGGGATCTGACCGTAAACACCAACGGGGCAAAGCCGGTCGTTGCCAGCAGTCAATCAAATAGCTTTATCGTACTGAGCGAAGGGATGCGAAACGGTGCGGCCCGCGTCCTCGGGAATTTGATTTCCTTGGCCAACTCGCCACATATCCAGTCCCTCACCCTCGCCGGGGGCGTGGCAACCTTGTCATGGCGGGCGGACGCCGGGGAGACCTACCGTGTGCAGTTCAAATCTGACTTGAGCAACACTAAGTGGAACAACCTTGAACCCCTCGTGACGGCGACCAACATAACAGCATCCATCCTGGACCTCACTCTCGGCCAAAACTCGCAGCGATTTTACCGCGTGCTCCAGTTGCCGTAGCAGCCGCGCTGCCAGTCAAGGGTGACATTTCTGTCACCTGTTTCAATTTCTGCGTTCGGCACATACTTCCGCAAGTCTTGTCACCCGTTTTGAGGGGTGTTCGGAGAGGCCGTGGCAAAATGAAATCACAGAATCTACGGAGGACATTATGCAAAACTCGAAACATGCAAGCCGTTGGCTACGAATTACCGCACTGTTCGCAGGGCTCTTGTGTGCCGCACGGATCACACTTGGCCAAGTTGCGCCGTCGGAGCCTGAATTGCCTGATTTGGACAGGCGTGCCAAAGGTGCCGTCTTGAGCCCAGCCCATGAAACCGCACTGGCCCAACTCCGAACGCGCATTCCGACGGTGCGAATTGACACAGACGAGGTGCTTGGTTCTCCCGCTTGGGTTTATTCATCCCAAGGGTTTTTAACCGGACCAGCCAGCGAAGATGAAATCGTTCCAAGAACGGTCCAAGCTGCGATGAGGCCCGTAAACGCCGATCCTTATCGGCCCATTAGGCTCTTTCTAAACCAGAATGCCGCGCTTTTTGGCCACGGGTCAGAAGTCTTGACCAATAACGCAAAGATCAAAGACGAATACGTAACTTCCCATAATGGCATGCGCACCATTGTCTGGGAACAGCAGCTTGATGGCATTCCGGTGTTTGAAGGTTTGCTGATCGGTCATATCACCCGCAATGGCGAGTTGGTCAATCTGTCCAGCCACTTTCTCCCGAACGTGCAAACGGCGTCGCAGATGGATGCGACACAGCGGGCTGCAGTGGAGGCGAACCCTCTGATTTCATCCCAACAAGCGGTGGC
>JAANMT010001967.1_pt1 | contig 18528 bp, 14 predicted proteins | sample 7279711 | NCBI WGS metagenome assembly JAANMT01 (sample SAMN14094538, study PRJNA606508) | bioreactor metagenome | isolation source: A lab-scale SPAN reactor treating ammonium-rich wastewater day 1 | place: Ireland: Galway | collected 2017-01-16 | reverse complement strand
ATGGAGTCTCTTCCCAGGTAGGGGTTGACCGTGACCGCATCGGCACCGAAGCCATCACAGGCCATGTGTGCGTAATGGCGGGCGGTGTTCCCGATATCTCCAAACTTGGCATCCAGTATGACAGCATGATGCTGTGAAGCGCATTCAATCACCTCTTTGAGAAGGTGGAGCCCCTCGATCCCCATTGAGCCAAAAAAGGCCATGTTGGGTTTATAGACCACCGCATAAGGGGCAGTGGCATCGATAATATCCATAAGAAATCGACGGACCCCATCGCTATCGGGATCGATGGTTTCCGGCAGGCGTTCCCGGTCCGGATCCAGTCCAACACACAGGAGTGAACGATTGATGCGGATTGATTTTTGTATGCGTTCGAGAAAACCCATGCTTCAGCTCCTGAGGGTGTCATTTCTGATGGATGGGTCTGGAACAACCCTGGCCCATGGTGCTGTGAAGAAAGCCGGCCAGGCGCTCGAGAGGGACCACCTCCCGATGGCCATCAAGCAGGTTGCGGACCTCGACCGACTGCTCTTTTTCCATCCGGTCCGGCCAGGGGATTACGGCAAAGGGAATCCCTTTGCGCACCGCAGCCTTGAGCTGGCGGTCATGTTTCGAATCCTGGGCGAATAATTCGACTTTGAAGCCGGCCTCACGAAGCGATCCAGCCACCTGAAAAGACTCCTGCAGGTACCGCCGATCCGGAATGGTCACCATCACCTGCGCCGGGGTATGCGCCGCTGGTGTGAGCAGCCCCCGCTCGAGCAGGGTCGAGAACAGGCGCGACAGACCGATCGAGATTCCCACTCCGGGCAGGGTACGGTCGATGAAATGGGAGGCAAGGTTGTCATAACGGCCTCCCGAGCAGATCGAACCGAGAACTTTCTCATAACCGACCAGGAAAGTCTCATAAACAGTGCCAGTGTAGTAATCAAGCCCACGGGTGATGGACAGGTCGGTTTCGAGAATCCCCTGGGGCAGGTTCAGGCTTTCCGCTGATTCCAGAACCGTCTGCAGTTCTGCAATGCCTGTTTGGAAGATCTCATCCGGGACATTCATCCGCCGGAGTTTTTCCAATGGGCTGGCATGGGTTTCTTCTTCCATCAAAAGCTGGTGAAGTGCGGTGCAGATTCCTCCCTCCAGCCCCAGCTCATCAGTCAGCCAGGCCTGCAGCTCCTGCCAGCCACCTTTGAGTTTGGGCAAGCGGTCGATCGCCCGCAGAGTTTCCTCGGCCTGCTCGCCATTGACTTTCCAGTGATGCAGAAGCCCCTGGAGGATCTTACGGTTGCTGATGCGGATGACAAACTGGCCGATATCCAGTGCCTTGAAAACCTCATAAATGATGAGAGGCATTTCCGCATCAGCCAACAGATCGAGCGAGCCTTCGCCGATAATGTCGATATCGCACTGGTAAAATTCACGGAACCGGCCCTTCTGGGCGCGTTCCCCACGCCAGACCTTCTGGATCTGGTAGCGACGGAACGGGAACACCAGCTTTCCATAATGCTGGGCAACATAACGGGCCAAAGGAACAGTCAGATCGAAATGAAGAGACAATCCGGTTTCCTTATCGACCTCGGCGGGAACATTCGGGCGATACAGGGAGTAGATCTGTTTGTTGATTTCACCCTTGGACTGAAGGGATTCATTTTTTTCGACCGCCGGGGTTTCGATCGGTGTGAAACCGTAACGTTCGTAAACCTCGCGGATGGTGTCGATCATGCGAACTTCCAGAAGCCTCTCGGCAGGAAGCCACTCGGGGAATCCGGTGATCGGCTGGGTCAACTGGGTATTTACTTCCATCGATTCCAGAGCCTTATTTTATCAAGCATTCAGCCATGAGTTGTGCCTCACACTGGCTTTGAACATCCCTTAAGATGAAGAGCATGTCCAGACTCCTTGACAGATTGTGGTATGGAACTCCCCCGGCCTGGATGGGAATCCTGAAAATTCCTCTTGCACTGGCAGCCGGCTGTTATGCAGCAGGCCAGAAGATCGATCGGCAACTCAAACTCAACCGCCAGAAAGCACTCCCACGGCCAGTTGTTTCGATTGGCAATGTCACTGTGGGCGGGACCGGAAAAACACCCATGACCATCCAGCTGGCAGAATGGCTGCTCGATTGGGGTTTTCATCCCTGTGTGCTCTCCCGAGGGTATGGAGCGGAGTCGAATGCCGCACGGCAGGTGGACAAAGACTCCTGGGATTGGCGTCAGTTTGGCGATGAGCCTTTGCTTATTGCAAAAACTCTTCCGGGGGCCTGGGTCTATGCCGGGGCCAGCCGCTACGAAGCAGGTATTCTGGCGCTCCAGGAGCATCCTGATATCGATGTCTTTCTGCTCGATGATGGATTCCAGCACCGCCAGCTCGCACGGGATCTCGACCTGGTTCTGGTCGATGGGGACCGTGGCTTTGGAAATAAGCACCTGCTTCCACTTGGCCCGCTGCGCGAACCCCTCAGTGCCCTTGGAAGGGCGGATCGGGTTGGGGCTATTTTTCGAGGAAGCTCCGGGAGTGAGCCGCCTGAATCCTTTCCACAGGCAGATTTCCAGGCCACTTTGCAGCCTCTTGGGTTTCGTCTGATCGGTGAGTCCAGCCATAAATCTCTATGCAGGAACTTTGATACCACAACACAGGAGAACCTTCTGCCGGGGCCAGTCCATCTGTTTTCGGCCATCGGCTCCCCTCAGGGTTTCCGTGACACAGTGAGCGGGCTGGGAATCGAAATCGAGGGTGAAACCATTTTCCCGGATCATCATCCATTTACTGAACAGGATATCTCCAGAGTTCTGGATGAATGCCGAAAAAGGAAGGTGGTGCCGCTGACAACCGCGAAAGATGAGATTCGGTTGGTTAAATATAAAAGCCTCTGGACACAAGGGCCAGTCCCGATTATCATGGAAGTGGGCTTGAAATTTGGAGATGGTGAATACAACCTCACAAACGCTCTGAAGAAGATTCTCCAAGGGGGGAGAAGGGATCCATGAGAGTTCTGAGAGAGAATTTTATTTTTTTTCTGGTCACCCTGGTATTTCTGCTGGTTGCCGGAGGTCCGCTCCAGGCCCAATCGGAATACCGTGCCCTCTGGTTCGACACCTGGAACCCCGGAATCCTCGATGAAGCGAGTGCGCGCCTGGCGGTCGAAAGGGCACGCACTCATAATTTCAACACGCTGTTCATCGAAGCCAGCAAGACGATGGATGCCTACTACCAGAGTGATCTTCTGCCGCGAGGGACGAACCTCACCGCTCCCGGTTTCGATCCCTTGGGAACAGTCCTCAATCTGGCGCATTCGTCTCACACGAAGGTCCGCCCGCTCGAGGTTCATGCCTGGGTGGTCGCCATGCGTGCCTGGAAGAATCAACCATTTCCGCCGAAATCCGGCAAGCCTCTGCATGTAGTGCATCAGCATCCGGAATGGCTTTCGAAAACCTATCAGGGCAAGCTCCAGGACCAGGAGCAGAATCATTTCCTTGATCCAGGGCATCCGGAGGTGCAGGAATTCCTGGTGTCGATCTGCAAAGAAATTGTAAAGAAATACCCGGTTGATGGGCTGCATCTGGATTATATCCGTTACCCGGGGGCGGAGTGGGGATACAACCCGGTATCGTTGGAGCGCTTTCGCAAAGAAACCGGGAGAACCGGGCTGCCCAGCCCAAAGGATGAGCAGTGGTCGGCCTGGCGAAGGGAACAGGTCACACAGGTCGTCAAACGGATTTCGGCCGAGATTCACAGTCTGCGCCCGCACATCAAATTGAGTGTGGCCTCTATCACCTGGGGAGGTGTTCCTGAGAAGGATTTCAAGAAAACCCGTGCATACGAGGAGGCCTTGCAGGACTGGGTGGAATGGGTGCGTGCGGGGTATGTCGATATCAATGTGCCGATGAATTACAAGCGTGCCAATAACAGCATCCAGGCCCAGGATTTTGTGGATTGGGTGACATTGGCCCGGGCGACCAATACCGATCGCCATCTGATCGTGGGGCTTGGAGCCTGGATGAATCCTCTGGATGCCACCGCTCGCCAGGTAGCCGCTTCAAAAAGAATGAGGAGCGATGGGGTGGCATTTTTCAGCTATAACCAGCTGGAATCCTCGGGTCGCAGCCAGGCGCCTGTGATCCGGGATATTTCCGGGAAGATTTTCAAGTCACCCGCGTCTGTTCCACAGCCCGCCTGGCTGCGCAAAGCCAAAGAGGGGATTGTGGCGGGGACTGATCCGCGGCGGCGCAGCGGCTATCCGGTGCTTCTGCTGGATTCCCGGAAGCGGGAAGTGGCGCGCACGAAAACCGATGGCAATGGCCATTTTTCTTTCTTCCGAGTTCCCTCGGGGCAGTATATTGCCCAGGTCGGATTGGCATCGATTCTTTCCGAGCCGATCAAGGTCCATCCAGGAAAAGTGCATCGAGCCAGGTTTTAGAGTTCTCTCCGGCTCATTTCACCCGTTCATCGCGGTACAACCCCCAGAAGCCAGCCATCGCTTTCTCTTCGGGTGCGGGCTGAATCTCCCTCCACCAGGGGGGAATTCGGATTTCTTCCGGACGAATCAGAAACAGGGTCGCTTCGGGAAAATCAAGGGGGTTGAGGAGACTGCCAGTATCTTCAAATCGGTATCCAGGGAGAGGCTTTCCTGCCTGAATTTCGAGGGGGTCGGGAAGTGTGGCGAATTCAACAATGGCCTCTGGAAACTCGATCAGCCCGGAAATAACGCAGATATCCTTTTCGCGCCGTTGAATCTCCACAGTCCGGATAGCCTCGAGAAACCCTTTCTCCCAGTGCATGGCGGATTTCTGCGGATAAACAAAAAAGAACAGAAAAATTGTCAGAAGCAGCTGTGCCAGTATTCCCAAAGCGAGTCCATTGCGGGCCAGTTTCCGATGCCGAGGCGGGATGTGCTGTAAGGTGAAATGGATTCCAATTCCACCCAGAACCGAAATGGCGGGGATTATCATCAATGTCCGCAGGGCATGGGGGAGGCTTTCCTGGGTGATCGCAGCCGGAACGGGAGCCAGCACAAGCCAGGCAATCAACCACCCACGCCAGCTTCCGGATAATTTCCATAGCCCATAAATTCCAGCCAGGCAGGCGAGGATTTCGAGCGGGCTGAGCTGGCCCATCCCGAAGACATGGTGGCGGGGGTTCTGGTCTCCAAGCAGGAACAGGTACAGCGGATTCCAATGGGAAAAGTAATTCCTGGAAAAGGACAGAGGAGTGAGAGGCTCTTTGCCGGTCAGCGCAGACAGGCGAAGCTGGGTTTCCGCCCAGTTGTTCCAGATATCGACCAGGAAAGGCAGAAGGAATATCACTGTCAATGCACCGATGCCACTCAGGCGTAAAAGGGATTTGATGGAACGGCTGCCTTCGATCCCCATCACAGCGAAAAAGAGCAGGGGAGCAAACAGCCTCGAGGGTTCATAAGCATTCCAGGATAAGGCCCACAGCAGAGCGGCCAGGACAGAATGAATCCACATTTTCACTCCAGCCTCCCGCAGCGCACGCACAGTCAACCAGACAGCGGCCGGGATAAAAACAGTCATCAGGATCCCCTGGTTGGCCCAACGGCTGAACAGCAGATGCCAGGGCGAAATTGCCAGGAGCAGTGCGGACCAGCAGCCCGCACTTACTGAAATCCATTCCTTGGCGAGGAGGAAGACGAACAGGCAGGCCAGACTGCCGGCCAGCGCGGCCAGGAGGCGTGTGCTGAACACACTCACCCCGAGGGTTGAAAAAAAGGGGATTGAAAACCAGTGATAAAAAGGAGTGGTGTAGGCTTTGAGTTCTTTGACCTGAAGCGGCCAGGATCTTCCGGCCAGGTCTTTGCCGGTGGTGAGCAGCGACCAGGTTGAAAAGGCTTTGCGCGCTTCGTCACGAAACAATCCAGGGGGATTTTTATCAAGAACCACCAGCCGCAGAGTGGCGGCCAGAACCAGAATCGCGATGAGAATAAGAACCGGGTGAGCCTCTGCAAAGCCTTGATCGTTCGAGGGAGTTTCGCTCATTGTTGCGGTTGCCATGGGAGACAGGCCAGATAAATCCAGCGGTAATCCTTAATCGAAATGAATCGCCCGGAGAGCTTCGACAGCCTCCTGCATAACATGGAGCACTTCCTGGTTCTTTTGAAGGCGTTCCTTTTCTTCAGGGGACATGTTCGGGTCCGGGGTTGGAAGTGCCCGGACTGAGGAGGCACCGACACGCGGATCAGCTTCATAACGGAAAATCTTCTGTTCTCCAGACTCAAGAACCCCAAGAGTGACAGTATCTCCGGGTTTGATTTTTTTCAGGGAATCGCGAAATTCCGCAGTGGAATAAATCTCTTTGCCATTCAAAGAAACCAGTTCCTGATTTTCGCGCACCCCGGCTTCATAGGCCTTGGAATCCTCATCGACACGGATAATCCGAAGGGAAAGGATTTCATATCCATTTTCATCGGGGACAAAGGTTTCGGCCACAGCCAGACCCAAGCGCGCTGGTGGAAGATCCGCAAAGGTCTGATCCAGCCCGAGAGGAGAAGGGGATTCCCGTGAGGTTGCGGCTTCATACTGATAGCCTTCACGCACATCCCGGATGCGTGTGGGGTCATGAATCCCTGAGGAGGCAACCAGCAGAGGCTGAGTTCCGAGAGCTCCATTGGCGCTGAAAATGCCCTTCTGCTCGGAGCTGCCATGCCATTCCAGAACAAATGGGCCGAATGCGACCGCCGCTTTTCCTCGCACCTGGGAAACCTCGACAGTGCCGCTTCTGACCCGGGCATCTCCCAGGTCATAAACCTGCTCCGGCAGCAGGAACCATCGAAACACCATCTGATTATTTTTGGGATCGATTTTTTCGACTCGAATCGCGCCATAGTGGCTGGCTTGAGCATCACGCACCATCAGCATCTGGCCAGTAGAGAGAATTTTTGTGGTGGCCAGGCAACGATCACAAACCATGACAGCCAGAAGTGCGATTAGAAGGAAAGGGAATAAGTTTTTCATATATGAGCATCCTTCGCGGGTTGATCTCAACACTGACAGAGCCGATGCCCTGGATCTTCTGTTATTCTATGCCTGAGGAAATGGATGCAACAGATGTTTTTAAAGAATATGGCCAGAGGTTAAGCGCCTTGGTGAGCGCAAGATAGGCCAGACCGCCGCCAAAAAAAGCCAGACTCCAGTGAATGCGCAGCAATGCAAGCATGACCATTGCCTGAAGCAGGCAGCAGGCCAGGAGATGTTCCAGGCGGTTCTTCTGGATCCAGCTGGAATCGACTTTTCGCTGGTATCGATACATCTGAAGGCAGTAGGCGGCCTGGGTGAGTGTCACCGCAAGCGCCGTCCCGGCCGGGCCGAGAAGAGGAATCAGAGCCAGGTTGAGTATGAATGCCACCAGCAGGGCCTGGGCACTGGCCAGCAGATTCCAATGTTCCCGATCGACTGCATAAAGGGCCGGGCCGAGCAGGAAATTCCCGCAGGTGAAGGGCAACCCGAGAAGCAGGATACGCAAGCAGGCGCTGGAAACGGTATGCCCTCCGAGCGAATCTCCACCAAGCAGTGATTCGATGCGATAGAAGATGGCTTCATCCCCGGCCCCATAGACCCGATCCAGCAGTGGACCGGCCAGGACCCAGCCACCGGTGGTGATGGGCAATACCAGAAACAGGAGGCTGCGCAGAGCGGTCCGGCTGACTTTCAGGCGTGCTTCCGGCTGTTCACGCAGGCGCGAAAAGATCGGGTAAATGGCAATGCTCATCATCTGAGGAAACAGCAGAATGGCCCAAACCAGCCGCAACCCCCGCGAATAAGCGGCCACAGATGTTTCATTGTGGAAGCTGAGAAAGACTCGATCCATGTTGTAAAACAGCGAAATGCAGATGGCATTCAGGGCGAATGGGAAAGATTCAACCAGGGTTCGCCATGGAACCGGCCAGGCGATCCGAAGCGAAGGCTCGATTTTTCGAATCCGGACTCCGGCCCAGAAAGCCGCCCCAATAGAACCCAGGGCAATCGCACCCAGCACCATTGCCAGGGAACCCAGGGTAAAAAGTGCGAGAACACCGGTGATGAGAACAATCATCTTCTCGATCACCCCCATCAACCCTTCGATCTCCATGCGTTGATGCCCGCGGCTGATGCCACGCAGGTACGACTGGGCCGAAAGCCCGGAGAGCAGAGAGACAGCACCGCATAGAAGGAGGATCCGTATTTCCCGCCCCCGGTACAGTTCGAATCCGGCAATAAAAAAGACCAGAAGCAGGCAGGCCAAGAGATTCAGCATGATTTTGAGGCTCACCTGGGTGGGCAGCCACTGAGAAGTGTTTCCAGAATCCCGTGCAAGGCGCCGTGTGGTGTAGCTTTCCAGCCCCAGGTCGGCAGGGATTAAAAACAGGTTGACCACCGCCAGGAGGCTCTCGAGGCGCCCGTAGGATTCATCGCTGAAAAAGGCCCGGTTTCCCAGCAGTATGAAGAACAGTGCCAGCAGAGGTTTGCTGGCGAACTGAAAGAGGGTGAGGGTGAGAGTGCCTCGCGCCAGATCACGAAGGGAGGAAGCGGTCTGTCCCATTCAATCACAGGCGGTCTGGCATGGGAAATACTTCACCAATCCTGATGCGCCGCGGGGGGGAGAATCACACTCGCGGGCCAAAAGCACGCCTCCGTGAGTAAGGTTTCAGGACCTCGGCGATGAGTATTGCATTCGAGATCGGATTGAGGTGGAGGTTGGGGGATTGCCCACGGTGGTGGTGTCCGGAAGCGGGTCCTTTATGAGGTGAGGGGGCCGGTTCGGGAGTTGTTAAGTCAGTCCCAGTTTTTTGAGCAGCAGCTGCGGGATGCGGCGCAGGCCGGGTTTCGGGGCGGGCAGGTCTTTGCACTCTTTTCGGTGGGGCAGGCATCGGTTCCCGTCGAAAGGTGCGGGCCTCTCTGGCGGGTTCCTGGTGGAGAGCTGTCGGCGAGGGGACCGCGTCCGGGATCCGGCGAGGGATTGCGGGTTGTGGAGCGGGAGCCGGAAAAGGAGGATCTTCATCCACAGGGATGGGCTGCTTTCTGGGGGGCTGGCCGAGCATCTGTTCAAGCTGCTCCTGCAAGTCCTTCCAGGTTGGAGCCGAGGGGCTGGCCGGCTGTTCCACAGGACGTGGAGCTTGAGGAGGAGACGGGCCTCGGGTTTCATCTGAGTGGGCCTCCTCCTCTTTCATCTGTTGCCAGGCTTCATCGAATTCTTCCTGGGAGCGCTTTTTCATCTGGGACACATTCTGAGCGATCCAGATGACGAAGGTGACAATGACAACAATCAGCGAGAAGAGTTCCTGCATGGGAGTGTTATCCTCAGGAAATCTTGGGTGTCGAGCCGTGGTGCGGATTCGGCTCGCTGGAGTCGGAGATCGATTTCCTCATGTCGGTATCGGCCTGGATGTTTTTGATGTGGTAATAATCCATGACTCCGAGGTTGCCCGAGCGGAAGGCTTCCGCCATGGCAAGCGGGATCTGGGCTTCGGCTTCGACCACCTTGGCGCGCATTTCCTGTGTGAGGGCCTTCATTTCCTGCTCGCGTGCAACGGCTGTGGCGCGTCGCCCTTCGGCTTCTGCCTGGCGGAGTTTCTTGTCTGCCTCCGCCCTTTCGGTTTCCAGCAATGCGCCGACATTGGCCACATTCCCCATTCCGGCCACACTGACATCGGCAATGTCGATCGACACGATTTCGAAGGCGGTCTGCGAATCCAATCCGCTTTCGAGCACCTTGCGCGAAATCCGATCCGGATTTTCGAGGACATCTTTATAGGTGTCCGAGGATCCGATGGCGCTGACAATGCCCTGCCCGACACGTGCGATGATGGTCTCCTCGGTCGCGCCACCCACCAGGCGGTCGAGGTTGGCACGGACAGTTACCCGGGCCTTGACCAGCAGCCTGATGCCATCCCTGGCGACAGCATCCAGCATAGCAGATCCACTGGTCTGCTGAGGGCAGTCGATGACACGCGGATTGACAGAGGTGTGCACCGCCTCAAGGACATTTCTTCCCGCGAGGTCAATGGCGGCGGCACGCTGGAAATCAAGCGGGATGTTGGCTTTGTCGGCTGAAACCAGTGCGGTAATCACTGCATTGACATTTCCACCGGCCAGATAATGGGCTTCAAGCTGGTCGGAAGAGACCTTCAAGCCGGCTTTGTGGGCATTGATCATCGGATTGACGATCGCAGCCGGTGTGACCCGCCGGATGCGCATTCCGATCAGGTTGAAGATGCCGATATGCACTCCGGCAAAGGTTGCCGCAAGCCACAGACGGATCGGGACCATGTAAAAGAAAAAGGTTAACAGAACTGCGGCCAGTACCAGAATAACTCCGAAACTTTCCTGCATGTCAGACACTCCTTGGCATGACGATATTTTTTCCGGATGGATTCCGGCTGCTTATTGATTCTGTGGTTCACCCCCACCCCATGAGGGGTTCAGGGGTCCACGGATGGCCCGAATTTCATGCGGTGCTGCGAACCACCACCCGATTCGAATCCACACTGGCCACAATAATCGAAGAGCCTTTATCGACAAACATCCCTTCTGTGACCACATCGACTCGTTTCTGATCGATCAGCGCCACCCCGGCAGGACGCAGGTCAGTGGCAGCGACTCCTGTCTTTCCGACCAGGTCCTCCAGTCCCTTGGGCTGGGAAATATACCCATCAGCTCGAGTGACCTCTGCCTGGAGGTTAATTTTCCTTCCGATCCAGGATGTGGGAAAAATGTTTATCCAGAAGGCAAACAGGATTACAGCAGCCACGAGGCATCCAAAGCCCAGCGGCAGCGCAACCGAACCACCATAGGTCATCGCTGCACCGATTATGCCACTGAGGATCATGACTGTTCCGATCAGCCCGAAAATTCCGCCAGGCAAAAAGATTTCGATGATTGCCAGGAGAAATCCGATGCCGATCAAACCTCCAATGGCGATAGCGCTCATGAGCCGTCCTGTTCGGGGACAACGATCACACGCATTCCCTCGACCTTGATGACCTTGATCCTCGCTCCAGCCTCGATGAATTCGCCTTCCGTGACGACATCGATTCGCTGGTTGGCGATCAGAGCGATTCCTCCCGGGCGAAGTGGAGAGCTTGTTCTGCCGGTCATTCCAATCAGCTGATTCTGGGTCCTGGTATCGTGAGAGGTGTATCCCAGGCCGGCATCGAGGCTGGTGGCGAGTGACATGCCCACACGTTCCATGGCATGGGATTGAGGGAGGTATTTCAAGACAAAAAAGATGAGGAAAATGGCTCCGATGAAGGAGATCATCGTCTGGACCAATGGGAAAGCCAGGTGAACCTCGGGAATGAAAAGGGGATTGTTGATGGGGACGCGAAGCAGGGTGACAAGCACTCCCATGAGCATGAGAATGATCCCGCCCGCACCGAAAATTCCGAATCCCGGGATGATGAAAATCTCAATCCCCAGCAGCACGATCCCCAGGAGAAAAATCAATGCTCCTTCGTAGCCGGCCAGATGAGCGATGGCATGCCCCCAGAACACCAGTGCCAGCAGAACCAATCCCACTCCGCCAAAAATGCCGAATCCGGGGGTCTTGTATTCGATGAAAAGTGCGGCAAGCCCCAGCAGTGTGAGGATGCTGGCAATGGCCGGGCTGACAATGAATGCCGCCAGCGATTCGGCCCAGTTCTTTTTGAATTCCCGTATCTCGGCATTCTTCAGATGGAGGTGTTCGAGAATCTCTTCACGATTTTCCGCCAGGGCGGATGCCATCCCGATGCGGACCGCCTGGTCTCCATTCAGTGTCAGCAGCTTGCCGGTCGAGTTTTTGATGGTCCCATCGGCGCTCTTATAAATGTGATCTGTATCGATCATGGCAAGCACCGCATCTACCGGATAGCCATTTTCCTCGGCGGCGCGGCGCCCATATTCGCGGACTACAGTCAGCACTTTTTCAGGAGCCTCTTTGAATTCCCCCGGTCCCAGGAAGATCGGCTGGCAATCACCGATCAAAGCCAGCTTCCGCATGAAAATTTTTTGAGTCGAGATGGCAATCAGCATCCCCGCCGACAGCCCCTCGTTTTTGATCCAGGTGGCGGTTGGGACCTCAGATTCCAGCAGGGTTCTCGAGATCTCCTCGGCAATGGCCAATTCACCACCGGGAGTATCCATCTCGAGCAGAAACAGATCCGCATTGGCTTCCCGTGCTTCCTGAAGCCCGCGCTTGAACAGAGTCATGAGGATGTCCTGGACTTCATTCTCGACTGGCAGAATGTAGACTAGAGGAGATTTCCCGGGTGAATCGTGGCTGGCTGGAGAAGCCTCTTCAGCCGGTGCTGGCTGCGTGGATTTTTCCAGGGTTGCAGTCGCTTTCTGGACCATGGAATCGATCTGGTTCTGGACTTTACGGCTGGCTTTTTCCCATTCATCGAGAACTGTTTGCAGTTCTTCCGGCAGTGGAAGGCCGGGGGACAGTGGCGGGTTCTGTGAGTAAACAGAGTTCGGACTTGAAAGGAAGAGAAGCAGGGTGAACCACAGGTAAAAACTTCGAAAGATTCCCATCATGGCACCATGAAATCCTATCAGGAGTATACCTTAACCGGAAGGATCGTGGACAGCCCATATCAATCTTTTCTTTGAGAAATTCGATGGTTTTTTGGGTAGCACACAAAGGGCAGCCAGAATGGACCCGCATGAGAAATCTTTCCGGCAAGTGGGAAAACAAAAAAGGGGCATGGATGACCCATGCCCCCGTTTTGAGATTTGGCCAGGGCGAGCTTATTTTTCGTTGATGGTTTTTCCAGGCCAGTCATCCGTGCGGAAGGGGCAGGCCGGCAACCCGGCGCCGTTGTAAAGATTACAGACGGGATTGTCATCCCAGGCGTAACGGACCTCGACCGGCTTGGCGACACCTTCTGCCGAGACCACCACGGAATCTCCCTCGATCACCGCATTGGCCCAGACAAACTTATGGTCCTCACCAGCGATGGCGAAGCCCTTGAGATCTCCATCCTTTGCAGAAAGGCCATTGTCAGCATGTTTGAACTTGATGCGGATTTTGCCTTCCTCGATCTGCATGGATTCATACATGGGGCCGCTGGCGGCCACCTCGCGCCCGTAGACGATTTTTTCCGCCTGCAGGCCAAGGCGTTTGCCGACATCCTGCTTGTTGCGCGGGTGGATATCCCCGGCTTCACCGATATCGATGATGACCGCCATGCCGGTGTTTGGAAGAGACAGGGTCATGGTCTGGGCTTCGCGCAGTTCTGCCCAGGCACTTTCACGCGGCTCGGGAAAAGTGGGGGTAAAGTTGGCCAGCTGGACAAACAGGAAGGGAAAATCCCCCTGTCCCCAGGCTTTCCGCCAGCTGTTGATCATGGCCGGGAAAAGCTTGCGGTATTGATAGGCACGCCCGGCATTGCTTTCTCCCTGATACCAGATAGCGCCACGCATGGCGTAGGGCAGCAGCGGGGAAATCATGGCATTGTAGAGACCGGTTGGACGATGAGGGCTGCGGCGGGGATCATCTGGCGTCTTGGGGGGATCTCCAACCGGGCGTCCTTCATTTTCAGCCTTTATAGACTCGTTTTTCCAGACTTTGAATGACTTTTCAAATTCATCGAGATTCGCTTGAACCTTGCCAAGGTTCTCATTCCAGCGCCTGAGCAACGGCTCGAAATCCGGATCGCTCTGGAGGAAAGAAGCTTCTGTCCAGGCTTCGGCTGGTGTTCCGCCCCAGTAGGTCATGATCAACCCGACAGGGACATTCAAGGTTTCGCGCAGGTGTTTGGCAAAGAAATAGGCGACTGCCGAAAAATCGCCGGCAACTTCGGGGGTGCAGATGGCCCAGGAACCAGACAGCTCACTGGTGGGTTTGGAGGAGATGGCTTTTTTGATCACAATCCCCCGCAGGGCTTTGTCATTGGCCGCGGCGATTTCGGCTTCAGCATTGTTGGCCAGTTTGAGGGGCCATTCCATGTTGGATTGCCCCGAACAGACCCACACTTCACCCACCATCACCCGGGTGAAAGAAAGAATATTATTGCCACGGATGATCAGGGTGTAGTTTCCACCGGCCTCTCGTGGCTTGAGGTGAACCAGCCACTTGCCACTTCGATCGGCTTTGGTGGTGACAGTTTCGGTTTCAAGAGCCACAGTCACTTCTTCTCCTGGAGTGGCTGTCCCCCAGACAGGGATTTCAACCTGGCGTTGAAGGACCATGTTATCGCTGAAAATTGGAGGAACTTTGACATCCGCGAAAGCGGGAAACCCAACCAGGCCCGCAAGGACTGCCGAGGCAACAAAAACAGAGGTTATTCGTCTCATAACCGACTCCTTCTCAAATCTGAATTGCAGAACACAACGGTAACTTTACTCCAATTAACCCTGTGAAGTAGAGGGGCGCAGGGCCTCACCTCCGGTCACAACCTCACTCATCCAGCAGCTGCTTGCGGGCGGATGAAAGAATTTTTTCCAGTGCATCATCGGAGGTCGCCTCGCAATAGATGCGCAACAATGGCTCTGTTCCTGAAGCCCGGACCAACAGCCAGCTGCCATCCTCCAGGTATGCCTTGTATCCATCCAGGCGTGAAACCTCACGCACCCTGATTCCGCCGAATGAATCCGGGGCGCTCTCACGGGATCGCCGCAAAGCCTCCTCTTTTTTCTCGTTGGTGGTCCGTACATCATCCCGCCGGAAGGAGTGATAGCCGACCTTCTGCCACAGCCCCTTGACCAGCTCACTCATCTTTTTTTCACGTTGGACCATCATTTCGATGAGCAGCAGGCCGCACAGCACACCATCCCTTTCGGGGAGATGGCCTTTGATTCCATAACCGCCGCTTTCCTCGCCGCCGATCAGAGAGTCATGGGTGATCATATAGGCGCATACATCTTTGAATCCGACCGGGGTTTCTTTGAATGTCAGAGAATACAGGCGGCAGAGGTGCTGGAGCATGATGCTCGAGGAACAGGCGGCAACCACATCCCCCCGCATCTGCCGGCCTTCATAGAGGTGCTGCAGCAGAAGTGGAAAGACCTCCTGGGAGCTGACAAAACGCCCATTCTCATCGATCACGCCGAGCCGGTCAGCATCCCCATCGGTGGCCAGGCCGAGTGCCGCGCCGCTGCTGCGCATGGCATCCACCAGCGCCCCCAGGTTTTTCTCGATCGGCTCGGGATTGATCCCGCCGAAAGAGGGGTTGAATTCTGAGCGGATTTCGATGACCTCGACCCCCATGCCCTCGAGCAGGGACTTCAGATATCCCGCCCCCGCTCCATACATGCAGTCAAGAGCCACCTTGAAACCAGCCGATCCGATCACCTGGGGATCGACATGTTTTCTGACTTCATCGAGATAATCGGAGGTGGCATCGATTTCGGTGATGGCCCCGGATGAGATCGCTTTTTTCCAGTCCATGCGTTCGGGCTGGAACCCGCTGTCTTCGAGAGCGGTGGCTCTCTCCTGGACTGGCCGGGTCTGTTCAGGGGTGGCAGGTCCGCCATGGGGCCCCTTGATTTTGTACCCATTCCAGATGGATGGATTGTGTGAGGCGGTCAGCATGGGTGAGAGAGGCGCTTTTTCACGCCGCGCCACAAAAGAAGTGCTGGGGGTCGAGCAGTATTGCCTGGAGAGCAGCACCTGGATTCCCTGGGCGGCCAGCACCTGGGCGACCTCGACACCAAACTCCCGGGAAAGAAATCGTCGGTCATATCCAACCATCGCAACCGGATTCTGTTTCTGCTCGAGAGCCACCTGGCCGGTAGCAGCGGCAGCCACAGCCACACGGTCAAAAGTGAAATCGCGTGCGATCAACCCACGCCAGCCATCGGTTCCGAATTTGATGAGACCCATGGAATTCTCCCTGGTAGAAAGTTTCAGGGGCGGTCAGGATGGCCGCCCCATGTTCAATTAGCCATAAAAGCCATACAGATGGCTGGATCCCCTGTTATTTCCTCAGGACCACGCAGTCGATATCGACTGCTTCGCAGAAGGCCTGCAGCTCGCCGAGGCAGTTTCCGACAACCGCATGGATGTGATTGGCGGAGAAATGCTGTGCCAGCGTATCGACCGAGATATCGAACTTGGCCCAGACATGCGGCCAGGTGTAGGAGGTCTGCTTGCCCAGCTTTTCGCTCTTTTCAAACGAAAATTCCACAAAGCTGCCGGTGAAGGCATGCATCACAAAGCGTCCACGATCCCGGATGATGCGGGCATAGGTTACCTCTTTGGCCGGTGCGGCATAAAAATGCACCGAAGCCCCGCCCCCGCGGAAATAGAAGGTGTCCGGCGGATACAGGGTGACTTCCTTCCAGTTCAATCTGAAGTTCTTCGAACGTTTGGCAAACCAGGGAGCATGCTGGCCGGAGTTGACCAGGTCATAGAGATCCAGGTCGGCATGGTAATGACGCAGGTCGGCAAACAGGACCGGAGTCCCGGTCAGCAGGTGGAGAACCTGCATGGTCAGGGCGGCATTCGAGTCGCATTCTGTGGCGCAGATCAGAGGTTTCTTTTCATTTTCTTCCCAGTCAGCGGTATCATTAAGGATCGCTTCCTGAACATCGCCGATGCACAGCTCATCCCATTCGGTCATATCCAGCTGGCCGCTCAAACCGCAGAAATCGAGCCCTTCCTCCCTGCAGAAATCCTTCATCGCCAGATACATGCGCACCTGGCGCGCCAGGGTTCCATCCAGCCCGGGAGTCAGGTTGGTGTTATTGTATTTGATCGCCTTGCAGTGTTTTTCGAGCCAGGCCAGCCCGGCGGCGACACGATCTTTCTTGATCTGTCTGGCCATCTGCCAGAGATGCAGCTGCCCACGGTGATAGACATGAACTCCGAGCTGTTCCATCCACTGGCTCTGGTCGACATGCCCGGTGTACATCCCCATCGAAGGGCCATCGAACTCCCCATAACGCATCCCATGCAGTTTGTAAGCGACTTCTTCGCCGCGCATACGCACCTCGGGGGCATGTTCTCCAAGCCAGCGGTTCACCTGGTCCTGGACTTTCTTTTCGGAGATATCCCCGAGCACTCTGCCGAAGGGGATGCCCAGTTCTTTCATGGTTCCAGCCGAAGCGAAAAAGGCGACCCACCCGGGATAGGACGGATTGATATTCCCGATAAACAGGATCGGGCATCCCAGGCGCACCGCCACCTGGGCAGTCAGGTCCGGATAGGACCAGACACAGAAATTGAAAATGCAGACATCCACACCGGCGCGATTCACCTGCTCGGCGGCTTTGGCTGCAGTTTCCCAGTTCCACACCGGGGTTTTGACTCCGGTCACTTTGTGTTTCTGCTTTGTCAGCCAGTTATCGATTTTTCCCTGGAATGACAGGCAGCTTTCCCGCGTGGCTTTGGCGACACGTTCACGCCCATCTGTAAAGGTAATAATCCCGATCTTCATGGGAGCCTCCTTGGTTGTTTATTGGATCTATCAGGTAGCCGATTTTGTTCAGGACAGCCATTCAGCCATTCAAATATCCGGCTGATATGATCCCTCATTCAGGAGGATAACTCAACCTGCTCTCTTTTTTTGGCGTTGTTTTTCTATGGGTTTTATTGCTGCTGATGAAAGGAATGAAAACCTTGGGAAGGACAAAGAGGGCGATGCTCAACCGCCTGATCCGCCATTGCGGCTCATAACCCGCTGGATATCCCCCTCCCCGTGAAAGGCAGGCCTGGGGCACAAGCCTGCCTTTCTGAAGAGAGGAGATTCTCAGCTCATCAATACTGCATCCAGTCTTTCACTGAAACCGGGCCTAAAGCGGGGCCGCCGATGTCTATGACTTGGCCGTTAGCCTGCAGATCATCATCGCCGCGGGCTCCATCTTTGAACCACAGGAAGACGATTCCTTCCTCGAAAGCAAAGGCTGCTCCGGTCTCGTTATCGTAGTCGAATTGATACCAGTCTTCAGCAACTGGCCCTGGTCGTGGGCCGAATTTCCAGTAGGTGTCGAAAGTGACGCCATCCGGCAGGAGCATCGCAACCAGGAATCTCATTTTCGGTGCGTTGCTTATCCTGAAGTGGAAGTAGCCGAGCGGGAAATGCAGTTCCTCGGGTGGTGCAATGGGAGAAACAGTTGTCGCTGTGACATCCTTCAGTTGAAGTGGCTCCAGACAGGCCAGGGTCACATACCTTCCATCGACTGCATTCGGCAGAGAGGCGAAATTCCCCTGGGATTTATCGGGTGTTTGGTCGTTGTTTCCATCACCATTGTTCGGAGCCAGGTTTTCAATTCCATCGGAGACACCATCTCCATCCGAATCCACCAGGAAAGGATCAATGGTTGGAGTCGTTGTTGGCGTCAGTGTAACCGTTGGAGTTGAGGTTGCTGTTGCCGTAATGGTGGGTGTCAACGAAGCGGTGAAAGTGGCTGTCGGCGAGGGAGTTGCTGAAGGTGTGGCAGTGGATGTCGCAGTCACAGTAGGAGTTTCTGTCACAGTGCTGGTTGGGGTCTGCGTGACAGTATGAGTTTGAGTGGCAGTGGATGTCGCAGTCACAGTCGGAGTCTGAGTCACAGTGTTGGTCGGGGTCTGCGTGACCGTATGAGTTTGAGTGGAAGTGGATGTCGCAGTCACAGT
>JAANMT010001966.1_pt1 | contig 18542 bp, 26 predicted proteins | sample 7279711 | NCBI WGS metagenome assembly JAANMT01 (sample SAMN14094538, study PRJNA606508) | bioreactor metagenome | isolation source: A lab-scale SPAN reactor treating ammonium-rich wastewater day 1 | place: Ireland: Galway | collected 2017-01-16 | reverse complement strand
TAGATTGGAAATTCCCTACAGAACAAGGAAAACCTCTTCCAGACGCGAAGGATTATCATTTTAATATTATCGATACACCAGGACACGTTGACTTTACGGTAGAGGTAAACAGATCTTTAAGAGTTCTTGACGGTCTTGTATTCCTTTTCTCGGCAGTAGATGGTGTTGAACCTCAATCTGAAACCAACTGGAGACTTGCGGATAATTACAAAGTTCCAAGAATGGGATTTGTAAACAAAATGGACAGACAAGGAGCTGATTTCCTGAATGTTTGTAAGCAGGTAAAAGAAATGTTGGGTTCCAATGCAGTTCCTATCGTATTGCCGATTGGCGAGGAAGCCGACTTCAAAGGAGTGGTGGATCTGGTGAAAAACCGCGCCATTGTTTGGCATGATGAAAACCATGGTTCTACATTCGACATTGTGGAAATTCCAGCGGAAATGGCAGACGAAGTGAAACAGTTCAGAGGACAACTGATTGAAGAAATCGCTGCGTATGATGAAAGCCTTCTGGAGAAATATATGGAAGATGAAGAATCCATCACAGAAGAAGAAATTCACACCGCACTAAGAGCTGCTACACTGGATATGAGCATCATTCCAATGACATGTGGTTCTTCTTTCAAAAACAAAGGTGTTCAGTTCATGTTGGATGCTGTTTGTCGTTATCTTCCGTCTCCTATGGATAAAGAAGCGATTGACGGGACGGATCCGAAAACTGATGAACCCATCTCAAGAAAACCATCCGTTTCTGAACCATTTGCGGCTTTGGCATTTAAGATTGCAACAGATCCTTTCGTAGGCCGTCTTGCGTTCTTCAGAGCCTATTCAGGGCGTTTAGATGCTGGTTCGTATGTGTTGAATACTAGATCCAATAACCGCGAAAGAATTTCCCGTATCTTCCAAATGCATGCTAACAAGCAGGAACCTATTGAATATATCGAGGCTGGAGATATTGGTGCAGCGGTAGGATTCAAGGATATTAAAACTGGAGATACCTTGTGTGACGAGAAAAATCCGATTGTTCTTGAATCGATGATTTTCCCGGATCCCGTAATTGGTATTGCTGTAGAACCTAAAACTAAGGCAGACCAGGATAAAATGGGTAACGCTTTGGCAAAGTTAGCTGAAGAAGATCCTACTTTCCAAGTAAAAACCGACGAAGCTTCCGGACAAACCATTATCTCAGGTATGGGTGAGCTTCACCTCGACATTATTGTTGACCGTATGAGAAGAGAGTTCAAAGTAGAAGTAAACCAGGGACAACCTCAGGTGGAATACAAAGAAGCTCTTACACAAACGGCTAACCACAGAGAAGTTTACAAAAAACAATCCGGTGGTAGAGGTAAATTTGCAGATATTGTATTTACTATCGGTCCCGCAGATGATGACAAACCAGGTCTTACTTTTGTAAATGAAATAAAAGGTGGTAACATTCCAAAAGAATTTATTCCTTCTGTAGAAAAAGGATTCAAAGAATCTATGAAAAACGGTCCTTTAGCAGGATTTGAAGTGGATTCAATGAAGATTGTTCTGAAAGACGGATCTTTCCATGCCGTAGACTCCGATCAGCTTTCCTTCGAACTTGCTGCCAAAATGGGATTCAGAGAATCAGGAAAAGCAGCCAAGGCTGTTATCATGGAGCCTATTATGAAACTGGAAGTGGTAACTCCTGAAGAATATATGGGAGACATCGTAGGCGACCTGAACAGAAGAAGAGGTACCGTAAACGGAATGGATGATAGAAACAATGCAAAAGTCATCAAAGCTTTTGTTCCGCTATCTGAAATGTTCGGTTATGTAACTTCTCTTAGAACACTGTCTTCCGGAAGAGCAACTTCTTCTATGGAATTTGAAAAATACGAACCTGCTCCGCAGAGTGTTGCTGAAGAGGTAATCGCTAAAGCAAGAGGTTAATTTTAAAAATTAGATTAAAATGTCACAAAGAATCAGAATAAAATTGAAGTCTTACGATTACAACTTGGTGGATAAATCTGCAGAGAAAATCGTAAAAACAGTAAAAGCTACAGGTGCAGTAGTAAACGGGCCTATCCCTTTGCCTACCAACAAGAGAATCTTCACGGTATTGAGATCTCCGCACGTTAACAAAAAAGCAAGAGAACAGTTCCAACTTTCAGCTCACAAAAGGCTGATGGACATCTATTCTTCTTCTTCCAAAACTGTAGATGCACTGATGAAGCTTGAACTCCCTTCCGGAGTTGACGTAGAAATTAAAGTGTGATTTTGGCGGCTTGCTTTTAGCCACCGATAAACACTTCCTTGCGCTGAGCGTAGTCGAAGCGTGCTATGATAATGAAATCCGTTCCCGAAAAGGGAGCGGATTTTTTTGTTTTTATCTAGAAGTATTCCACTTCAGCATTAAAATGCTATTTGGAGCATATAAAATTTGCATATTTTTAATTTTAACCTTAGTTTCGTCTTACAAACCTTAAAATATTTGTATTATGAAAAATTTATTTTTACTTTTAACAATGATTTTGGCTTTTTTAATGAACTCTTGCCATGAGTATGAAGTTGTTAATCATGAAAGTTCGAAAGATGAAATTACATCATTGATGTATTCACAAATGAGTTATGATTATATTAATTTAACTGATGAACAAATTGCAGATATTGGCGTACTACATAATGATATTCTGGGAGATTTTGTCCAAACTTTACCTAATGAAGATCTAGAGGATTACTTTATGAATTATCAAGTTGATAGTTTAACATATCAAATTAAAGAGTTGATGATACCAGTAAGTTATGAAGATGAGATAGCTTTTGTAAATGAAAATTTTGAAAATCCTGAGGCTATGTTGATCATCGATAGCGTATTGAATGACGATTACGATAATTTAGAAGAATTAAACCTATTATTATCTCAGAAAAAGAACTTAGCAAAGAGCACTCTAAACGGTTTAGATTTAGATGCTGTATTGGTTTTTCTGGAGGTATATGGTTCATCCGCATCATTTTGGGTAAGTAATCCTCAGTACACAAATAATCCTATGAATAAGATAACTGTAAAAGGATTGATTGGTGCGGACGGGTTTGGTGCAGCTGCTGGTATTATGAAATTCATTTATGTGGCAGCTCCGATCGCTGCAGCTGGCGGCCCTATTGGCGTGGGTATGCTGGTGTCTGCAGTAGGGTGGGGAGCGGCAACAGCTTCTGCAGGATATTTGGTCAGAAATTATCATTGACAGATGGAAAAATTACTTTATAACAGGAAACTTCGAGTTATTTTCTCGTTGTTGATGTATTTTTTTATTTCGCTGGCTTTTTTCGCATTCATGATAATTATTGATGATAATGAGGTTTATGATAAGAAAAATATACCATCAGACTTACTTACGTCGTTTGTTGTAGGGCTTAGCTTTTTCGCTTATGATGTAGTTAATTTGGTGAAAAAGAAATTTTTTAAAAAGGAAAACCCGTGACATCTTCACAAACTGAAACTTGAACTCTCTTCCGGAGTTGACGTAGAAATTAAAGTGTGATTTGGCGGCTTGCTTTTAGCCACCGATAAACACTTCCTTGCGCTGAGCGTAGTCGAAGCGTGCTATGATAATGAAATCCGTTCCCGAAAAGGGGGCGGATTTTTTTGTTTTTAAATTAAAAAAGTGTAGATGTATCATTAACCTCTGCAATGAACTGTTCCATCTTCTCTTCTTGCGAAATTAAGTACTTCATTTATCGGGCTTCGCATACTTTTTTGAAAAAAATATGATTTAAATCATACTCAATGGTTATTTAGAATAATTAAAAATAGTAAATTTGCTGTCGTTAATTAAATAAACGATGAGAAGAACGGTATCCATTTCCTTTATTATTCTGGGCGCATGTTTTGTAGACGCTCAGGTTTCCCACAACTCCCCAAAAATTCAACAGATAGAAGAAGTAGAACTCTTTGGTGAAAAGAACAAACAGCCGGAAGGTCTGGAAGTCATTACCAGACTGCCACTGAAAACGAGAGATCAGATACAGAGTATTTCTGTGGTTTCCCACAAAGTAATTGAGGATTTGGGCGGGCTGACGGTAACCGATGTTGTGAAAAATATCCCTGGAGTTACCCAGTTTGGCAGCTATGGCGGCGTAAAGGAAAGCATGTCCATCCGTGGATATCGCGGCGTTCCTGTATTGAAAAACGGCGTGATGATGGATTCCGACTTCAGAACCGGTTCCATGATGACCGATATGCAGGGCGTGGAAAGTATTCAGGTAATCAAAGGTTCAGCAGCGGTTACGCAGGGAATCGGCGATGGATTGGGCTCTCCTGGCGGCGTTATCAATATTGTTACTAAAACACCTCGGTTTATTGATCAAACCACCGTAGGTTTCCGCTACGGAAGCTGGGATTTTTATCGTCCGACTCTTGACTTTCAAAAAGTTTTGGATAAGAATAAGCAGTTCGCAGTACGTCTGAACGCAGCTTATCAAAACAATAATTCGTTTCGTAAGCACGTTTCTACCGATAGAATTTATGTAAACCCTTCCGTTGCTTTCCGGCCGGATCAGCAAACAGATATCGTCGTGGAAATGGATTATATGAAGAATAATACCACTCCCGACAGAGGAACCGTGAATCTAGCCGCAGGAGATACCAATGCCTTATATGAAATGCCGAAAGGCAAATTCCTCGGATTTGCTACAGATAACGCGGAAATTACAACCTATAATTTTTCTACTACTGCAGTGAGAAGATTGAATGATAAATTTAAAATCCGGGCGGCGTATATCAATTCAAGTTATGAGAATACGCTCATCGGTGCTTCTATTGGAGCAGGAAGTGCAGCAACAGGTTATGCCGAAAGAGCACGAACATTGGCGAAATCTGATCGGGAAGACAAAAATCAGGTGTTGCAGTTCGATTTTATCGGACAGGAAGTGCAAACCGGATTTTTAAAACACACTTTCCAGCTCGGTTTCGACTGGAAACAAACTCAGGTTTCAACCATTTCTTATGAAGCTAAAAATGTTGATAACATCAATGTTTTACAAGAGATAAGCAATGTGCTTCCAGAGAATATTGACGGAACCCAGTTTGCGTTGGCAGCTAAAAATCCTTTTGTAAATACGCTGGCTCCTACTTTTGGGCTCATGGCTCAGGATGTAATTACTTTCAACAAATATGTAAAAGCACATCTGGGAATTCGGTACAGTCATCTTAATGGAAATTCGGAAGGTAAAAGCGAAGCATGGAATCCTTCTTTGGGGCTGATGATTTCTCCGGTGGAAAATGTAAATGTTTTTGGTTCTTATACAACCACAACTTCCCTGAGATCTGCTAATAATCCGTTGATGGATGGCGGAACTGTAGGACCTTCTACTTCCACACAATGGGAAACGGGTGTGAAATCCGACTGGTTCGATCAGAAATTGAGATTCAATATTACACTCTTTGATATTCTGGCGGACAATCTTTCTTACTCAGTTCTGAACAGTCAGGGAAATGCAACGGGCTTTTTCGGTTTAGCGGGTGAACTGAGAAGGAAAGGAGCAGAAGTGGAGTTGATCGGAAGAATTCTTCCCAATCTTCAGGTGATGGCAGGTTGGGCTTATATTGATGCGCAATACCACGACAGCCCTGCTTTTGTGGAAGGTTCAGCACCGTTGAACACACCGAAAAATACTGCAAATGCCTGGATCAACTATAAATTTAGTGAAGGAATCCTGAATGGTTTTGATCTTGGAGCAGGAGTATATTACGTTGGTGAAAGGCCTGTGGATGATTTTACAAAAAAAACCTTTAATAACGGACACGAGCTGGCAGTAAAACCCGGAGTGCAACCGTTCATGATGCAGGAATATACCACCGTAGATGCGCAGGCAGGATATACTTTCAGCAGTGGTTTAGGAGTGCGGGTTTTCCTGAATAATATTTTCGATTCCGTAGGCTATAATTCGTATTTCCGTGGCGGATATATTGATCAGATTCAACCGAGAAATTTTGCAGCACAAATTAATTATAAATTTTAAAAACATTATACAATGAATATCAAAGCAATTTTAATGGTCATCATGGCATTGGCAATCATGTCATGTTCAGGAAAGAAAAAAAGGGGAATTGATTTCGCAGAATTCAAGAAAGAAATCACGCTGACTCCCGAACAGGAAAAAAACTTTGACGAAATTACGGCCAAATACAAAAAACAACAGGAGCAGAATTATGAAGCAGCCAAAGCGCAGGGCGGACAGATGGATCGCGTTGCTTTAGGAATTAAAAACGAAGAGCTTCGAGCGCAGCAATCCTTGGAAATGGGCAATGTTCTGAAAGCAGACCAGTTGGTTAAATTCAATGAATTTGTGGAGAAAAACTCCAGAAAAAGACCAAGATATACCAATGAACTTTTGGAAAAAATAAGAACAGAAGCACAGCTGACCAACGAACAATTTACCATGCTGAATGCTTCCAATGATGCTTTCGAAAAAGCCTTCAACGATGCTCATGATATTTACCACGGAAATACAGATCTTGCCCGGGAATACTGGAGTAAGTTTGATGTGCAGAGGAAAGAAGCCATGAAAACATCGCTTTATCCGGAGCAGTATGACAAGTTTCTGGAATTGGTGAAAGATCAGCAGTTCAAAGGAAGAGAATAAATATTGATTTCAGTTTTGTGAAGCATTAAGACAACCCGTTTGTTTTAATGCTTCCGTTTTATAGCTATTTTTTTAAAAAAAAATGTCCCGTTTCAAAAAAACACTCCTGCGAAAAAGAAGAAAAAAGGAATCCCTGTTTAAATATATCATGGGAGTTCTGCATCTTTGGTTCGGGCTGCTTTCCGGACTCGTTATCGTGGTGGTATGTCTTTCTGGTTGTGTGTATGCTTTTAAAAATCAGTTCACCGATTTGCTGAACAAAGAGAAAGTTTTTGTAAAAGCAACTGAAACGGCTAAGAAAACGCCGGCCGAAATTCAGATAAATCTTGAAAAAGAAGGAAAAAATCTCACAGGATTAACCATTTCCAATGATCCGAAACGAAGTTATGTAGTCACTTATCAGAAAGATAATTCGGATGTGGCAACGTATTATGATCCATATACAGGAAAAGAACTGGGAATGGGCGACACGAATTTGAATCAGTTTTTTGAAGTGGTTCTCGATATTCACCGGAATCTGATGATGGGTGAAGTGGGAAGGCAGATCAACGGGGTGGCAATACTGATGTTCTGTGTCTTGTTGCTTTCCGGTTTGGTGCTGTGGATTCCCAAAAAGTGGAAATACTGGAAACAGGCTTTCACGGTGAAGTTCTCAGCGAAATTTCAGCGCATCAATTACGATCTGCACAATACCATGGGTTTTTACGCCTTTATTTTGCTTTTTTTTATGGCAGTGACGGGTTTGTATGTTACTTATCCGTGGATGAAAAATGTGCTCATCGTTTCCCTTGGAGGAGATTCTATTTCAGGAGTTTCTCAGGAAAATCAGGAAGGCAATTCTGCTTTTGATGCTATTTTCAGTGATATGCTGAACCGGCAAAATGAGAAAGCTGAACTGAAAGAAGAACGTTCCGCTTCTCTGGAAACCATTCTTCGGAATGCAAATCAGATTCTTCCTTACGAGGCCGTAACCACGATAGAATTTCCCAATAAAGACAATCCGAGGTTTGTGATTTCTAAGATTAATACCAACAACTGGCTGGGCGCGATGCTTCCGGATCAGATTACGCTGGACAAAACCGGAGTGGTAAAATCCAGAGATCTTTTTTGGGAGAAACCTTTGCATCAGCAGTTTACCACTTTAGTAAAACCCCTGCACACGGGCGAAATATTAGGCTTGAAAAGTATTATTCTTTATTTCATTGTCTGCTTTATTGGGTTTTCACTTCCCATTTCGGGCTTTATTTTCTGGTTCAATAAATTCAGGAAAGCGAAATAGCAGATTTATTTTGAGATTAAAAAATTAAAACTTCATTTAAATGAAGTTTCTTTATTTACTGTTAATATGTTCTCAAAAATTCAGCACGTAATATAGATATAACTTGAAAATATCTTGTTTTATTTGCATATTGTTTATTTTAGTATTTGCTTTACGATTCAATAAATATTTAAAATGAATAAACATGAAATCAATAATTAAAATATTTCCGCTGCTTCTTATTTTATTTTTTTTGAAATTAGAAGGGCAGGAATATGACAGAACCTAGGGTACTTACATGGGGCCCGCAGGTACTTCTATTGGTCCATATTTTTCACAGGCTTTTATTTCTGCATTATTTTTAAAACTTCAGTACATCGCTGATGTTTTTTTATGAATTCCTAATTTTTTTTAAGTCGCTGTTTGTCAGTTCAAAAAATATTCATAAATTTGCACACTCTTTTTAGGGGAGAAGTGTGCCTAATGTAGATATAGAAATCGCTTCGAAACCGTGAAAGAAATAAAGTGAAACAACATTTATAAAGTAAATAATGTCAGGTATTATTGGAAAAAAAATCGGTATGACCTCTTTGTTTGACGAGAATGGGAAAAATATTCCCTGCACCGTTATTCAGGCAGGGCCATGCTCGGTTTTACAGGTCAGAACCGTAGAAAACGATGGCTATGTAGGCTTTCAGTTGGGTTTCGATGACAAGAGTGAAAAGAACGTTGGTAAAGCGTTAGCCGGCCATTTCAAAAAGGCTGGTTCTGCTCCTAAAGCTAAATTGGTAGAATTCCACCACGGGTTCGATCATTTGAAAGTAGGAGATGAAGTGAAAGTAAATCTGTTCTCGGAAGGAGAATATGTGGATGTAACAGGAACTTCAAAAGGTAAAGGATTCCAGGGAGTAGTGAAAAGACACAACTTCGGCGGAGTAATGCAGGCAACTCACGGACAGCACAACAGACTGAGAGCTCCAGGCTCCATTGGTGCAGGTTCCGACCCTTCAAGAGTATTCAAAGGGATGAGAATGGCAGGAAGAATGGGTGGTAAGCAAGTTACCGTTCAGAATCTTGAAGTGTTAAAAGTAGATGAAGAACAAAATCTTTTAGTAGTAAAAGGGGCTGTTCCGGGAGCTAAAAATTCTTATGTAATTATCAGAAGATGGAACTAGTAGTATATAATATATCTGGAAAAGAAACCGGAAGAAAAGTAACGCTTGATGAATCCGTATTCGGAATCGAGCCAAACCAACACGCGGTTTACTTAGAAGTGAAACAGTACCTGGCTGCACAAAGACAGGGAACTCATAAATCGAAAGAAAGAAACGAAATTGTTGGTTCTACAAAGAAACTTAAGAAACAAAAAGGTTCAGGATCTGCAAGATACGGGGACATTAAGTCGCCAATATTTAAAGGTGGAGGTAGAGTATTCGGCCCGAAACCAAGAGATTACAGATTCAAACTGAACAAAGCGCTTAAAAGATTGGCTAAAAAATCTGTGCTTTCTCAGAAAATGAAAGATAATTCGATCAAAGTTTTGGAATCATTCTCTTTTGATGCGCCGAAAACGAAAGAATTTATCAACCTGAATAATGCATTAGGTTTCGAAGGTAAAAAATCATTGTATGTTTTATCTGAAGCGAATAAAAATGTATACCTGTCCTCCAGAAATTTACCTAAAACAAAAGTGTTGACTTATAATGAGATCAGCTCTTATGATTTGGTACATGCTGGTGAAATCGTATTCATTGAAGATGCTATCGAAAAATTCACAGAAATTTTAAAGAAATAAATCATGTCAGTTATTATTAAGCCAGTAATTTCAGAAAAAGCAAACTACCTAACTGAGCTCAGAAGTGCTTATTCTTTTTTGGTAAACCCAAAGGCGAATAAAATCCAGATCAAAACTGCGGTAGAAGAAGCTTACGGTGTAAAAGTAGCAGACGTCAGAACCATGATTTATGCTCCTAAAGTTTCCTCGAAGTATACCAAAAAAGGACTTCAGGTGGGAAAAACCAACAAACTGAAAAAAGCCGTTATTACCCTTGCAGAAGGAGAAGTACTCGACGTGTTTTCAGTATAATCAGAATTTAGTAAATAATATAAACAATAGTAATGTCTGTTAGAAAATTAAAACCTATCACCCCGGGACAGAGATTCAGAGTTGTAAACAACTTTGAGGAAATTACTACCAACAAACCAGAGAAATCTCTAACCGTTGGTATTAGTAAGTCAGGTGGACGTAACCAAACTGGTAAAATGACCATGCGTTACACCGGAGGTGGACACAAAAAGAAATACAGAATTATCGACTTCAAGAGAAACAAGTTTGACGTTGAAGCTACCGTAAAATCTGTAGAATACGATCCGAACAGAACGGCATTTATCGCACTTCTTGAGTATGCGGACGGAGAAAAAAGATACATCATCGCTCCTAATGGAATCAAAGTAGACCAGAAAGTAATTTCTTCTGAATCCGCCGAGCCTAACGTTGGAAACGCCATGAAATTGAAAAATGTTCCTTTGGGAACAGTGATCTCATGTATTGAATTGAGACCCGGGCAAGGTGCCATTATGGCAAGAAGCGCAGGATCTTCCGCTCAGTTAACTTCCAGAGATGGTAAATACGCCATTGTAAGACTGCCTTCAGGAGAATCCAGAATGATTCTTACAGAATGTATCGCTATGATAGGTTCTGTATCCAATTCAGACCATCAGCTTACGGTATCCGGAAAAGCGGGTAGAAGCAGATGGCTGGGAAGAAGACCAAGAACAAGACCAGTAGCTATGAACCCTGTCGATCACCCAATGGGTGGTGGTGAAGGGCGCTCTTCAGGAGGACACCCAAGATCCAGAAACGGAAAACCCGCCAAAGGATATAAAACAAGAAAGAAAAATAAAGCATCGAACCGTTACATCGTATCTAAAAGAAAATAATTATGGCAAGATCACTTAAAAAAGGACCTTTCATTCATCATACTTTAGATAAGAAGGTTCAGGCAAATATAGAGTCTAATAAAAAGACAGTAATTAAAACTTGGTCCAGAGCATCCATGATCTCTCCGGACTTCGTAGGGCAAACCATCGCAGTACACAACGGGAAATCCTTTATCCCGGTTTATGTTACTGAAAATATGGTAGGACACAAGTTAGGCGAATTCTCTCCGACAAGATCTTTCAGAGGTCACGGTGGTAACAAAAATAAAGGAGGTAGATAATCATGGGATCAAGAAAAAGAGAAAGTGCATTAGCACGTAAAATAGCAAACCAGGATGTGGCAAAATCGTTACATAATGATTGCCCGTCTTCTCCAAGAAAGATGAGATTGGTTGCTGATATCATCAGAGGAGTTGAAGTTGACAAAGCTTTAGCTATCCTTAAATTTTCAAAAAAGGAAGCTTCTAACAAATTGGAGAAAGTTCTTCTTTCTGCAATGGCTAACTGGCAGACAAAAAATGAAGGAGCTGATATCGAGGAGGCAAACTTAATCGTAAAAGAAATTATGGTTGATAGTGCTAGACAATTGAAGAGACTGAGACCTGCACCACAAGGTAGAGGACACAGAATCAGAAAAAGATCTAACCACATTACGTTAATTTTAGGCACTAAAGACAACAAATAATCAAGGTATGGGACAGAAGACAAATCCAATTGGTAACAGATTAGGTATCATCAGAGGATGGGATTCGAACTGGTTTGGTGGTAAAAACTACGGCGACAGAATCGCTGAAGACTACAAAATCAGAAGATACCTTGAAGCTAGATTATCTAAAGGCGGTATTTCAAAAATTTATATTGAAAGAACCCTGAAATTAGTAACAGTAACAATCACTACTGCTAGACCGGGACTTATCATCGGTAAAGGAGGTCAGGAAGTTGATAAATTAAAAGAAGAATTAAAAAAGATTACTGATAAGGACATCCAGATTAATATCTTCGAAATCAAAAGACCTGAACTTGATGCAGTTTTAGTTGCAGACAGTATCGCTAAGCAAATCGAAAACCGTATTTCTTACAGAAGAGCCGTGAAAATGGCAATTCAAAGCACCATGAGAATGGGAGCTGAAGGAATCAAAGTTCAGATTTCTGGTAGATTGAATGGAGCTGAGATGGCAAGAAGCGAATCCTTCAAAGAAGGAAGAATCCCATTGTCAACTTTCCGTGCAGATATCGATTATCACATCGGTGAAGCACTTACACAATACGGAAAACTTGGTGTAAAGGTTTGGATTATGAAAGGTGAGGTTTACGGTAAAAGAGATCTTTCCCCATTAGTAGGACAACAGAAAAAAGCACCTGCAGGTAGAGGCGACAGAAATGAGCGTAGCGACCGTGGTGAAAGAGGAGACAGAAGACCAAGAGATAGAAAATAATTAATGAAATTTTAGAGGACAGTTTTAAATGACCGTTACTTTTTTAAAATCTAAAATCTAAAATCTAAAATTCCTAGAAATTATGTTACAACCAAGAAGAACCAAATTCCGTAAAGTTCACAAGATGAAGATGAAGGGGATTGCCCAAAGAGGGAATCAACTCGCTTACGGAACTTTCGGTATCAAAGCAACAGAAGGTGCTTGGATCACTGCAAGACAAATTGAAGCAGCGCGTATTGCTGCTACAAGATATATGAAAAGAGAAGGTCAGCTATGGATCAAAATTTTCCCGGATAAGCCTATTACCAAAAAACCAGCCGAAGTACGTATGGGTAAAGGTAAAGGTGCCGTAGAATATTGGGTATCTGTAGTGAAGCCAGGTAAAATTATGTTCGAAGTAGGTGGTGTTCCTTACGAAGTTGCGAAAGAAGCACTAAGACTTGCCGCTCAAAAATTACCGGTAGTTACTAAATTTGTAGTCGCTAACGATTTTGTTCAACCTCAATAATCTGAATTATTATGAAAAAAGCTGACATCAAAAATCTAAGCGCAGGAGACATCCAAAACAAATTAGCTGAAGTAAAGGCAGATTTCAATAAACTGAAATTATCCCACGCAATCAGCCCGATTGAAAATCCTATTCAGATTAGAGACATGAGAAAAACAATCGCACGTCTGGAAACTGAATTAACACTAAAACAACAATAAGAATTTCATTTTATCATGGATAGAAATTTAAGAAAAGAAAGAATCGGAATTGTTTCCAGCAATAAAATGGAAAAAACCATTGTTGTAAGTGAAACTACCAGAGTAAAACACCCGATGTACGGTAAATTCGTTCTTAAAACGAAAAAATATACCGCTCATGATGAGAACAACGAGTGTACTGAAGGCGATACAGTATTAATTACTGAAACAAGACCTTTAAGTAAAAGTAAAAGATGGAGATTAGTAAGAATCATTGAAAAAGCTAAGTAATGTTACAAACCGAATCAAGATTAAAAGTTGCTGATAACACAGGTGCAAAAGAAGTACTTGTAATCAGAGTTCTGGGAGGAACCAGAAGAAGATATGCTTCAGTTGGTGATAAGATCGTAGTTACAATCAAAGATTCTACACCACAGGGTAACGCAAAAAAAGGAACTGTTTCTAAAGCAGTTGTAGTAAGAACTAAAAAAGCAGTTCGTAGAAAAGATGGTTCATACATCAAATTCGATGACAATGCTTGTGTTCTTTTAAACGCAGCCGGCGAAATGAGAGGTACCCGTGTATTCGGACCTGTTGCCCGTGAACTGAGAGATAAAGAATATATGAAAGTCATTTCATTAGCTCCTGAAGTACTTTAATTTTAAAATTTACAGAAAATGACAAAGTTAAAAATCAAAAGAGGAGATAACGTAATCATCACTACCGGTAAGAAAGAAATTAAAGGTAAAACAGGTGAGGTTATTGAAGTGATCAGAAAAGAAGGCAAAGACGCAAGAGTAATCGTTGCAGGTTTAAATATCGTTAAAAAACATACCAAACCATCAGCAGGTAACCCACAAGGCGGAATTGTAGAGAAAGAAGCATCAATCCATATTTCCAACGTTATGCTTATCGACAAAAACGGTAAAGCGACCAAAACAGGATCCAAAGTGGAAGGTGATAAAAAAGTAAGAGTTGCTAAAACAACCGGTGAAACTTTATAATTATAAAAGACGATGGAATATATAGTAAGACCAAGGAAAATATATAAAGAAAAAATTGTTCCTGCGATGATGGAAGAATTTGGGTACAAATCTGTTATGCAGGTACCTAAATTAGAAAAAATCGTTATTTCACAAGGTTTAGGTGCAGCTACTGCTGACAAGAAAATTGTAGATTACGCAGTAGAAGAACTTACAGCAATCACCGGTCAAAAAGCAGTTGGTACAATCTCTAAGAAAGATGAGGCTGCCTTCAAATTGAGAAAAGGAATGCCAGTAGGAGCAAGAGTAACTTTAAGAGCTGATAAAATGTATGAGTTCTTAGACAGACTTACTTCTTCAGCGTTACCAAGAATCAGAGATTTCTCTGGTATCAAGGCTGAAGGTTTCGACGGTAGAGGAAATTACAACTTAGGAATCACTGAGCAAATCATTTTCCCTGAGATCGTAATCGACAAAGTAAAGAAAATCCAGGGGATGGACATTACTTTCGTTACAACCGCGAAAACCGACAAAGAAGCAAAAGCATTATTAACGCATTTTGGTATGCCTTTTAAAAAGAATTAAAAGATGGCTAAAGAATCAATGAAAGCGCGTGAGCGCAAAAGAGAAGCTACAGTAGCAAAATATGCTGAGAAAAGAAAAGCTTTGAAAGAAGCCGGAGATTACGCAGCATTGCAATTATTGCCGAAAGACGCTTCACCTGTAAGATTACACAACAGATGTAAATTAACAGGAAGACCAAGAGGATACATGAGAACTTTCGGTCTTTCGAGAGTAACCTTCAGAGAAATGGCCAACAAAGGTCTTATCCCAGGTGTTAAAAAAGCTAGTTGGTAACAATTTAGAATAATCGAGACAGTAAAGTTGTTTTTGGCGATCCGCGACCAGCCCAGCTAAAAGCCAGTCGCCAGAAACAAAACTAACTGTCATAAACCAATAATTTAAAATAGAAAAATGGTAACAGATCCAATTTCAGATTTCCTAACCAGAGTAAGGAACGCACAAAGCGCAGGCCATAAAGTGGTGGACATTCCTGCATCGAAAATCAAAAAGGAGATTACGAAAATTTTGTTTGACCAGGGTTATATCCTGAACTATAAGTTCGAGGATAACGCTGTTCAGGGAAATATCAAAATCGCTTTAAAGTATGACAAACAAACCAACAAACCTGCAATCAAAAGCATCCAAAGAGCTTCAAGACCAGGTTTAAGACAATACAAAGGTTCTGAGGAACTGCCAAGAGTATTGAACGGTTTGGGCGTGGCTATTATCTCAACTTCAAAAGGAGTTATGACTGATAAAAAAGCCAGACAAGAAAAAGTTGGTGGAGAAGTAATCTGCTATGTTTATTAATTTTTAATCAAAGGAAAATGTCAAGAATTGGTAAATCAATTATAGAAATTCCCGCTAACGTTACAGTAACCGAAAAAGACGGTATGGTAACAGTGAAAGGCCCGAAAGGCGAACTTACACAGCAAATTGGCGAAGGAATCACTCTAAAACAGGAAGACGGAATACTTACTTTAGAAAGACCGTCGGATTCAAAACAACACAAAGCATTACACGGTCTTTACAGAGCGTTAATCAATAACATGATTGTGGGAACTGCCGAAGGTTTTACAAAAAAACTTGAATTGGTAGGGGTAGGATACAGAGCTTCACACCAAGGTAACAGACTGGATATGGCTTTAGGATTCTCCCACGGTATCGTGATGGATCTTCCAAAAGAAATTACTTTAGATACTTTATCTGAAAAAGGTAAAAACCCTATTATTACTTTGTCTTCACACGACAAACAACTTCTTGGGATGGTTGCTGCTAAGATCAGATCTTTCAGAAAACCTGAACCATACAAAGGAAAAGGAGTTAGATTCGTTGGAGAAATTGTTAGACGTAAAGCTGGTAAATCTGCTTAATTTTAAAACTTAAGAAAATGGCACTAAGCAAATTAGAAAAAAGAAATAGAATTAAAAGAAGAGTGAGAGGAAAAATCTCCGGTTCTTCAGAATTGCCAAGATTATCTGTTTACAAAAGTAATAAAGAAATTTACGCGCAATTAATCGACGATAAAGACGGTAAAACTCTTGCTTCAGCTTCTTCTAGAAACCTGAACGCAAAAGGTACTAAAGTAGAAATCTCTGCAGAAGTAGGTAAAGCAATCGCTGAAAAAGCTAAAGCTGCAGGTATTGAAAATATAGTGTTCGACAGAAACGGATTCGTTTACCACGGTAGAGTGAAAGCTCTTGCTGACGGGGCGAGAGAAGGCGGACTAAAATTCTAATCATTAAATTTCGGAAATATGTTAGGACTAGATAATATAGAAAAAGTAAAACCGGGAGGATTAGAACTTAAAGATCGTCTCGTTGCTGTAAACAGAGTAACCAAAGTAACCAAAGGTGGTCGTGCATTCGGATTTTCTGCAATCGTGGTTGTAGGAGACGAAGCCGGCACTGTAGGTTTTGGTTTAGGTAAATCGAAAGAAGTTGCTTCAGCTATTGCAAAAGCAGTAGAGGATGCAAAGAAAAACTTAGTTAAAGTTCCTGTAATCAACCACACAATCCCTCACCAGACTTCTGCAAGATACGGTGGAGCTGATATCTTCTTAAGACCGGCTTCTCACGGTACCGGGCTAATCGCCGGTGGTGCAGTAAGAGCGGTATTGGAGTCTGCAGGTGTACACGATATCTTGTCGAAATCTAAAGGATCTTCTAACCCGCATAACGTGGTGAAAGCTACTTTCAAAGCATTGTTAGACATCAGAAGACCAGAGGACATCGCAAAATTAAGAGGTGTTTCATTAAGTAAAGTGTTTAACGGTTAATATTAAAACAATGGCAAAAATTTCAGTAAAACAAGTAAAAAGCGCTATTGGTAGAACTAAAACCCAAAAAAGAACGCTTGAAGCATTAGGATTGAAAAAACTTCACCAAGTTGTTGAACACGAAGCTACACCATCTATCTTAGGTATGGTAGCAGCGGTAAGTCATTTAGTAGAAGTTCAAAAATAAGACAATAGAAAAGAGATGGGAGGCTCTAGAAATTTGGTCTCCACTCTCTAATCTTTAAATCTAAAATCTAAAAAATAATGAATTTAAATAATATAAGACCGGCATCGGGTGCAACTCACAATTCTAAAAGACTTGGTAGAGGACAGGGAAGCGGAAAAGGTGGTACTTCAGCAAAAGGTCACAAAGGTCAGAAAGCCAGAGCCGGATATTCTCAGAAAATCGGTTTCGAAGGTGGACAGATGCCTTTACAAAGAAGACTTCCTAAATTCGGTTTCAACAACGTAAACAGAAAAGAGTACAGAGCAATCAATCTTGATACCATCCAACTTTTGGCTGATGCGAAAAACATCACCGAAATTACTAAAGACATTTTAGTAGAAAACGGATTGGCTAAAAAGAGCGAAATCGTGAAAATTATGGGTAGAGGTGAATTGAAATCAGGTGTTTCAATTTCTGCACACAAATTCACAAAATCTGCTGAAGAAGCAATCGCTAAAGCAGGAGGTAAAGCAATTACTCTATAATTATTACGAATGAAAGAATTTATACAAACACTAAAAAACATTTGGAGCCTTAAGGAACTTAGAGAGAAAATACTTTTCACTCTTGGGTTAATCCTAGTGTATAGATTCGCATCTTATATTTCCCTACCTGCCATTAATATGGCCGAGGTGGGGAATCTTTTGGAACATTACCAGAACCAGGGTGGCAACAAGCAGGGAGCAGGTCTTCTTGGGTTGCTTTCTTCGTTTACTGGAGGTGCATTCAGCCGGGCGTCAATTATGGCACTCGGTATTATGCCTTATATTTCTGCATCAATTATCGTTCAGCTGATGGGTATGGCAATACCTTACCTTCAGAAATTACAGAAAGATGGTGAAAGCGGCAGAAATACACTGAACCAAATTACAAGATGGTTAACGATTGCAGTTTGTTTGGTACAGGCACCGTCTTACCTTACTTCAATTACACAGATGTTCTTGCCACACGCACAGTTCGCCTCAGCATATTATGTGCATCCGGAGTCCATTATGTTCTGGTTACCAAGCATCGTAATTTTGGTAGCTGGTTCTGTATTCGCAATGTGGTTAGGTGAAAAGATTACAGATAAAGGAATCGGAAACGGTATCTCGATCTTAATTATGGTAGGGATCTTGGCAGATCTTCCGGGAGCATTTATCCAGGAAGTTGCTACACAAACCGGCAAAGGCGGTTTAGGAACAATCATGATTTTAATTGAGGTTTTATTCTGGATGTTGGTTGTGCTTTTAGCAATCATTCTTTCAGTAGCTGTAAGAAAAATTCCTATTCAATATGTAAGCCGTGCTCAGGCAAGAGGCGGATCAAACAGAAATTTAATGCAAGGTGCAAGACAGTGGATTCCACTTAAAGTAAATGCTTCGGGGGTAATGCCGATCATTTTTGCACAGGCTTTAATGTTTGTTCCAGGACTTTTAACTAAAGTTGATGAGTCCAACACCTTCCTGGCAGGATTTAAAAATGTATTCAGCTGGCAGTATAATGTACTGTTTGCACTGTTAATTATTATCTTCTCATTCTTCTACACAGCGATAACCATTCCGGTGAATCAGATGGCAGAT
>JAANMT010001962.1_pt1 | contig 18555 bp, 14 predicted proteins | sample 7279711 | NCBI WGS metagenome assembly JAANMT01 (sample SAMN14094538, study PRJNA606508) | bioreactor metagenome | isolation source: A lab-scale SPAN reactor treating ammonium-rich wastewater day 1 | place: Ireland: Galway | collected 2017-01-16 | reverse complement strand
GACGGAGCCGACGTCGGGATGCAGTTTCTCGACGGCCAGGGTGACCGCGTTGACCTCTTGGACGAACTTCGCGCCCAGCGGCTCGGCCAGGGGGCCGGCGCCGGAGCCGGTGACGAAGAGGCGGATGTTCTCTTTGGGGACGTCCTGAAACTCGTGGCCGATGCGCACCAGGAACTCCATCACCTTCTCGCCCTGGCGGGTCTCGTGGCGCTGGTAGTCGCTCCATAAAATTTCGAGGCTTTGCGGGTCGACGACGCAGGCCTTCACGGTGGTCGAACCGACGTCCATGCCGATCATGAGGTGACGAGGTGCCATGATTATTCCCTAAATGCTGCGTATTGAATATCGAACAAAAATAGACTCACGTGTCATTTTTACACCGGAAAAAACTCGCGTCGGTACCGCGAACTAGACTCGTGTGTCATTTTTGTAGGGGAGAATTTGGTACAGGCGGCCCAAGAAGTCAAATCGAAATTTGACCTAAGTCAAACTCTCTTGAAGAGCTGAATCAGGAAGATCAGGACGAGGGCGCCGACCAAGGCGGTGACGAGGGATCCGATCGTCCCGCCCGCGGAAACGCCCAAGGTGCGAAAGAGGAAGCCGCCCACGAGGGCGCCGACGATCCCGACGACGACGTTGCCGACCGCGCCGAAGCCGCGGCCGCGCATGATGAGACCGGCGAGCCAGCCGGCGACAAGTCCGATGAGGATGAACCAGAACCAGTGCATGGGGACTCCTTACGGATCAATCTTCCAACTCACCGCCGCGGCGCCTTCCTTCGCGCCCGAGATCTCCGCCTCGGCGCTTTGCAGAAAACATAAGGCCTCTTTGCCCTCTCGACAATAGTAAAAGGTGCCTTGCAGCAGGTAGCGACCACCCGCTTGCAAGGCCGGCAGGGAGAGCTGCTTGGCCAAGAGCTCCGCGCGCGGATAGGCGCGCAGCAAGTTAGCCCCCTCCGGCTTGAGCTCGAAGAGCCGCAGGGCGCTGGGCGCCTCGGCGTTGAGCTTCCACCCTTCCGGCAATTGCAGGGACCAAGGAATGGGAACCCCCGCGGCCAAGGCGAGCCGCTCGCGGGTCTTGAGATTGGGGAGCTTCTCGGCGGGCCGGGCGGAGGGAGTCGCCGAGGGCAGGCGCAGCTCCAGCGTCGAGACCGTCTGCGTCGCGGGGTCCAGGACGCGGATCGCGTGGTTATTGGTGTCGGCGACAAAGAACTTCTCGCCGACGCGGACGATCGCGTTGGGCTCGTTGAAGCGGGCCTGCGCGAAGGGACCGTCCTCGCGGCCGCGCGTCCCGTTTCCGGCAACCGTAGTCAAGAGTCCCGTCGCGGGGTCGTAGCGTCGGATCGCGTGGTTGTAGCTGTCGGCGATGTAAATTCCCGAGGTCTCGGCCCAGACGCCCAGCGGGTGCTGGAGGCGCGCTACGCCCTGCTTGCCGTCCTTGAAGCCGAAGTCGAAGAGGCCCGTGCCGATCAATGTGCGGACCTTCGCCAACAAGACCTTGTAGTCCGGCACGTAGGCGAGCTCGCGCAACGAGCTGGTCTCGGAGTCGACGAAGTAGAGCCTGCCGTCGAAGGCGCTCAGGCCGCTGGGCTGGGAGAGGGAATTGTCGGGATAGGCGCCGTCGTCGATGGACTCGCGGCCGTTGCCGGCGAGGACCGTCAGCGTTTGCGTCGCGAGGTCGTAGCTCCAGAGCTGGTGGGCGCCGGCCATGGCGATCGCAATGGTACCTCTGTCCGGATAGAAGGCGAGATCCCAGGGGCTGGACAAGGGCGTCTGTAGCGCGGGCTGTCGCTGTAGAGGCTGGACACGTCCAGCCCCTACGGATTGGGCGCCGGTGCCGGCGATTGTGTTTACTTTTCCGGTCTCCAAATCCACGACGCGCAGCAAGTGATTCTCGGTGTCCGCGACATAGAGCTTCTTATCTGCATACAAAAGACCCTGCGGCCCGCGGAACCGCGCCTCCGCGAAGCTGCCGTCGCGCGCGCCTGCCTCCCCTTCCCTGCCGATCTCCGTCACCACGGTGCCGTCCAGCTGCAGGCCCAAGATGCGATGCCGGTTGGAATCGGAGACGAAGACTCGGTCCAAGTCGGGCGCGTAGGCCAGTTTGCCGGGAAATCCTAGCAAGGAGGGTGGCGCCTTCTCCTTCTCCAGGGCCAGCGGCAAGGGGTCGGAGCGGAATTTCCCCGCGTATTCCTTCCTCAAGCGCAGGATATCCTCGCGCAGCTCTTGATAGTGGCCCTCGCCGCTGTAGGCCCGGTCCACCTCCCCGTCGGGATTGATGAGGAGGAAGGTCGGCCAGGCGCGGGTGCCGAAGGCGTTCCAAATTTTGAACTCCGCGTCGTTCACCACCGGGTGCTCGATCTCGTAGCGCAGCACGGCGGCGCGGATGTTTTCCAGGTCGCGCTCGTTGTCAAACTTGCCGGAGTGGACGCCGATCACTGTCAGTTCGTTGCCGAACTCCTTCTCCAACCGGTGCAGGTCGGGCATGACGTGCAGGCAGTTGATGCAGCAGTAGGTCCAAAAATCGACGAGCAGGATGCGCCCGGCAAGGTCTTCAGGCTTAAGCGGACGCGAGGTATTGAGCCATTGCGGCTCGGTGCTTAGGGCCCGGTGGGCGGCAGAGACCTGACGAGTCTCTTTTTGAGCCGGGCTCGGGTTGGGCGACGAGCAGGCGGTTACTAACAGCCCCAAAGCCAGGCTTAAGGCTAACTTTATATTTTTAAAGCACATTTTGTTTGCTCCGTCTTCCCTTCTTCCTTCCCTTTTCCTCATTTTGGTTGCTCCGTCTTCCCTTCCCTTCCCCTTCCTCACTCCCTCTCTCTATTTACCGTCTTGGGATGGATTTTGATGCCTTTCTCCGCAAAAAGTATCCAAGGCAAAGCGAAATGCCCGTTTCAAATTCCATAAATTAGAATATTTTGTTTGAATTTGTACGTATAAATTTTATATTTATTTCAGAAAATTAATTTAAAAATTAAATAATTATAATTACTTAAGTCTATTTTTTCTTCTGGCCCCATGCTTGCATTTTCCCATCCTTGTGGCCCTAGGCCCAAGGAGGAATCGATGAGGTTTTCATTCCCATTGCCTGGCACCGGATCGTCCGGCGGCCCCCCCCTGATTCATCAATAGAGCGGTTCTCAATTCACCGCATGAGGGTTAAAATGTCCTTCGACGCTTGACCCTCGGGAAACGGAGCTAAACATGAATTCCGATCCGATTTCGAAAAAACAGGTCTATACCGATCGCTACGGAGAGGTCCCCGCGCAAAATCAGCCTCAAGGCGATTACGAAGGCTTCGACGTCAACGGCGTCCAGGGCCGCCAACATCCCGACGCGATCAACCCCGAGGCCTACGCCGACATGGCCTCCGGAGAGTTGGGCGGGGGCGTGGAGGACGCGGACCTATTTTCGGGGATGAGCGAGGAAGAGTACGTCGCCCACTACCGCAACAACGTCGCCCCGGGCAACCGCCGGGAGGCGGAGGCGCTGATGCAGGAGATGGGGGAACGCGGCGAGAGGGTCTTCGACCCGCGCAAGGCGCTCTCAGAGCTCAAGGCCGAACTGAACAAGTCCGAGAACGCCCTGTTCCTCGACGAGGACGCCAATGAGCATTTCACCGGCAAGATCCGCGAGCTCGAGCGACTCGTCGGCAAATCGGGAACGGACCCCGAGGAACTGCAGGACCGCATCGAAGGCTTGCGGGACGAATTGATGGGCGCCATCGAAGAAGGCCGCGGCACCCGGCAGGAAAAAATATCGACGATGAAGGGCATGACCGAAGACCTGCTCGAGAGCGTGGGAAAATCCCGGATCCCCGAGGAAAAAAAGTCCCAGCTCGAGTCCAGGCTCAATGAATTGAAGAGCGATTTAAAAAAATCCAATGTCGATATCGAGACGGCTCGGGAAGAGCTGGAGGCCGTCCAAAAGGACCTCCGGAAGGAAAAGAAGATCGACGAGATCAAGGACAAGCTCGAGACGCTTCCCTCGAAGATCCCGGGCGAGGGTCATCACAAGGAGGAATCCGCCATCCTGGCCAGCAAGATCGCCCAGGCCGTGCGCACGGACAACTGGGACGACGTCCGCAATTTCTTGACTCACTATCGGACCAACGACCTGAACAAGCCGAACAATTTCATTCCCCAGTTGATCGGCACCATATTCATGGACTTGGCGGGCTCGGACGAGGCCAAGCTCGACGAGATTTTGTCGGTCTTTCCGGCGGAGATCCGGACCCTCATGGCCGACGTGGCCCCGGGCGACGACCCGAACAGCACCGAGCACCTCAACGAGCCGGCGAAATACAAATATTACGGCCGTCCGAACGCCACGGCCGACCGCCTGCGCGCGAGTCGCATTGACGAGGCGGGCGAGCACCTGGGTGAAATCGAGGAATCCGCCCTATCGCGGGACTAAGGCGCCGTCCAATCCGCCTCGACCACTTCCACCGGCAATCGATACAGGCGAAAGGCCTCGCCTTTTTTGACGCCCGCCTTGGCCTTGGCGAAGGCCAGCAGATACCTTTGGGTCCGCGCCTCCCCGGGCAGCACCACGGCCTCCTTGGCGCCCGACTTCAGCAAGATCGCGTCCCGCGCCGGGGAAACCGAGCCCCAGCGCTCGATCGGCAGGGGGGCGCCCGTCGCGCTTAGGTAGATTTTCATCCCCGCCAGCTCCTCGCGAAGGATGGGCCGATGCCGTAGATCCCGAAAAAACGCCAACTGCAAATTCGCGGCGATCTCTTCCGCCAAACTGCTCTTCTTCGGCGCCAGGCTGCCCATGCAGCCGCGCACCTCTTCCCCGCGCTTGGCGGTGACGAAGACTCCCATCGGCCCGAGAAACACGCTATCCAAACCCTCCGGCATCGCCACGGCCTCGCCGAAGGCGCGCCGGACGGCAACGTCGACGACGGCCGCCAGTTGGGCCCGCAATTGGGGCGAGGATCGAATCGCGCGGAGGCGAGAAAGCGGGTCCTCTTGGCCGAGGCAAAGGCTCGAGGATAGCAGCAGGTAAATCCACGAAAAAAATCCTACGAAATATGGAAAAAGCAAGCTTCGCATCGTCTTCCGCAATAAGACCGATCTGCCATCCATCCCAAGGGTCCAGGCAATCAATCTAAAAAAGAATTTATTCTCGCCGAAATAAACCCGATTCCCTACACCACGGCTCGACAGTCATGGTCCCGCAAAAAGAGGCTATCATAGACGCGAAATCGGGGGGCGGGAAGGGTATTCCTGGAGGGACCGAGGACTGTCTGAGCCTTCCTTAAAGCCTCTGGGAAGGTGAAATATGGGGGAGCGCGGGCGAGCTTTGGGAGGAGCGCAAGAACGCCTATCATGAGGTGGCGAGTTCCGCAGGGCCCGGAAGGAATACCCTTCCCGCCCCCCGATTTCGCCACCTTAAGGGAGACGGCGGAGTTGGGCGCCTGGGAAGTAGTGGCGGAGGATCTCGTCGAAGCGAGAACCGGAGAGGGCCATGCCGCGGGCGCCCCATTGGCAGAGGCCGACGCCGTGCCCCAATCCGCGGCCGTGAAAGGCCGCGGCGCCCTCCTCCACCGCGACGTCGAACCAATTGCTCTTCACCAGGTTCCACCCCAGGGCCTTCCCGATGCGAGAGAGAAACTCCATCGTGGCGATCTCCCCCGAGCGCGGCCCCGCGAGCCGCAGGGAAAAGGCGCGCCCCCCCGGCTCGCGGTCGTCGGCGGCCAGACCGTGCAGCGGGATGCTCGCGCGCAGCCGGTCGTCTTCGGCCAAGGCGGCGGAGATCTTCTCCAGCGGAATTCGGCTGGACCAGGACGAGTGCGGCGAGGCGGCGCAATAATCCCGATCGTCCACGCCTTGCAAATAAGGCAAGGGCCGCCCGCCGAAGACCCGGTGGTTGGCGCTGGTATGCCCGCCGCAGGTGGAGTGAAAGAGCCCCTCGATGGGCTTGCCGCCGTGGCTTAGCACCAGCGAACGGGTGGCGCGCAGGGCCTCGTCGCGGGCCCCGGACTCGGCCGCGAGGCCGCCGTAGGTCTGGCAATGCGTGAGATCGCAGAAGTCGAAGCCTTCCTTCGCGTGCCTTCCGCGGTGAGCGAGCGCGTAGGAGCGAATCAGGACCGCCTGGGCTTTTTGGGCTTCCAACGGAAAGTCCTCCGGCAGCTCCGACGCCAAGACCCCGCGAACGTAAGCGTCCAAAGGCAATAGCTCGACAAATTCAAGCGTCCCCGCCTTGGAACGAAGCCTCAGCTCACCCGCGAAGGACCGGGAGACGCCGCCCACGGTGACCTTCAACGGACCTTCCGAAGTGCGGAGCCTCAACTCGGAGAAGCGCCGGCCGTCCAACTCGACACCCTTCTCCAATGCCGAGGCCGTCGCACCGGAGGCGGCCGGATAGCGCTCGAAGGCGTCGGCGCGAAAGACCTCCAAGCCCGCAGCCTCCACCCTTGCCTGCGTCGCGGAGGTCTTCGACAGGACCTGGACGCGAAACAAGGTTTCTTTACCGGAAGCGGCGCCGGCACCCAGGAAAAACCCGCATAAGGCCCCGAAAAAGAACGTCAACAGTCCTTTCCGGCGATTTTTTCCGCAGCGCCTCACGGCAGCACCCCAAACTCCTTCGCCGCCCGGAAGATCGCCTCCGCCAACGCCGCCGCCTCGTCGAAGCCGTGCGCCTCGGTGAGAAAGACCAGCAGCGCCCAGCGCGGCCGCGCCGGCGGGTAGGCGCCGAGGAACCAGCCGTTGGTCTTATAGGCCGTGCGCAAGGCGTCGCCCGTGCCGGTCTTGCCGAGGATCTCCAAATCCAAGACCCCTACCCGCTTGGCGGTCCCCTCGCGCACCGCGCGACGCAGGCCCTGGCGGATGGGCGCGAAGTCCGGGCGGCCCAGCTTGTCCAGATAGCGCAGCCAAAAGGCCTTCACCTCCTCCGGCGTCGCCGCGAAGGCCGGCAGGTCGCCGATCGCGAGGTCGGCGGCGTCCTTGGCTTGCTCCGGCGCCTCGGGGAGCCGGGCGGCGCCGGAGAATCCCTCCGCCGCCAAGGCCTGACGGAGGGCCGGGTAGCCCAGCTGCGTCCCCAACCAGGAGAAATAGAGATTGCAGGACTGCCCGAGGGCCATGGCCAGGTTCATCTCGCCGTGGCCCTTGCGGGTCCAACAGTACCTTCGCCTGCCGCCGAGGCGGTCGCGGCCCGTGCAGCGGTATTGCCACTCCCGTCCGGAGCGAAGGGCCAGCTCGGCGGTCAACAGCTTGATCAGGGATCCGGGGAGGAAGGGCTGCTGCAACAAATCCGGATTGCCGAAGGTCTCGGTCTCGCCGCTCTCGCGGTCGATCCAGAGCACCAGGCCATCCCGGCGCTTGAGGGCGCGCCGCACCTCGCGTCGGGCCTCTTGGACAAACAAGGCGTCGTCGGGGACGTCCGGCTCGGCGCGAAGCGCCGGAGCGGCGACCATGGCGAAAAGCAGGAAAATCCAGAAAGGACGGCTCACGCCTCTTTCTCTTGCGGCGGCCGCGAGGCCTCGCCGCGCGGGACGAGGAAGGCAAGCACCAGGAAGAGCACGACCGCGATCACGCCCAAAATCTCGAGGCGCGCGACGCGGCTTAAGTTGGAAAGCTTGGCGAAGAGCGGCAACCCCAGCGTCGCGCCGGCCATCCCCAGGTAGGACAGCAGTCCCATCCCGTAGGTGCCGGTGAAGAGGATGCCGAGCAGGAAGCTCGCCGTCACGAGGCCCAAAAGGAAGCCCGCCATGGGCCGGACGTGGACGAAGACGCCCAAGGCCAGCGGCAGGACGAGGCCCAGCAGGACCAGCGCCAGCGCGGGGTGGCAGAAGCGGTCGCGCTGCGAGACCCAGTAGAGCGCGGGCAGGAAGACGCCGGCGAAGAGCGCGACATAGGTGTAGGGATGCGTGATGACCACGCCCAAGGCGGCGTAGTTGCTTTGCAAGAGGTAGTACTGGATCGCCGCCCGCCCCACGGCCAAGAGCGAGGCGAAGAACAGGGCCCGCTCCCAGACCTCCGCTTCCGCGCTCTCGCGGCCCAGCCACTTGCCGCCCGGCAGGCAGCTGTTGAGCAAGGCCAAGCCGTAGACCAGGCCCGCCCAGACTCCGCCCAGGCGCAGCGCGATCACCAGGCCGCCGGCCAGGAAGGCCGCAGCCAGCAAGGCGCTCAAGCTCCGCGGATAGCGGCAGCTCAGCAGGGCGAAGACGATCCAAGCCACCGCCGCGCCGACGGGATAGGCCAGCGCGGTCTGCCAATCGAGGTTGAAGGCATAGCGCGCCAGGGCATAGGCCACCGCGCCGTGGACCGCCGCGAAGATCAGGGCCATGACCAATTTGCCGGCGGAGCCCCCCTCGCCCTTTCCTCCCGCCATCGAGAAACCGGCGCCGATCGCCAGCCCCAGCAGGGCCAGGGCGGCGGCCAGGAGGTAGGCGGAGTGCAGGACCGTGAGCGATTTGGAAAAATACAGGGCCGCGGCCAAGTTCACCGCGTAGGCCCCGGCGAGCGCGAAGGAATTTTTAGAGAGGGCGTTCGACATCGTGTTTCTCCTTGCCCCAGATCTCGATGCGCAGCTGCTGCTGCGCGAGTCTCGAGAGGATCTTGACGGGGTATGGATGGGAATTGCGAAATTTCAAATCGGCGTAGCCGTAGACCACCGTCGCGTCCTCGCCGCGGGGAACCGATGCGACCGGTCCGGTGTGCGGGACGCGCTCGACGATCTCGAGGCCGGCGCGCCGCGCGGCCTGATAGAGCGTGGAGGCCACCTGGCAGACTCCGCCGCCGGGGGTCTGAATAAGGCTCGCCTCGGCGAAGCCGCGCTCGGGCAGGAAGCCGCGGGCCTCGGTGTAGGGTCCCGCCGCCTCGTTGAGCGAGAAGACCTCGCCAGGCAGGAGGATTTTTCCCGAAAAGGCGCCGCTCGCCTGCTGGATATTGCGCTTCTGGGCGAAGCTGCGCGCGGAGAGATCCGTCACGTAGGCCGCCATCCGCGCGCGGAAGGGCCGCTGCGCGTAGAGCGCTCCCACCGTCCCGAGTGCCGCCACGCAGGCCGAGGCCAAGGCGAGGTTTTTCCATCCGCTGCGCATCGCAATCCTATTCCACCTCGAGCACCGCGCTCGCGCCCGAGCCGCGGGTCTCGGGCTCGTACATCTCGTAGGCGGTGGTCGGCATCGCGCCGAAGCGGCCGGTCAGTTCGGGCCGCAGGGCGTAGTTGAAAACGTGCGTTCCCTTGTTCAGGTAGTTCGCAAAGAAGGCGATCTTCTCGTCGCGGCGCTCGAAGTCGGCGTAGTAGGCCGCGTTGGGATCGAAGCGGATCCCGTCGAGCATCTCGAAGCCCGCGGGGAAGGGATCCTCGAGGATCAGGTAGCTCAAGTCCTGGCCCGACTCGACGGTGAGCCGCACGCCGACGGTCGCGCCCTTCTTCACCTTGCCCTTCCAGGGCGAAGCCTTGAAAAGCCGCGCCCCGCCGTCGTTCGCCCCCTGGTCTTCGAGGATGAAGTACTCGCGCTTCACGCGGATGCCCTTGTCGACGGGGGCCAGGCTCTCCTCCTGGCTGAAGGTCGCCAGGTCGCTCTGGTAGTAGAGGGGCGTCGTCAGCAAGTTGCCGATGCCCAGCTGGTTGTCGCCCGTCTTGAGGGCCGGACTGACGACGTTGCGGACAAAGTGGGGCGAAGCCACGGCGATTTTCTCCAGCTCCTGTCCGTTCAGCGCCAAGGTCGCGTTGACGCCGGTCTTCACGCCCGGGAGGCCCTTCGCGTAGTCGGCCAGGGCGTAGAGGACCGTCGCGGTCGCGCGGGTTTGGTGCCACATCCCGCCCTGGCGCTGGGTCAGAAGCCAGCGCACCAGCGAGTCGCGGAGGTTTTGGTTTTCGCCACCCGCGGCGATGAGGGCCTGGAGGACCCAGGCGGTCAGCTCGGGGTCGCGCCAGTAATTTTCGTGGCCGAAGGTCTGGGTCTTGGTGTCGCCGTCGCTGTAGTGGCAAAGGGCGTTCGCGCAGATCGCCGCGCGCTCGAGATCGGCCACCCATTCCATCGCCGCCTCGCGCTTACCCTGGTTGATCAGGGTCATCACCAACAGGGCTCGGGAGAGCTTGGTCTTGACGCCCTCGGCCTTCGGGATCGGCGGATTGCTCTTAATACCGGCCAGCGAGGCCACGTAGTGCAGGTAGTAGAGCGTCGCCTCGGGCCCCAGCATATAGGTCTTGGTCAGAGTTCCTTGCTTGAGCAGGTTTTGCAGGGCTTCCTTGCCCTTGGTGATGGCGTCGGGAGGAACCTTCTGCCCCAGCTGCTCGGCGCGGATCAGGCCGTAGAGGGCATAGGCGGTCATGAAGGGATCGGTCTCGTCGTCCTTCCACCAACCCCAGCCGCCGTCCGCGTGCTGATAGCGCAGGATGCGCTTGAGGCCCTTGGCGATGACGCGCGGGAGTTTCTTCTCGAGCATGGGATCGCTGAGGCCGAGGGAGTTGTAAAGGTTGGACACCGTGATGGCCGGAAGCAGGCGGCTCATCGTCTGTTCGACGCAGCCGTAGGGATAGTCGACCAGGTAGCCCAAGGGTCCCAGGAGCTGGGCGACGAAGCTGGTGTCGAGCGTCACCTTGAGCTTGCTGCGCTTGGGATCGTTTTGCGGCGGGACGGTGAGCTTCACCTGGGCCTGGCCCGCGGCCTGGATCTCGCCCTGCGCGTATTGGTGGTCTTCGGTGCCGTGCGGCAGGACGGGGATCTTCAGCTCGACGCCGTCGGAGACCTGGTCGTTCTTCGCCAAGAGCTGGACCTTGGCGTTGCCGGCCACTTTAGGCAGGACGGTGAAGTCGAAGCTCGCCACGCCCTTAGGCTCGATGGTGATGCTGGTCGGCTCGCCGTCCTTCGGGTTGGCGAAGTCGATGCCCTCGACGCCGAGGCTGACCCGCAGGGTCTGGGCCTTGTCGGTGTAATTATTGAGGATGGCCTTCAGCTTGACCTGGTCGCGCTCGGTGAAGAAGCGCGGCGTGGCGATGCGCGCGATCAGCTCTTTGGAGGCGATCACCTTGTTGATCTGCTGCCCCACCTCGGTCGCCGGGCTGTGGGCCAGGACGGTCGCCCGCCAGGTGGTCAGGTTGTCGGGCAGGGTGAAGGTGGCGCCGATGCTGCCGTCGGCCGCGGTCTGGATCGCGGGCAGCCAGAAGGCGGTGTCCTTGAAGTTGCGGCGCAGTAGGTTGCGGTCTTCCTTCTCGATGCCGCCGGTGTAGTAGCCGGAGAAGGAATAGTTGGTGGAGACACGATTGGTCCGCGGACCCCAGAAGAAATTCTTGATGTCCGTCGAATCCGCACGGAGGGCGTAGATGCTTTCGTCGACCACGCCGAGCGATATCTCGGCCGGCACGGGCTTGCCCTGCATGTCCTTGGTCACGACCGTGTAAGTGATGTTGCCGGCGGGGCGATAGGTCTGGGCATCGGGCTTGATCTCGACGTCGAGGTAGTGCTCTTTGGGCGAGATCGCCAGCTCGGCGCTGCCCTCGTAGTATTCCTTCTTGCCGATCGTCGTCGCGCTGACGAAGATATTCGGCTCCCACTCGGCCTTCAGCGGGATCTGCACCTCTTTGGAGAAGCCGTCGAGGGTCACGACCTGGTACTGATAGATGCGCATGCCCTCGACCGAGAGCAGGACGCGGCCGTTTTTGTTGGGCCCGACCAGGAAGATCTTGGCCGTCTCGCCGGCCTCGTACTTTTTCTTGTCGGTGACGATCTTCAGCTCTTTTTGCAGGCCGAAGTCCTCGCTGTCCTGCGCCGAGCCGCTGACCCAAACGTAGTCGTCGAAGCGCACCTTGCGCCCGCCCGAGTCCTTGCCGCTCATCACGATGCGGTAGTAGCCGCCCCGGCTGAATTCGAGCTTGAGGCTGGCCATGCCGTTGGCGCCCGTCTCGCCCTTGAGCGTGCCTTCCTTCTTGTAATCGTAGCTGGAGGCGACGGGGTCCCAGACCTCGCGCTCGAGGCGAACCTCGAAGGAGCGGGAGACAGGCTTGCCCTCGTAGTCGCGGGTCGCGACGGTGAGCGGGTAGGGCTTCTTGGGCAGGGCGAGGAACTCGGTGCGCTCGGCGCGGAAGTAGAAGTCGCCCGCGGTGGCCACCGCGCTGTTCTCGGTGGTGACCTGGCGGTTGGTGATGTCGGTCGCGGTGACGCGCAGGGTGTAGCGCTGGTCCTGGTCTGAGGCGGCGGTCGGGACTTCGACGCTTAGATGCCCCTGGCGGTCGGTCTTGCCCTTCCCTTCGCTGACGAACTCGCCGTAGCCGCCGTAGTACTCGCCCTCGCCCCAGACGTCGGGCAGGAAGTCCTCGCCGGGGGCGCTGTAATAGTAGGCGCTCTTGTAGACCGTATAGCCCACCTCGGCCTCGACCGGCGCGCCGAAGTAGTACTGCACGTCGATCAGGAACTGGATCTTGTCGCCGTTGAAGTAGCGCGGCTTGTCGGGCCGGATCTCGACCTTGAACTCGGGCTTGCGGTACTCGTCGACCTCGAAGTCCTTGGAGAACTCCTGGCCGCCGACCTCCGCCTTGATCCTGTAAAAGCCTAAGTCGGCCTCCTCGCCCAGGTCGAAATCGCCCCAGAAGGAGCCCATCGCGTTGCGCTGCTTGTCGTCTTCCCAGAGGATGTTGCCCTTGGGGTCTTCGACGCTCACGTGCACCGGACCGGCGGGCGGGGTGGAGTAATTGCCGTCGCGGTCCTGCCAGCGGGCGATGCCCTTGAAGTATACTTTCTGCCCGGGGCGATACAGGGGCCGTTCGGTATATAGGAAGGTCTGGAATTGGGTGCCGGCGGGCTGAGCCGCGGCGCTCTCCTCGCCCTCGCCTTCTCCTTCGCCGCCGTCCATTGCTCCTTCGTCGGAGCCGCCCGGGACAACGGCATAGGCGTAGGAACCGCCCTGGACCGCCAGCGCGAAGAGGTAGGCCGAACCCACCCCGGCGACGTCGAACTCGGCCACGCCCTCGGCGTTGGTCTGGGCGCGGCGTTGGGCGCCCCCATCCTCGAAAAGCGTCACCTCGACGCCCGCCGCGGGCGCGGGATGGGTCATGGCCGAGGCAAAGACCAGGACCTTGGTCGAGTCTCGCTTGGTGATGAAACCCAGGTCGGTGCGGTTGATCAGCAGGCTGTTCGTGAAGACCTGCGTGCGGTCGAGGCTGGCGGCCGTCGAGCGTATCAGGAAGAATCCCGACCCGTCGATGGGCCCCTTCACCTTGCGGTCGAACTCGGGAATGTCTTCCTCGGGGATTTTCTCGTCCCACTCCTTCACCAGGGAAACCTCGGCCCACTGCTTGGGGTCGGCTTCTCTATTCTCGAGCGTCTCGAACTTCTTGCCCGAGGCCAGGAAATTGGTGAGATCGACCCGGTAGGCCTCGAAATGAACGTTGGCCACCTTGGCCCCGGAGACGGAGAAGACGATTTTCTCGTCGGGCAGCTTGGTGTTGTTCCAGACGCTGACGTAGAGGTTGGGCGTCAACTCTTTGAGGGTGACGTTCGCCAGGTCGACGGCCTCGCCCTCGGTGATCTTGTAGTTTTGGAGGTAGGCCCCCTGGTAGCCGCGGCGGCTGACGGTGACGTAATAACTGCCGATGGGAAGCTGATCGAAGCGGAACAAGCCATCCGCGTCGCTGCGCGCCTTGCGGGCGACGGGATAATCGTCGAGACTGACAAGGGCCCCGGCAATGGGCCGCCCGTCCTCGCCGACGATCCGGCCTTGCAAAGTGCCGGTTGGCCTTTCGAGGATCAGGATGACGGCGGCGAATACGAATAGGCCCGCCACGAAGAGCAGGCCGGTCAGGCGCTTCATTTATTTTTCCGTAGCATCTTTTCGACTTCTTCGAGGTGCTCGGTCTCTTGGCGGACAAAATCGCGAGCCATCTCTTCCAAAGCGATGTCTTCCCCGGACAGCTTGACCAATTGGATATAGTCTTCCAGGGCGTTTTGCTCGAACTGGAGGCTTTCCTTCAAGATATCGTCGATATTGTGCGATTTGGTCTCGGGGACCGGTGCGCTCTCGAGCGAGGGGTGCCCGCCCAGGGCGGTGATTTTTTCGCCGATCTGAACGGCGTGGATCATGCCCTCGTTGGCCTTGTCGCGAAACCACTTTTGGATGGGGATCCGGTTATGGCCCATGATCATGAAGGAGTAATGCAGGTAGCGGTGAATTCCGGACATCTCCTTTTGGAAGATGCGGTTGAGACAGTCCATGATCTTCTTGTTGGAGCCGGAATCGGGATTGGGCATTGCGAAGTCCTCCTGGGAAAGGGTTTGAAATCATGACTTCGAATCGCCGTTTAGGCAAGAAAAAAGGCAGGGGGAAAACCCCCTGCCTCTCGCCTCCCTGGAAGATCCTACTTAGATGCTGAGGCGCTTCCTTACCAGGAACCCCGCTCCGAGGAGCAAGGAACCGATTAGAGAAAAGCTCGTGGCGCCTTTGCTGGAGGCGGTCAGGGAACAACCCCCGCCCTCCTCCTCAACGGCGCCGCCGTCGTCATTTCCGCCCGCGTCTTCGCCGCAGGCGGGATCCGGGTCGTTTTCGCAGCCCGGGTTCTCATCCCCGTCGAGGATGCCGTCCCCGTCCGAATCCGAATCCCCGCCTCCGCCGTCCGGTTCGCCGCAGGCAGGATCGGGATCGGTCTCGCAGCCGGGATTCTCGTCGCCGTCCGGGATGCCGTCATTGTCGTCGTCATTGTCGCAGGCGTCGCCGTCGCCGTCGTTGTCGGCATCCTCTTGGCCCGGATTGGAGACGCCGGGGCAATTGTCGCCGGAATCGCCGATCCCGTCGCCGTCACCGTCGGTCTCGCAGACGCTGGGCTCGCCGGAGCAGACGAAACCGCCCTCGACGGTGCAGGTGTCCGAGCAGCCGTCTCCGGCGTCCAGGTCGCCGTCGTCGCAGGCCTCGCCGGTCAGGACCAAGCCGTCGCCGCAAAGCGGGCCGCAGACGCTGGGCTCGCCGGAGCAATCGAAGCCGGTTTCGACCTCGCAGGCTGAGGAGCAACCATCGCCGTTGGAGGTGTTGCCGTCGTCGCACAGCTCTTGGGCCTGGACGTCGCCGTCGCCGCAGGTCACGCCGCCGGTCGGCACGCAGACGCTCGGGGAACCCGAGCAGCTGAAGCCGGCCTCGACCGCGCAGGCCGAGGAACAGCCGTCGCCGTTGTCAGCATTCATGTCGTCGCAGGCCTCGGCCCCGGCCACCACGCCGTCGCCGCAGACCGCGGCCGCTTCCAGGTCGCAGGTCGAGGAGCAGCCGTCGCCGTTGTCGGTGTTGCCGTCGTCGCATTCCTCGGCGCCGCCCTGGCCGATTTCGATGATGCTGTTGCCGCAGACCGCGCCGGCCGTCTCGTCGGCGCAGGAATTGGAGCAGCCGTCGCCGTCGGTCGTATTGCCGTCGTCGCAGGATTCGGGCGGAACGTCGATATTGCCGTCGCCGCAGGCGAAGCCGGCCGGGGCCGCGGTGTTCTTGGTGCAGTTGTTCTTGCAGAGATCCTGCGAGAAGTTATTGCCGTCGTCGCATTCCTCACTGCCTTCCTTAAGGCCGTTGCCGCAGGTGTCGGCCTCGAACTGGCAAGCGGCGTCGCAGCCGTCGCCCGGATCCGTATTGCCGTCCTCGCAGGCCTCGCCGGTTTCCATGATGCCGTTGCCGCAGACCGCGCCGGGCACTTCGTCGACGCAGGTGCTGGAGCAGCCGTCGCCGTCGCGGGTGACGCAGACCTCGTCCCCGATGCCGAAACAGGTCGCGTCGGCCACGCAGGGCGTGCCGTCGCTGCAATGCCGCCCGTCGTCGCAACCTTCGGTAGCCTGCTGGACGTTCGGCGCGAAAAATTGCGCGTCGGCGATCCCGTTGGCGGCCGTGTCGCTGTCGGCCGTCTTGAGGACTCGGTCGCCGCAAAAATTGACCTTGCAGTCCGACTTGCAGCCGTCATGGTCGTTGCTGTTGTAATCCTCACACTGCTCGTTGGCGCCGTCTTGGTCGCCGTCGTTGCAGGTGAATGAAAAGGAATCCGCATTGGCTACCTGGACATAACCCAAGGCGGTCATACAGAAGAACGAAGCCGCGAGGGCAAACAGCCCCCAGCCCCGCTGGGACGTTTTCATGATTTTCTCCTTACCCGTTCCGCGCACGCGTCGACGCGCCGTCGACGCGCAGCGGTCCGATGAAATATACCCGTAGCGGCGATGTGCTCGCGAAGGAGGGGGGAAAACAAGAGAAATAGGTTGCGGATGCCGTCTCCCGGCGCGGCGACTTCCGGCGCCCGCCGTTCAATCATTAAACTTATTGATATTATTGATTATTATTTAAAAACTCCCCATAGGCCCCGCCGGAGAGGTGTTTTCTGAAGGAAACGAAATTTTTCAAAAAAAAGAAAAATACAGCTCTCCGTACAAGATCTTGCCATGAATATTCCTTTTTGCCATACAGCCGCTTGATGACCTCCGTCTTTGACTTCACCAACTACCGGCGTTTTCTGAAGCAGCGCTTTTCCGAGCTGAAAAAGAAGAACCCCCTGTTCAGCTATCGTTCCTTCAACCGCCTCGCGGGCTTAAGCTCCTCCGGTTTTTTGAAATTGGTGATGGACGGCAAGCGCAACCTCGCCGAGGCGGGTATCGAGAAGATCGCGCGCGGCTTCAAGCTGGGCGATTCCGAAAAAAAATATTTTCGCGCCTTGGTGCATTTCAATCAGGCCAAGACGAACGAGGAGAAAAACCGATGCTTCCTCGAGCTCAGCCGGCATAAGAAATTCCTCGCGGCCAAGCCGCTCACCGCCGCGCAATACCGCCTCTTCTCCCATTGGTACTACGTGGCCATGCTCGAGCTGGTCCGGTTGGACGCCGCGGAGAAGCGGGACTTGGCCTGGCTGCACGCCCGGATGAATCCGCCGGTGGATTGGAAATCGGCCAAGCAGGCCGTCCAAGAACTGCGGTCTCTCGGGTTGCTGGAAGAGTCCGCCGACGGCTTGCGCCGCCTCGAGGCCATGCTCACCACCCCCGACGAGGTGAGGTCCCTGTCGGTGGCCAATTTCCACCAGCAGATGTGCCGCCTCGCCGCCCGCGCGGTGATGCAGGAGGACTCCTCCGATCGGGAGTTCTCGGCCCTCACCATCGCCTCCTCCGAGAAGAGCTTCCAGAAGGCCAAGCAAGAAATCCAAAAATTCCGAAAGAAACTGCATTCCATTTTGGAGCAAGACGGGGACGCGCCTCGAACCTTCGTCGCCCAAATCAACCTTCAACTTTTCAAACTCAGCCGTCCGGTGAAATCATGAAAAACCATATCCAAGTTTACCCTCATGCCCTTCGCCTCCTGATCGCCTGCCTGCTCGCGGCCTGCGCCTCGAATCCGGGCGTGGAGGTCGGAAATCCCAAGCTGGGCGGCCAGGTCGTCACGCTCACCCCGGTCGACCGGCAGGACGTCTATGTGGTCCGATTCGCGGGCGACGGCGGGGCGGAGGTGACCCAGGTCGTGGAGGACGCCTTCGAGGCGACGGCGGGCCAGGTCTCCGGTTCGGGCGCGGAGGTCCAGGTGACGGCCTTCTTTTCGGACGAGACCGACTTCGAGGCCGATTTTCAGGTGTCGGAAGCGGGTGAAATCTTGGCCGTTACCTTGATGCTGGACGGCGTGGCGGTGGAAGCGACCTTCACGGTGGAATTCGCCAAGCCCACGCTGAAGGCCTTTTGGTCGAACGACGCGCTTTTGGCCGTGGCGACGATCTGCCGGAGGGTTTCGGAATGCCAGCCGGCGACGCCGGCGGCCGATTGCGAGACGGGTCTGAAGGAAGTGCCGGGCCTGGCGCAGAGTTTCGGCGGAGCGCCCGGCCAAAGTTTGGGCCAAATGGCCGAATCGGTCGAGAGCGGCGACCTCGCCGGCGATCCGGCCAAGCTGGATACCTGCTTGGCGGACATCGACATCCTACCCTGCACTCAGGTGGACAAGGGCCACGACCCGCTCGACCCCGGCGATTTCAACCAAGGACACCGCCTGGTACCCAAGCCCTCCTGCGCGCGGGCCTTCTCCCAGAAAAAATAAGCGGACTATTTGTTGACCCGCTCCATGTAATCGTGGGTCTCGGTGTCGATGCGGATGACGTCGCCCTCCTCCACGAAGGGCGGCACCTTGACGGTGAGGCCGGTCTCGATCTTGGCCGTCTTGTAGCTGGACGAGGCGGTCTGTTTCTTCACGGAGGGCTCGGCCTCGATGATCTTGAAGTCCATGGTCTTGGGCAACTGGATGCCGATGGGCTTGCCCTCGTAGCTCTGCACGTCGATGACGGTCTCGGGCAGCAGAAAATTCACGGCATCGCCGAGCTCTTTGGCGCTCATTTGGGTCTGCTCGTAGTTTTCGACGTTCATGAAGTGGTAGTCCTCGCCCTCTTGGTAGAGGAACTGCATCTTGGCGACGTCGAGCTGGATCTTCTCGATGCGGTCCGAGGTCGCGAAGCGCTGCTCGATCTGGTTGCCGTTCTTGATGTTGCGCATCTTGATCTGCATGAAGGCGCGCAGGTTGCCGGGGGTGCGGTGGATCGACTCCATCACGTAATACGGTTGCCCTTCCCACTCGACGATCATGCCCGGGCGGACTTGGTTGGCGTTCATCGAAAACCTCCTAAT
>JAANMT010001957.1_pt1 | contig 18616 bp, 18 predicted proteins | sample 7279711 | NCBI WGS metagenome assembly JAANMT01 (sample SAMN14094538, study PRJNA606508) | bioreactor metagenome | isolation source: A lab-scale SPAN reactor treating ammonium-rich wastewater day 1 | place: Ireland: Galway | collected 2017-01-16 | reverse complement strand
AAGGGGTTAAAGGTCGATCTCGACAATCAACCTCTTACCATGACCACCCGCCTGCTTTCTACTGCAGACGCTTTTGCACACAAGTCAGCACACTACCCGCATGGTTGGGTGACTCTGGGTAGAGGAATGCCAGATCGCCTGCTTGCACCATTTCCGATAAGTGCTTGTTGCGAAGGTATTTCAAATCCTTATGCAACAGGGTGGCAAGCTCCTCACCACGTAGCGGTTGCCATTCGCAAAGATCCTGGATGAGTTGCCGCAAGCTTTCCGTGCTTAGCCTTTGGCCAGATTCTGGCAGGCGTTCCGCCAGCTCAGGTGGCAAGTCGGGCAGAGCGCGCTTACCACCTTGGGCGCCGGACTTACCACCTTCGGATCCTTGCTTGCCACCTTCGAGGGGCAATTCGGCCTGAAGGGTTTCGCGGCCGGCTGTTTCGCTCGGAGAAGACAGGGTGTAGTAGGTGCGGCTGCCCGAGCCCTGTTTTTCCAGCAATCCGCGGTCGCGCGACCCACAAGGACGCCACCGCCGGATGCAGCTAAGTAGTTGAAGCGGTTTGGTGGGCCCAGCAGGACTCGAACCTGCAACCAACGGATTATGAGTCCGCTGCTCTAACCATTGAGCTATAGGCCCTCTTTGCGAGGATACGGAAACGGCAGCCGAGGCTGCCGTTTGTCCGTCAGGTCTCCGTGTCGAGGAAGCTGCGCAGCTTCTCCGAGCGGGAAGGATGGCGCAGCTTGCGCAACGCCTTGGCCTCGATCTGGCGGATGCGCTCGCGCGTGACGTCGAACTGCTTGCCGACTTCCTCCAGCGTGTGGTCGGTGTTCATCTCGATGCCGAAGCGCATGCGCAGCACCTTCGCCTCGCGCGGCGTCAGGGAGTCGAGGATTTCCTTGGTGACGTCGCGCAGGCTGGCATACACGGCGGCTTCCGCCGGCGCCAGCGTGGCGGCGTCCTCGATGAAGTCGCCCAGGTGCGAGTCGTCGTCGTCGCCGATCGGCGTCTCCATGGAGATCGGCTCCTTGGAGATCTTGAGGATCTTGCGGATCTTCTCCTCGGGCATCTCCATCTTCACCGCCAGGGTGGCGGGGTCCGGCTCCTGGCCGGTCTCCTGCAGGATCTGGCGCGAGATGCGGTTCATCTTGTTGATGGTCTCGATCATGTGCACCGGGATGCGGATGGTGCGCGCCTGGTCGGCGATCGAGCGGGTGATGGCCTGGCGGATCCACCACGTCGCGTAGGTCGAGAACTTGTAGCCGCGGCGGTATTCGAACTTGTCCACCGCCTTCATCAGGCCGATGTTGCCTTCCTGGATGAGGTCGAGGAACTGCAGGCCGCGGTTGGTGTATTTCTTGGCGATCGAGATCACCAGGCGCAGGTTGGCCTCGGTCATCTCGCGCTTGGCGCGGCGCGCCTTGGCTTCGCCGGTGGACATCTGCTTGTTGATGTCCTTGAGGTCCTTCAGCGGGATGCCGATGTGGGTCTGCAGGTCGATCAGCTTCTGCTGCTCCTCGATGATGGCCGGCGCCGCGCGCATCAGCGTCGGGGCATAGGGCTTGCCGCCGGTGACCTCGTGCTTGAGCCACTCGAGGTTGGTCTCGTTGCCCGGGAACACCTTGATGAAATGCGGGCGCGGCATGTTGCCCTTCTTCACGCACAGGTCGAGGATCTTGCGCTCGTGGTTGCGCACGTCCTCCACCATGTGGCGCACCGAGTCGCACAGGCGCTCGATGATGCGCGCGGTGAAGCGGATGTTCATCAGTTCGCCGGAGATCTGCTGTTGCGCCCGGAGGTAGGACTTGTCGGCCGGACCCTTTTTCGCCAGCACGTTCTGCATCTTCACGAAGATGCCGTGGATGGTGGTGAAGCGCGCCAGGGCATCCGCCTTGAGCTTCAGCAGCGAGGCGGAGACGGCGCCGCCTTCGTCCTCCTCCTCGGCCTCGTCTTCCTCGACGGCCAGTTCCTCGTTTTCCGCCAGCGCCTCGATGTCCTCGGCGGCATTGGGGTCGATCAGGCCGTCCACCAGCTCGTCGATGCGCATCTCGTCGCGCGCCACCTTGGCGGCCAGGTCGAGCATTTCGGCGATGGTGGTCGGGCAGGCCGAGATGGCCTGCACCATGTGCTTGAGCCCGTCCTCGATGCGCTTGGCGATCTCGATCTCGCCCTCGCGCGTGAGCAGTTCGACCGAGCCCATCTCGCGCATGTACATGCGCACCGGATCGGTGGTGCGGCCGAACTCGGACTCGACGGTGGAGAGCGCCTGCTCGGCTTCTTCCTCGATGTCCTCGTCGGCGACCGCCGGTGGCGTGCCCTCGGTCATCAGCAGGTCCTCGGCGGCGGGCGCCTCGTCGAAGACCTGGATGCCCATGTCGTTGAAGGTGCTGATGATCGATTCGATCTGCTCGGCATCCACCATGTCGTCGGGCAGGTGGTCGTTCACTTCGGCATAGGTGAGGAAGCCGCGCTCCTTGCCGAGGGCGATGAGGGTCTTCAGGCGCGTACGCCGGGTCTCCAGATCGAGCGGCTGCGCCTGGGGCGCCAGGGGGAGCGGAGAGCGTCCCTTGCCGCGTCCCGTCTTGGATTTCGGCGCGGCGCCCTTGACGGGGGCCGGAGCGGGAACGGGTGCAGAATCCTTCTTGCCCGGCTTGGGCGCCGCGGCCTTGGCCGGCGCCGACTTGGCCGGGGCGGGTTTTTTGACCGGGGCGGACTTGGCCGGCGCCTTGGCCTTCGCAGGTGCCGCCTTGACCGCCTTGGTGGGACGGGCCGCGGACTTGATGGGACGGGCCGCAGATCGGGCCGCCTTCTTCTTGGGGGCCGGTTTGGCTGTTGCCTTGCTCCGTTTGCCGGAGGGTTTTGCAGCCGTTTTGGCTTTTTCCTTGGCCATGTCGTTCCTCAGTATGCGCGGTATGCGGGGAAAACCAGAAATTATATCAAAAATTCAGACCGACGTTGAAGGTTTAACTGCTTGTTTCTGCGCCAGTAATTGCTGGAGCCGGCGTATCTCTTCCGGCGCCAGGCCGACGCTTTTGTTCTTGGCGTTGAGGGCATCGATTTCGCGGCGGACTTCCGCCTGGCGGAGGCGCTCGACGGTATCGGCGAAAACCGCCTCGATCGACTCTTCGTCGAATTCCTGGTCGGCGAGTTCCCCGAGAATTTCCGAAATCAGCCCCTCGTGCGGAGAGCCGCGGAAATGCTCCAGCACCATGCCGAACCCTTCGCCGGCCAGGCCGCCGTCGGCGACGGCGGCGATCAGGGCATCCAGCGCCTCGGTTTCGGCATGCCCGTCGGGGATCAGGTCGGCCGGCAGGCGCGCCGCCAGGGCGGGCTGCTGCACGACCAGGCGCAGGAGCTTCCGGGCGATGGGTGAAGGCGCGCCACGCGGTGTGCGCGCCGGCGCGGCCTTGCGCACCACTGCCGGCAATTCGCAGAGCGCCTCGATTTCAGCCTGAGAGAAGCCGCTCGCCTGCGCCAGCAGCTTGACGAGTTGCAGGCGCAGCAGCGGCGCCTGCAGCCTGCCGAGGAGCGGCTTGGCGGCATGCACGAGTTGCGAGCGGCCCTCGGCGGTGGCGAGATCCTTGCCGGACTTCAGTTCCTGCATGAGGAAGTCCGTCAGCGGCATGGCCTGTCGCGCCAGCCTGCGGAAGGCCTCCGCGCCATGGGCGCGCACATAGCTGTCCGGATCGTCTTCGGGCGGCAGAAAGAGGAAGGCGATGGTCTTGTTGTCGGCCGTCTGTTCGAGGCTGGCTTCCAGCGCCCTGGCCGCCGCCTTGCGGCCGGCGTTGTCGCCGTCGAAGCAGAAGATGACGCGGTCGGCCTGGCGCAGCAGCTTGTGCACATGGATCGGCGTGGTGGCGGTGCCGAGCGTCGCCACGGCGTTGGCGACGCCGTGCTGGGCCAGCGCCACCACGTCCATGTAGCCCTCGACGACGATGACGACATCCTCGTCGCGGATGGCGGCGCGCGCCTGCAGCAGGCCGTAGAGCTCCCGGCCCTTCTCGAACAGCGGCGTTTCCGGCGAGTTCAGGTATTTCGGCCCGGGCGCCGCACCGTCGGCGCCCTCCTTCTCCTGGCCGATGACCCGCCCGCCGAAGCCGATGACGTTGCCGCGCGCATCGAGGATGGGGAACATGATGCGGTCGCGGAAGCGGTCGTAGCGCTTGCCGGCATCGCCTTCGATGACCAGGCCGCAGTCGACCAGCGACTTGCCCTGGTAGTCGGGAAAGACGTCAGCCAGGTTCTGCCAGCCGTCCGGCGCGTAGCCGAGGCCGAAACGGGCGGCGACCTCGCCGGTGAGGCCGCGCCCCTTCAGGTAATCGACCGCCTTCGGGCTGGCCTTGAGCTGCTCCTTGTAGTATTTCGCCGCGCGGGCCATGGTCTCGGTGAGCGGGGCGGCTTCGGCGGCTTTCTGGCGGCGCTCGTCGGGGCGCTGCTGCGGCACCTGCATCCCGGCCTTGCCGGCAAGGTCTTCGACCGCCTCGATGAAACCGAGGCCGGAATATTCCATGACGAAACCGATGGCGCTGCCATGCGCGCCGCAGCCGAAGCAGTGGTAGAACTGCTTGCTCGGGCTGACCGAGAAGGAAGGCGTCTTTTCGCTGTGGAAAGGGCAGCAGGCGACGTAGTTGGCGCCCGCCTTTTTCAGGGGCAGGTGGCGCTCGATGACGTCGACGATGTCTATCCGCGCGAGGAGTTCCTGGATGAAGGATTCTGGGATCACGCTCGATGTCTCGGGAGGCCGCCCAAACGGGCCGCGCTCCCGGCCTTCAACCCATTATAGGAGAGGGCGCCGGTTTTGCCGGCGGATTTACTGCGACAGCGCAGCCTTGACCAGGCCGGAGACCTGGCCCATGTCGGCGCGGCCGGCCAGCTTCGGCTTGAGCACCGCCATCACCTTGCCCATGTCCTGCGGCCCCGCTGCGCCGCTGGCGGCGATGGCCTCGGCCACGGCGGCCCGGACCTCCTCGGGCGAGAGCGCCTGCGGCATGTAGCCGGTGAGGATGCCGGCCTCGAATTTCTCGGCATCGGCGAGATCCTGCCGGCCGGCCTTCTCGTACTGCGCAATGGAGTCGCGGCGCTGCTTGAGCATCTTGTCGATGACGGCCAGCACGGCCGCGTCGTCGAGCTCGATGCGCTCGTCCACCTCGCGCTGCTTGATGGCGGCCAGCAGCAGGCGGATGGCGCCCAGGCGCGCGGTTTCGCGGGCCTTCATGGCCGTTTTCATGTCCTCGTTGATGCGGGCTTTGAGACTCATGGCATTCTCCGGCGGCAAAAGCAAAGCCACGAATGACGCGGACAGGCACGGAAACCCGTGTGCATCCGTATCATCCGTGGCTGCTGGGAGCGGGCAGTCCGGACGGACTGCGCTCAGTACATCTTCGGCGGCAGGGTCTGGCTGCGGATGCGCTTGTGATGGCGCTTCACCGCAGCGGAGAGCTTGCGCTTGCGCTCGGCAGTGGGTTTCTCGTAGAACTCGCGCGAACGCAGCTCGGTCAGAAGACCGGTTTTCTCGATGGCGCGCTTGAAGCGGCGGATGGCCACTTCGAACGGCTCGTTTTCCTTGACGCGGATGCCAGGCATGCGGATCGACCCTGCTAACTGGGAAAGCCGCGCATTATAGCCGCATTTCCGGGAAAGTCCAACAGCCCGTAGAATGGCCGCCATGCTTGTCCTCGGCATCGAATCCTCCTGCGACGAAACCGGCCTGGCCTTCTACGACAGCGGACGCGGCCTGCTGGCGCATGCCGTCCATTCGCAGATCGACCTGCACGAGGCCTACGGCGGCGTCGTGCCCGAACTGGCTTCGCGCGACCATGTCCGCCGCATCGTGCCGCTGCTGCGCAAGGTGCTGGCCGAGGCCGGCGCCGGCCTGGCGGACATCGATGCCATCGCCTACACCGCCGGGCCCGGCCTGGCCGGGGCCCTGCTGGTGGGCGCCGGCTTCGCCGAGGCGCTGGCCTGCGCCCTGAAGGTGCCGGTCGTGCCGGTGCACCACCTCGAAGGCCACCTGCTCTCGCCCCTGCTGTCGGCCGACCCGCCGTGCTTTCCCTTCGTCGCCCTGCTGGTGTCGGGCGGCCATACCCAGCTGATGCGGGTGTCCGGCGTCGGGCAATACGCGCTGCTGGGCGAAACGCTGGACGATGCGGCCGGCGAGGCCTTCGACAAGACCGCCAAGCTGCTCGGGCTGGGTTATCCCGGAGGGCCGCAGCTGGCGCGCCTGGCCGAGCAGGGGCAGGCGGGGCGCTTTTCCCTGCCGCGCCCGATGCTGCACAGCGGCGACCTGAGCTTCAGCTTTTCCGGCCTGAAGACGGCGGTGCTGACCCAGGTTCGCAACCGCGAGCCGGGCGCAGCGGACAAGGCGGACCTCTGCGCCGAGTTTCAGGCGGCGATCGTCGAGGTGCTGGTGGCGAAGGCCCTCGCCGCCCTGAAGGCGAGCGGCCTGAAACAACTGGTGGTGGCCGGCGGCGTCGGCGCCAACCGCGCGTTGCGTGCTGCCCTCGACGCCGGCGCGCAGGCGGCGGGCGCGCGGGTGTTCTATCCGGAGATGGAACTGTGCACCGACAACGGCGCGATGATCGCCTTCGCCGGGGCGCAGCGACTGACTTTGGGGCTGACTGCAAAAGCGGCCGGCGGCTTCGGCATCAGGCCGCGCTGGAACCTGCAGGAAACCTGAGCCTTGTTCATTCCCCGGCCCGGGCGGGGCTTTTCTTCTCGCCGATTTTCGGCTCGGTGCCGGCGCGGATGCGCTGCAGGTTCCCGCTGTGCCGCCAGAACAGCAGCAGGGCGATGCAGAACACCGCGGTGAGCATGTCCCCCGAATCGAGCAGCGCCATGGCGACGAGCGGCGCGGCGATGGCCGCCGCGATGGCGCCGAGCGAGGAATAGCGGAAGAACCAGACCACGCCGATCCAGACGGCGAGGACGGCGAGGCCCAGCCACAGGCTGAAGCCGAACAGCACGCCGGCGGCGGTGGCCACGCCCTTGCCGCCCTTGAAGTTGAGGAAGACGGGATGCAGGTGGCCGAAGAAGGCGGCGAAGCCGGCGATGGCGACCTCCTGCGGCTGCCCGCCGAACTGCTGCACGAGGAACACCGCCAGCCAGCCCTTGGCCGCATCGCCGAGCAGGGTGAGCAGGGCGGCCAGCCTGTTGCCGCTGCGCAGCACGTTGGTGGCGCCGGGGTTGCCCGAGCCGTAGCTGCGCGGATCGGCCAGGCCGAACAGCTTGCTGGTGACGACCGCGAAGGGGACCGAACCGATCAGGTAGGCGAGGATGGCGAAACCGAGCGCAGTCATGGCAGATCACTTAGAATTTGCCGCATTCTAATCGAGAACTCCTCATGGATCGCATCTTCATCGACGAGCTGCGCGTCGAAGCCTGGGTCGGCATCTACGCGCGCGAGCGGGCGGCGCGCCAGACCATCGAGATCAGCCTGGAGTTCGGCGTGCCCGACGCCGCCGCCCAGCACGACGACATCGCCGACACCATCGACTACGCCGAGGTGATCGCGCGCATCCGCCGGGAGCTCGGCGAGCGCCACTTCAACCTGCTCGAGGCGCTGGGCGAGTATGTCGTGGCGCTGCTGACGGAGGACTTCGGCGCGCCCTGGGTGAGGATCGCCATCGCCAAGACCGGCGTGGCGCGCGGCGTGAAGCGGGTCGGCGTGGCGATCGAGCGGGGCCGGCGCGGTTAGTCGGCGAGCGCGCACTCGACCTGCTGCGGTGCCAGCACGCGCACGAGTTCGTGCGGCCGCACGCCGACGAGGAAGCCGCGGCGGCCGCCGTTGATGTAGATCAGCGGCAGGTCGAGGATGCTCTTCTCGATGTACACCGGCAGCTTCTTTTTCGTGCCGAACGGCGAGGTGCCGCCGACCAGGTAGCCGGTGTGGCGCTGGGCCGCCTCGGGCTTGCACGGCGAGACGCCCTTGGCGCCGATCTGCCGCGCCAGGTTCTTGGTCGACACCTTGCGGTCGCCGTGCATCAGCACGACCAGCGGCTTGCCGGCCTCGTCCTCCATCACCAGCGTCTTCACCACGGCATGCTCGTCCACGTTCAGTTCGCGCGCCGAGACGCGCGTGCCGCCGTGCTCCTCGTATTCATAGAGGTGGCTGGAGTGGGCGACGCGATGCTGGCGCAGGAAGGCGGTCGCGGGCGTCTCCGGGGCATGGACATTGCGTTTCATATCAGCATTTTACAAAATCGGCCTTGAACTTCGGCGAGGCGGCGGCTATAAACAAATCGGTTCCCATCACATGGAGAACGGACCGGAAGAAGCAGGAAGGCATTGTTTCACCGGAGTACCTTGACGGGATCGTGCATCCCGAGGTTGCGCCTCATCGAAGGCGCCGCGCCGAATCCGGCGCACGAGAGCCCCGCGATTGCGGGGCTTCTCATTGGTGCGCCGCGATTGCGGAGCCAGAAATCTACCCGCGGGGATGGTGCTGCGCGTGCAGTTGCTTCAGGCGCTCGCGGGCGACGTGGGTATACACCTGCGTCGTCGAGATGTCGGCGTGGCCGAGCAGCAGCTGCACCACGCGCAGGTCGGCGCCGTGGTTGATCAGGTGCGTGGCGAAGGCGTGGCGCAGCGTGTGCGGCGAGATGCGCGACGCATCGATGCCGGCGCGGGCGGCGTGGCGCTTGACCAGCGTCCAGAACATCTGGCGCGTCAGCCCGGCGGCGCGGCGCGTCACGAACACCGCGTCGCAGGCCCGCCCGGCGAGCAGCGTCGGCCGCGCTTCATTCAGATAGCGCTCGAGCCATTCCTGCGCCACCTGGCCGAGCGGCACCAGGCGCTCCTTCGATCCCTTGCCGAAGACGCGCACCACACCTTCGTTGAGACCGACCTCGAAGCGCTTCAGCGCGACCAGCTCGGAGACGCGCAGGCCGGTGGCGTAGAGCACTTCCAGCATGGCGCGGTCGCGCAGGCCGAGCGGGGTCTCCACGTTCGGCGCGGCGAGCAGGGCCTCGACCTGCGCTTCCGACAGGGTTTTCGGAAAGCGCTCGGGGCGCGGCGGCGGCGCGATGTTCAGCGTCGGGTCGGCGCCGATCTCGCCAGTCGCCAGCAGATGCCGGTAGAAGCGCCGCAGCGAGGCGATCAGCCTGCGCTGGCTGGCGGACTTGGCGCGGCGGCTGAAGTCGCGCAGGTAGTCGTGCAGGTCGACCGGGGCGACGCGCTCGAGCGTCTTGTCGCGCCGGCCGAGCCAGGCGGCGAACTGCGCCAGGTCGGCGCGATAGCCGGCGAGCGTGTTCTTCGACAGGCCGGCCTCCAGCCAGAGCGTGTCGCAGAAGGCATCGAGGCGCGCCGGGTCCGCCGTGCCGGCGGGACTGACTTTTTTCAAAGCGCCTTCTCGTGCGTGAGCAGCCAGCGCTTGGTGTCGATCAGATAGCCGCCGGTCGCGCTGTCGAAGCCGCCGAGGCCGCCGTTGGCCGCCACCACGCGGTGGCAGGGCACCACCACGGGATAGGGATTGCGGCCGCAGGCCTGGCCGACGGCGCGCGGCGCGCTCTTCAGGCGCCGGGCGATCTCGCCGTAGGTCAGCGTTTTTCCCTGCGGGATGGCGGCGATGGCGCGCCAGACGCGGCGCTGGAAGTCCGTGCCGGCGGGCGCCAGCGGCAGGTCGAAGCCGGCCCGCGGGTCGGCGAGATAGGCGGCGAGTTGCGCGCAGGCCCGTTGCGCCAGGGCGCTCTTCGGCCCGACCGCCCGGCTGCCGGGGGGCAGGAAGGAGATCTCGGCGATGGCATCGCCTTCGCAGCGCACGCCGAGCGCGCCGAAGGGCGTTTTCAGGACGGCATCGAATTCAGCGCTCATCGTTTCTTCCCTCGCAGACGTAGAGTTCCACGGGCCGATTCTCCGCGCCGCCGGCCAGCGCCGCAAGCGGGCGGCAGCGGCCGTCGAAACACAATTCATAGTCCGCCGTGAACGCCGAGTTCGCCAGCCGCAGCCGGGCCAGCGGCGCGGTCGCGGGGCGGTAGCGCCAGACGCCGTTCTCCAGCACGGCGCCGGCCGGCGGCTCCATGCCGGCGCCGCTGCCGCGGATGCGCGCCTCGACCAGTTCCAGCCGGCCGCCCGCGAGGCGCCAGTCCTCCTCCCAGCGAATCTTCTCGATGGAATGCGTCCACGCCAGCGTGAAGGACTCGACGGCCAGGGTCGTGACGAGCGCGCCGGCGGCCAGGCACAGCATCAGGAAAAGTCAGTCCGCGCGGCACGGCGGCTGCGCCAGCCGTGCCAGCCGAGGAACAGCGCGGCGAGGACGAAGCCGATCTCGTCGGTGAGCGGGATGGCGGCGACGAGGAAGAAGGCCGCCGCCGCCGCGCACAGCCGCTCGAGCCAGTTGAGCGGCGCGAACAGGAAACCGATCGCCGCGGCGCCCCACAGGGCGATGGAAACCACCGCCTTGAAGACGACGTAGGCGACCGCCGCCGCCGTCCAGTCGCCCTGCAGCATCAGCGCGTTGTCGTAAACGGCCATGTAGGGCACGACGAAGCCGGCGATGGCCACCTGCACCGCCTTGAAGCCGATCTTCATCGGCGATTCCTTGGCGATCGAGGAGGCGGCGAAGGCCGCCAGCGCCACCGGCGGCGTCAGGTCGGCCATGATGCCGAAATAGAAGACGAACATGTGCGAGACGATCAGCGGCACGCCGAGCTTGAGCAGGGCGGGCGCGGCGATGGCGCTGGTGATGATGTAGTTGGGGATGGTCGGAATGCCCATGCCGAGGATCAGGCAGACGACCATCGTCAGCAGCAGCGAGAGGAACAGGCTCTTCTCGCCCACCTGCAGGATGAAGCCGGCGAAGCTGGAGGCGGCGCCCGTCAGCGTCAGGATGCCGATGATGACGCCGACCACGGCGCAGGCCACGCCGACCGGCAGCGCCTGCTTGGCGCCATCGACCAGGCTCATCCTGATGGCGTGCAGGGTTTTGCGCCCGCCCTTGACGCCGAAGCAGGCGGCTACCAATGTGGCGATGAGGGCGAGGATCGCGAGGATGCCCCACTTGGCGAAGGCCGAGGCGCCGAGGCCGACGGCAATCCAGAAGACGAAGCGGAAGGCCGTGCCGGAGATGCGTGCGGCGAGCGCCGCGCCGAGGATCAGGATGGCGGTGAGCGACAGGCCGACCATGCCGGCGAACATCGGCGTGAAGCCGTTGAAGAGCATCCACACCAGGGCGGCGAGCGGCAGCACCAGATACCAGCTCTCGCGCATGGCGCGCCAGGGGTTGGGGCACTGGTCCTTGGGCAGGCCGAGCAGGTTCGCCCGGCCGGCCTCGAGATGCACCATCCAGAAGGCGGTGACGTAGTAGAGGATGGCCGGGATCGCCGCCGCCTTGACGATCTCGGCGTAGGGCACGTTGAGGTTCTCCGCCATGATGAAGGCCACCGCGCCCATCACCGGCGGCATGATCTGGCCGCCCATGCTGGAGGTCGCCTCCACGGCGCCGGCGAAGATGCCCGAATAGCCGAAGCGCTTCATCAGCGGGATGGTGAACTGGCCGGTGGTCAGCACGTTGGCGACGCCCGAGCCGGAGATGGTGCCCATCAGCGCCGAGGAGATCACCGACACCTTGGCCGGGCCGCCCTTGGTATGGCCGACGAAGCCGAGCGCCAGCGAATTGAACAGGTTGATCATGCCGGCGTGCTCGAGGAAGGCGCCGAACAGGATGAACAGGAAGATGTAGGTGGCCGACACCAGGGTCGGGATGCCGTAGATGCCCTCGGTGCCGAAGCCGAGCTGGTCGACGATCTGCGCATAGCCGTAGCCGCGGTGGGCGATGGCCTCCGGCAGGTACTGGCCGAACAGCCCGAACAGGAGAAAGGCGCCGCAGACCAGCGGCAGGGCCAGGCCGAGAATGCGCCGCGCCGCCTCGAACACCAGCAGCACCATGATCGTGCCGACGACGAGGTCGGTCGCGGTCGGATCGCCGGCGCGCTGGATCAGCTCGCCCTCGAACACCCACTGGTAGAAACCCAGCGCGAAGCCGCCGCCGGCGAGCAGCCAGTCGTACCACGGAATGCGCGAGAGCTTGCCGCGCGCGAACATCGGGTAGAGCAGGAAGGTGAGCAGCACGAGGAAGCTGACATGCAGCGAGCGCATCACCAGGCTGGAGAGCGGGTGGAAGGCGGCGACCACCAGCTGGTAGGTGGAGAAGGCCAGGGCGACGGCGACGACGAGCCGCATCGCTCCGTCGCCTAGCCGGCGCTGCACGCCGTGTTCGGAAAATTCGCTTTCGGCTTGCGCCATCATGTTCCCCATCGGCAAGAAAAAGGCCGTGCGCGGAAACCGGCACGGCCTGCGGATCGGAGCACGGCCCTTACTTGATCAGGCCGGCCTCGCGGTAGTACTTCTCGGCGCCCGGGTGCAGCGGCAGCGGCATGCCCTTGATGGCGTTCTCGCGCTTGATCGCCTTGGCGGCGGCGTGGGCGGCGACCATCTGGTCGAGGTTGTCGAACATCGACTTGGTCATGGCATACACCGTGTCGGCCGGCACGCCCTCGTGGGTGACGAGGAAGTTCGGGATCGCCACGGTGTGGGCGTCGGCGCTCTGGCCGGTGTAGGTGTTGGCCGGGATGGTCGCCGCCTGGTAGGCCGGGTCGCCGATCTTGGCGATGACCTCGGCCGGGATCGGCACGATGACGATCTTCACGGCGGTGGCGAGGTCGCGCACGGCGGCGACGCCGAGGCCGGCCGAGATGAGCGTGGCGTCGAGCTGGCGGTTCTTCATCAGTTCCACCGATTCGCCGAAGGGCAGGTACTCCACCTTGCCGAGGTCCTGGTAGCTCAGGCCGGCGCCCTTGAGGATGGCGCGGGTGTTGAGCTCGGTGCCGGACTTCGGCGCGCCGACGGCGATGCGCTTGCCCTTCAGGTCGGCCAGGCTCCTGATGCCCGAATCGACGCTGGCGACGAGGTGGATGTAGTTGGAATAGATCGCCGCCACCCCGCGCAACTTGTTCAGCGGCGTCTTGAAGCCGGCTTCCGCGTCGCCTTTCCAGGCATCCGAGAGGGCGTCGCCGAGCGTGAAGGCGATCTCGCCGCGGCCGGCCTGCAGCAGGTTGAGGTTCTCGGCGCTGGCCTTGGTGGCCTGCACCGCCGTCTTGGCGCCGGGCAGGGCCTTGCCGTAGATCTGCGACAGCGACACGCCGAGCGGGTAGTACACGCCGCTGGTGCCGCCGGTGAGGACGTTGATGAACTGCTGCGCCTGGGCCGGCAGGGCGAGCAGCGCACCGGCGGCCAGGGTGATCAGAAAGCGGCTGGTTGGGTGCATGGGGTCTCCTCCGTTCGTTTGGACTTGGAAAGCGGATTATAACGGCGCGCCGCCTCACTGCGGCTTGCCGAGCAGCGCCTCCTTGAGGTTGCCCTGCGCCGGCTTGTCGCCGATCCAGATGCGCAGCAGGGCATTGTAGAAATCCTCGCCGGGAATGTCGGCGCCCTGCTGCTTGCCGGCGATGGTCAGGCGGGTGCCGGCTTCGGGCAGGAAGTCGAGATGCACCACGGCGCCGGTCTTGACCTCGCCGGCGGCCACCATCGCCGCCTTCAACTGGTCGGCACGGGCCTTCAGCGCGGCGAATTCCGCCTCGCTGCTGTTGTTCTTCAGGCCGTCCATCAGCGCGTCGCTGAAATCCTCGGCGTCGACGTCGCGCACCAGCGCGATATGCACGCGCCGGACGCCTTTCTGCGCCAGCACGGCTTCGCCGGTGGTCGCCTTCGCCGGCAGGTAGAAGCCGATGACGTAGACCTTGAAGAAGACCTTGGTGCGCAGGCCGGCGCCGTTGAGCAGCAGTTCCGTGCCGCCGACCCTGGCCTTGTCCTCCAGCCTGACGCCGGCGACTTCCGCCGCGGAAGCCAGGCCGATGCCCAGTCCGCAGAGCAGGACGAACAGTGTTTTCGCGAATGCTTTCATGATGCCTCCCTTACTTGAAGCCGACCGACACGCCCGGGTTGCCGGGCAGGCCTTCGTAGGTGACGCTGACGCGCGTGCCGGGCTTGGTGAATTGCGGCGCCGTGAAGGAGCCGAGGCTGAGGATGTCGCCGGCGCGCAGCCTGCCGCCCGACCGCGCCAGGTCCTGCGCCATCCAGATCACGGCGTTGAGCGGATGGCCGAGGATGGCGGTGCCCGGCGCGCGGCCGAGCTCCTTGCCGTCCTGGTCGCGCATCACCACGGTCATCTTCGCCAGCGCGTCGGTCAGTTCGGGCGCGGCGGCGATCGGCTTGCCCAGCACGCCGAGGCGGGCGCCGACGTTGAAGGCCGTGATCACCGCGCCGCTGAGCGGCTGCTCCTTCGCCGTCACCAGGTCGGGCAGCTCGATGAAGGGGCGGACGCTCGACAGGTGCCGCATCACTTCGGCCGGCGTCTTCGCCTGGTTGATGCCCTCGTCCTTGACCACGACGACGATGTCGGCCTCGGAGAAGGGCACGGCGCCGAATTTCGCCGGCACCTCGGCGCCTTCCTCGAGCAGCATCTTCTCCAGCAGCACGCCGCGCAGCGGATGGTTGACGTCGAAGCGCTGCTGCACCGCCGGGTTGGTGAGGCCGGCCTTGTAGCCGACCACCCGGCCCAGGCCGGGCATCAGCTCGGCGACGAGGCCGTCGCGGATGCGCTCGGCCTCGCCCATGCTCATGTCCCTGGACAGGCCGGAAGTCGGCTGCAGGGCGTTGAAATTGGCGGCGAGCTGGCGGCTCTCCGGCGGCACCGTGGCGCAGGCGGCGAGGGCGAGGGCCGCGGCGAGCGAAACGAGCGTGGTGCGGATTTTCATGGTTCCTCCTCCTGTTGTTGTTGAAATGCCGCCGTCCCGCGGCGACTGACTTTTTACTGGCGGATTTCCCCGTTGCCCAGCACCACCCACTTCTGGCTGGTCAGCCCCTCCAGGCCGACCGGGCCGCGGGCGTGCAGCTTGTCCGTCGAGATGCCGATCTCGGCGCCGAGGCCGTATTCGAAGCCGTCGGCGAAGCGCGTCGAGGCGTTCACCATCACCGAGGAGGAATCGACTTCGCGCAGGAAGCGCATCGCCCGCGTGTAGTCCTCGGTGACGATGGCGTCGGTGTGCTGCGAGGAATAGCGGTTGATGTGGGCGATGGCCTCGTCGACACCGGCGACGATTTTCACGGCGAGGATGGCGGCGAGGTATTCCTCGTGCCAGTCCTGCTCCGTCGCCGCCTTCAGCTTCACCGCCTCGATGCCGGCGCCGCGCAGGATCGCCAGCGACTCGGCGCAGCCGCGCAGCTCGACGTCCTTGCCGGCGAGGAGAGCGCCGAGGCGCGGCAGCAGCGACCCGGCGACGCCGCGCGCCACCAGCAGCGATTCCGCCGTGTTGCAGGTGCCGAGGCGCTGCGTCTTGGCGTTGTCGACGATGCGCATCGCCTTCTCCGGATCGGCGTCGTCGTCCACATAGACGTGGCAGTTGCCGTCGAGGTGCTTGATGACCGGGATGCGCGCCTCGTTGGAGATGCGCTCGATCAGCCCCTTGCCGCCGCGCGGCACGATGACATCGACGAACTCCTTCATGGTCACCAGCTCGCCGACGGCGGCGCGGTCGGTGGTGTCCACCACCTGCACGGCGGCGGCCGGCAGGCCGGCTTCGCGCAGGCCCTCGTGCACCAGGGCGGCCAGCGCGCGATTGCAGCGGATCGCCTCCGAGCCGCCGCGCAGGATGGCGGCGTTGCCGGCCTTCAGGCACAGGCCGGCGGCGTCGACGGTGACGTTGGGGCGCGCTTCATAAATGATGCCGATGACGCCGAGCGGTACGCGCATGCGGCCGACCTGGATGCCGCTCGGGCGGAACTTCAGCTCGCTGATCTCGCCGATGGGATCGGCCAGCGCGGCGATCTGCTCCAGCCCCTCGGCCATCGCCGCCACCGACTTTTCGGACAGCGCGAGGCGGTCGAGCATGGCGTCGTCGAGGCCGGCGGCGCGCGCGGCGTCGAGGTCCTCGCGGTTGGCGGCAAGCAGCGCCGCGCTGTCGCGGCGGATGGCGGCGGCCATCGCCAGCAGGGCGCGGTTCCTGGCGCTGGTCGGGGCCCGCGCCATCGCCCGCGAGGCCTCGCGGGCCTGGCGGCCGACGGCCTGCATGTAGTCGCGGATATCCATGGTGTGTAAGCGGTTAACGGTGAGCGGTCAGCGGCAAGCGATGGGGAATTGTACCCCTCAGCGCTGGCCGCTTGCCGACAGGCGCAGCGCCAGCTGGAGAAACTCGTCCCAGATGTCGCCCTGCACCAGGCCCTTGATCATGCGGTCGATGCGCGCCGCGGCGAGCAGCGCCGCGCGCAGCCGCGGCGCGCGCAGCCGCGGCAGGGCGCGCTGCAGGGCGGCGGCGCGGCGGTCGTCGAAGACGCGCTCGGCGCGCAGCGCCGCGGCCAGCGGCCGTCCCTCGTCCTGCGCCGCGCGCAGCACCGCCAGGGTGCGGATCTCGCTGGCGAAGGCCCACAGCAGCAGCGGCGGCGCCACGTCCTCGCCGCGCAGGCCTTCCAGCAGGCGGGCGCAGCGGGCGGCGTCGCCTTCGAGCAGGGCGGCGCGCAGCTTGTCGACATCATAGCGCGCCACGTTCAGCACCGCATCCTCGACCTGGGCCAGCGTCAGCTTGCCGGGCGGATGCAGCAGGCCGAGCTTCTGGATCTCCTGGTGGGCGGCGAGCAGGTTGCCCTCGACGTGGGCGGCGATGAATTCCAGGGCGGCGCGTTCGGCGGACTGGCTTTGCCGTGCCAGGCGCAGCGCGATCCAGTCGGGCAGCTCGGCCAGGCCCGGCGCATTCAGCTCGATCGCCACGCCGGCCTGCGACAGGGCATTGAACCAGCTGGTCTTGCGCGCGGCCCAGTCGAGCTGCGGCAGGGTGACCAGGGTCAGCACGCCGTCGGACAGGCGTTCGCAATAGCGCTGCAGGGCCTCGCCGCCGTCGCGGCCGGGCTTGCCGTTGGGAATGCGCAGGTCGACCAGCTTGTTGCCGCCGAAGAGCGACATATTGCCGGCGGCGAGCATCAGCGCGTCCCACTTGAAGCCGGCGCCGGCGACCAGCACCTCGCGCTCGTCGTAGCCCTTCCTCCGCGCGGCGGCGCGGATGGCATCGCCCGCCTCGATCACCAGCAGCGGCTCGTCGCCGTGCAGGACGTAGAGCGGCGCCAGCGTTTTTTCGAGATGCGAGGTGAGCTGGTCGGCGCGCAGCTGCATGGAGGTCGGGAGGGGAGATTAGCCCTCGATCTTCGCGGCGGCCAGGCGGCGCATCAGCTGCTGCACCATGTCGTTGCGCATGTCGCGGTAGAGCAGGGCTTCCTCGTGCCCCTTGGCCAGCACCTGGTCGTCGCTGAAGCTGATGTCGCGCACCAGGACGATTTCCGTCGGCGCGATGTATTCCTTGCCCTTCAGATCGATGACCTTGAAGGCAAGACGATGGCGCAGCTGGTATTCGCGCACGCGGCCGGCGGCGGACAGGCTGAGGATGACCTTCTCCTGCGCCTCGCCGAGCAGCGTGAACACCGCCTGGGCCTCTTGCGGCGCCTCGGGCAGCTGCGTGCCGCCCAGCGCCCGGATCTGGCGCTTGAGCAGGGCGCCCGTTTCCCAGGTGTCGGCGGGGACATACAGGCTGGCGAAGGGCAGCGGATGCGCGCCGCGCAGCTGGAAGCCGCAGGCGGCCAGCAGCAGGACGAGCACGAGGACAAATGACTTGCGCATGTTCCCTTTTCCTCACACGACGATATTGACCAGCCGGCCCGGCACGACGACGACCTTCTTCGCCGGCCTGCCTTCCAGGTATTTCTGCGCGGTTTCCGCGGCCAGCGCGGCCGCCTCGATCTGTTCCTTCGCGGCGGCGGCGGGCACCCTGATGGTGCCGCGCAGCTTGCCATTCACCTGCAGCACCAGCTCGACCTCGTCCTGCGCCAGTGCCGCCTCGAGCGGTTCCGGCCAGGGCGCGTGCAGGATGTCCTCGCCAAAGCCCAGTTCCCGCCACAGATGATGGCAGATGTGGGGCGTGATGGGGGAGAGCAGGCGCAGCAGGATGGACAGGCCCTCGCGCGCCAGCGCCGGATAATCGGCATCCTTCGGCGCCCGCTCCAGCGCGTTGAGCATCTTCATCGCCGCCGAGGCGACGGTGTTGTACTGGAACTTCTGGAAGTCGTAGTTGGCCTGCTTCAGGTTGAGGTGGATGTCGCGCCGCACGGCGGCCAGCGCCCCATCGAGCCTGGCCGGCAGCGCCGGCGCCGCCCGGACGGCCTCGCGCGCTCCGGCGGCGAAGGCCCACAGGCGCTTGAGGAAGCGGTAGCTGCCGTCCACCCCCGAGTCCGACCATTCCAGCGTCTGCTCCGGCGGGCTGGCGAACATCATGAAGAAGCGCGCCGTGTCGGCGCCGTACTGCTCGATCAGGGCCTGCGGGTCGACGCCGTTGTTCTTCGATTTCGACATGGTGCCGATGCCGCCGGATTCCACCGGCGCGCCGTCGGCGCGCAACACCGCGCCGATGCGGTTGCCCTTGTCGTCGAACCTCGGCTCGACCTCGGCCGGGTTGTAGTAGCTGATGCGGCCCGACGCCGGTTTGCGGAAGAAGATCTCGTTGAGCACCATGCCCTGCGTCAGCAGGCGCGAGAACGGCTCGTCGAAGCTGACCAGGCCGAGATCGCGCATGACCTTGGTCCAGAAGCGCGAGTAGA
>JAANMT010001949.1_pt1 | contig 18637 bp, 18 predicted proteins | sample 7279711 | NCBI WGS metagenome assembly JAANMT01 (sample SAMN14094538, study PRJNA606508) | bioreactor metagenome | isolation source: A lab-scale SPAN reactor treating ammonium-rich wastewater day 1 | place: Ireland: Galway | collected 2017-01-16 | reverse complement strand
ACGGACGCGCCCGAATGGGGTGCCCTATTCAGGACAGTCCACGGACGCGCCCGAATGGGGTGCCCTATTCAGGACAGTCCACGGACGCGCCCGAATGGGTGCCCTATTCAGGACAGTCCACGGACGCGCCCGAATGGGGCGCCCTATTCGGAACAGTCCACGGACGCGCCCGAATGGGGTGCCCTATTCAGGACAGTCCACGGACACGCGCCAGGGCTTCAGGGCGGCGGCTCAACGAGCCGGGCGTCGCAGTGCACGCAAAGCTCCGAGCGGGGGTGGATCGGTTGGCCGCAGCGGGGGCAGGGGTGCAGATCGGAGGGCTCCGGCTCGGCAGTCGGAGCTATCAACCTGGGACCGCGATAGAGCTCAGCCAGGTGGCTGTGCTCGATAGCCCCCGAGCTCGCGTCCATTCCCAGCTTGACGGCCTCGAAAGCAAGCAGCAGGGGGATGAAGAGCAGGGTCCCCAAGAAGTAGAGGCCCGCAGAGCAGAGCCCTCCCAGGGCGGCGCAGAGCAGCGCCAACCGGGGCAGGTCCACGCGCCCGGCCAGAAGTCCGAACAGAACCTGCCCACCGTCCAGGGGATAGGCTGGCAGCATGTTGAGGCAAAAGAGCAGCACCTGGAGCCGGAAAGCAAAGTAGACGATGTTGTGCAGGAGATCGCTCTTGGGATAATTGTCGGCGGCCAGAGGGTTGAGGTCGGTCAGGGTCACCGGATGGCCAAACCCGGCCAGGAGCAGAGCCAGGCCGAGAGCCAGGGGGAGGTGGGTCAGCGGACCGGCCAGAGCCACCCAGACGAAGGTGGCCGGGCTGCGAGTCGTGCCGGAAGTGAAGGCCAGCCCGCCCAGGGGCCAGAGCAACACTTCGTCGGCCTTCCCCCCCACCCCGCGGGCTGCAAAACAGTGCCCGAACTCGTGGGTCAGCACGGTGAGGAACAAGATCAGCAGCATCAGGGCTATGAGCGGGTCAAAACCCCGCGCGAAGGCCAGTAAGCCGATCAAGAGCATGGTCCAGTGCAGGCGGATACGGATGCCGAACAGCTCTCCCAGTTGAAGCCCCCGGCCGAAGAGATCGCCCATCAGGCTGCAGTCTTCGCCGCCAGGGCCTGGCAGCCCTCACTCGCGCACAAAGTGGTCGTCTTGAAAGAGATACTTCCCGTGGCTGGTGGTGATCCGTCCGTCCTTGACACTGACCGGGGAGTCGCTCAGGAATCGGTAACGAAGCAGCTTCTCTCGCTCGGCCGAGATCAAATCCAGGGCATGTTGACCTTCTTCGAACTCGAGAAAAAGCAGTGCGTCCTTGTGCTCGGTGACCCGTTCCGAGCGAATCTCCAGCAGGCGGAGGGCTGGGTCGGGCTTGGCCAGCGGCTTGCCATCCGGCTTCACGAATTCGAGCGGAGCCAGCTTGTAGACTCGGCGCTGGCGGCGTAGAGCCTCCACCTTCAGGTGCTCTCCCAGCCCGGGATCGACTACCCGTAAGAGCTCACGGTCGGTATCCTGGTCCAGGTCGGCGGAGAGGCTGCCGAGCAGCCTGCCGGGCCAGGCCACCTGGCCCAGCCAGCCCTCCTCGGCCAGGGTCTCCAGCGAGCGGGCCGGGTCGGAGGAGAGGCTGGTCAGCTCGTTGAGGCAAGCGACGAAGTCTTGCTCGAGATAGAAGCTGCGGGCCCGGGCCAGCCTGCGGGAATCGCTCGAGCCGATCCGGTCGGCAAGCTGGCGCAGCGCGCCGCCGTCGCGCAGCTGCCAGGCCTGCTCGGCCTGATCTCTCAAACGTGCCTGTTGAAACTGGCTCATACCCATGCTGACCAGGCCCAGCCCCAGAGATAGACCCAGCAATACAGTCAGCCAGGCGTGACTTCGACGTCGGTCCGGGGAAGGCTGGGAGGCGGCTGCCATCAGTCGGCGCAGCCCTCCCTGGCTCAGCCAGACGCCAGAGCACGAGGGACAGGCCTCCAGCTCCTGGCCTTCGGCTCTGGCGAGACAGAGCTTCTGGCCGCAAGAGGGGCAGGTCGAAGCTCCGGTGCGAGCCGGCTCGAGTTTGAGAGAGCTGGGAGCCAGGCGACATAAGGCGGCCAGATCGCCTGCTGAGAGGAACGTTCCCCCGCACTTGGGACAGCTCTGCAGGCTGCGACCCAGCACTTCGAGACCGATGAGGGCTGTTTGGTCGGCGGGGCAGAGGGGCTCCATGGGCCTACCTGTTCGCTCGGACTTGAAAATTCCCCCTTTGGGCAGGGTTGCAACCCGCGCGGTGGAAAGCATCTCTGTGAAGAGGTTCGTCCTGGTGACCTTCCTTGTTTGCCTGCTGGCGTTGCTCTCCGGCTGGTTCCTGTGGCACTCCACCTCTTATCTGCGCACGGCCACGCTGGAGGTGCGCACCATTCCACGCGGCGCCCGGGTTACCGTGGATGGACAGGCCCTGGAAAGCCGCGAGCTGGCTGGCCTGCTGGAGGGCGAGGCTGAGGTAAGGGCCACCCTCCCCGGCTACAAGGAGGCGCGCCAGAAATTACCCCTCAAGGCCGGAGAGCGCAGTCTGGTCCAGCTCGAGCTGATTCCGGTCGGCGGCGAGCTGGCACTCAAAGTGAGTGGTCCCGAGCACTTCAAGGTCAAAGTGGGGCCCGATCCCGAGCGCACCTATCGCGACCAGACGAAACTACAGCTGGCTCCGGGTCGCTGGCGGGTGGAGGTCAGCGCCGAGGGCTATTCGGCCACCCACAAGTGGGTGGAGGTTCCCGCCTCGGGCCGGGCCGAGCTGGCGCTGAGCCTGAAGCGAGAGCAGGCCGAGGTCCCCCCGCCCCCACCCCCCCCTCCGGCTCGCCCAGCCCCGCCGCCTCCCCGCTACACCCCCGTCTACGTTCCCGAGCCGGTCTACTACCCGCCTCCTCGACCCGTCTACTACCCACCGCCACCGCCTCGACCCATCTATCGGCCCCCGCCCCCTCCCGCGCCGGTGGTGCCCGATCCTGAGCCCGCCTTCACGCCCATCCCATGAGACTCTGGATTCTTCTGGCCCTGCTCTGCCTGCCCTTGCTGGCCGCTCCTCCGCTGCGGCCCGAGCAGACCATGGTGCTGGTGGTGGGGCCCACCTCCTCTCCGATCGACGAGAACGAGCAGGCTGTTGTCACCCGCCTCAACGACACGCGCAAGCAGGCCGGGTTGACCCAGTTGTTGCTGGCCACCATGCACTTCGATCAGCCCACCCAGGCCAAGATCTGCAAGGAGAAGCTGGGTATCACCGAAGCCGACCTGATCTGTCTGGCGGTGGTGCAGCTCGACCTCAAGACCCGTCGGCCGGTGAAGACGCTCTACAAGGTCTCCCGGGTCACCCCGGCCTCGCTCGACCAGGTGGAGACCACCGTGCGTCGCTGGGCCGCCGAGAGCGGTGTCAAAATGCCGGCTGAGCTGGCGGCCACCAAACTGACCGTGGTAAGGAACCCTGCGGCCCTGCAGGGTGTGGACCTGAACGGAGACGGCAAGACAGATGTCTTTACCGTGAAGGAAGGTCGCTGGCTGGTCAGTTACGGTGCCCGGGAGCCATATGCTGAGCTCAACAAGCTTCCAAACGTCAAGCTCGAGCGAATGGGTTTCGGGGACTTTGATGGGGATGGCCGGAGCGATGTCTTCCTTGTGCCCGAAGCAGGGAATTGGCGCATTTCGATGGGAGGGATTGGGCCCCTGCATCATCTCAACGACTACAAGGAGGCCCCCCGCTCGCTGCACTTTGCCGACCTGGACGGGGACGGGCGGACAGACGTCTTCCACGCCAACGGGAGCCAGTGGCGCTATTCCTCCTATGGGGCTCAGCCCTGGAAAGTGCTCCAGAGCTCCAGCCTCAAAGCCGACGAGGTGGCCCTGGCCGATTTCGACGGAGACGGGAAAGCAGATGTCTTCGCAGTGGTGAACGGGGTGTGGAAAGTTTCGCTGGGTGGCACCGCGCCCCTCACCACCTGGAATCCGGTCCAGGGCAACAAGCTCGAGCGGCTTCGCTTTGGCGACTTCACCGGTGACGGCAAAGCAGATGTGCTGACCGAGCTTCGCCACGAGTGGCTGCTTTCGGACTCCGGCAAGACGCCTTTGCGGAGGATCAACGCGGTGCCGGGAGTGGGCGTGGCCGACATGGGCGTGGGCGACTTTGACGGGGATAAGAAGGCCGACGTTCTCGTGGTACGCGACGGCCGCTGGTCACTTTCGTCGGGGGGAACCGGCCCCTTGCAGCCGATCAACTCGGACGCCAAAGTGGGCGTCAAAGGGCTGCGATTTTGAGGTGTATCTCGCACTCTTGAAGCCGGGCTCGGGCAGCCTCACTCCGATGGCGTCGCGCACCTCGACCAGGGGCCGGGCTTCTAAAAGGCAGCCACGGGCCTGGTCGGTCCGGCCCGAGAGACAGCACCAGGGCGCGCAGGTTGCGGGCGTGCACTTCCTGCTGGGGGTCGCAGCGCGCCCGTCCTTCGACCAGAACCTCGTCGGCCGCGGCCAGAGCGGCCTTCAGCTTGCCCTGGCAGAGCAGAACGTCGGCCAGGATGACCTGGCACTCGGCCGCCTGGCGGGTGTCCCTGGTTTGCAGAGACAGATCGCGCGCCTCCTTGAGCACAGCACGGCCTGGCCGGCACCCAGCCCCAGGCGCAGGGTCAAACCATCCTACTCAAGGCAGCTGCTTCTCGAGCGCAGGCGGCGGCGCGGGGTACGACCTGCTCGAGGGGCCCGGGAAAGGCCACGATGGGAGCATCGCCGGCGATCTTGACCACCTGCCTGCCGTGGCGGTGGAATATCTCGAACAACTCGCCAAAGTAGCGGTCGAGCAGGCCCGAGAGCCGCTCGGCCCCCTCCGGCCCCTCGCGGGCGAGCCGCTCGGCCAGCAGCACCGCGGCCGGCAAGCGCTCAAGCCATGGCTGGCCGGCGGGCCGGCCGGCCACGAGCGGGGGTACGAAGCTGGCCAGGCGATCCATCAGGTTCGTTTCTTGGCCGGGGGAGGCTCCCCTGTAAACGCCAATCGTGGTCTTGGTCTGATACTCAGTCTTTGAGCCATTCTGGCAGGAACGGCTGATTCATGCAGGTGAAGGACCTGCCAATTCTCGGACCGAATCTTCACTGTCCGGCAATGCTCATCTCCAGCAACGGGAGGCTCGTGTGATGGACCCCAACCTGATCGGCACCAAAATGAACCGTGAAACTCTGCCAAAGCTGTTGCCCCAGGCGGACAAGGCTGTAATCATCGTGGATGGGTCGGGCAGTCGGGCTGGCGGAGATGCAGTCACGGAAGTCCAATCGGACGCAGTGGCCTTGACGCGCGGCCTGGAGGCTCAGGGCACGAAAGTGGGCGTGCTCAGCTTCAGCGACCGGGTCGAAGTCCAACGAGTCCCCGAGGCTGGATCGGCAGAGAGCGCGGTCCGGGAGACTTTTCGAGATCTGCAGGGCTACTCGGGGACGGGCGCCGCCACAGCCCTGAAGGCTGCCGGAAGTCTTGCGGGGCCTAACGGCCTGGTCATTATGCTGACAGACGGGATGGTGGACCCGGCCACCCGGAAGACGGTCGAGGATCTCCAGGCGAAGGGCGTGCGCGTCATAGGAGTTGGTCAGGGCAAGGACGACCCCCGAGATCTTGGTTCCGTCTTCAACGAGCACTATCGTCTGGAGAACCAGCCGATCGGCTCAAAATCGGTTCAAGGAGCGGGACTGGTAGGAACGGAGTTTCATCCGAGCAAGCTCGCATGTCTACCCCCCTTCCAGGCAAAGAAAGCCGTCTTGCTGCTCGATACCTCCGGAAGCAGAGTTTACAACCCCGGACAGGTCAACTCCTTGCGTCGCGACGCACACGAGCTCACCGAGGCGATGCAGCGCCAGAACGGGTCGCAGATCGGCGTCATGCAGTTCAGCGACCAGGTCGCCCGTCATCCGGGCCAGACAGGAAGCGCGATTGACGATGCCTTCAATCATCCCATTGGGGCGAGTTCCGATGGCCTGCTGGCTCTCCAGAAGGGCGCCCGTGAGCTGGGTGGTCCGGGAACTTTGATCTTCATGACCGACGGCGAGCTTGGGAACCCCAAGGAATTCAAGGCAGAAGTGGCCAGGCTGAAGAGCGAGGGCATCCAGGTCGTGGCGGTAGGAATGAGCAGTGATTCACCGCAGATCTTGGGGCAGAATTTCGACCTCCACTACCGGACGGTCTCTCGAGAGCCGGGGTTTTTCATCTCCAAGTAGAGTCTCGAGTCGGCGGTTCCAGGGGGCTGACACTCTCAAGCTCCAACGTGCACGGATTGGAGACGGGTGAGCCGTAACCGCAACAAACCTGATACATCCACGGGTCGGGGCCGTGCTAACCTTCGGGTATGCGCATCCAACCCGTCAACGACCTCTACCAGGAGGTCAAGAGCTCGGCCCCCGGCCTCATCGACATGCTCAAGGAGGACCGTCAGCAGTGGGAGCCGGTTTTCCAGGACATCGTGGAGCAGACCCTGGAGGGCGGCCAGCAGGCTCTGGATGACATCAAGTCGAGCCCCGAGCTGCCCGAGCAGGCCCGGGAGACGGCCCTGGCCTTCCTGGAGGGCGGTCTGACGGCCGGCTGCTTCGGAGCGATGACCGCATGGGCCCTGCGCTCGACCGCTCTGCGCGACGAAATCGCGGGCCAGGCCGAGGAGCTTCGCCGCGAGATGCACCAGCAGGGCAAGCCTGCTCTGCAGCGGACGCTGGCCGTGGAGCATGAGCGAGGACGCCAGCTCTATTCCCTGAGCGATCATCAGGCCGAGGACTATCGGGGCCTCCTGCAGGAGGCCTTCGTGGCCGGCTATCGCATCGGCGCCGCCGAGGCTTTGCTGGTTCTCGGCTAGGCTGCGTCCTGCAAATTCGTCCCCCCCTTTTTGAGCCGCAGAGCTCGCGGAGAGCGCGGAGAGACTGCATCCAGACGCGATCTGCAGTTCCGACCTGCGAACGACGAAATCATCGCTGCTTGAGCCTGACCCCGCCCAGGGTCACAATACCGTCCCGAGCGTCCACGCAAGTCGGCCCTCCGCCGGTCGTGGCGCACAACAGACGTAGCTCCCGGGTGCTCTCGTGCAGTTGCACGGCCTCGGCGCGCAGGCCGGACGCTTCCCTCTTCATCTCCTCAATCTGTTGCGTGGTGTCGTGCCGCCAATCTCGCTCGCGATCCGCCCGCTCTTCCAGGCTCCAGCAAAAGAGCATCGTTCCCCCCAAAATTCCGCCGATGCCAACGACGATTAGAGCCTCGTTGGGAGCAGTCATGAGAAGGCTCGGCGAGGCGAGCGCGCTCAGCGCCAAAGCCCCAAGAGAAGCCTTCCTGGCCCAGCTCATCGGAGCCTCGCGTTGATAATTCTCCGAGGGGGTATGCGCGGAAATTTGCACGCAGTCGTAAAGGTGCGTGCTGTGCTCCTCCAACTGATCGGCCAGGCCTGCCAGAAGAAGCTGCTCGGTCTGGCGGTTGACCAGGGCGAGATGGTTTCGTTGGATCTCCACGCCTTAATCTAAGACGACCGGTTGAAAAATGCTAGAAAGCGCGAGGGCCAAGATTTGAATGGACGCCGCTCGAGCTCAGGAGGCGAAATGGCACCCGCACATGAGCCTATACATTACGGCTCTTCCAACCGGGCGGCCAGGATCAAGTCGACGCAGCCCGTTCGGCTACCCTGGGGAGGGGTCGATTCGACGTTGTCGCAGTGGAGAAATTCTAGCCAGTGTTCCATAGTCTCGGTCAATGTGCAGGATTTCTACGTCGTGGCGCAGGGCGCAGGCGCAAATGAGACAGTCTGTGGAGGAGCGCACCGTGAATCCCGCGCGCCGTGCGGTGCGATAGAGACTGACGGCTTCCTCAAAAACCTCTAGTTGTAGTGGATTCTCGAGAATTGGTAGCTGAAGCAGGGCGTCGTGAGCCGTTCGAAAGGCAGCCTCATCCCGAAAGCCTTGAAGAACTTCCTGAACGACGGGGAGGCAAGTTACCACTTCCTCCAACGAAACCAGGGATTCCAGGTCGAGTGGGTCCTTGCGCTTGAAGACCTCGATCCAGACCGAGGTGTCAACCAGGACCACGCTTTTTGCCCCCTCTGCCCGAAGTAGAGTCGCCGCGCATTTCAGACAGGCTCCCTTCCCACAACCCGCTGCCTCGCAGGTCAAGGATACGGCGAGCCTTAATGCGTCGGACGAACTCGTTGAGGGCCCGATTGACCGCCCCCGAGTAGGTCTTCTCTCCGCTCAATCGTACGGCTTCCTCGAGCAGATGCTCATCTAACACAAGATTAGTGCGTTTCATGTGTAGAGCTTATGCCACCAGGCATTCCACGTCAAGCCAGCGGGCTGACGGAAAGCGGCTAAAGGCGGGGGTTCAGCTCCCTCAGAGGGTGCTGCCGGCCGGTCCCACCTCGAGCACCCAGAAGCGCCCGAAGGTGGGGCTGGAAAGCTCCTGCTCCACTGCCTCGCGGGCAAAGCCAAGCTCCGCCATCTCGGCGATCAGCTCGCGCTTGAGCTGCTCGTCGGTGAACCAGGGCACGTGGTCCTTGAGCAGCGCAATGGCCGGTCGGCGGAAGATGGCGTTCACCTCGAAGTCCAGATCGATGGCCAGCTTCTCCAGGTTAGAGCTGACGTGGGGCCAGTCCACCCCGGGCATGCTGAGGCGCACCTGGCCGCTTTGCCGCAGGCGGTCGAGGAGGGCGGAGTAGTCTTCGAGGGTGGCGGCCAGGCGAGCGATGTCGTCGTAATGGGCCAGCGACTTGAGCGGGAAGGGGGCGGCCGCACCGCTGACCACCCGAGAGACGTGGCTGCTTCCCTCGATCCCAGCCAGCAAGCGCAGGAAGACGGGGTGCTGGCCGGTGGTCTCGGCCACGAACTGCTCCAGGCGCACCACCCGGGTCGGGCGTCCGGCCTTCTGGGCGATGCGGGCGAACATGTCGAAGAGCAGATCGCGGGTGGCCGAGGCTCCGTAACGGCGGATCACCTGCACGGCCTCCTCATACGTGCGGGCCGCGCCGCTCAGGTCGGGGATGCCGTAGTCGACGATGCGCAGGTAGTGGGCCCGCTCGAGCGACTCGCGGAAGAACCGGGCCGGACCGTTCTGGTAGGAGAAGAGCTCGTCCGAGCGTCCCTTGAGGGCCGGGTCATCGCATTCGAAGGGCTCAAAGCGCACCTCCCAATCGACATGCTCGAGCGTCTGGACGCCGAAGCGCCCGAGTGGCTCGAGCTCGGCTGCCGTCAACCACTCGTGCAGCTTCTCGGCGCTGACCTCGGGGGTCAACAGCGCCTCGGGGAAGGTGCCCCGCACGGTGGCGCGATAGAGCTTACCCTGCTTGTCGGCGTAGAGGACGGCGGCGCAGGGCAGGTCGGTGAAGAGCTCGTTGTGGCGCTGCAGGGCGTAGGGGGCCAGGCGGTTGAGCTCGTCCAGCCCCAGCACCTCGATGTCGCGCGAGGTGGGGCTGTGGGCCAGGGCGTCCTTGAGCATGGCGGGGGAGATGTCGCCCATGCAGTAGTGCACCGGACGGCCCAGGCGGCGGGCGCAGTCGGCCCGGAAGTCGGCCGCGTACTGGCCGCCGCCCACGCCGACCTCCAGGACCCGGAGGGGGTCGGGAAGATTGCCGACCTGGGAGCAGAAGCGCATGGCGTCGGCTTGCGCCTGCAGGGGATCGTGGCTGACGGCGGTGATGAAGTCTTCGTAGATGGTGGAGCCGCGCAGGCGGTAGTAGACCAGGTTGGTCTGATCGAGCACGTTGCCGGGCTCGTCGAGGGGGATGAAGGCCTCGCCCAGTCGCGCCCGGGGGCCGGGGTCGCAGAAGTTGCCGGCGGTGGCGTGGGTCAGCTCGAAGGTCTTGACCACCACGGCGATGTGGCGCAGCCATTCGTCCTGGTTGAGGGGAGCCTCGCGCAGCAGCTCGGTGCAACGGCCCACCAGCACTTCCAGCTGGCGGCGCGCCTCGCGATAGCCCGGCAATCCCAGGGGGCTTTCAGGATCGAGATCGGCCACCGCCCGCGCTAGCGGGTCCATGCCGGCCGATTCGGTGTCGCGGATCCGGTTGGTCAGCCTTCGCAAGGAGGCGTTCAGTCCCGCGTAGTGGGCCCGCAGCTCCACCAGGCCCTCCTCGAGAGAGGGCGCGGCGGCAATGACATCGGGCCAGCGAGTAGGGAGACGGTTGAGGAAGCGGGTATCTTGCAGGGTGATCACCCAGAGCGGCTTCGGGACCAAGCTCTCGCCCACCTTCGCGGGCTCAGCGAGGCTGGGGTGTGTCAGCCATTTTCATCGGATACAGCATGTCGTTCAGGCCGCGGACCAGGGCCTTCGACTGGGGATCGTCCGGGCGGCTGCGCAGCACCTTGCCCGCTTCGTCCCAGGCCTCACTCAGGAGGCCACGCTCGAGATAGGCCCCGATCAGGAGTATCCGAGGCGACAGGTCGCCCGGCCGCGCTTTGAGGGCGGCCGCGGCTTCCTTGCGAGCCAGGGCGACCTGGTTGGACTCGGTCTGGCTGATGACCTCGAAGGCCAGCTCGCTCTCGATCCCTTCCTGGTCCACCGCCTTGAGCCGGTAGCTCCCGGGCGGGAGCTTCGGGCCGCGCACCTCGCCGCGGTCGGTCGTCTTTGTCCAGAGCACCTTGCTCGATCGATCGAGCAAAGTGAGCTGGGCCGGGCTGAACGCCTTGAGGCGAAAGTGAGGAGGGCTGGTGAAGCGAGTCTGTTCGGCGAAGCGAACGCCCATCTGCATGAAGAGCGGCGGGGTGGTGGCCTTGTTGACATCGAGGTAAGCCTGCATGCTCCCCCCCAGGCGCTCGAGGTTCTCGCCCCGGGGAACGAGAGCCCTGGACTGGCCGGCCGGAACGCTCTTGATCTGTCCCGCAGACCCTGCCTTGAGCACTGTCTTCTGCAGGCCGACCTGAATGCGACAGGGACCGGTCACCAGGTCGGTGCGGCCATCGCCGAAACAAGCCAGGGCGACTTTGGAGCCGGGCTCGAGCTCGAGCTGCTGGCCTTCTTCCAGCACCCGCAGCAGGCTGACGGGTGTGCGACCGGCCGGGTCGGACAGGAAGACCGCTCCTTTTACGTCGGTGAGGACGGCGGCGCGCTGGCCTGCCCACACCAGCGTCGCGGTCAGCACAATCATCAGCATGGCTCTCATGGTTGGTAGACCTCCCAGACCTGCATGGATTCTTGTTTTCCCTTGAAATTGTGCACGCCCAGAGAGCGCCAGCCCAGTTGCTCCAGGCCGGCTTCGACCCGGGTGACGTCGCTGACCAGGATGACCGCTCCCAGGCCCTTGGCCAGCGACTCGATGCGGGCGGCCAGGTTGACCGGATCGCCCACGGCGGCATACTCCGAGCGTTCCTGCGAGCCCACGTTACCCACCACCACATCGCCGGTGTGGATGCCGATCTTTACCTCGTAAAAGCCCGGCTCGCTGGCCCGTACTTTGAGCTCTTGCAGGCGGGCCACCATGGCCAGGGCCGTCCGCACGGCCCGCGCGGCGTGATCGTCCACCGGGTCAGGGGCGCCGTAGAGCACCATGATCTCGTCTCCGGCGAACTGCTTGACCGTGCCACCGTGCGCGAAGATCACCTCCAACATGGCCTGGAAGAAGCGATTGAGCATGGTGATCACCTCTTCGGGAGGTCGGCCCTCGCAGGTGGGCGTGAAGTTGTTGATGTCGCAGAACAGCACCGTGATGCGCGCTCGATGGCCACCCAGGGCCAGGTTTCCCGGCTGTTTCAAGAGGTTCTGCATGACCTGAGGTGACACGAAGCGGCCGAAGATCCGTCGCAGCTGGCGGCGACTGCGCTCGAGGGTGGCCTGGCGCCAGCCCAGATCGACCAGCCAGCCGCTGCCCAGGCTCAGGCTGCCGGTGGCAACCGGGAGCCAGAGGCCTTGCTGGATCAGTGTCACAGACAGCAGGAAGAGAGCGAGGAGAGACGCGACCAGTCCCAGGGTCGCGGCCCGCAGCTCGGGGTAGGTGGACCACAGTCCACCCAGGACGGCCAGGCCCACAATCAGGCCGAGGGCAACGCCAGGGGTCGCTCGCCGCAAGGGGTCCGCGGTCAGCAGCGTGTTCAGGCCGGCCGCGTGGACTTCGACCCCGGCCGTATGCCGGCCCCGAAAGCGATCGATGGGGGTGGTCACGAAATCTTGAAACTGCAGTGCTCCCGGGCCGATCAAGACGATCGTCCCGGCCAGCTCGGAGAGCTTCTCTCCGGCCTCGACCCGGCGCAGAAGGCGGGCAAAGGAAAGGCTGGGGAAGGTCAGGCCGCCCGGCCCCGGATAGCTCACCCGCAGACTGCCCGCCTCGGTGGGAAAGCTCTGGCCTCGCATGGTCAGCGTGTCGCTGGTTACCGTCAGCACCTGGTCCTCGGCCAGCTCAGCCAGCCGGCCGGCCACGAAGCGGGCTCGCCCCGACCGGTCGGCGTACACCGGCAGCCGGCGCACCACCCCATCCGGATCGGTGATCAGGTTGGCCAGGGCCACGTTGCCTTGAGACTCGGCGGCATAGTAGAGCAGCTCGCTCGACCCCGGGCGAGGCGGCGCGCTCTGACCGCGATCATAGTCGATCAGCACCACCTGGCCCGAGAGCAGCACCTGGCCCAGCTCAAGGTCGGCCTGCTCCAACTCCCGGGCCAGCGGGCTGTCGGGCGGCAGGTTGGACCAGGAGCGGGGGAAGAGCGAGTCCAGCAGCACCGCCTTTGCCCCCGATAGCAGGAGGGCCGAGGCGACCCGGGCACAGGCGCGGCGCCAGAGCACCTGGGGCAAACCCACCGTGGCCAGGGTGGCCTCATCGAGCTCCACGATGCGAATGCGCGGGTCCACCCGGCGGGCGGGCCGAACAGCCAGCATCCCGTCCAGGGCCTGCAGCTCGATCGCTTCCATGGCTCGATATGAGTGCAGCAGTCCCAGGCCCAGCCCCACCAGGACCGACAAGACCAGGGCCACGACGCGCTCCTTCACGTTTCCACCATGCCTTGTTGCGACCTTGAGGAGTATGACAGCCGTCATACCCCGGCCGCGAATTCCGCGTTAACCTGGGACCGTGGCTTCCGAGCACAAGATCTTCCTGGGCTCCCTGGCTCGCCTGTCGAGCCTGAGTGAGCCTTTGAGCCTGGAGCGACTACCGCGCGAGAGCTGGCAGACGGCCGACTTCGTGGTGGGTGAGTTCGTGACCGCCGGTGGTCCTCTCTCCCGGGTCGAGCTGGATACCGGCCGACTGATCGAGGTGATTCGTGGCGACCGCCTGGTGGGGGCGCTGGGGAGCCGGGCCGCCACTCTGGAGGCCGTGGGCGACTGGCGTGCCATCGGTGAGGACGGCCTGATGGACCTGATGACCCCGGCCGGTCTGCTCGGCAAGATCACCTCCCAGTCGCCCTACCTCGGCCAACTGCCCGTGCTGCGCTATCAGGGGCACGTGCTGGTGCAGGGGAACAAGGCCAGCATGAGAGACTACGTAGGGGCCGTTCCCCAGCGCCCGCTGGGAGTGCCCGTGGTGCTGCTGGTGGGCACGAGCATGTCGGCCGGCAAAACGACCGCAGCGCGAGTGATCGTGCGAATGCTCAAAGAGGTCGACCGGAAGGTGGTGGCTGCCAAGCTGACCGGGGCGGGACGCTATCGAGACATCCTGAGCCTGCACGACGCCGGGGCCGACTCCATCTTCGACTTCGTGGACGTGGGCTTGCCCTCCACCGTGATTCCCCCGAATGAGTTCCGGCCGGCCATCGATCAGCTGCTGTCTCGGATGTCGCTCTTGGAGGCCGACGTGGTGGTGGCCGAGATCGGCTCTTCGCCGCTCGAGCCTTACAACGGCGAGGCGGCCCTGGAGGCGCTAGGTGATCGCATCGCCATGCTGGTGCTGTGCGCCTCCGACCCCTACGCGGCCCTTGGCGTGATGGTTGCCTTTCAGCGTACCCCGGACCTGATCTGCGGCGTCTGTGCCAATACCAGCGCTGGCATCGAGCTGACCACCCGCCTGACCAAGGTCCCCACCGTCAACATCCTCGACGAAGCCACCCGCCCGGTGGTGCTCGACCTCTTGAAACGAAGGCTGGGGCTGTCATGATTGAGCTTGATCTCTCGCAACCGATCTGGTCGAAGTTCTTTCTGGTGGCACCCCTGGTGCTGGTAGGCACGCGTCACCCCGATGGCACCGTCGATCTTGCGCCCAAGCACCTGGCCCTGCCGCTGAGCTGGGACAACTATTTTGGCTTCGTCTGCTCGCCCGAGCACGCCACCTATCGCAACATTCAGCGCGACCGGCGCTTCGGGGTGAGCTTCCCGCGCCCGGAGCAGGTGTTGCAGACCTCGCTGGCGGCGGCTCCCCGCTGCGGCCCCGGTCCGGAGGCCCCCAAACCCTCGCTGGCGGCCCTGCCCACCATCTCCGGGAAACTCGGCTGTCCCTTGCTCGAGGGCGCTTACCTGTTCCTGGAGTGCGAGCTCGACCGGGTGGTGGATGGCTTTGGCCCCAACAGCCTCATTGCCGGCGTGGTGCGCCATGCCGAGGTGGACGAGCCGTCTCTGCGGCGAGCGCACCAGGACGACCACGAGGCCATCGCCCACGACCCCATGCTGGTCTATCTTCAGCCGGGGCGCTTTGCTATCCTGAGTGAGAGCCATGCTTTCCCCTTCCCCAAAGGCTTCCATCGCTGAGGCGCTGAGCAGCTGGCTGCACGAGCGAGCCGGCGGCATGGAAGAGCTGCTGGTGCGGCTTGCCAGCCTTGAAACCCCCTCTCAGGAGCCGACCCGGCTCGAGCCGGTCTACGATCTGCTGGGCGAGCGTCTGAGCCGGTTGGGCATGCGAGTGAGCCGGGGGGCCGGGACCCTGGTGGCCACCCCCTCTCCGGTCGCGGCTCCCTGGCAGATGCTGGTGGGACACGCGGACACGGTCTGGCCGGTGGGCACCCTGGCGACCTTTCCGGTGGAGCGGCGCGACGACCGGTTGCGCGGACCTGGGGTTTACGACATGAAGGCCGGATTGGTCCAGCTGGTGTTCGCCCTGGAGGCTCTGCACTCGTTGAGGCTGACCCCACCGCTCCCGCCGGTGGTGGTGATCAACGGCGACGAGGAGATCGGCAGCCCCCGCTCAGCTCGGTTGCTGCTCAAGCTGGCCCGACGGGCCGTGCGGGCCTTCGTGCTGGAGCCCTCGCTGGGCTCGACCGGAAAGCTGAAGACGGCCCGCAAAGGGGGAGGGCGCTTCCGCGTTCGCATCCAGGGCATCCCGGCCCACGCCGGCCTCAGCCCCGAGCAGGGGGCCAGCGCTATTTTGGAGCTCTCCTTCGTGATTCAGGACCTGTTCCAGCTCAACGACTCGAGTCGGGGCGTGACGGTGAACGTGGGAGTGGTGGACGGAGGCCTGCGCCCCAACGTGGTAGCCCCCCACAGCAGCGCCGACGTGGACGTGCGCGTGCCCAATCACCAGGAGGCCGAGCGGGTGGAGCAGGTGCTGCGCGCCCTCAAGCCGCGGGTTCCCGGGGTCACCCTCTCGGTGGAAGGCAGCTGGGGGCGCCCGCCCATGCAGCTCACTCCGCGCAACCTGGCGCTCTTCGAGCGGGCGCGAGAGCTGGGGGCGCTCTTGGGCCTGAAACTGGAGGGGGGGACGGCGGGCGGCTCATCCGATGGCAGCAGCCTGAGTCAGGTCACGGCCGTGCTCGACGGCCTGGGAGCGGTGGGGGATGGGGCCCACTCGCTGGAAGAGCACTGTCTGCCCGCTCACATGCCGGTGCGTTCGGCCCTGCTCGCCCTGCTTCTCCTCAGTGAGCCCTGACCAGGCTCCAGCGCTGAAGATCCAGGTCGAGGCCGGTCTGGTCTGTCGGTAGCTCGCGCTCTCGGTCTTGCTCGCAAGCAGTCCGGGCGATCTGGCTAAGGGCCTGGCTCAGCAGTCCGCAAATCGCGGAACATCGGATGAACTGAAATGAGTTCAATCCGCGCTGTCTTGCGGGAAAACCGCTGCCGGTGCCAAAGACCCCTGCTCGAACCTGAATGGGGGTAGTGAGACGATGTCCGAAAGCCGCGAGCGTGACCTGATCCTGGCTCCCAACGAATACGCCTACATTCTCGACGAGACCAAGGGTCACGTCATTGCCTACATCGGTCCCCACAAGACCAGCCTGGCCAACACCGATCGACCGGTCACCTACGACCACACCACCCGGCGTTTTCAGCGAGGCAACCTGGAGGAGGCCATTACCTCCTTCCCCTTTGCCGAGGAAGGCTGGTATGTGGTGCTCGAGAACCCCGCCCGCGAGGGCGATGAAGAGCACCCCAAGGGCGGCCCCAACAACCTGCCCAAGCTGATATCGGGGCGCAAGGTCAACCTGCCCGGACCCATCACCTTCCCCCTCTGGCCGGGTCAGGTGGCCCGCGTCATTCAGGGCCATCACCTGCGCTCGAACCAGTACCTGGTCGTGCGCGTCTACAATGAGGAGGCCGCTCGCGACAACTGGGCTCGGGCCGTGATCAAGCCCCAGCAGCCCCACACCGAGCCGGTGGAGCAGGAAGCTCCCGATCTCACCATGGGCAAGCTGCTGGTGATCCGCGGAACCGACGTCTCCTTCTACATCCCGCCAACCGGGATCGAGGTGGTGCCCGACGTGGCCGCAGGCGGCTACGTGCGCGCCGCGGTCACGCTCGAGCGTCTGGAATACTGCATTCTGCTCGACGAGGATGGCAACAAGCGCTTCATTCGGGGGCCGGCGGTGGTCTTCCCCGAGCCCACCGAGACCTTCGTCGAGAAGGCCGGCTCGCGCAAGTTCAAGGCTATCGAGCTGAACGAGCTGACCGGCATCTACCTGAAGGTGATCGCTCCCTACACCGACGAGGCGGGGGTGGCCCACAAGGAGGGCGAGGAGCTGTTCCTGACCGGGAAAGAGCAAATGATCTACTTTCCCCGGCCCGAGCACGCCATCATCAAATATGGTAATCAGGACATCCACCATTCGGTGGCCATCCCGGCCGGAAACGCCCTCTACATGCTGCACCGGCTCACGGGCGAGGTGAGTCTGGTCAAGGGGCCGGCCATGTTCTTGCCCGATCCGCGCCGCGAGGTGGTGGTGCGGCGAGTGCTGCCGCTCCATCTCGTGGAGATGCTCTACCCTGGCAATCGCGAGGCGCTGGAATATAACCGTAAGCTTCTGCAACTCACGCGTCCCGAGATGGAGTATGTGGCCGACCGCGAGGTGCGAGCCAAGAAAGAGCGGGTGCAGGAGGACGCCAAGGTGCTGCAAGCAGCCCCGCGCGACTTCGCCGGGGATGAGCTGATGCGCACCCAGACCTACTCCAAGCCCCGCACCATCACGCTGGACACCCGCTACGAGGGGGCCGTCTCCATCGACGTCTGGACCGGCTACGCGGTGCTGGTCGTGGGCAAGAGCGGCCAGCGCAAGGTGGTGGTCGGTCCGGCCTCCTACCTGCTCGAGTATGACGAGAGCCCCGAGATGGTCGAGCTCTCCACCGGAACTCCCAAGACGGATGAGGAGTTGTTTCGCACCGTCTATCTGCGGGTGCTCAACAACACCGTCTCGGACGTGGTCCAGGCCGAGACAGCCGACCTGTGCCAGGTCCGGGTGCAGCTTTCCTACCGGGTCAACTTCGAGGGCGACCCCGAGCGCTGGTTCAACGTGGAGAACTACGTCAAGTTCCTCACCGACCACATGCGCAGCATGTTGCGCAATGCCATCAAGTCTCACGGGCTCGAGCAGTTCTACCAGAATGCTATCTCGGTCGTACGCGACGCGCTATTGGGCGCTCCCGTAGAGGGCAAGCGTTCTGGACGGCGCTTCGAGGAGAACGGCATGCACGTCTACGACGTGGAGGTGCTCGACGTGACCATCGGCGAGAACCAGATCGCCGATCTGTTGATGAAGGCCCAGCACCACGCCGTGCAGCAGGCCATCGAGCTGGCCGCCGAGCAACGTCGGCTGGACGCCACCAGAAAGAGCGAGGAGATCAAACAGCAGATCGCCGAGGCGGTCAGCACCACCACCCTGAAAGAGCTGGCTTTGCGCAGCACCGAGCTTGAGATGCGGGCGGCCTACCTGGCCCAGGAGGTCCGCACCCAGCACGAGGCCGAGATGCAGCGATTGCAGGGCAAGAGCCAGGAGCAAGAGCCCATCTCGCGCCTGCACGAGGCCGAGCTCGCGCGCGAGCGCGCTCGACGCGAGCAAGAGCTGGAGCTGGCCCAGCGCCAGCTCGGTCAGCGGCTGGAGGAGCTGCGCGCCGAGGTGCAGGGAGTGGTGGCCCGGGCCGAGGCCGTCTCGCCCGATCTCATCGCCGCCCTGCAGGCCTTCAGTGACCGCGCCCTGGCCGAGCGTATGGCCGAGACCATGGCTCCGCTGGCCATTCTGGGGGGCAAGAGCATCGGCGAGGTGTTCGCCGGCCTGCTCAAGGACACGCCCCTGGAGAGCGTGCTCAAGCGTAATGGAGGCAACGGCGAGCCGCTGGCATTGAAACCTGGATCCTAGTCGTTCTCTGCGGCCGTCGTTCGCCACATTAGCGGCTCTTGCGTCGCGCTATGTAGGAAGCAAACCGACTGCTGGATGGCGGCCCCGCCCTATCGGCTTGCGGGAGGATGCTTTCGTAGGCCTGCAGCTCGTTCACGCGCCTGGCTCAGCTGGGGCTGGAACCAGTGCGAAGTTCTCGGCGGCCTCGGCTCATCAGGTGGAAGCCGAGGGGGCCCTCCGATGAAGAAGGCTGT
>JAANMT010001946.1_pt1 | contig 18678 bp, 13 predicted proteins | sample 7279711 | NCBI WGS metagenome assembly JAANMT01 (sample SAMN14094538, study PRJNA606508) | bioreactor metagenome | isolation source: A lab-scale SPAN reactor treating ammonium-rich wastewater day 1 | place: Ireland: Galway | collected 2017-01-16 | reverse complement strand
TATAAATTTATTACTCCACAAAAAATAAGCGTTTGCGGGGTATAAAATCATGCCAAAACCTTTATAATGCTGTAAATATTGATATTCAATATTTATTATTCATAATTGCGAATTATTGAATTTGAACTTCGGTTTTTGCTTAAACTTTTTGCATTTTCAGGTTAATTCACTGGTTGTATTGTTTTTAATGGCTTTTTTAAGATGTATCTGTTAATTGGAAGGGTAATTAAAAACTGTAAATTTCCTATTCGTTTTGATTAAAATAATTAAATTTGCGCCATGCTAATTGAAGTTTTTAAATCTAAGATCCACAGAGTTCGCGTCACTGAATCTGACCTTGATTATATCGGCAGTATCACCATTGACGAAGATCTGCTGGAAGCGTCTGGAATTGTAGTTGGCGAAAGGGTTTTTATCGTTAATGTTAACAACGGTGAACGTTTTGATACTTACGCAATCAAAGGCAAAAGAAAGTCGGGCGAAATCTGCCTGAACGGTCCTGCTGCAAGACGTGTTCAGAAAAATGATATCATCATCATTATTGCTTATGCGCAAATGACGCCGGAAGAGGCGAAAACTTTCCAGCCTAAGATTATTTTCCCGGACGAGAAAACGAATCTGCTTACTTAATTCTCAATTTTTCATTTAAATATCCACTTTTGGAAGAACATAAAAAAACCGGTCCGCTCAAAACAATTATTACTGTTACTGTTTCTCTCGCGATTGCAATACTCTTCATGTGGTTTGCGTTAAAGGGAATGGAATTTAAGAAAATCGCCGGTTATTTTGCGAAAGCCAATTATTTCTGGGTTTTTGTTGCGGCGATGTTTGGGATTCTGGCTTACTGGTTTCGTGCTGTCCGCTGGAATTTGCTCCTGGAGCCTATGGGTTACAGAATCTCTAATTCAAATGCGTTCTGGACGATTTCTTTCGGTTATCTGATGAATTTAACCATCCCCAGAAGTGGCGAACTGGCACGTTCTACCGCTCTTTTTGGTGTTGAAAAAGTTCCTGTTGACAAATCTTTCGGGACAATTATACTGGAGCGGGTCGTTGATTTGGTCTGTATGGGCGGATTTCTGCTGCTGACTTTAATTTTTAAATATGATGCAATTCTTGCTTTCTATCGGTATGTTACTGATGCAAAAAGCAAAGCCGCAGAACCGGAATCGGGGAGTGGTCTTTATATTTTTCTGGCGATTGTGCTTGTTGCTGCCATTCTGTTTTTCACCCTAAGGAAAACACTGCAACAGTTTGTAATCTATCAGAAAGTCTTAAAGTTTGCGAGCGGGATTTTCCATGGTTTAATGTCAATTTTCAGAATGAAACAGAAGGTAAAATTCATCCTTTTATCTGTAGCGATCTGGGTTTCTTATTATCTGGCTGCTTACCTGGTGTGTTTTGCGCTTCCCGAAACTTCAGATTTTACTTTTGCTGATGGGTTTTTCATCATTGTGGTAGGAACGTTGGGAATGATGGTTCCTGCTTCCGGAGGGATTGGTGCTTTTCATTTCGCACTGAAGCTGGGCATCATGGCATTGTTTCTTTCTATGGGAAAAAATCCTGAGGAAGGGGGCGAAGTAGGCTTATCCTATGCTTTTATTTCGCACACAATGCAGCTTGTAATTATGGTTGTAATGGGTATGATTTCTGTTCCCGTTCTTGCAAAAGAGCGTGCGAAGTTGCTTTCCAAATAATTTTAAATTGTCTAGTTTTTGCGTGGGACTAAAATTATTTCTGCTTAATCAAGCTTCCGTCCTAAATCAGTCATAATAGTGTTTTGATAGGGATTTAATAAACAATTGTTGTTTTTGATGTGAAAAGGAATGATGTTTGCTGTTATTTGTGCTAATCCACACAAAAGCACATATATGAAAAATCTATTACTTTCTTTCGCTATGTTGTTTGCTTCAACATTTATCAACGCTCAGTCAGGTAATGTCGGCATCAATACAACAACCCCTCAGGCAACATTAGATGTAAACGGAAATCTCAAGGTACGGACAGTACAGACCATTACTTCTGCCACCACCGATCAGACGGTTTTATTACGAGACAAATCGGTTCCTGGTGACTTTGTTCTTAAAGAAATCACTGTAGGTAATTTACTTAATTCCGGAAGTTCAGGTGCTGCTTACTCGGCACGTAAAACCGGTAGTTGGTCATTGCTTACGCTCAGCCTTGGTAGCAGTACTTATCCTATAAACCTGTCGGGAGGCGATACACGGGTTGGCAATTCAGCTTTATTTACCAATGGAGTGTATACAGCACCTGTCTCAGGGATCTATGATGTAAATTTCGGGATTCAGTTAAGCGGAGTAGACCTTACTGTTCTTTCTGGTAAAAGTTTAGTTCTTTTGAAAAATGCAGCCGTTTGGGAAACAAAACCTTTCAATGGAGTCAGAGTACAGATAGGCCCTTTTCCCGCTGTTACCATACCTATAACGTCTACCGATTTGCATACCTTGGTGCAGTTAAATGCAGGTGATACGCTTACTTTCGGAATTAATACCGGTGGCATTTTGCCGGTAAATCTAGGTGTTTTGCCAATTTCAAGCACTTCTCTAAAAGTTTTCAAAGTGTCTGATTAACTACCGGCTCTTTAAGAATAAAAAAAATCACATGAACATTATTCATGTGATTTTTTTTGTGATTTACTGAATTCCAATTTATCCAAAAGCTCTTTTCAGTAAACTTCCCACTTTGGGTTCACTTCCTCTGAAGTTTTTATAAAGTTCCATAGGGTCCTTGGTTCCTCCCGATGAAAGTAAAACCTTGTACTTCGCTGCGATTTCCCGATTGAAAATTCCGTTTTCTTTGAAATACTGAAACGCATCAGCATCCAGAACTTCTGCCCATTTATAAGAATAGTAACCTGCTGAATAACCGCCCTGAAAAATATGAGAAAAACTTGTGCTCATCGCAGTTTCAGGATTTGACGGGTAAAGATTGGTGGCTTGTGTTTCTTCAGTTTCAAAGGTTTTTATGTCCCCAACCTTATCTGCATTGCTGTGATAGGCCATATCCAAAAGTCCGAAACCCAGCTGTCTTAAAGTCTGGTAACCTTCCATGAAATTTTTAGAATCAGAAATTTTCTGGATCTTTTCATCAGGTAAAACCTCTCCGGTTGTATAATGTTTTGCAAAAGTTTTCAGAAACTCCGGCTCGTAGCAGAAATTCTCTAAAAATTGCGACGGAAGTTCCACAAAATCCCATTTTACCGAAGTTCCCGAAAGGTTTGGATAAGTTGTATCCGCCAAAACGCCGTGAAGCGCGTGACCAAACTCATGGAAAAGCGTGGTAACTTCCTGGAAAGTCAGCAGACTTGGCATATCTGAAGTGGGTTTCGAAAAGTTGCAGACTACTGAAATATGCGGCCGCGAATTTTCGCCGTTTTTCCTGAACTGATTTTTAAAGCTCGTCATCCACGCACCGGCTCGTTTTCCTTTTCTCGGAAAATAATCTGCGTAAAGAAGGGCTTTGAACTCACCGTTTTCGAAAATTTCGTAAGTTTTTACATCTTCATGGTATTTCTGGATCTCGGTGGATTCCACAAAATCAAGTCCGAAGAGTTTTTTCGCCAAACCAAAAACCGCATCCTGCACTTTTTCCAGCTGGAAGTAGGGTTTCAGTTCTTCATCATCAATATCAAATTTCTGTTTGCGAAGTTTTTCTGCATAGAAGGCATGATCATAACTCTGCATTTCATCAATTCCGTCTGCTTTTGCCAGTGTTTTCAGTTCTTCAATTTCTTTTTCGGCGTAAGGTTTTGCCTTTTCCAGAAGTTCATTCAGGAATGAAGTTACCTGATCCGGAGATTTTGCCATTCTTTCTTCAAGAACGTATTCAGCATAGTTTTTATAGCCCAGTAAATGCGCTTTTTCCTGCTTTAACTTAATGATTTCTTTGATCAGATTCTGGTTGTCGAATTCATTATTATTGAAAGATTTTTTTCCGTTGGCAAGGGCAAGTTCTTTTCTTAGTTCACGGTTTTCGGCGTAGGTCATGAAGGGAATATAGCTCGGATACTGCAGGGTCACTACGAAACCTTCAAGATTTCTTTCTTTTGCCTCTTCGCGGTATTGGTTTAAAATAGCTTCAGGGATGCCTGCCAGATCTTTTTCTTCTGTAATGTGTTTAAAATAGTTATTGGTTTCCGCAAGCACATTCTGCCCGAACTGCAGCGATTTCTTCGACAGTTCAATACTGATTGCCTTGAATTTTTCTTTATCGGATTCATTTAAAAGAGCTCCGCTTCTTACAAAACCTTTGTAGGTTTCGTTCAGCAGCATTTGCTGTTCTTCGTTCAGATTATATTTTTCCCTCTCGTCGTAAACTTTTTTTATTTTCCCGAAGAGTTTTTCATTCTGTGAAATCTTAGCCGAAAATTCAGTTAAAATCGGCGAAACTTCCTGCGCAATTTTTTGTATTTCATCATTAGTTTCAGCAGAATTCAGGTTAAAGAAAATGCTGGAAACTACGTCAAGCTTCTCTCCGGAAAATGCGAGGGCTTCAATAACATTTTCAAAAGTTGGTTCCGCCGGATCTTCTACAATAGCGTCAATTTCTTTTTCGGAAATCTTTATCAGCTCCTGAAATGCCGGGAGAAAATGTTCTTCTTTGAAATCGTGGAAAGGCGCTGAATTATATTTTGTTGAAAAATTCTGTAACAGTGGATTTTGCATATTTTAAATTTTAATTCCGTGAACAAAATAGTCCGAGGAAAATTTGATTTTTACGGTGTAAATTTACTGAAATTTATACTTTATATTTGTTATGCACTAAAAACTAAAACAAAACTGTTATGAAAACATTTTTTAAAATTTTGCTCGGTATTGCAGCGCTTCTCATAATCACCATGTTGGTTATGGGAAAAAAATACCATTTCGAGACTTCTGCAGTAATCAATGCGCCCGCCGACAAAGTTTGGCAACACATGAGTTCGATGAAGGCCTTCAATCAATGGAATCCGTTCATGGATTTTGATCCCAATGTAAAAGTGAATTATTCAGGAAATCCAGGTCAGGTAGGCGACCAGTATTGCTGGGAAGGAAATGATGACGCCGGCAAGGGCTGCCATATTGTAACCGCTCTGATTCCCAACCAAAAGCAGTCCACCAAAATGCTTTTTGAAAAACCTTTTGAAAGCGATGCAACATCAGACCTTATTCTTACGCCCCAGGGAAATTCAACAAAAGTGACCTGGACTATGGATTGTGAGCTCGATTACCCGATGAACCTGATGAAATTCTTTATGGATAGCCAGATGGAAAAATCCTACGGTTCCGGGCTGCAGAAGCTGAAAGTTCTAGCTGAAAAGTAACAGCCGAAAAGTCAAAATGCCGGATTTTTATCCGGTTTTTTTATGGGTACACTTCAGAGTGGTATTTTCGGAATTTATTTCGCAAAATTACCTTAAATTTGTCCCTGAGTTCGGGGTTAAAAATTTCCTCAGAATACATAATTAATATAAATTTAATGAAGAAAATTACAGCGCTGGCGCTCATTTCTATAGCTCTTGTTTCTTGTAAAAAAGAAACGCAAACTATTACAAAAGTTGATCCCGCAACCGGAAAAACTGTTACTGTCGAAGTTCCTGCAGAAGACTCTGCAAAAATTGAAAAAACAAATGTAGCTACTGCTGCAATTAAGGATTCTTTGGGGCTTTATACTCAGTCTTTTAAGCTTGAAGTTGGTAAAACCTATCCGCTGAAAACTTATCAGAAAGATGTACAGACGATGACTGCGCCAGATGGTAAATCCCAAAGTGGAACAAGCGAAAGTACCGATGAAATGTCCTTTACTGTAAATAAATTAGAAAACGGGATTTATGACATTACCATTAATTTGGTAAGCAAAAGAAACGCACAGTCAGCTAACGGAAAAACGGTGGCCGTAGATACCAAACTTGCGGAACCTGCAGACGAACAGTTGAAAATGATGTGGAAAGTAAACAAAGCACTTGTAGGGAACAAACTCAATATGAAAATGGGTGAGGACGGAAAGGTAATTTCAATTACAGGGTTCGATGCAGTTTACAGTAAAATAGCTGCTTCTGTGGGAAGTGTGATTAAAGATGCCAAGCAGAAAACCGCGTTTGTAAACAGTTTTAAAGAAAGCTTTAACGAAAAAATTCTGAAAGATCAGTTTACTAAAAATCTGCTTTTACTGCCGGCAAAAGGCGTGAAAATTGGCGATAAATGGTCTCAAAGTGAAAATGCGACCCCGGATGGTAAAATTAAACTTACCACAACCTATATGTTGAAAAGTGTAGGTGACGGTGCAGCAGTAATCGCAGTTACAGGAGGAATTCCAAAAAAATCTGATAAGAAAACCCAGGAAGGAGTTACACGAAGCATGAGTTCTGAACTTTCCCAAAATGGAATAATCACGTTGGACCAAAATACCGGCTGGATCAAAAACCAAACGATTTCCGTAAAAACCACCCAATCCGAAACGCTTTCAGACGGGAAGCAGTCGCAAACGATGAGAAGTGTTTCAAATTCAACGGTAGAAGTAAATCCACTCAAATAGTAGACGGTGAATTGCTCATATCTTATTCGCGATAAACAATGAAGTATATTTTAGAATTAATTCTCACAACCATCATCATTTTTTTTCTCTGGAATATTTTAAAGAGAATGTTTTTCTCCACCTTTTACAAATTTCCAAGGCCCGAGAATAAAAGTAAAACTCAATCCCAGAAAACGAATAAAAATCTGGAGTCCAAAATAAAGTGGGACGCCGAAACGGTTGATTACGAAGAAGTAAAAGAAAATAAAGACAAAAAAAAATAAAACACAGCCCTTTTGAAATTTATATTTTTGAAAGGGTTTTTATTGATGACATTTACTATGGCAAAAAACACAAAACTCATATTTATCGCTGGAAGTATTATTGCTTTTATTATCCTGGCTTTGGTTTATGCAAACCCGGTTCTTACGGGCAAGCAACTCTTTCAGCATGATATTGTTCAGTATAAAGGCGGCGCCAAGGAACTGCTGGATTACCGAGCCCAAAATGGCGAAGAAACCTATTGGAGCGACTCCATGTTCGGCGGGATGCCCACCTACCAGATGGGTGCGCAGTTTCGTGGTGATATCATTAAAAAAATTGATGATTTACTGAATTTTTTACCTAAACCTGCCAATTATATTTTCCTGCTTTTTTCAGGGTTTTTCCTGCTTGGGATGGTTGCTGTACGAAACTGGAAATACGCCCTTTTAGGAGCAACTTTTTTCGGTCTTTCTACCTATTTTTATATTGCACTTGCTGCAGGACATAACGGAAAAATCCATACCGTCGCTTATTTTGCGCCGCTGCTCGCAGGGATTCTACTCGTTTACATCCGGAAGAAATATATCACCGGTTTCATTGTAACTGCTTTGTTTATGGGGCTCCAGATCGCAGCCAATCACCCCCAGATGACTTACTATCTCTTTATCGCGCTTGGATTTTTATTTATTTCCGAATTGGTGCGTGCGGTTCAGGGAAAAACCGACTGGAAACATTTCGGAATCGCTTCCGGGATTTTAGCATTCGCATTCCTGCTTGGTGTTGGAATGAACTCTCAGCGGTTAATGGCCAATTCGGAATATGTCACTGAAACCGTTCGTGGTAAACAAATATTGGATAATGACAGTCATACCTCCGGAAAATCAGGCATGGACAAAGAAAGCATGCTGATGTGGAGCTATGGGAAACTGGAAACGCTAAACCTTTTTATCCCAAGATTAATGGGCGGTTCCAGCACCGAAGAAGGTTCCGAAAGGATGATGAACCGGGTGCAGGAACTGGTTCAGGAAAACGTTTCTTCGCAGGAGGAAATGGACCGTATTTCCAGAGGTTTCGGTTCGCTGACCTACTGGGGCGAACAGCCGGGAACTTCGGGACCGGCTTATCAAGGAGCTGTGGTTGTTTTCCTTGCGGTTCTTGGTTTTTTCTTTGCGTGGAAAAAATACCGTTACTGGATTCTGGGAGCTTCAGTTCTAACTGTTTTCCTGGCGTGGGGAAGTAATTTTATGATCGTGTCGGATCTGTTTATCGATTTCGTTCCTTTCTATAATAAATTCAGGGCGCCAAGTTCTATTTTGGTTGTGGTAGAACTGCTGTTTCCTTTGATTGCAATGGTCGGATTATACCGGTTTTTCAATTCTGATGTTGATTCGGAAACCAGTTCAGAGAATATTTTAACTGAGGATTACAAGAAGAAAATTTTAACTTACGTAGGCGGAGCGGTTTTGGGAATCACGCTTTTACTGTTGATTTTCGGTAAATCTGTTTTAGGTTTTCATACAGATAATGAAAAAGCGTATCTGCCGCCATTTTTGCTTGATTTCTTAGTTGAAGAACGCCTTAAAATGTTCAGGATTGATGCAATTAAAGCGATTATTTATGTAGCTGTAACTGCAGCAGTTTTATATATGGGACTGAAGAAAAAACTTAATCAGAATATCGCTATTGTGATTATTGGTTTGATAAGTCTTTTTGATTTGTGGAGCGTAAATAAAAGATATCTGAACAACGAAAACTTCATCGATAAAACCTTTACCGAAAACCCTTTCCAGACAGAAAATTCAGAACTTCTCATGCAGAAGGTTGGCGAAAACCGAAATCTGCAGACCCTTTTGGCCAACGCGAACGTAAATAAAACTTTAGAACTGATCGCTGAAAAAGACAAAACGCATTACAGGATTTACAACCAGGTTTTGGGAACGTTTAGTGAGACGAATACTTCTTACTTTAAATCTTCTATTGGTGGTTATCACGCCGTGAAATTGCGGCGTTATGATGATCTGATCAACGAATATTTCAGCCGTACAGATACCGTTAGGGTGCCTAGAATTCTCAATATGCTGAATACAAAATACATGATTTTCGGAGGTCCGGAAAATCCTGAAGCTGTGGTAAATCCACAGTCAAATGGGAATGCATGGTTTGTATCTGAACTCAAATTTGTTAATTCTCCTAACGAGGAAATTAAACAAATCGGTGAAGTTGATACCAAGAAAATCGCGGTGATTTCTAAAGATGATAAGAAATATTTTGAAGGAAAAGCAATGCAGCCTGATCCTTCAGCGGTTATGAATCTCACAAAATACCAACCCAACGAACTTGAGTTTAAAGCACAGTCGAAGACTCCACAGTTAGCGGTTTTTTCGGAAATCTACTATCCAAAAGGCTGGAAAATGTTCATTGATGATCAGGAAGTTCGTTATATTAAAGCGAATTATTTGCTGAGAGCGGTTCACATTCCGGCGGGTAATCATACCGTGAAAATGGTTTTTGAACCGGCTGTTATTCAAACCGGAAAACTGATTTCGATGATTGCGTTTGCAATTTTCTTAGTTCTGAGTTTAGCTGGAATTTTTGTGCTGTACCGCAAAAGAGAAGACAAAAATTTGGAGAACATTTAAGTTCAAATGAAAGATAAAAAAATCTTAATCATCACCTATTACTGGCCGCCTGCGGGTGGACCGGGAGTACAGCGGTGGTTAAAATTTGTAAAATATTTACCTGATTTCGGCTGGAAACCCACTGTATTTATTCCTGAAAATCCAAGTTACCCAATTGTTGATGAATCTTTACAAAGTGACGTTTCAAAAAACCTGGAAATCATCAGAACCAAAATCTGGGAACCTTATCAGATTGCCGAACTGTTTGGGAAAGACAACAAAAAATTCAAGGCCGGACAATTCGATGTCGGTAAAAACCAAAGTTGGAAATCAAAACTTTCAATCTGGGTGCGGGGGAATTTCTTTATTCCTGATGCACGCGTTTTTTGGGTAAAACCATCATCAGAATATTTGAAAAAATATTTGAAAGAAAATAATTTCGACGCTGTAGTAACCACCGGTCCGCCGCATTCTGTACATTTAATTGGGCTAGAACTGAAAAAGGAATTCCCGAATTTGAAGTGGATTGCAGATTTCCGAGATCCCTGGACAGAAATTTCCTATTACAAACATTTAAAACTCACGAAAGCATCTGATAAAAAGCATCGTAGTCTGGAACAGAAAGTTTTTAAAACCGCCGATATTATTTTGGCTACGAGTTATACTGACGCTGAAAATTTCCGGAAAAAAGGCGCCAATGCGTTCTGTATTACTAACGGATTTGATGGTTCTGATAAAACGGGAAACACGCACAAAAATCCAAAATTCACCTTGAGTTATATTGGTGTTCTGGAACAGCTTCGAAATCCTGAAATTTTGTGGAGTACTTTAAACCAAATCATGCAGGAAAATGAAGAGTTTAAAAATGATTTCGAACTGAAATTTGTCGGCAGGGTAGATGATAAAATTTTAAATGAGATCGAAAATTCAAAACTGAAAAATTCCCTTAATAATGTAGGTTATCTTTCTCATTTGGAAGCTAATGCTGAAATGCAGAATTCCGATGTGCTTTTGATGACTAATTTTCCTGATAAAATTTCAAAGGGAATTATTCCCGGAAAGATCTTTGAGTATTTAGCCTCCGGAAAACCGATTCTTTCTTTTGGTCCTAAGGAAAGCGATGTAAAGAAAATTTTGCATGAAACGAATGCAGGGAAACATTTTTCTTATCAGGATTCAGCGGAATTGAAAGCGTTTCTCATCAGTCAGTACCAACACTGGAAATCTGGCATAACTTCTTCAAAAACAAAAAATATCGAGCAGTTTTCGAGACGGAATCTTACTGGAAAACTGAGTGAGATTTTAGAAGCCGAAACCCGCGTGAGGGCGTAGGCGGAAATCCTTTTTTCCAGACGCGGCGGCGAAGCCGCCGCGTCTGGAAAAAGATTGGGAGCCGAAGACCGGCATGAACAAAAAAAAGAGCAAAACACCGTTTTGCTCTTTTTTTGTGAGGGACACGCCCTAAAAATCTTATAACCAACCCATTTCCTGCATCCACTCATCGTTGTAGATTTTCCCTACATAGCGTGAGCCGTGATCGTGTAAAAGCACAACAATTACATCATCTTTCGTGAACTGGTCTTTCATCTGAACCAAAGCTGCAATCGCACTTCCCGCAGAATATCCGCAGAAAATACCTTCTTCTTTTGCCAGTTTTCGGGCGTAGATTGCACCGTCTTTATCAGTCACCTTTTCGAAGTGGTCAATAACCGTCATATCGTAGTTTTCAGGGATGATATCTTCGCCAATACCTTCTGTAATGTAAGTGTATGCGTGATCGTAGTGAAGCTCACCTGTTTCGTGAAACTCTTTCAAGATAGAACCGTAAGTATCTATTCCGATTACTTTGATGTCCGCATTTCTCTCTTTAAAAAATGTTCCGCATCCGGTTACCGTTCCGCCTGTTCCGGCACCTGCTACAAAATGCGTAAGTTTTCCTTCGGTCTGATCCCAGATTTCGGGGGCAGTCTGCTCATAATGCGCCTGGCGGTTCGACAAATTATCGTATTGGTTTACGTACCAGCCATTTTCAGTTTCTGCAGCAAGTCTTTTTGAGACTGAATAATAAGAGCGCGGATCAGTGGGTTTTACGTCGGTTGGGCAAACAATTACTTCTGCACCTACGGCGCGCAGGATATCACATTTTTCTTTAGACTGTTTCGAATTGGTAACGAAAATGCATTTATAACCTTTTACGATGGCTGCAAGGGCAAGCCCCATTCCGGTGTTCCCTGAAGTTCCTTCGATAATGGTTCCGCCGGGTTTCAGTCTGCCGTCTTTTTCTGCATCTTCAATCATTTTCACCGCCATTCTGTCTTTTACAGAGTTGCCGGGGTTAAATGTTTCAACCTTCGCCAAAACCAATGCCGGGAAATCTTCGCCCAAAACTTTGTTGAGTTTTACAAGTGGCGTATTTCCGATGGTTTCGAGAATGTTTTGTGAATATTTCATATATATTTAAATTATAATTAACTGTATTTTAAAGATTTTACCGGAGAAATTTTACTGATGAGATAACTCGGTAAAATAAGCGCAATTGCCGATACGAAAAGGATTCCTAATGATATCGCCAGAATATTAAAGACGTTTAAATCAACCGGAACAACACTCAGGTAATAATTCTCCGGATTAAGTTTGATGATTCCGAAATATTTCTGAATCAAGAGAAAGCCGATTCCGATGATATTTCCGATCACGAGTCCGGGAACCATAATCATGAGGGTGTAATTGATGAAAATCGTCTGGATTTGAGCGTTGGTCGCGCCCAGAGTTTTCAGCATTCCGATGGAGTTTGTTCTTTCGATAATCAGAATCAGCAATACCATCACGATATTAATGATAACCACGACAAGCATGATAATGATGATAAGCGCAATATTGGTGTCGAAAATTGCGATGAAATCCATGATCTGCGGATATTCATCAGTAGCTTTTACAGTGTAGTTTTTATAGCCCGCTAGCTTGTCGACTGCGGGAGCATCACGATCAATGTAATTGATGTTTTTGAGAAATACGTCGATCCCGCCAACTTCATTGTCTTTCATTCCCTGTATTTTCCGGGCATGATTGATTCCTCCGATAATAAAAAGGTCATCAATCATCTTGATATCGGTCTTGTAAATGCCAACTACCTCAAATTTCCTGTAAAGCGGACTTTGGTTTTCTTTGGAGAAAATGGCTACGATACTGTCTTTTACATTAAGATGAAGGTCATTTGCAATTTTCTGCGAAATACATACCCCGTTATTGAAGCTTTTTTCTGTAATCTCCGGAACTTTTCCAGCCACAAGAAATTTCCTGAACCGGGCAGTGTCAAAATCTTTACCAACACCTTTATAAATGATGCCTGCAAAATTATGTTCGTTACGTAAAATTCCGCTTACCGAAACATACTTCTGGGTACTTGCCACATCCTGAAGCTCCTTTATTTTTTTAATCTGCAGACCTTCAGTACTTAGAATCGATGAATTATAGGAATTATTCGATTGTTTGGATTTGATGGAAATATGCCCTGAAAAATCTGCCATTCTTTCTTTAATGGCTGTTTTAGAGCCGATCCCAGTAGAAACGGTAATCAGCGAAACGATAACTCCTAATGCCACGGAAAGCCGGCCGATAAACACAATAATCCGTGAAAGATTATTTTTGTTATCTTTGGAAAAAGCAATTTTTTTGGAAAAATATAGTGGAAATTTCAAGCCGGTGAATTTAATCGCCAAAATTAAAGATTTACTTCTGATTGTGCTAATTTATTTTGGTTTCAGCCAGATGAATTTTGCCCAGAATACTGATCAAACTTGTTTTAAAACCGGTGCGGACCGGCCGGAACTTTATCTTCCCCTGCTTAAAAATAAATCAGTGGCAGTAGTAACCAACCAGACTGGACTTATGCAAGACCGCACGTTTCTGGTAGATTTTCTTGTTAAAAATAACATTAAAATTAAATCAATATTTGCTCCCGAACACGGTTTTCGCGGTGATGCTGATGCCGGCGAACATGTGAAAAATGGAGTAGATACCAAAACCGGAATTCCTATTATTTCTCTGTACGGAAACAATAAAAAACCCAAATCTGAACAGCTGAAAGGGATTGATATTGTACTTTTTGATATTCAGGATGTGGGAGTGCGCTTTTACACCTATATTTCAACTTTAACGTATGTAATGGAAGCCGGTGCGGAAAATGGAGTAGAAGTAATCGTTCTCGACCGCCCGAATCCGCACGACGGTTATATTGACGGACCTGTTCTGAAAGACCAGTGGAAAAGTTTTGTCGGCATGCATAATATTCCGGTGGTTTATGGACTCACGATCGGCGAATACGGAAATATGGTAAATGGTGAAAAGTGGCTGAAGAACGGCGTTCAGGCGAAATACACATTGATTCCGATGCTGGGCTACCACAAACAAAAGCGTTATGGTGTTCTGGATAAACCTTCACCAAATCTTCCAAATGACCGATCCATTAATCTCTATCCGAGTTTGTGTTTCTTTGAAGGAACGCAGGTTTCAGTAGGTCGGGGAACCGATTTTCCGTTCCAGATTTATGGCAGTCCGTGGACCAAAAACTTACCTTATAAATTCACACCGAAACCTAATTTCGGTGCTAAAGATCCTTTCCTGAACGGTAAACTGTGTTATGGCGAAAACCTTTCCGGTTACCCCGAAGATTTGCGCGAACTGAATATCGAGTGGCTTTTAAAGGCTTACAGCAACTATAAAAATCCCACGCAGGATTTTTTCCTTAAAAACCTTTTCTTCGATAAACTGGCGGGAACTGATGAACTTAGAAAACAAATTATCGCAGGAAAATCTGCCGAAGAAATTAAAGGTTCATGGAAAGATGGGCTTGATGGTTTTCAGAAGATCAGAACTAAATATGTTTTGTACGAGGATTAAGTTTTAGGAAGACCGCAAATCATTTTTTAATCATTCAGAGCAGTATTTTTTAAACATCCATCATCCATTACCCCGCATCCATCAATTTTTAAAAACTCGCTTTCACCTGCATCGATCCGATGTGAATCGTCCTTTCTCCCGAATTTCTGCCTTCATAATTCACATTCAACTGAATAAAAGAATTGATGGACTGTTGTAAGAAAACCGACCAAACCTGGTTTTTCCCCGGCTTCAAACCGTCCAGCATCTGATTCCCGACAATTGAAAAGTTGTTTCCTGTAAAATCATTATTGATGAATGAAAAATTCCCACGGACAGAAGTTTTTCTTCTTTCCCACTGCAGGCTTCCGGTGAGGTCGAAGGTTTTCAGGAATTCTTCGCCATCCGCTCTTTTTTTCTGTCTTAAAGCCGAAGAAAGTTCTGCCTGAATCGCTTCCGTGAATTTATAAGTTGCTTTCGGTTTCGTTTCGAAATTATTTAGAACATAATCCCGCGAACTGAAAAGCTGCGACGCATTTTCAATATGGTGAAGCGAATTTTCCCAGTCGACACGGAAATCTTTGCTGAACCAATACCCTAAATTCAGGAAATTGGACGTTTGCGAACGCTCTTCATTACTAAAATTGGCATTGATTAAATTGTCATTCGCAATAAAACGGTAATTCCCGTTCCAACCCGATTTTTCTGTCGGATTAAACTGTGCGGAAGCTAGAAAGTTCTGATTTTTCAGAATTTGGTCTTCATTTTTTTCAAACGGATTCAATACTAAAACTCTTTCTCTTTTATAAAAGGAATTCTGGGAATTCAATGAAATATTAAAATTCCAGCGCTTCAGAAACTGATTTTCAGAGTTGAAAACAACTGATGGATTTACAAATAACGCCAGCTGCATTTTGTTTTTATTCGACGGAATATAATTTACCGTATTCGTATAAACCCTGATGTATTGCGCCAAATCTGCATATTCAGCGATTTCAAATTCATCAAGCTGCTGTATTCCGTCGCCGTTATAATCGGTCCATTTGTAAACGCCCTGTCCGTCGGTAACTTTAATGTACTGAAATTCCCTTTGGGCTTCCTGCCCGTTACCAAGCTCATAAAAAGCCTGTAAACGCATTCCGTTTCGGAAAAGCTGCTGGTTGTAAAGAATATTTCCGACCACAAAATCCTGGTTGAGATTGTCAGACACTTCCTGATTCTGATAATAAAATTTCCGGTAATGAATCAATGCATTCAACGTGGTTTTTTCAGTTTTGATGATCTGGCTTTCTGCCATGATTCCCAAGATATGATTCATGTTTTCCAGAGAATTGTTGCGCACGGAATCGTTATCACGGAAATACATTCTTGTGAGTAATTTTGTGCGCGCAGAATCACTGATTTTTTTCTGAATGAAAACTTCTTTCCAACTGAAACTTGTCACATCCAACTGATTGGTTTCATTGAAGTTTTTCACGTTATGCTCCATACTTCCGCCAATCGCCCAGCTTCCTTTTTTGGTAGAATATTCAGAAATTATTCCGCTTCTTACAAACTTCGTATCCTGAAAAACCGCTTTCGTATCGAGGTAGGAGAAGTTTCCTTTGGTGTTAAACTTTCCTTTAATCCAGCCGAAATCCAGATCATTTTTAATTCCGCTATAAGAATCTTTTTCGTCCAGATAATTGATTTTATAATTTAAAAATGTAGAATTGTTCCATTGATTCAAAAAGCTGAAAATAAAACGGTTTTGCGTAATCTGATTGAATTCCTGCGCCAAATTGAAATCGCGGGAAAATTCGACATCATTAATTCTGTCCAGAATATGAAACTGCGAATTGATATGCTGGAATTCAAAACTCGGAGTACCTTTCCAGTTGTTTTTAGTAAACATTTTATTCCCAAACACACGTCCTGCATACCCAATATTTTGATTGGAATCTTTCGATGAAAACAGATTCACATCAAAATTACTCAGCGAAACATCAGCACCGATCTTTCCGTCCTTCAGCAAAAATTCAGAATTGGCAGAAAAAACCTGGGTTTTCTGTGGCGAAGGCAGTTTCCGCACAGCTTTGTATTCGCCCATATTGGTTCCCACATATTCGAAAACGCGTCCGTTGTTGGTAGTCTGTTTAATTCGGTAATCGCCCAGATTCTGACCAAAATACGTAAAGGCAACCTGATAAAGAGTTTCTGTCTGATCGGTTGAAAATTCATAATAATTCCCGCTCGGATCTTGAATTAACTTGTACAGAATTTTATTCACGTCATATTCAGTAACCGTTCCGGAAGGCGCATACATCAAATCAGGATTGTTGCCCGCATTGGCTAAAATCTGCCGATCATCCTTGCTTAAATTCAGGGAAAGCGGAGCGTTTTTATTGTCGTTTTCCATAAACCAGTTGAAGCCGTACCGCGCGTTTTCCCTTTCATGCCGGATGCCGCCCGTTACCAAAAATCGGGTGTAATTTCTGTTCGTATAGTTGTAGGAAATGGTAATGAAATTCTGTTTAAAAATTGGCCTGAAACTGGTAAAAGTAATTTCGCCCGTGTTATAATTAATGATATAATCCTGATTTTCGCCGCGCTTCATTAAAATACCGTCGATAAAAACCTGTTCAGAACCTGAAATGATGGTAATAAACTGCTCGCCGTTTTTCCCGGTAAGTCGGTAAGGTCCCTGATTTCCTTCCACACCCTGAAAACGGATGCGGTGAAATTCGCTTCGTGCAACACCGGCTGAAAGATCAACGAACGTTTTGTTTTCCTTCCCGAAATTGGTTTCAAACTGCATGCCCATGCTTCGCCGCTGAAATCTGCCGAAATACGTGCTTTCATCGAGCAAATCTAAATGGCCCGCACGCAGAACCGACTTATCTTTAATATTGAGCTGCATGTAAATCTTGTCAAACTCTTCAAGGGTCTGGGTGTAACCGTCGGCCTGAATAGGAAGATTGTGATCGGAAATCGAAGCGAGAACCGAAACGTCTTTCGAAAGTTTTCCGGAAATCTGAAGATCCATGGAGCTTTGTACACTTTGTCCCTGGTTGTTCCCAAAGGTAATTCCTCGGATGATTGAACCTTTGGAATTAAGGTCGCCGAGGATTTGTGAACGCGTATTTTTTACAAGAACACCTTCGTCGACGATGATTTTATTTTGGGTTCTGATGAAATCAAGAGTGTCTCTGGAGAAAACATCTTTATCGATTTTAGCGGCAAGAATTGAATCTTTCTTGGTAGAATCCTCTTTGAGATTAGGATTTTTCCACGTGAAAATCTGGGCATCAAAGAATTGTAATGCATGGAAAATCAGGATGAAAAAGAATATTTTTTTAGCCAAAACGAAGCGAGAAAATGTGTGTAAAAATAACGAAAAAGTGTTGCCAATATTACAGTTATATATTTAATACTTAATTAATCTGAAAATTATGATATTAGCAAAAAACATCGTATTTTTGCACTATAAATTATTAATTATTAAATTTTTTAAAAAATGAAGAAATTTTATTCTTTAGTTGCAGCAGTTGTTTTAGCTGTAACGGTAAATGCACAAGCCACTACAGTTACAGAAGTTGCAGCTGAGCAGTTTGGAACAAGTACAGTGAGTGATATTACAGAAACTGTATATCCGATAGATGCCAATTTGGACTATTCATTTGCAGCAAATGGAGCTAATAATACCGCTTTTTATCCTGCAGATGGTATCAGAATGTATTCTGTTAGAGCAACAGGAGAAGGTAATATCATGACTATTACACCAAAAAATGGTGCGAAAATCACCGAGCTTGTTGTGAATGCTTTTTCAGCAGCTTACGCACCAGCTGTTACTTATAGTGTTGACGGTGGCGCATTTGTTCCCGCTACATGGAGCGGAACTACTTTAACGATTACTGGAATCGAAGCGGCAACTTCTTTAGCGATTAAAAATGCTCATACAGGAGGATCTTCTAATACACAGTTAAGAATTCCAACATTCACCGTAAAATATGACCTTGTTACTATGGCTGTTGGTGATGTAAACGCAACCAAAGCTAACCTGGTTAAAAACACTGTTGTTTCTAACAATATTCTATTTGCAGCAAAGGCCGATGTACAGATTGTGTCTATGAACGGACAGGTGGTAAAATCTGCTTCTGTAAACGAAAATACTTCACTGGATGTAACTTCTTTAGCAAAAGGAACTCTTATCACGACTGGGATTGTTGCCGAAGTGCTGCGTGAGATCGCCGCTGATGCTCCAGAACGCATTCTTGCGCTCATACGCGGACGTTCGGAAAGCCCGCTACAGGGTCTGGTATCTGGATCCCTGGATCTCGACAAGATCGAGTACCTCAAGCGCGATGCCTTTATGTGCGGCGTGCCTTACGGGCAGATCGACGTCGATCGCCTGCTCAACGCAATG
>JAANMT010001941.1_pt1 | contig 18705 bp, 18 predicted proteins | sample 7279711 | NCBI WGS metagenome assembly JAANMT01 (sample SAMN14094538, study PRJNA606508) | bioreactor metagenome | isolation source: A lab-scale SPAN reactor treating ammonium-rich wastewater day 1 | place: Ireland: Galway | collected 2017-01-16 | reverse complement strand
TAAAGTTCAACAATAAATTGCACAAATTTTCTGTAATTGATTATCTTTTTAAGCAGATACAATACTGTTTTGTGCGATTATTTAACGGCAATTATGTAACAAAGAATGTCAGAACTGCAAACATTGCGAAAAAAAACACGTTTTTCATGCCTTCTACTCAAAGAAATTAAAACAAAACCTAAAAAATAATCACCCCTACTGTATTTGGTTCGTTATATCAGCCTTACAATTCGAAATTATGGGAAATATTATGTTGATAAAATGATTAAAATCATCTAATAAACAGGAAATACCGGTAAATAAAAAAAGGCACGCAACCTTATTCGATTGCGTACCTTTTATGTAAGGTTGCGAGTATTATTTTGCTATTCTTATAGGTGTAGAAATTATTTTCGCGCCCGATTGCATAGTAATGAAATATGCGCCTTGCGCTATTTCCGTTGCGTCGAAATGCAAAGAGTGCTTGCCCGCCGGAATATTGTCAAAGTTTCCGAGTGCGGCTACTTTGCGCCCTACCCCGTCGGCTACGTAAAATTCAACATTATTGCAAGCCTTAGGAATAATGACATTCAGAGTAAATTCTCCGTGCGTCGGATTGGGTGCAACGGCAAGCGTCGGGCGTTCTTCATTACTCCATGAATCGAATACGGAAGTAAACGAGCAATCCATAATGACTGTGGTCATGGTATCGCCAACCAATTCATTCTGACGTTGCGCTATGCGTATACGTCCGTTTTCTGTAAGTTTCAGGCTTGCTGGAACCGCCCAATTTTCAAATATTCCGTCGGTTAATCTTACGCCGAGTGCATTTGTTATTCTGTCCCAAGTTGCGCCGTCGTCGTCGGATATGTACAGCATAACGGTTGCGTTCGGCAGAATAAAATCACTTTCCCACGATAATTTCCATGTTTTGCTACGGCAAAGTGTATCTAGATTCGGACGATTGAGCATACGCAGCACTTCTTTGCCTATTGAGAAGTTTTGGCTTTGCGATACCACACTACCGTCTGTTGCGGAAGATACTCGTATTATTGCATTATCGGTTGTAACGTTTGGAACGCTCCAAGCAAAAGAGTTGCCTGTTGTCGAAGGTGCGACTACGCTCCATTGATTGCCGCCATCCGGCGAAAACTCTATTTTAACTTCGTCGACCAATGAAGCCGTCCAAGTTATTGACGGCTTTTGATTTTGACCGATGCGCTCACCTCCGGTCGGATATTGCAATGCCAACGAAGAGGCTTTTACGGTAAATGTAACCCAGCTGCTGTCGCCCACGGCTATATTCGTCGGGTCAGTTACTCGTACAAGGTATTGATTTGACCCTTTTGATGGAACAAGCCAAGGCATTTTGCGAGTTCCGGCGGCCACGTCCTCGCCGATTTGCGTCCAAGACTGCCCGTTATTATCCGAATACTCTACACGAACGGTATTGACTTTTGACGAAGTCCATCGAATTGTATCTGTTCTGCCGCCCGAAAGAGTATTGCGCCCAAGCGGATATTGCATTTTAATTACAGCCTTTTCCGGTGGTGTTACACAACCCCTCGCCACGGCACGCTCGGCACCATCACGTATCACATCGGCTACGATGGGGCGAAATTCAAGCACAGTTCCATTCTGCGAGCTCAGAAGATGGCAATAGCTCATTATAGTGCCTTTATCCCACGGGATTCTGGGCTTCACCGATGCTCCATAGCAGGCATCTTCAATCGAAGATTTATTTACGCAAGTGTCCAACGGCTTATTGTCCGGCCAAACATTGCCCATGCAATTATGCGTATGCGGCGAGCGGAAATTATGCCCCATTTCATGCGAAATAACCTCTACGTCCCAAGCAAATGATATTACGGGCATTTGCTGTCCGTATTGCAAAGTACTTAGGCCGTAACCCGCATCTTGCAGGCATATCGTTCCGCTGTAGTTAGGGCCGGAATAGGCAATGCCCGCAGTATATAGCCCAGAGCCTTGATAAGAAGTTACCATGTGAAAAAGGTCGCGCTTGTATCCGCCGGTTTTATTACTGATTTTTCCCCAAACTTCAGCCTCCTTTTGCAGCATAGCAGAACCATCTGCACCGAAAGTATTGTATTTAGGATAGCCCGATTCTTTGTAGTCCGACCAAATTTTTACGAAACTTACCGTGAGCATAACGTTGATTTCATTCTCGTAGATAGAGCTCGACATAGCAAAAATGGCATACATATAGGCTTCGGTCATTTCGTATGCTTTGTCGAAATCGTTGCCGGCATCTTTCAGGAATTTGTTAAATATCGGAACATCAACCTCTACACCGACTTCCACTTCCAGCAGATCGGTTGTAAGCGGCATTGCAAAAGGTTTGTTTTCGCTGTCGGGTATAATCTGCGCAACCTCGTCGGCATCGCAACGAAAGTTTTTCCACATTTCGGCATAGCGAGGGTCATCGTCCGAAGCAATGACGTGCAGCCCCGATGCAACATCGTAGCTGCTCTCGGGCGCAAGCATTGACGTAGAGCCGTCGGCGCGTGTTATTATACCGTACATTCGATTATTTACCAGACACAAGCGAACCGACGAACCTTCTTCATTCTGTATAAAACCCATATACGTAACGGCTTTGGGGCCCGGGCGGAATTGATCGTTCAGCATCCACAACGTTTGTGCGTCAGTTATTTGGCTTGCACGGCGAAGCTGTACCGAACCGTATTGATTAACGCCAACCGGAAAGTCGCTGATAACCAAAGTTTTTTCCGGCGAGAAAAATAGCGACGAGGCAGCTGCCGGACGCAGAGTGACTGTGCGATTATAGCGGGCATCTATGCCCAGAGCAATATCACTTTTGGGTGCAGGTGCAAACGAGAATATGCCGGTGGCCTTAGCGAATTTAACCGTTGCCGGCTCTTTTCCGGCAATGGCGGCAATATAGGTTGCAATGAAGATAATAGCAACGGCGAATACGTTTTTCATCACGGGGAAGTCCTTGAAAATTAGAGATATACGGTATAATTTACTGCAAAAATACATATTTCGGGTAAAGTTCGGCAGAAATTACATATCATAAAAATCGAATGGAACGTACTTTGGTTATGCCTTTGCGGTGTATTGCGCGATTAATTCGGAGATTTCCGAACAAACAGCTTCATGAACTTTTTGCGGCGTACTATCGGCGCGGATAATTCTGAAACGTTCTTTTTCGGTCGTTGCTATCAGCGTATAGCCTTCACGAACACGTTCGAAAAAATCGCGACCGGATTGCTCCATTCTGTCGGCTGTAGAGCCATTGCGCCCGGCGGCACGCTCAAAAGCGGTTTCAATAGGAATATCGAGAAAAAAAGTGATGTCGGGTTTCAGCCCGCCGGTTGCCATAAAGTTGCAGTTTTCCACATCGGAAACGGATAAGCCGCGCCCATAGCCTTGATACGCCGTCGAAGAATCGGCAAAGCGGTCGCATATTACGATAATATTTCGTCCGAGAGCAGGGCGTATTACGGTTTCCACAAGTTGCGCCCGTGCCGCCTCGAAAAGCAGTAATTCGGCTCGCGGGTGAATTTCGTGCTTGGTGGACAGCAATACGGAACGTACAGCCTCCGAAAATGTAGTGCCGCCCGGCTCGCGCAAAGTCAAAACTGTTGCGCCGCGCCCGCCTAACCATTGGGCTAACATTGCGATTTGCGTAGATTTACCGCTACCGTCTATTCCTTCAAAAGTTATGAGCATAAATGAAAATTCCGGAATGCACAAAGAAAATACAGAATATCTTTCCGAAGAACATTCCGAATATATGGAAATAATCGCGCCTATTGATAAGACCGATAAACCGCTTCTGCAATACTACGATAAATGAGCGACATTCCCAAACCTTTTGTTTTTATACTTGTCTTTTTAAGCCGTTCGGCGGCGTTTGCGTAGTTTTGCAAAAATCATAGTCGCAATAATCTCATAAATTTTCCTATGAAATTTACTCTTGTCATTGTTTGTACGTTGCTTGCCATCAGTCAGACTACACAATTATATTCACAGAAAAAAGACAAAAAAAACATAAAGCAAACACGCGACACTATCGCCGTATCGGATATTGGCGCATTGTTTCGTGCCGCACTTCCGCCCGGATTTAATAAACCGAAGGCCGACAGCACGCTTTTTGCCACAGAATACGGTAACGTGATGATGCGTGCCGCCATAGCCGAGAATCAAAAAAGTGCGTACATGATTGGATTCTACGATTTCTTCCCCGATTACTTTGTAGGTAAAACAACTGCACAAGCACTCGATTCTTTGCAATCGCAGGTGCTCGGAAATATGCAAGGCAAACTTTCCCGACAATATAAATTGATGCTTGCAGGCAAAAAACTCCGCCGTGCCGAAAACGCCGAGCGTCCTGTTCCCGATGTATTGCTCGAAAGCCGTACTACTTATTTTACAACCGTTACCGATAAAAAGAAAGCGTATTGGCGATTTGCTCTTATTCTCGATTCGCCGCGTATTTATCAAATAGCCGTAACATCTTCCAATAAAAGTTATCTGGATTCGCCGACAGTCAATAAATTTTTCGACTCGGCACAAATTGTCATTGCAGAATAGTAATCGCAAAAGTATTTTTCGTGCGGGAATTGCAGAGATAAGTTCAGCATTGTCAAAGAAAACCAATATGAATATTCGCAAAATATTTTTTGAAATGGCGATAATAATTGCAACAGCCGCCGGACTGGGCATATTTTACAATTTCTTTGCCGCCCCCAAGCCGCTTTCGTGGATTTACATTCCGCGCCATATTGACCAAGCTTCCGATTCGGCTTTATTCGCACCACCGCCTATGCCGCAACCGGACTCGTCCAAACAGTTGCCTGTTGCCGCCGTTACAGAACTATCCGCACGGCCGCAACGCGACTCGGCGAATAAAGCTCAACCGAAAGCAGCAATAAATAGGCCGATTGCCGAAACAACCGAGAGAGTTCCGATAGCTGCGTCCGCACAACAGCAAACCAAGCCTCTTGAAGTTAAATATGAGCAAGTTCTGCGCTTAAGCAAAGATACGGATGTATTATTTCTTGATGCACGCGCCGAAAACGAATATAACGAAGGCCATATACCGGGCGCAAAATTATTGACTGCCTTGGAATTCGAAAAGCATATACCCGAAATAATAGGATTGCCGCGAGATAAACGCATAGTAGTTTATTGCGGCGGCGGACTATGCGAATTGAGCCATCAACTTTGCGATAATTTAATCGCTTTCGGTTTCAACCGCGTGTTTATTTATCTTGGCGGCTGGGAAGATTGGAAGCAAAAGCAAAAACAATAGCAACTATATGTTAAATATAGACTTCTGCTGATTTTACGCGCCAAATATTGTAGCCTCGCCAAGCGATAATTCCGAACAAAACATATAGCGCGGCGGTAAGATAAAGTTGTTTGTATAAGTAAAGCGGTGTATACAGAGTATCAATAATAATCCACCATACCCAATTAGCAATATATTTGCGTGCGGCAAGCCAAGTTGCGCCACAACTCGCCGCCATCAAAAAACTATCGGCCCACGTTACCTCGCCGTCGGTATATGTATGCAAGATATGCCATACGCACAGCCAGATTATCGCAACGGCTACGGCTGTTGCAAGCAGCTCCACACGCGGCACATTTGAGATTTTTCGCTTTTTAACGTTTCCGTCGCCATGCCTCCATACTACCCAGCCATAAACCGTCAATACAATGTATATACCCTGCAATCCCATATCTGCATACAACTTAGCCTCGTAGAAAACTATTATGTACGATGCAATATTCAATAGACCTGCCGGCCAACACAATATATTGGCACGTGCCGTAAGCCAAACGTAAAGAATGCCGCTTACTACACCTAATATCTCTGCCGTCAAATAGAGTACGTTCTTATCCATCTACTTTCCTTGCTTGCCTGCGCCGTCTCCGAACAAGCATCCAGCCTGCGAGAAACACCAACAAACCAATGCCTACCACTCGTCCGTACAGCGACAAATAGCCGTCTAATTCACGCCAATTATCGCCCAGCAAATAGCCTCCGGCAACCAGCAGCGAATTCCATATCATCGAACCTATCGCGCTCAATGCCAACGTTTTAGGCAAATTCAGTCCGGACATTCCAGCAAATAAAGAAATAACTGCGCGAGTTCCCGACAGGAATCTGTTGCCGAGAATTATCCAATAGCCGCGTCGTTCAAACCATTGTTCAGCCTTTGCAAGCGATGAGCGCGGAATGAATCGCAACCACCTTGACCGGAATATATCGTTGCCGTATCGTTTGCCTAACCAGTACATAGTCAGGAAGCCTGCACTTCCGCCTACGGAGCCGGCCAATACCAAAAGAGGAGCATTAACTGCGCCAATGCCTGCAAGAGTTCCGCAGAACACCAGCAACATATCGCTCGGCGACGGCGGGAATATATTTTCGAGAAAAGCAATTACAAATGCAAATGCCAAGATTCCGGCCGGCGGCAGACCTTGTGCAAATTCTACGGCATATTCTATCATAAACGTGTTTTTTTAGCAATGGGTTGTAACTATCGGCTCTTCTCGGTCAGGGAAAATATATCCAGCGCACGGATAAATATTTCCGCTCTGTTCATTAGTTCTGCGCATTGATTTTATTTGCCTTTGCAAATGCTTACTGAATATCGGCCTTGTTGTGCGCAAGCATAGTTTTTCGCACTTGTGCCATACGCGCACAATGCACAACATACGGTTTTGTCGTACAAAAATACGCTCTAATTCGGCAGTCAAAAAAAATAGCGGTAATTTTGCGCTATGAATGAACTGCGACTACAGCCGCAAATTATCGGCGAAGGCTTGCGCAAGCTGCGACTTAGCAAAAATATTACGCTGGAAACAGTCGCCGCCGCAACCGGACTTACCAAAGGTTTTCTTTCGCTTGTCGAAACCGGACGGCGCAACATAAACGCAAAAGACTTGCAAGCACTGCTTACACAATACGACTCTTCCTCCGCTCTTTTTATCAGCCTGTTATGCGGGCGCGGTGCAGAGCCGGAAGTAATTGTGCAAAAATCCAAAAACATGCTGTTGCTCGACGGGAAGCACGGCGAGCGCGGTTGCCGAGTTCTTTTGGCGCGGCCGGTGGGAACTGCGCACGAACCCGAAATAACCGTAGTAGATATCGCACCTCAGTCGCTATTGACAAGCGATTACACAATACGGCATGGTACTATACAAGGCTACGTAATCGCCGGAACATTGCTGATAGAATTTAAGGGTGACGAAGCAGTGGCGCGAGCAGGCGACGAATTCATGTTCGACGGCCGCCGCCATCACCTTTTCCGTAATTTTACGGAAGAACCCACAAAATACGTACAATTTTTTCTACCCGAATAATTACAGCCGGCCTATATGCTTATATTTATCGGCGTTATTTCCGATACATTCGGGATTAATGGTGCAATGCAGTTCGAGCCAAGCCCCGATGCCCCCGAAACTTTGCCGGAAGGGACCGTCGTTCAGATAGGTTTTTCATCGGCATTTTCACGCCCATATTCCGTAAAATCCTGGAAACTTACTTCCGGAAAAATTATATTTTCGGTAATCGGCACGGATACGCCCGAGAGTGCCAAGTCATTATTCGACAATGCATTATTCATAGAAGAACAATACATAAAAAAAAATTACAAAGAAGATTACGCCATAGCCGATATTATGGGTTGCGAAGTTATCGGCTTGGCAGACAGGCAACGCTACGGCGTAATAACGGACGTATGGAAAATGCCGGCGAACGATGTGTGGATAATCTCGGCAGACAAAAAAGAATACGCACTGCCGGCAGTAGAGGAATTCGTACGCAACGTAGATACAGGTGCAAAAACAATTTTGATATCATTGCCCGCCGGATTTTTTGATGCAATTGAAGCGTAGCTGCCGGAACGGGCATTATTACCGATTATGCGGCTTATCCAATTTCCTTAAACGTGTGCGCCAAGTCGCTATCGGCAATACTTTACAGATATTCTGCAAATAATTTCCAACTTTTTTGTTTGCTATTGATTACGTAATTTGCAGACAATAATTGCCGGCGGTGTTGCTCTATACTAATAAAACAAAAGCGATAAAACGGTTTTTCGGTACCATAAGTGCTGCCATTTTGCCGACATTTCATAATTACAAAGAAGAATAATGGACTTATTTGAAAAATGCGAAGCGTTTACACGCGCAGACGAAGTTAAGGCTCTGGGTCTTTACCCTTATTTTCGTCCTATTGAGGAAAACGAGGGGCCGGTTGTGCGCATCGAAGGGCGACAGGTTATAATGGCCGGATCGAATAATTATTTGGGACTTACCGCACATTCGAAAGTGCGTCAAGCGGCTATAGATGCAATCGAACGCTACGGAACGGGTTGCTCGGGCTCGCGCTATCTGACCGGAACCATTGATTTGCACATAGAACTCGAACGTCGGCTGGCGGCATTTTTAGGTTACGAGTCCGTGTTGCTGTTCAGCACAGGTTATCAAACCGCACTCGGCGTAATTTCCGGCTTGGCTCTCAAGGGCGACTATGTTATCTCCGATAAAGAGAATCACGCTTGTATTATCAACGGCGCAATGCTGGCAAAAGGAGGATTTGCCGAATTTGTACGCTATAAACACAATGATATTGAGGACTTGGATCGCACTCTGAAGCGTTTGCCGGCAGAAGCAGGCAAGCTTATCGTAACAGACGGCGTTTTTTCGGTATCCGGCGAACTCGTGCATTTACCTGAGCTTTTGGAAGTGGCGCATCGCTACGGCGCACGAGTTCTTGTGGACGACGCACATGCTACGGGAGTTGTCGGCGAAGGCGGACGCGGAACGGCAAGCTATTTCGGCGTTACCGATAAGACTGACATGACGATGGGAACTTTCTCCAAGACTTTCGCCTCGCTCGGCGGATTCGTAGCAGGGCCGGAGCGCGTAATTAATTATTTGAAACATCATTCTCCGGCATTGATTTTCAGCGCAAGCCCAACACCGGCCTCTTGCGCCGCCGCATTGGCTGCACTCGATATTTTAGAAAAGCATCCGGAGCTTGTGGGGCAACTTATCGGCAATGCCGATAAAATGCGTAAAGGATTCAAAGAACTCGGATTTACGATTATTGACAGTATTACGGGAATAGTGCCCGTGCTTGTGGGTAATGTGGATATGGCTTTGATGTTCTGGCGCAAATTATACGACCGAGGCGTTTTCGTCAATGCTTTTATTCCGCCCGGCGTACCGCCTAATATGAGCATGATGCGTACAAGTTATATGGCCTCGCACGAAGACATTCATCTTAACAGAATCTTGGAAGTGTTTGCCGAAGTAGGCGGAGAACTCGGTTTGCTGAACGCAAAGTAAACAACTTGCTGTATAAAACTTTGGCGCAATGTTTGCTGTCGGAATGTTTTCAAATTAAAAACTTAGCGTAAATATCGCAACAGCCTGCTATTTTTGCAACGGAAGATAGGGGGTAAGCGCGATGTTTCTTGGTTTTAATTGCCCAACAAGGGGATAGACTTGATTTTCACGTATATTTTCCGCTTTTATGCCCGGTCTTTTTTCCAATACTTTCGGTAAGCAACCGCAAACACAGCCGATGCAAACAGCAACAGCCGAAACTGTTATGCAGTCGGACGTGTTTATTGCTTTTCGCGATTTTGTGTATAAGCAAAGCGGTATTTATTTTACCGAAGCGAAAAAGTATTTATTGGAAGGAAAAATCGCAAAGCGGCTTTTGGCCTTGAAAATGACGCGGTTCGACGAATATTTGCGTCATGTTCAATCGTCGCAAGGGCGTGCCGAATTGCCTGCTTTGTACGAAGCAATTACGATAAATGAAACGTATTTTTTCCGAAGCGAGCCTCAATTCGATGCAATGACATCTGTTTTGTTACCGGAAATCATCGCCTCGAAACGTGCGGCCGGTATGCCGCCGGCAGTAAAAATATGGAGCGCGGCATCATCAACCGGCGAAGAAGCCTATACTATGGCTATTCTTCTTAACGAAAAAATAAAGCCTCAGTTTCCTAACGTAAAATTTACGATTGTCGGCACCGATATCAACAATGCAGTGCTGGAATCGGCACGCAACGGTATCTATCGCGATTATGCCATAAGAAATGTGCCGGCGCTGTGGCTAAAAAAGTATTTTAATCGCGATACTGACCGCTATCATTTAAGCGACGACATCAAACGCCAAGTAACGTTTACGAATCTGAACCTCTTCGATGCGGCAGCAATGAGGATAATGAATAATTTCGACTTGATTTTTTGCTGTAATGTGCTGATATATTTCGATGTTGCATCAAAGCAAAAAGTCGTGTCGTCGCTTCATGCCGCACTAAACAAAAACAGCTATCTGTTTATCGGCTACTCTGAATCTCTTCACGGTATAAGCAAGGATTTCAAACTTATACACTTGCCCAAGGCTATGGTGTATAAAAAAGAATAGTGCCGGCACAACGATAGTGCCGAAAACAAGCAATCGAATATAATTTCTCACGGAATTTCATTAGGAACGCATCATGTTTTTTTTAGTTGTGGACGACTCTCCGACAATGCGCCGAATCGTTGTCAATGCGCTTCATTCATTCGGCTATGAAAATGTGGTCGAGGCTGAAAACGGCAAGGACGCTTTGTTGAAATTGCAAAGCGACCCGGTCGAATTTGTAATCACGGACTGGAATATGCCGGAGATGAACGGCCTTGACCTGACAAAACATATTCGCTCGAGCGGTAATTATAGTTCATTGCCAATACTGATGGTTACAACCCGCGGGCTGAAGCAGGACATCATAGAAGCTCTTCAGGCGAAAGTGAATAATTACGTGGTAAAGCCATTCACGCCGCAAGTGTTAAAAGAAAAAATAGACTCTATTCTTAAATCGCTGGGCAAGGCTTAAAAACCCGTTGCCTCTGCCCCAACATTATCGGGAGAAAATATATGCGCGAGTCAGACATCAATATGTTGCTTCAGAAAGCCGAAGAACTGAAAGCGTTATTTGTTCTCGGTCAGAGAGTCATCCCATTTATTGAAGAAATATTTATTTTTATCAAGGAAACCTCGCCTTTACTTGATGAGATATCCAGCTCGATTCACGAGAATTTGCAACGTATGCCCAAAGCCGCCAAGCAACTCTCGAAAGTTACGGAAGCCACAGAATCGGCCACAAATGAAATTATGGATACCGTAGACGGCCTGGTGTATAAATCGGGTATTATATCTACGAACTTGGCGCAAATAAAATCGGCGGCTACCGGCAACGAGTCTATTACGGAAGAACAGTTTATGCGTTTAATAAATAATTCCGAAGAACTGCTCAAAAGCGTCAAACAAGATTCGCAAGGCATTATGATGGCCTTGCAGGTACAGGATATTACCTCGCAACAAATAGCAGCGGTAAACAGCGTTCTCGATGCGGTGCAATCGCGATTGGGAAAGCTCACAAAACGACTTGAAGTTTTGGAGTTTGCCGATTTAGTGCGTACCGCTTCCGACCGGCCGCACACACACACAACCGGTTCATCTGTAACAACACTGCATCGTGCCATTGCTTTCGACCCGGACGCAGTGGATTCTCTGTCCAACAACGAATCGCGCCAAGCCGAAGTTGATGCCATGTTTAGCGGCGAGATACCTATTCCGGCGACGGACGAAGTTTCATCGGACGATATAGATGCTCTGTTCGGGGTTGCGGCAACATCTGTTACGGAAGCGCAATCCAGCAGTATGCAACAGGCCGCACCGCCGCAAGAAACACCGCAAGAAGAACAATCGCAGGACGATATTGACGCTTTATTTAATACCGGCACCGCCGACGATGCGGCCGGAAGCGACGACCCGGTTTCACAAGACGATATTGACGCGCTATTCAGATAGAATTTTTTTACGGTAATTACGGTAATTACGTTAAATTATCGGTAAAAGAGGAACAAGTATGGGAGCAGATTTTATAGACCCCGATATGCAGGAAATATTTGAGAGCTTTTGCATTGAAACGCAGGAGCTTTTGGATAATTTAATGCCGGACCTTATGTTGCTTGAACAGCAAAGTGATTCCGAATTATTAAATCGAATTTTTCGCGGATTCCATACTATCAAGGGCACGTCGTCATTTATGGGATTCGATACTATTTCCACCATAACACATGAAGCTGAAAACATACTGAATAAACTGCGCCGTAACGAAATGGAAACGTCGCAACCGCTGATAGACGTGTTGCTTGAAGTTCATGACTGGATACAGCTTCTGTTAAAACGTATTATGGGCGGCGACCTCGCCCCCGTAGATTATTCGGCCACAATAGCGCGATTGAAAGCTCTGAACAATGCGCAAAGCGACAACCCGAAAGCAAATGTGCTGCGTGAGGAATCCGCACTTTCGGCCGTACTGTCGAACAAGGAGATAGTGCAAGGTTCCGATGATTTTTCCGATGAAGAGCTGGCGGCTATTCAAGCGGCTTTTGCAGAAATAAATGCCGATTTTGCAAAATCAGCCGCACCGCAGGATTCCGGAGATTTCACACCCGAAGAAGAATTGGCTATTCAAGCGGCTTTTGCAGAAGTAAATGCCGGTATGGCAGTAAATTCAGCCGAAAAAGAAGGTAGTCAAGGAGATTTCACACCCGAAGAAGAGGTGCAAGTACAAGCGGCTTTTGCAGAAGTAAATCGTACTTTCCGCGAGGCCGCAGCCGCGCAAGTATCTGCCGCCGCCGCCAAGCCGCCGTCAAAGCAAGCGGCGGACGTTGCCCAACAGCCGGACACAACAAAAAAATCCGGCACCGTTCAGGCCGAAAGTACAATACGTGTAGATGTGGCGCGGGTAGAAACTCTTATGGATCTATCCGGCGAACTCGTTCTGGGGCGCAACCGCCTGACTCAAATCGCCAATCGCTTTCACAATCAATCCGAAAGCGGCGACTTGTTGCAAGAACTCTTTGATACTGTGGCACAAGTGGATTTCATTACGTCGGAGATTCAAACCGCCGTTATGAAAATGCGCATGATCCCTATAGGTAAGCTCTATCAGAAAGCACCGCGCATAGTACGCGATCTTTCAAAAGAATTTCACAAGGAAATAGACCTTTCGCTGAAAGGCGAGGAAACGGAAATTGACCGAGGCATAATCGAAGAGCTGAATGACCCGCTCGTGCACATGATACGCAATTCGTGCGACCATGGCATTGAAACTCCTGCCGAACGCATAGAAAAAGGCAAGCCGGCGCGAGGGCACATCGTCTTAGATGCAGAGCAAGAAGGCAATAATATAGTAATTCGCATTAGTGACGACGGACGCGGAATGGACCACGAAAAACTCAAAGCCAAAGCTATTGAAAAAGGGCTGATAACCCCCGAACAAGCGGCCGCAATGAGTATGCGCGAAGCATTTCAGCTTATATTTCAGCCCGGTTTCAGCACGGCAGCCGTCGTTTCAAGCGTGTCAGGACGCGGCGTAGGCATGGATGTTGTCCGAACTAATATACTGAAACTGAAAGGTATTATTGAAATTGAGTCGGAAATAGGCGTAGGATCCACGTTTGTTATTAAATTGCCGCTTACGCTCGCAATTATTCAAGGCCTGTTGGTAGGTGTGGGTAACGAAGTGTATGCCATACCGCTCGGCTCGGTGGTGGAAGTGGTAGATGCAGAACGCAGTGCCATTTCTACGGTAAATTTGCGCGAAGTTATTCGTATCCGCGAGCAGGTTTTGCCGCTGTTGCGCTTGCGCGAAACTTTGCAAACTCCTTATGAAAACGAAGCAACTGCAAAAGAGTATGTAGTAGTAGTCGGTCTGGCGCATCAACGCATAGGCATAGTCGTAGATAAATTATTCGGCCAACAGGAAATCGTCATAAAGCCGCTTAGTTCGCTGTTAGGTTCAATACAAGGTATAGCAGGTTCTACAATTTTAGGCGACGGACGCGTTATTATGATAGTTGATATAGCCGAACTTCTGGCGGCAGGTTAAAACATGGGCGGCAAACCAGAACTATGCCGCGCCCTATGCACTACGCTCATATTTTGTAGATAATTTCACAAAAAAAAATCTCAAACTCTAATAATTGCGTATTCAATAACGAATACGCTTTCTTGATATGGAGAAAATTCGCGTTCTCATTGTTGACGATTCTGTATTCATGCGGCAAACATTAAAAAAAATGTTGAGCGCGGAGTCGGATATCGAGGTCGTAGACGTTGCCCGTAATGGACAAGATGCCATAGAAAAGATAAAACGCCTGAATCCCGACCTTGTTACAATGGACGTAGAAATGCCCGTAATGTCGGGGATTGACGCATTGCGCATAATTATGAAAGACAATCCGCTCCCCGTTTTAATGGTCAGTGCCGTTACAAGCGAGGGTGCGCAACAAACTCTTGATGCTTTGGCATTGGGTGCGGTTGATTTTATTACAAAACGCTCTGCTTTCGGTACGGGAAACGACAGCACGGGCTTTCAAGAAGAACTTATAGGAAAAATACGGAATATAGGAGGCAACGCTCTGCTGCGTAGCCGTCTGCGCCGTCGCCGAGGGTCAGTCAGGCCGACAACGGAACGCACCGCACAATCGCCGACTCAAGCCCACGCTTCACACGCCGTTTCTACGCGCTCTACCGGCAGGAAACGGTTGCCGTCTTCACATTTTTCTGTAGTAGTTATCGGTATTTCAACCGGCGGCCCGTCGGCATTGCAAAATGTAATTCCCAAATTACCGGCTAATTTACCTGTTCCGGTTTTGATTGTGCAACACATGCCGGCGCATTTTACAAAATCGCTTGCGGAACGACTGAACGCCGCCTCGCCGCTAACCGTAGTCGAAGCAACAGACGGCGAAGCTGTAGTACCCGGCAAAGTCTATATTGCACAGGGCGGAATGCAAATGCTGGTTACTAAAAATTCGTCCGTCAAGATATCAAACGAAGATTTCAAGGTGCTGTATCGCCCTTGTGTAGATGTATTGCTCAGCTCTGTAATTGATGTATATGGCGGCAATGTTCTAGGCGTAATTATGACGGGAATGGGGCGCGACGGCAGCGAAGAATTAAAGAAAATACACGCAAAAGGCGGTTATATTCTTGCACAAGATGAAGCCTCTTGCGTTGTGTACGGTATGCCCAAAGCCGTTGTAGAGGAAGGTATAGCCGACGAAATTCTATCCTTAGACGCTATAGCTCCGGCAATTGCCGCCTGCTTGGGCGTAGGCTGATGTTTCAATAACAACGAATACAAATGCCTGATTTTGAAGAATTCAGCCCGGAAGATTTCAGCCCGCAATCCTCGCGTGAGCGTTCGCGCCTCTCTTTCAAAGATTTTCTCGTTGCGCGTGAATTGGCCGGCTCGTTCAGCGGTGTGCCCCACGGCGGGCTCGTTCCATCGGAATTTATAGTAGACGGCGGAACAAAAGTTGAAATTATCGCTACTCCGATTGCCGAAGCCGACCACGAGCATGAAGTCGAATCGTCGCAAGAACCTACTGTCATAATTCGCCGCTCGCCCGATAATGAAATCGAAGCCATTGAATTCAGCTGTTCATGCGGACAAAAGGTTATAGTAAAAATCAATTACGATGACGATAAATCCGTTACCGAATAATAATTTCGCGCACCATCTCCTCGCCGCAACGCTCATTTATCGCTTTCCGAATTTCTTCACGTCGCATAATAAGTTCTGAACGCCAAACAGCGGCTTGAACCTCGATAAACATCTGCCCGTTTTCAAAATATTTTACTTCGGATATTTCGGCTATTTTCTCTCCTACCGCCTCACGCCAATAACTCGGTACAGACATTTCATGTACTTTTCGCTCTAAACCCGTTTCACGTATAAATTTATGCAACAGAGTTTTTAAGGAAACGGCATCGTTCATTTTAGTAAAAAAGATTTTTTTAATTATTTCAAACGACATTATTTTTTTGATTTGGCGTATTCGTCTCGAAGTTTGCGGCGCATTATTTTATTCGAAGCAGTTCGAGGGAGCAAATCTACTACCCTGACATCATAAATTCTGAATAGTGGATTTAACTTTGCAGATATTGCTTTTTGCATTTTTTGGCGCATTTCGAGTAAATCAATATCACCATTTGCAACTGCATATACCACAAGTAATTCAGGCCCGCCATTTTCAGGTGCTACCGCAATTGCAGCCGTTTCAATAACACATTCAGCACCGTTCAGCGCATTTTCTATTTCAATAGAACTTATTTTAATACCGCCAAGATTCATAGTATCATCTACTCGACCATGCGCCCTAAAATAACCGTTTCCACATTGCTCTATGGCATCGCCATGTCGTCGCAGCAAAAATTTTCCGTCTGTAATTATTGCGGTATCACTCAATACACAACCGCTTGCAGTTTTTATATTCGGAGACAAAGCAGGCATTTCACCGAAATATGCGGCCGCATGGTCGCGATTTAGCATCTTGACGGAAAGTCCGATAGAATGAGGAATAAGCAATACCTCGCCCGACTGTGCAGGATTACCGTCATCGTCTATCGTTACAAAGTCAATTCCAGCCGCAGGTGTATTGAAATGCGATGGTATGGAAGGTACGTCAAGAGTTGAAGTAATATATGCACCGCCAATTTCTGTTCCGCCGCAATATTCAATTATAGGTGCATAATGCGCTTGAACGGTCAGCCAAAAATAATCGTCGTAATTTGATGCTTCTCCTGTCGAAGTTAAAACTCGAATATGCGACCAATCATATTTTTTTACTGCTTCGGTTTCGCGCCATTTTTTAACCATTGACGGCACTACTCCCAAAACTGTAACTTTACATTCATCAACGAACTTACAAAATTCCTGAGTATTCGGTGCAACCTCTGCAAGTGCAATAGTCGCACCGTTAATCAGAGTTGCGAAAATCAACCAAGGCCCCATCATCCAGCCGATATTTGTAGGCCACGCAACTATATCCGAGCGATGAATATCTTGATGTATCATTGCGTCAAGAGCGCATTTTATCGGTGTCGTGTGGTTCCATGGCAAAGCTTTAGGTTCGCCCGTCGTACCCGATGAAAATAAAATATTTATCGTATCCATCGGCTCGCACGGCATTGCATCAACTTCTGTATAGCAACGGAACTTTTGCCACGTCAAATCGCCTTCACGCAAATTGCAATGAAGTTTTTCATCACAAGCAAACACTACGGCTTTGGGTGCATCGGCTGCGCACACATTATCGTACAATTTTATGAATTTATCGCCTCGCCAAACTCCGTCTTGTGTAATTACAAGTTTTGCTTTTGATATTTCAATACGGCGTTCTATCTCTGGTGGCGCAAGGGAATCCGCGATAGAAACGGCAATGCAACCGGCATAGACTATTCCCAAATAACAGGCTACACATTCAGGTGTCATAGGCATATACATAGCGACAGCATCGCCTTTTTGTAATCCTATATCTTGCAACCCGACGGCAACTGCCTGCACTTCACGTAATAATCGCGCATAACTCCATGTTTCAACCGTATCGTTGCGCCTTTGAAGTATTACTGCCTTTCTCCTACTGCTTGTATTAAAACAACTTTCAGCGATATTCATGGAAGCACCGGGGAGCCATATCGGTTCGGTGGAATCGAGCTGCTTTGCAATTTCTTCAGGTGATTTTCTAAATTCTATGTTCAGAGTTTTTATTGCAATTTTCCAGAATTTATCGCGCTCTTTTACACTAAACTGTTGGAATGCACGGTAATCAGTAAATTTTATATCGGTTTGAAGTCTTCTGTATCCGGTTTTTTGGTTGTTTTTAATTGACTTTGCCCAAGCAATTTGTGCTTCATTCAGAGGAGTATCAGCATATAAAATGTGCGCAGCCTCACGATGAATTTCAAACGGATATTGCTTCATATTCGGTGCAAGGAATTTTTCAGTCAAACGTCGCCAATTCTGTTTTTTTGCTTCGTTTTTTTCAGTAATATTTTTAATGAAATTAATTTTATCCGAAATCAATCGGCACAATTCTAATATTTCCTCACTTGAAGGCAATTTTATATTCCATATTTCATCAATTCTTGTCTGCATTTTATTAAGTTTTTCTATCTCCGTCATTGCCTCTCTCCCGTTAAAATTCCTGTGCTGCCAAACCCTCCATCGCCTCTTGCGGTTGCGCTTAACTCTTCAGTTTCATGCCATTCCACAGTTTCGTATTTTGCAATAACAAGTTGTGCAATTCTATCACCGCGTTTAATTATAAACGGTTTATCGCCAAAATTCGCTAAAATCACCTTAATTTCACCTCGATAATCGCTGTCTATTGTTCCGGGTGAATTTAGAGCAAATATACCGTATTTGGCGGCGAGTCCGCTACGCGAACGCACTTGACATTCATATCCCGCAGGCAAAGCAATTGCAATTCCCGTTGGTATCAATCCTATGCCGCCGGCAGCAATACTAAAATCTTCGGTAACAGCAGCGCAAATATCCATACCAGCCGAACCTTCTGTGGCATAATGCGGCAAAGGTATATCATTATTATTTTCATTTTTTCGAGTTATTTCTACTTTTAATTTCATAGTTAAAGTAGTAATTATATGACTATTAAAGTATTTTTTAAGAATTTTTATTTATTTGTACATCTATTGCAGTATCGCTTTTTTATAAGATATTTTATCTCTGGATATCCATATATATTAACTGACCTTACGCAGTAGGTAAGAATTTGACAACATTTAGATGACGTAATTGTTTGAAAGCTGTTTGGGTAGCAGAGATATAGAGTTTCATTTTT
>JAANMT010001940.1_pt1 | contig 18713 bp, 16 predicted proteins | sample 7279711 | NCBI WGS metagenome assembly JAANMT01 (sample SAMN14094538, study PRJNA606508) | bioreactor metagenome | isolation source: A lab-scale SPAN reactor treating ammonium-rich wastewater day 1 | place: Ireland: Galway | collected 2017-01-16 | reverse complement strand
CAGCAACTCCACCAGACTAAATCCGCGTGATTGATCCTGAACCCTCGACATGCTCGGCTCCTGCTCCCGACCCGATCGTTGTGTTTCGTCCCGCCAAGACTCCGGCGGGAGCAAATGTCCGATAACACCTCGAGAGATGGTCCAGTGACACAGACCCGCCGCCCCGCACGCTGGGGCCTCCCGCTCTCAAACTATACGGCCCGGACCCGTCGAGGATGCTCCAACCTCCAGACCACTCTCAATTCTTCGTCCGCCCACACATGGCCCACAGCGATCACCAGGTGCCTCGCCCGCACTCTTCGCCCCCACAATCACTCACACAATCGAGTGAGTGAACACTAAGTTGCACGCTTGAACAGGCGAAGAGACAATATCCGCTCGACTGTCGGGCAGCGTGGCGCGAAGTCGGCGGCAGTTTCCACGACTCGTGGGCACTCTGACGAAAGGCGAATGTGATGAAAAAAGGTACTCTGACTGTTTTCGGGCTCGGTGCGTTGGGTGTTGTTGCGCTCGCTGTGATCACATTGCTCGTAGGGGCTGCAGCCTATATCGCTCAGCCCGTACTGCCCGTCGTGCCCGTTGAGGTGCTGTATCGCGAGTCTTATGTGGGGGAGGGGTACGTCGCCCAGATCACAAACAAGACGTCAAAGCACGTCGCTGTCAAAGCCCACTTTTCGAACCGAACATTGAATCAGTCTTTCCAGGCCACGATCGACTTGCCCCCGAGGGCAACGCGCGAAATCGGATGGTTGGAGGGATGGAAGTTGCGATCTGGAGACCACCTGATGATCTCCATGGCCGATCATCGTAACGTGTCGGCACGCATTCCCTGATCACCTGCCCCCGTGACTTGTCCACTTGCCGCGTGGTGCAGATGCGCCACGCGGTTTTTCACAGCCCCCGCATCAGGTCCGCAGCCGTCACCTTGTTCTCCGCTGTAGCCGATGGATCGAACGACGTGTCCAGATCAGCAGGCAGCAGCACCCGGAACGTCGCCCCGCGTCCCTCCGCACTCTCGACAATGATCCGCCCACGGTGTTCGTGAATGATCCGCTTGGTCACCGCAAGCCCCAGCCCGGTGCCGCGCAAGCCCTTGGTCGTGTTGAAAGGCTCAAAGATCCACGCCAACTTGTTCGACGGTATCCCCATCCCGTTATCAATAATCGTGATCTCGGCATACGGCGTCGGCCTCGTCGGGCCCGCTTCATGAAACAGCACACGAACAGTCACCACCCCACGCCCCGGCTCCACAGCCTCGATCGCATTGCCCAGCAGGTTCATCAACGCCTGATGAATCAGATTTGAATCCAGCGGGATCGGAGGCATCTCAGGGTCCGCGTCCACAATCATCGCGATCCTCTTGTCCTCACACCGCGCTTCAAGAAGCTGCACACAGTCCTCGACCAGAGGCCCGACGCGCGTCAGCTCCAACTCCACCTGCCTCTGCCGACTGAAGGCCAGCATGTTCAGCGTCAGGCTCACAATTCGATCGAGATTGCGTTTGAGAATGTCCCACCCGCCTCGCGCTATCTTCAAGTCATCCTTCTTGAGCCCCATCTCCACCACATCCGCCCCGCCACGCAGCCCTTGCAGGATATTCTTGATCGAGTGGCTCAGGCCCGCGACCGTCTCGCCCATCGCGGCCAGACGCTCAGCGTGCAACTGACGCCGAGTGTGCTCAGCATTGGCCAGCGCCAGCCCCGTGTGCTGTCCGATTGCGTTCATCAGTGCCAGTTGCTCGCGTGTGAACGTGTAGTTGGCCATCGAACTGTCGATATAGATCGCGCCAAACGTCGTATCACGAAACCGGATCGGCGAGCAGATCGCCGAGCGGATGTTGTACCGTTGTACGCTGTCGCCCGACTCAAATCGCGGGTCGTTCATCGCGTTGGAACTCAGCACTCCCTCACCCTGGCGCACTGCAGCCGTCAGAATCGTCCGGCTTACCCTGATCTCTCGGTCCTCGTCATCCTTCGGACGCGCGCGATACTTGACCACCGCTGGCTCCAGTTCGCCATCGGCCCCGGATGGTGCGACCATGATCACCCCGCGCTCGGGCTTGAACTCGGTAAAGATCAACTCCATCACCTGCCGCAGAAGCTCCGACTGATTGGCAACCTGCGTCGTCAGTGTCGTCAGCCGGTAGATGACGCGCAGGTGATCGACCGCAGCTGCACGCGGCTCGGGCTCGGCCAAAATCACCGAGTCTTCGTTGCTCTGTATGCGGTAATCGACTTCCGTCGAGAGATCGCGAGGGTCCATCACGCGCACAATCGACGCATCCTGGCTGTTGACCTCGCCAAACACGAAGACCGTTGCGCCCACTCGAATCTGATCGCCCGCGTGCAGCCTCGTGCGCGCGGCAATGCGCACACCATTGATATAGGTTCCGTTCTGGCTCTGGAGATCGCGCACCCACCACAACCCATCGTCTGGGGTTAGCTCCGCGTGCCGTCGACTGACGGTGTTGTCCGTCAAGGGCAGCGCCTCGCTCGACCGTCCGATGAGTTGAGGCTCATCGCGCGGGAGTTCGAACTTTCGCCCCGTGTCGGGGCCCGCTATGACCGAAAGGACCAGCATGCCACCAACCATACGAGCCCTTCCGCCCTGCGGTGCTACCCTCCCCTAGACATGGCCAAACGATCCTCAAGTTCCACACCCAATTCCGCCAAGGCTACCGGCGGCTTCACACCCGAGAACCGCATCGTTCTCCTCCATGGCCCCGATCTTCTGCTCCGCACAGAACACACCGCCGCCCTCAAAAAAGTCCTCGAAGGTGCTCACGGCGAGGTTGATGTCCTCCGCTTCTCCGGTGCCGATGCAGACGCCGCAACAGTCCTTGACGAGTGCCGTAGTTTCGGCCTGATCGCCGCGCACAAACTCGTCATTCTCGATGAAGCCGAACAACTCATCAAAGGCGAGGATATCCGCCCCCTCTTCGAGCGATACGCCGACAACCCTTCTCCCGGAGCAACGCTCCTCATTCGAAGCGGCACCTGGAGGCCCGGCAACCTCGACAAGCAGATCGCCAAGGTCGGCCTCATCATCAAGTGCAGCGAACTCGACAAGCCCGAAGCACACGCTTGGGTTGTCCGCCGCGCCAAAGACATCCACGGCGTATCCATCGATCGACCCGCAGCAACCGAACTTGTTGAACGGATCGGGTCCAACCTCGCCCAGCTTGACATCGATTTGGCGAAACTCGCCCTCGCCGCCGTTGCCTCAGGCTCCAAAACCATCACCATCGAACTGGTGAAAGAGTTTGTCGTTCTGACCAAGGAGATCAAGCCTTGGGAGGCTGCCGAATACCTGCTTTCGGGGAGTGCCCAGAGCGCGATCGGTTCGATGCGCAAGACGATCGAAACGTCGCCACGAGGTGCGGAGATTCCGCTTTTGTACGCGTGTTCGTCGACCGCCCAGAGTCTCCATGCCGCTGCCGTCGCGCATCGTTTGCGCATACCCATCGGTGAGTTTGCCAAACAGACGCTCGCACGCGGGACCTGGGCGGTCGAGAAACCCTTCCGGGCAGCCTCCTCGCTTGCTCCCGAGAAGACCGCGCCACTGCTCACGGCGTGCGTTCGTGCCGATGCACACTCCAAATCGGGGGTGGGTCGGCCCGATCGGTTGATCGAGATGCTCGCGATCGAGTTTGCCCGTACGGCCAGCAAGTCCTGACGCGCAGAAATTGCCGACCCGTGCGCATCACAACCCGGAAGGCAAGAGTCAGGTTCAACGATCCGATACCACTCCCGAGGGACGCAGCACGTCCCCTCACGGGAGTTTCGATCATGTCGCGAGTGACCAAGCACACCTCGACCGCAGCCGCAGCCGCAGTCCTGCTGTCCCTTTCCGCCTGCCAGTCCGCCCGCCAGAATGCTCAGGGCACCATCATTGATGAGTACAGCGCAGGCCTGGCTGCCCTTCGCAGTGGTTCGGTTTCGCCCGAGTTCCCTGAGGCTCGCGTGTCGGATCTGCTTGCAGCCGAGGGCACAACCTCCAGCCTCGACGAACTTGTCCGCGCTTCGCAGCAGGCATTTGCTGAAATTCTCGCCCGCACCGAGACCTCGCGCGACGAGATTGTCGTCATGGATCCCCCCGAGACAGTGATTGCAAGCGCTCCAGTCTACGACGAGGACAGTGCCGGGCTTGGAGCGCTCATGAGCGACTCTTCAGCCGTCATGCCGAGCATCACACAAGCCCCGGCTTCACTCTCAACCCGCGATATCGCGCGTCAGTTGGCACAGGCCCTGACAAATCAACTCTTCACCTCGACCCAGCCTCTGATCGACGCCTTGGCCTTGCTTGGGCTCGATGGGCTTGCACCGGGCGCGATCGATGCAGCTCTGGAAGTGCATCTCCTGTCTCCAGAAGAGCGTCGCCATCTTGACGCTGCCCGCGCCTTTCTCGAATCTGTGCGCGCTTCGGCCGATGGCGATGACGACGCACCAGCGGACACCGCTCAGCAGATTGCTCTGGATCTTTCCGAGACCAGGCCCCTGCGCATTGTCCGCGCCGAACTGTGCTCGCGCGTTGATGGTTATGGACAGTTTGCGACATTCGAGCCGTCGGTCTTCATCGCTGGCCGTCGTAACCGTGTGATTGTCTATGTCGAAGTCGACCGCTTCCGCCACGCGGAAGTCACACCTTCTTCGAATGTGTATGGCACGGGTGCGGGTCATTATGCTGTGGAATTGACGCAGCGTGTCGAGATCTACCACAAGGCCGACAATGTCTTGGCCATGGCCACCCCAGTGCTGGCCGATCGGCGCGTGTCACGAAATCGATTCCGCGATTACTACGTCGTCACCGCGATCGACCTGCCACAGACCCTCACAGTCGGGCAGTATGAGGTGAAGATCACGATGCGCGATCGGGCGGACAACAGCCTTGCCCAGGCCGTGGTGCCTCTGACCATCGTCGCCGACGCCAGCGCCATTCTCGCAGACCACCCCTGAACAAGGGACACAGTTCCATGCCAGTTTGGCATGGGTGGCACAAACCACAGACACAAATCGTCACTCAAGCGCATGCGCGAACGGGACTTTCTGCCCCGCAAGTCATCTCTAGGCCCTGTGGGCCCCTTGGCACGCTCTATGCAACCTCTCACTTCTGTACACGTTCCGTGCGGTTCTGGCCGACCCAGACGAAGTCCGTCTGCCCGGCCTCATAGGATTGATCGATCCCGCCGGTCGACGAATCTCGCTGATCGGCGGCTGGCGACCGGAGTCGGACACGGAATGGTCCGATCTCTACGAGGGTTCATCAGGTGGGTGAACCCGCAGTTGAAGTCCTGACGAACAGTTCGTCAGACGGGAGGACATATGTTTGAACGATTTACCGACCGCGCGCGCAAAGTCATGGCCCTGGCCAATCAGGAAGCGCAGCGCTTCAACCACGAATACATTGGGACGGAGCACATCCTTCTGGGCTTGGTCAAGGAAGGCTCGGGGGTGGGTGCCAATGTCCTGAAGAATCTGGATGTTGACCTGCGCAAAGTTCGCCTTGAGGTCGAAAAGCTCGTCAAGGCAGGTCCGGAAATGGTCACGATGGGCAAGCTCCCGCAGACCCCGCGCGCCAAGAAGGTCATCGAGTACGCGATTGAAGAGGCCCGTAACCTCAACCACAACTACGTCGGGACCGAACACTTGCTGCTCGGCCTGCTGCGTGAGCACGACGGAGTCGCGGCTCAGGTTCTGATGAACCTGAACCTCAAACTCGAAGAAGTGCGCGAAGAAGTTCTGAACCTTCTCGGCGCGGGTGCCGAGACGGACACATCGGCGGGCGAGACTGCGATTCCGGGCGCAAACCCTGGCAATGGCGGTGAACCCCGTGGTGCGCGCCGCAAGAGCCAGACTCCGGCACTCGATTCCTTCGGGCGCGACCTGACCGAACTGGCGCGCGAGTCGCAACTGGACCCGGTCATTGGGCGTGCGACAGAGATCGAGCGACTCACGCAGGTTCTCTGCCGGCGCACCAAGAACAACCCCGTCCTGCTCGGCGAAGCTGGCGTGGGCAAGACAGCGATCGTCGAAGGGCTTGCGCAGCGCATTGTGGCGCAGGACGTGCCGGACATTCTGCACGACAAGCGGCTCGTGGTGCTCGATCTTGCGATGATGGTGGCGGGCACCAAGTATCGCGGACAGTTCGAGGAGCGCATCAAGGCGGTCATGAACGAGGTCCGCCGGGCCAAGAACGTGATCCTGTTTATCGACGAACTGCACACGCTCGTTGGTGCGGGCGGGGCGGAGGGCGCGATCGATGCGTCCAACGTGCTCAAGCCGGCGCTGGCTCGCGGCGAGATTCAGTGCATCGGAGCGACCACCTTCGACGAGTATCGCAAATACATCGAGAAGGATGCGGCACTGGCGCGGCGATTCCAGTCGATTCCAGTCGATCCGCCCACCGACGCCCAGACGGTCGAGATCATCAAGGGCCTGCGCGATCGGTATGAAGAACACCACCGCGTGCGCATCACGGATGAAGCGGTCAAAGCAGCGGTCGAACTTTCCGGCCGGTACATCACCGGGCGTGTTCAGCCGGACAAGTCGATCGACGTGATCGATGAGGCCGGTGCGCGGGTGCGCATCAAGAGCATGACCAAGCCACCAGATCTTGCCGAGATCGAGGCCGACATCGAGCGCCTCAGTGTCGAGAAGGATGAGGCGGTGCGTGGGGCGGACTATGAGAAGGCTGCTGATCTGCGCGATCGGGCCGAGAAACTCCGCAAGAAGAAGGAAGAAATTCAGGACGAATGGCGTGCCCGAAGCCTCGAGATCGATGGCGTGGTCGATGAGGATGTCATTGCTGAAGTCGTCAGCAAGATGACGGGCGTTCCGCTGACGCGACTCGAGAAAGAAGAGGCGCAGCGCCTGCTCAGCCTCGAAGTCGAATTGCACAAGAAGGTCGTCAGCCAGGACGAAGCGATCAAGGCCATGGCCAAGGCCATTCGCCGTGCTCGCGCCGGGCTCAAGGATCCGAAGCGTCCGATGGGGTCGTTCATCTTCGTCGGCCCGTCTGGTGTGGGCAAAACGTTGCTTTCCAAGGCGCTGGCCGAGTTCATGTTCGGCGACGCTGACGCGCTCATTCACCTCGACATGAGCGAGTATATGGAGAAGCACAATGTCTCGCGTCTGGTCGGCGCGCCTCCCGGATACGTCGGGTATGAAGAGGGCGGGCAGCTCACTGAACAGATCCGCCGTCGGCCCTACGCCGTCGTCCTGCTCGATGAAGTCGAGAAGGCACACCCGGATGTGTTCAACATGCTCCTTCAGATCATGGAAGAAGGGCGACTGACCGATTCATTCGGGCGCCATGTCGATTTCAAGAACACCATCCTGATCATGACGAGCAACATCGGTGCGGACCTGATCAAGGGCGGTGCGGGCTTCGGCTTCCAGAAGCGATCCAGCGAAGTGGACTATGAGAACATCAAGGGCATCCTGATGAAGGAGATCGAACGCTTCTTCAGGCCCGAGTTCATCAATCGTCTGGATGATGTGATTGTCTTTAGGCCGCTCACGCGCGAAGACCTCGTCGGCATCGTCGAGTTCGAAGTTGGCAAGGTTGCCATCCGCCTCAAGGAGCAGGGCTACACCATCGAGCTCGATCCGGCAGCCAAGGAGTTCCTGATCGAGAAGGGATACAACCCCGACTTCGGCGCACGCCCGTTGCGTCGCGCGATCGGGACGTACATCGAAGATCCGCTGAGCGAGCAACTGCTCTCCGGCGAACTCCATGGCATGAACCACCTGCTCATCGGGCGTAAGGAGGGCGTCGATGCACTTTTCTTCGAGTCCTCACGCGTCGAGTCGGCACCGTCGGGTGAAGCAAGCGACTCCGGCAGCAAGCCACAGGAAGCACAGTCATCGTCAACTTGAGTCGGTACCCACACCATGATGCACCACACGGGGATCGGTCTTGCGACCGGTCCCCATTTTCATGGAGAACACAACAGTGTGAGACGGTGTTGTTGGCTCGCGGCGGGCCGGTTACATGCCGGTCATCAGCCGTCGGGCTGGGTTGATCGCGAGGTTGTCACGGCCTGGTATGATGACATCAGCGATCTCAACAACTTCGCCCAGAGAGACCTTGGCTGCGGCGAGGTCGTCGCATCGCATCGGAGCTCGGCCCTGCGCGAGGTGGTCGGCGGTCGGCACCGCATCGCCACAGATCAACAGATCGCCTCTGGCCGACGGAATGAGCAGTCCCGTCATTCCAGCGGTGACGCCGGGTAAGGGGAAAAGATCAACCCCAGGGGCGAGACGATCCGGTGCTGCCTGACACCGCTGAAGAATCGCAACCTCCCGCCTCAGCGCTTCAGCCAGATCGCGAGTTTCCTCGTCCGCTTCATCCGTGAACGCGCCGCTCTCGGCCAGCGTTCGCAGGTCGGAGGCAAGCGGCAAGCCCACAGTCTCGCGCTCGGTTGAGGAAATGAGCCATTCGGCGTTTGGGAAGAGTTCGAGCCCGCGGCGGGCGTCAGGGTGAAACGACGTCAAAAAGACGTGAGTGATGTCGCTGGGCTTCACGTTGGCACGTTCGCCAAGGCGGGCAGCGAGGGCGCGAGCGGGCAGGCCAGGATCGATCAGAATGCGAACAGACCCGCTTTGAACAAGGGTGGTTGTCGAGTGACCGGTGCGAACGGGTTGCTTCTCGCCCCATAACTCGTTGTAAGCCATGGCCCCGATGCTGATGACGCGAATGTCCATAGCCACCATCGTAGAGAGACAGGTGGGCATTCCGCAGGCGGGCGAAGAAAAACCCCGCACGAAGCGGGGGCTTCGCGCGGGGACTGGAAAGAAGACAAGTGACCGATCCCATTCTGGGGGTACTTTGGATCGGCCTGTTGAAGAACCATCGCGCTTTGGGAGTTATTTCAACGATTCTCGGCCTCACACAACAAATTTTCGCGCTCACCCGAACCGCGCCGTCTCTTGCCCCATCACTTTGGTGGCTTCTACTCAATGCGTATGTGATGGTGTGATGGACGAAGGCCTGCACGCTTGACCCCCTGCGCGGCCCCGTGTCGGTCGCCTCACCGACGCGGGGTCGACTTTTTGCGTATTCGATGGCGTGGAGTCAGATTGCTGGAGGCTTGGGGAAGTCGACCGGTGTCTGGTTGATGTGGTTGAAGGTCGAGGTGAGGGTCGCCTGGGAGTACACCGCGACGACCTCGCAGATTTCCTCATCGCCGAATCCCGCTGCGCGAAATGCGGCGAGATCGCTGTCTGAGACTCCGCCTCGCTTTTCGTAAAGTGCCGACGCGAAGCGGGCCAGAGCATCGAGCTTCGGGTCATCCTCTACATGCCCGCGGCGTGCGCCGAGGGTTTGAGCTTCGCTCAAGCCTGCTTTCTTGCCGATGGCAGTGTGGGCAGCAGTGCAGTAGTCGCACGAGGCAGACTGGACCACCGCGAGTTGAACCACTTCCTGCTCGCGTTGGGTCAGATTGGCCTTGGAGAGCGCGGTGGAAAGCCCGAGGTAGGAGTCGAGCAGTGTTGCCGAGTTGGCCATGCCTTTGAAAATGTTGAGATGCTTGCCCTTGAGCGGGCCTTCGAAGATTTCCTTGACGCGACCGGCCGACTGGGCGGGTTCGACGACTCCGAGTCTGGGCATGGTGTGCTCCTTTGTAAACGGGAATGAACCTTGAGGCGTACATCGCTGCACTCATGGAGTGGCCATCGATGAGCAGCTTTCACGAACCTGCAACAACATGAGAGCAAACTCCAAGAAGTGCAAGATGATTCGTTGTTGATTGCAAAGATCGTGCGAATTTCGAATTCGGAGCCCGTGGCAAGTTCCGACGCGCTTTGCCCTTACAATACGATTGAGCGGGACGAACCGCACGACTCGGGATCAGCATGACGACTCAACCCCAATCCCAGCGAGGTACCGACGCGACAAGCGGGTTGCACCCGTTTGACAAGGACTGGTCGGGGTTTGTGCGCATGGACACGCACTGTCATTCGCACGCATCGGATAAGCCTTTGAACAAGGCTGCGGGGTTGATCGGGTGCGTGGAGTGCTATTCCCCGCCGGAGCGGGTTTTCGATCAGGCCATCGCGCGCGGCATGGACTTTGTGACGATCACCGATCACGATTCGATCAAGGGTGCGCTGGAACTGGTTGATCGCGGGTTTCAGCGGTTCATCATCGGCGAGGAAGTCTCGACGTACTTCCCGGAAGATCACTGTCTGCTGCATGTGCTGGTGTGGGGGCACACGCCCAAGCAGCACGAGCAGATCGGCAAGTTGGGGCTGCGCGAAGATGTGTACAGGCTCGCGGCATGGATTCGTGAGAACAATCTGGCGCATTCGTGCGCTCATCCGTTGTATGTACAAAACGCGAGGCTGGAGCGGTGGCACATCGAGCGCGCGACATTGTTGTTCAAATGCTTCGAGACGCGCAACGGCGCGCACGCGGATACGCAGAATCGTGCGATAGAGCGATTTGTGGATCAGTTGACACCGGGGCTTGTGCATCGTCTGGTGCAGGCGCACAGGATCGAGCCGTTGTGGCCTCGAGTCTGGGAGAAGGGGCGCACGGGCGGCTCGGATGATCACGCACTGCTCAATGTTGGGCGCACATGGACGTCACTTCCGATTGATGCGGCCGATCGCGTTTCGGATCCGCGCGAGTTCCTGCGCCGGGTGATGCAGGGCAGGTCGCAATCGGGCGGAGTGGGGGGGCACTCGGCGCTGCTTGCGCATCAGTTGGCGACGGTGGGTTCAAACTACTATGCCAAGCGACTGCACGCGCAGCAGTCTCCGTCGGGGCGATACCTGGGTAGCCGACTCTTGCGTTTTGCGGGAATCAAAGCGGAGAGCCCCGGGAAGATCCGGGTTGCGGCCTACAAGGCAACGAAGCGCATGTGGCAGCCGCGCAAGGCACGGAGTCTGCCGGTTTCAAAGGCCTTGCGATCGCAGATCAGGCCATTGCTTGAGAAGTACCCGGATATCGGGCAGAGGCTCAACCCAACGTTGTGGGTCGAAGGCGCAGCGGTGAGTCAGCATGATCGGATGGCGGAGTTCACGCAGGATCTGACCGAGGCGCTGAGCCGGAGCATGGGCTCGGGGCTGGTGCGCAGTTTTCGGAAGCGCGATCCGGCGCGCATCAGCGAGCATCTGGTGAGTTATGCGGTGCTGTATCTGGCGCAGCTGCCATATCTGATCAGTCTTTTTCATCAGAACAAGGAGCGCAACTTCATTGAGAAGTTCGAACACGAGACGACGCAGCCCGGCTCGGGCGTGAGCGTGGTCGAGAGGCCGATGCGTGTGAGCCTGTTCACGGACACCATTGCAGATGTCAACGGAGTGTGCCGCTTCATCCACAATGTTGCGGAGCGTGCGCACAGCAGCGGGCGCGATCTTCAGGTGATTGCATCGACGAAGTTACGGTGTCCGGATCTGCCGAACATCTACAACTTTGATCCGGTGTTTGCGACGAAACTACCCAAGTACGAGAATCTGGATCTGTGTTTGCCGCCTCTAATGCGGATTTTGAGACACATCGACAAGCATCAGCCGGACGTGATCCACATTTCGACGCCCGGGCCGGTGGGGTGCGTGGGATTTCTGGCGGCCAAGATGCTGCGCATCCCGGTGCTGGGGGTGTATCACACGGACTTTCCGGCGTACATCGACAGGCTGTTTGATGACAGCGGATTGACAAGGCTGAGTGAGTCGTTCATGCGCGGGTTCTACAAGCCCTTCACGGCGATTTTCACGCGCAGCGAGGATTATGTGCAATCGCTCGCGAGTCTTGGGCTGGATCGCGAGCGCATTGTGAGCCTGATGCCTGGGTTTGACACGAAGGAGTTCAATCCGGGCTTTGCAGACCGAACGATCTGGAAGCGGTTTGGCGTGCGGGCCGAGTCGGTCAAGGTGTTGTATGTCGGGCGTGTGAGTGTGGAGAAGAACCTGCCATTGATGGTTGATATCTGGACGATGGTGCAGGACTCATGCCGAGCTCGGGGGCTGGACGCGGAACTCATCGTGGTGGGTGATGGGCCTTACCGGGAGACGATGGCGCGGAAACTGTTGGGTCAGAATGTGCACTTCCTCGGGTTCAGGCACGGGGAGGAACTGTCGACGCTGTACGCTTCGAGCGACATGTTTGTGTTTCCATCAACGACAGACACTCTTGGGCAGGTGGTGATGGAGAGTCAGGGTTCGGCGCTGCCGGTGCTGGTGACGGATGTGGGGGGGCCAAAGGAAGTGGTAGACCATGAACTGACCGGGTTCGTGCTTTCTCCTAAGGCGGCTCAAGAATGGGCGGACCGGCTGGTGACGCTGATTTCTGACGAGCGGCTGCGTCGGCGGATGGGGGCTGCGGCGTATGAGCGCATGCAGCGGTTCAGTCTGGTGCATTCGTTCGAGCACTTCTGGCAGGTGCATACCAAGGCGTGGCACGATCATCTTGCGAAACTCGGGATCACGCGCGAGACGGCGGGTATCGCGGGGGCACAACGCCCGACCGACGATGCGGAAACGCGATCCCCAATCGGGTGACGCAGCAAGAAACTTGAACTAGGCGGTGGTGTTTGTCTTTGCTGCTTTGAGGGCTGTGGGTCTGGGTGCGCGCGTCACTTTGATTCAGATACCCCCATGGGGTATCATGTTCTGTTCAAGTCACGTTTGCCTAATGAGCGGAGGGGCCAATGGCTGGAGCGAAAGTTGCGAAGAAGGTTGGCATTGGGTCTGCCCGCGCGGCCAAGGTAGCACGTGCGGCTCGAGCAGTTCGTACGAAGGCGGAGGACTCCGAATGTGGGTGCGGAGCGTGTCCAGGGGTGGAAGGGACTTCGAGCAGGCGCAAGGCAGCCGGGGTTGATGCGGATATCAAGGCAGCGAATCTCAAGCACTTAGCCCGCATTGAGGGGCAGGTGCGAGGCATCATGCGCATGATCGAGGACGATCGGTATTGCGCTGACATCATTACACAGGTTTCGGCCGTGCGAGAGTCGCTGTCGGCGGTCGGGCGCAATCTTATGCGCAATCACCTGAAGCACTGTGCAACAAGGGCGATGGAGCATCAAGGTGCGGAGCGCGATGCGATGGTCGAGGAACTGCTCGGCCTGGTTGCGAAACTCGGATGCTGAGGGAGGTCGGCGCGGCGAACAGTCATCGCTTGAAGGGAAAAGTATGAAACTGAAGCTCGAGACATTGACGGGGTGCGCATTGCTAGGTCTTGTGGCAGGCGCGATGGCGGGGTGTGGCTCGGAGACGCGGCAAACGGAGCGATTGGATGTCGTGAGCGAGCCTGCGTTTATTCAGGGCGAGCGTGTTGTGCTCACGATTCACGGCATGAGTTGCCCGCTCTGCGCGAGCAACGTCGATGGTGCCCTGATGGATGTGCCGGGCGTACGCAGTGTCGCGCTGGACATGAGCACTGGCGAGGCAACGCTCGCGCTCGATCCATCGGTAGCCGTTTCGCATCAGCAACTCAAGGATGCGGTCGATCGGAGCGGATTTTCGCTGGTCAAGATCGCGGCGCACTGACGCGGCGCGTGGCATTGTGCGGCAAAGGGACAAGTCATGCTCAAATGGTCAGTCGCGGTCGCGGTTGTTGTGCTGCCGGGGTGGGCATGGTGTGCCGCGCAGGAAGCGACGAACACTCCGGCTGCGACACAGCCTGCGCAGGGCAAGTGGTACCTGAGGCAGAAAGTTCAGTTTCTGCGTATGAGTGGTGATCCTTCGCCGGAGGTCCGGGACATCGACAAGGTTGTGATGAACACGGCTTTGACGTATGGGCTACGGCGGGATGTGTCGTTGAGTATCGATGTGCCGCTCGTGTTTTCGCGCGAGGAGTCAGCGGGTGCGACAGAGCGGGATCTGGCTCTTGGAGATATCGCGCTGACACTCAAGTATCGACCTTTTCAGCGTGACCTGAACCCGGTCGATTCGGTTCGGTTTGCAGTGCTTGGAGGGGTTGAGGTACCGAGTGGAGATGGATCTGCATCAAGCGATTCATTTGATCCGTTCGCTGGGGCGGTGTTTACCGCGATAATTGGGCGACACGGGTTCAATCAGAGCTTGATATACAAGTTGAATACGGGCAGTGAGCGATACTCGGCGCGGCGTGGCGACGGGCGCGCTGACGCACTGCGGTATGACTCGGCGTATCTCTTCCGACTCTCGCCGGCAGAGTACGGTGCCGATACGACTGCTGCGACGTATCTGACGCTGGAGTTGAACGGTCTTTACGAGACGAATGGGGACAACGAGATTCTGGTTGGTCCTGGGCTTCTCTACGAAGCACGGCGGTTTGCTTTGGAGGCGGCGGTGGGGCTACCGATTGTGCAAGATGTGGATAAGAGGCCGCGCACGGATTTGATGGTGACGCTGGGCTTTCGCTTTCTGTTCTGAAGGCCAGCGTCAGCGCCCGATGCCGCCTTGGTCCTCGAAGACGCTGCCACGAACGCTGTTTTCGATGAGTTGCAGGTCGAGAGCGTTGGCGACGCCGTCGCGGTTGATGTCGGTTGGGTTCTGGAGCCAGTGGTAGATATCTTCGATGTCGACGCGTCCGTCGTTGTTGACATCGTCGGACTTGAGGTGTGCGCGGGCAAGCGGGTCGCCGACGACGATGTAGTGCCAACTGAGGGCGGGGATTGCGGTGTAGGCGGCTTCGGCCCAGGTCAGGCGGCCGAGGATGAAATTAGTCACGAGCGGGTGGGTCTTAGTGGCACCGAAGGCGAAGGGCTCCCAGCAGTGGCCAAGGCCGAAGGTCCCGCCTGCGGCGATGAAGTCAGCGATCTGTTCCTGATTGAATCGCGTGCCGAGCGGGCCGAAGGCGCGAGCGTTGAAACTTTCGAGCGTGTTGAAGATGGCTCCGGGGAGGTAATTGAAACTCTCGGCGAAGGTGTCGTTGGCGCTAATGCCTGCGCCGTTGTTGGGGGCGTTGCCGTGGTTTGAGCCGTAGTGTGCGAGGAGAATGAGGGGCGTGGTGACGAGCAGGCCGTTGCCGTTGTAGTCGATGTTGGGGCCGACGATGAAGTTGGTGGTTCCGGCCAGGGCGTTGTAGTGAATGTTCGCGGGGTTGAAGCGTCCATCGAAGAGGATTCGGTCGCGTGCAGTTTCGTAGTCGTCCCCCATGTAGAGTTGGCCACCCTGATTGTCGAGTTCGGAGTTGGGGTTTGGGTTGAGGATGCCGTCGGAGTTGGACTCGTCGATGACGAACCCGGCGATGTCGGTGTCGTAGATGAGGTTCTGGGCGCGATTGATCATGTCGATGACATCCTGAACGGTGTGTGCGTCGAGGCGCACGACGAGCAGGAAGTCGCCGACGGTGAATTGGTTTTCGTAGGGGGCGTTGGGGTTATTGATCCAGTAGACGCCAATGCCGCCCGAGGGGATGAATGATTTAGGCTTGTCGATGTTGATGTTGGTGAAGGTTCCGATAGGGACTCTTTTGTTGCGGTATGGGTTGGGAATCATGCCGTCGGATTTGCTGTCGCCTGCTCCGCCATTTTCGCCGGCTTCGAGGTCTTGCCAGAGGAGTGTGAGTTCGTTATCGACGCTTGCGCAGGTGGCGTCGCCGGAGAGGAACTCGGTGCCGATGTTGCCGGGCTGATCGCCGACGGAAGGATTGTCGGTGTCGAAGATGCGGTGCGGGAGCCCTTTGGTCAGGACGATGCAGCGGATCTTGTGTGTGAGGCCATTTGCGGAAAGATGGGCGCGGATGGGGTTGCGTAGTTGCACGAGGTAGTCGCTGTAGGTCGTGTTTCCGGGCGACGAAACCGGCGCTCCGGTGGCTTGCAGGTTCAAAACGTGCAAACCTGCGTAGACGCCTGGAAGGCCTCCGGCGCCGCCTGGAACGAGGTGCGAACCGGCGTAGAACTCGGCGACATCGCGCGAGACTGCTCGGCGGCTGTCGTAAACGACGAGAACCTGATCGGGGCGGAGTTGTGGGTGAGCGTGCGCACAAAGCGCACAGACCGCCGCGAGTCCGAGTAAGACAAATTGCTTCATGATTCCCCCTCCATCGACCTGAGATGCACAAAGAGTGTACCACGCGAAGGGCGCTTTACCCAAGCAATTCGGTTCTCGGACGTCTAAGGTTGCATGCATGGGATGGATCGAGTCCTCCCCGCAAGGAGTGGTTGTGCGGGTCAAGGCGGTGCCAGGTGCTCGTGCAGACGCGCTTGCGGGTTTGCTGGGCGATCGTCTGAAGGTGCGGGTCGCTGCGCCGCCTGAGGGTGGGCGTGCGAACGCGGCGATCGTTTCGCTTCTGGCGGAAGCATTGGGGATTCGTCGGTCGGCCTTGGAGATTGCGCATGGGCAGACTTCGCCCGAAAAGACGATCCTGATTCGGGGGGTTGAACTTGAGCAGGTGTGCGCGAAGATCGGCCTGCGTGCTTCATGATTCGGCGAGGCAGTCATTAAGGAGTGCTGCTCGCACTCGCACGCCGTTGGAGACTTGATCGCGAATGACGGAGCGCGGCACACCGGGCAGAGCGCCATCGGCGACGGCGGGATCGATCTCGAGGCCTCGGTTGGTGGGGCCGGGGTGCATGATGATGGCGTCGGGGTTGAGTTGGCGTGCACGGGACTCTGTGAGACCGAAGTGTGCTCGGTACTCGCGAGGCGATGAGATAGTGCTGTTGGTTGTGGTGTAGCGTTCGAACTGAATGCGGAGCATGATGATGACGTCGGCGTCGGCGATTGTCTCGTCCATGGACCAGGAGATTTTGCACCCGAGCGATGCGAGCGACTCGGGCACAAGGGTACGTGGGCCTGCGCAGGTGACTTGAGCGCCGAGCGAGCCAAGGAGGGCGATGTTGGAGCGAGCGACGCGAGAGGCTCCGATGTCGCCGACGATTGCGACGCGCAGGTTTTGGAAGTCGAAGGTGGGTCGATCAAAGGACTCAGCGACGGTGAGCGCGTCAGCCAAGGCCTGAGTCGGGTGCTCATGACGTCCGTCGCCAGCGTTGATGACGCACAGTTGTGGAACGCAGCGGGCGATGAGTGCTGCTGCTCCGGCTTGTCTGGCGCGAACCGCGACGGCTTCGACGCCCAAGGCGGCGAGTGTTGCAGCGGTATCAATCATCGTTTCGCCCTTGTTGAGCGAACTGGAGGCGGTCGAGAGTTCGATGACGGTGGCACTACGTTGCTGGGCAGCAACGATGAAACTGGTGCGAGTTCGCGTGGAATCTTCGAAGAAGAGCGTGGCGAAAGTTCGGCCCCGCAAGCTCTGGTCAGGGGTGAAGTTTCGGGCTTCGGCGAGGATGTGGCGCAGACGTTCGAGGGGCGTGCTTCGGATGGAAATGAGATGTCGTGGCCCGGAGAATCTCGTGCCGGTTGCGCCGGGACGATGGACGGAGGTTGAGGTCAACCAGGGGTCTCCTCGTCCAGGAGGTTGAGTTCGGGCGGCGAGACGACGCCGATGGACCAAGGCTGAACGCGTGTGACGCCCCACGGATAGACACCACCTTCGAGCCAGACGGTCATGCCTTGGTAAGTGACGACGCCGGAGGGGCTTGGTCCGAGTTCGAGAATGGGGCGGACGATATCGACCTTGGCATGCGTGCCGCGAACCCAGATGCGTCCGACGTGGTAGATGGGCCGGTCAAGAGTCTGACTCGTCAGCGGGCGTGCGCGGTCGTCAAGCGCATCGAGGATGGAGTACTGGGCTTCGAGGGTCATGCCCTTGGGCAGGTTGACGGCGAAGGTGCCGTACTCGTCTTGGTGGAACTGGGTGATGATTTCCTTTATTGACTCGCGCACGATGGGCTTGACGTGGATGAAGTTCGGGTTGCTTGGTGCGAGGCCTTTGACCTCTGGATAGGTCGAGTAACTGACGCATCCCGACACCACAGCGCAAGCGGAAATGACGCAAAGCATCCAGAATGATGTGCGGATCGAACCCACGGTTGAGACTCCCAAATAGAAGGACCACAAGACTGTACGCCGACGTTCGAGGTGGCGGCGACTTAGGATTGTCCATCGACATGAGCAGAATCCCACCATCCAAGCGGGTTGTTGTCGGGGTCAGCGGGGCTTCCGGGGCGGCGTATGCGCTGCGGGTGGTGGAACTGCTGCTCGACGCCGGGCGAGAAGTTCACCTTGTGGTGACGGAATACGGAAGGCGGCTGCTGGCGGATGAAGCGAGGGTGACGCGGCTGGAACTTGACGCGCTGCTTTCGCATCTTTCGGGCGAAGAGCCGGTGCCTGTGGGGCTGCGGCGTCGGGTGGAGCCGTTCGATGCAGCAGAATGGTCGTCGCGGTTGGTGATTCACCCGAACAAGGATGTGGGGGCGGTGATCGCGTCGGGGAGTTTTCTCCACAGCGGGATGGTGGTGGTGCCCTGCAGTTCGACGAGCCTCGGGGCGTTGGCGACGGGTTCGGGAAGCAATCTGCTCACGCGGGCGGCGATGGTGAGTCTCAAGGAGCGCAGGCCGTTGATCGTGTGTCACCGCGAGTCACCGCTGAATCTGATCGATATCGAGAACATGCGAACACTGTCGCTTGCGGGGGCGATCATCTGCCCGACGAATCCAGGGTTGTATCTGCAGCCTCAGAGTGTGGCGGACATCGTGGACTTTGTTGCGGGGAAGGTGCTCGATCTTCTCGGCGTCGAGCACAGGTTGAACACGCGATGGCAGGCGATGGAGTGAAGGATGAGTCGCACGACTGTCGATTCGCTGGGTGCCTGAGAAGACAGAAGTTCAAGCGGTCTGTGCTTGCTCACCCCTTGCGATACTTCGCGCGGCGATCGTCCTTGGT
>JAANMT010001934.1_pt1 | contig 18758 bp, 16 predicted proteins | sample 7279711 | NCBI WGS metagenome assembly JAANMT01 (sample SAMN14094538, study PRJNA606508) | bioreactor metagenome | isolation source: A lab-scale SPAN reactor treating ammonium-rich wastewater day 1 | place: Ireland: Galway | collected 2017-01-16 | reverse complement strand
TACGCAAAACATCCATTCGTGCGATTCACGATTTTCACTGATTAACAACCTACTATCGATCTTCTTCTCTAATCCTAAAGTCGCTCTATTTATTCCACAGCCTCCATTCCTGCTCCCCTTTAATCTAACCATCCTTTCGCCGTCCACTGTATATCCACCGTAGTACCCAAGTCCAATATAAGTCCAATAAAACTCCAATATAAGTCTAATAAACTATTGGACTTTTATTGGAGTTTCAATTGATTTCTATTGTATCTTTACTGAAGGTGATGCGAAGCGTGTTAGAGAAACTGTCTTTTTGGCACTACCGAACACTAAAGATATGAAAAAAAATCATGGCAAGACTTAAAAAAAACGGCAGCCTGAGTGGTGCCATTGGCAACGTTGTTTTTGTAAATGATGGTGGCCGCGAGTTCGTAAGGGCAAGACCCGACCGTATAAAACAGACCACCCAGACCAAAGCTGCTGCCGGCGTCTTCGGGCTGGTAAGCAACCGGGAAAAGATGTTCCGCCTTCAGGTCCTCCGTATGCTTGGCGTTCCTGCTCCACAGTATTTTGCAGCAAAGCACCGCGCGAGAATCAGGAAAACAGTTAGCAGCGATAACGGCATCATTGCAGGAAGCGGCACCGGTTTCGGAAATCCCCAGGCTCTGGCTGGTTTTTCCTTTAACCCGAAAATAGAATGGGAAAGCTGCACGAACTTCTTTCCCGCTTTTGAAATGGAATCCAACGGTGAAATGAAAGTCCACCTCCCCGAACTGAAATGGAAAAACCAAATCATACCGCCAAAAAACAGCGGTTCAGCAGTGCTGACACTCATTGCGATTTCTGCCGATTTTAATAAAGAGGCTGTGCCGGTAAAGGAGCTGGCAAAACTGGAGTTGGATGTCAGTGGAATTTCGGCGGTTCCTTCTCAGGACTGGATCTTCCCGGTGGATGCAGCGGGAGGCTGGCTGCTGATCATAGGCTGCCTGAAGTTTGCCGCACCCAACCAGTCTTCAGTGATAAAAGACGCATTTTCGGCAGCGTATCTGTGGGCGGGCATGAAGGGTGAGTAAAAGGCGGTCTGTATGCGGATGAATACTCCCCTCACCACGCTTGAAGATTAAGTTTTTATTGACTGAAAAAGCCTGGTCAGCGCATTGTCATTTTCACAATGCGGTCTTTTCCGGCAAAAACCAAAGTGTTTGCATCAATCCATTCGCACACATACAGCCCTTTTTCATCCGAAATTTTCGTCCAGGTTTTTCCAAAATCCTGGGAGAATTCGATATTCTGGTCCCCAACTGCGATTATGTCTTTCCCTTTCGATTTCGGACGGATCTTTACGCAGGTTTTATACCCCGCATTCTTTCCTGAAGCCTGAATCTGCCAGGTTTCGCCACCGTCATTGGTGGTCGCGATATTGTTGATGTTTTCAGCCTGTTTGGTGTAATCGCCACCCACGGCAATTCCGAAGTTCTTATCATAAAAATCGATGGAGTAAATTCCGGTTGAAGAAGTTCCTTGAACGAAAGGAGTTTCATAGACTTTCCAAGTGAAAGGATGACTCCAATTGAATTTGAAAATTCTGGCTTTCATTCCACCTGTGGCAATCCACACCCAATTTCCTTGCATCGCAATATTGGTATTGCTGGCTGCGAAATGCGCTTCACCCGGGAAATATTGAGGAAAATCGGTCTTTGGATTTTTGCGTGATGCATACGTGAAAATTAAATTTTTACTGCTTCCGTCTTCGTTAGGATCGCTGATTGCAATGCCACGGTTTTTAGCTTGGTCGAAAACAAAAGCATCATAAAAGACGGTTTTGGTGGTGTCGATCATGTTTAAATTAACCTTTAAATCACTTTTTTGAATGGTGAACCATTTGGCTGGCGAAGCAATATTAATCGCATAAAAACTGGACTTAGTTTGCGCCAACGTTCTGAACTGAAGATTCTCGGACGAAATCTTAATCTGCTTTTTATCCGCGCTATCCTTTAGACTCACATACCCGAATTTGGAATCCGTTCCGGAATACCACACTTTTCCGTCATAAAGCTGAAGCGCCCGGATGGAAATTTTATCTTTTAAAAGAACTTCAGTTTCGGGTTTCTGTGCGAAAATGAATTGGGTGAGTAAACACAAGATGATTAAAGCTGATTTTCTCATAAGCATATTGAAAAAAAAGTCCGCGTTATGCGGACTTTTGATGGTATATTAATCTTTATTATCGATGTCGATATCTACTTTTTCAAGGGGCTCCTGCTCTGCTTTAAAAGTTTCGCCGAAACCGCCGTTCTGAAGTTTTGAATGTTTCTTACTGTAAAGGAAATAAATAATTACGCCCAGAATAAGCCAAATAAACGAATAAGTCTGTGCCTCAATACTAAGGTTAATAATCAGGTAAACATTAATAAGAATACCGGCCACTGCAATTGCAGGCAAAAACGGGACACGGAAACTTCTTGGCAAATCCGGCTGCTTTATACGAAGCATCCAAACGGCTACACATACCATAGTAAATGCAAATAAAGTCCCGAAACTGGTCATGTGTGCAAGATCATTAATGGGTGTAAACGCCGCAACAACAGAGATTACGCCACCTAAGATCATCAGGTTTTTTCTTGGTACACCGGTCGCGGCATTTACTTTAGAAAAAGTCTTAGGAATAAGACCGTCTTTAGACATCCCAAGGAAAATTCTAGACTGCCCCATAATCATTACCATCAATACAGAAATTAATCCTACGGTTGCAGCAATAGTAATGATATAACCTGCCCAGGCCTGCCCAGCGATATCAAAAGCATAAGCCACAGGAGCTTTGATCGCGTCCGGATATTTGCCCAGCGGATTGAAATCGGTATAGTGCATCATCCCGGTAAGTACCAGAGATACTAATATATAAAGAACAGTACAGATCACTAAAGAGGTAATAATTGCAAAAGGCACATCTTTTTTCGGATTAATGGCTTCGCCCGCCTGCGTGGAAACCGCATCAAATCCTACATACGCGAAAAAGATTGCAGAAGCTCCCGCAACTACCCCGGCATAACCATAGGCTTCGTGAGAGACACCATTTTCAGTTATCACAGTCGGTGCAGGAATAAAGGGAGTCCAGTTCTCAACATTAATAAAGAAAAGACCTGCAATAATCACGAAGATAATGGCTGAAACCTTCAGTACTACGATAAAGTTGTTGGCTTTCGCAGCACCCTTGGTTCCTCTTACCAGAATTGAAATCACGAAAAGTACAATCAGCAAAGCCGGAAGATTCATAGAAAATCCTGTTCCACCCGAAGCTGCAAATGTTTGCGGATCGGTAGTAAGCCAGTTCGGCAAATGGATTCCGAACATATGGAGGAACTTGGTAAAATAACCTGACCAGGACACAGCGACCGTCATCGATCCCATGGCGTACTCCAGGATGAGTCCCCAACCGATGATCCACGCAAAAACTTCGCCCACGGTTCCGTAAGCATAGGCATAAGCCGATCCTTCTACCGGTAAAATCGAAGCAAATTCAGCGTAACACAACGCGGCAAAAACACAGGCAATACCCGCAATTACAAAGGACAGCGCCAACGCCGGACCGGCATGATAGTATGCGCCAGTTCCTGTTAAAACAAAAATACCGCCGCCGATAATAGCACCGATACCAATTGCTGTCAAACTCCATTTACCCAGTACGCGTTTCAGCTCGCTCTTTTTAATGTCAGCCTCATACGCTTCCATGGGTTTCTTGATCCAAATATTTGCCATACGTTTTATTGTTTTTTTAAGATTTCCAAAAATATAAAATATTTTGAGATATCAATATTTTCTGGTGTTTTAATTTAAGTTTTACTGCCTATTTTATCGTTAATCACTGATTTTGAAAGGAAAAAGATAATTCGACCTGTCTCAACCGTGTTTAAAACTCCTGATTCAAATTTTATAGCGCATGCTTATGTAACCTGTGTTACCGACTCAGATTCTTGGGCATGCTACCTTTGCCCTGTTAATAACAATAAAAAATACAGAAATATGTTTGATTCAATTAAAAATTTATTCGGAATGGAAAGTACAGATTTTGCTGCGCTGGTGAAAGAAGGCGCTGTGATCGTAGACGTACGAAGCAAAGGCGAATATGCCGGCGGACATGTGAAAAACTCCATCAATATTCCCGTAGATCAGCTTTCTGCAAGCCTTTCCAGAATCAAGGACAAAAACAAACCAGTTATTACCTGCTGCGCTTCGGGAATGAGAAGTTCTTCTGCACAGACCATTCTGAAAAAAGCCGGCTACACTAAGGTTTACAACGGTGGCGGCTGGATGAGTTTAAACAATAAAATTTAACCCTATGGAAGCACATTTTTATAACGTAGACATTAAATGGAAGAACGGCCGGACCGGCGAAATGACTTCTCCAGAGCTAACAACCGCAGTTGAAATCGCTACACCACCCCAATTCCCTTCCGGCGTGGAAGGAATCTGGTCACCGGAACATCTCTTTACCGCAGCAGTGGCAAGCTGTCTGATGACGACTTTTCTGGCTATTGCTGAAAACTCTAAACTGGAGTTCAGTGATTTCACCTGCAAATCCAGCGGTAAACTCGATCGTACCGACGGTAAATTCCTGATGACAGAAGTGATTCTGGAACCTACCGTGGTCATTACTCACGAAGAAGACCGCGCAAAAGCAGAGCGTGTACTGCAGAAATCCGAAGCCAACTGCCTGATCTCTAATTCAGTAAATTCAAAAATTACGATGGTTCCGAATATTGTAATCGGGCAATAATATAGAAAAGTAAAAATGACAAAAACCCCGGAAATTACGGGGTTTTATAGTGAAACACACTGTCGCGTGCAAAATGCTTACTTCCGTCAATTAAAAAAATTATCTTTGGTTCATGAATCTGCATGAACTCTTCATAAAACCTTACGAATCCTACGAAACATATCAGATTATTCTGGAAGCAACCGCCACGCTTTTCGGTCTTCTGAGTGTCTATTTTTCGATTAAAAAGAATATCTGGGTCTACCCAACCGGCATTATTTCTACGGCACTTTACGTTTATATCCTTTTTAAATTCGGGTTGCTGGGCGATATGATGATCAACTTCTACTATACCGTGATGAGCGTTTATGGCTGGGTACTTTGGGCAAAAAGTTCGGAGGACCATGTTCATGTAGAAGTGTCGGCCGCCACAAGAAAAGAGTGGGCTGTTTCTGCCGGACTTTTCCTAATCAGCTTAATATTAGTGACGGTTGTTTACTATTACAAGCCGTTTATTGATAATCAGTTTTCTGCGGAAAATGCCGATTTCGGGCTTTATCATCTCGACTGGGCCAACTGGCTGGATATTTTTACCACCGCTATTTTTCTTGTGGGCATGTGGCTCATGGCAAAGCGAAAGATCGAAAACTGGATTTTCTGGATCATCGGCGATATCATCTGCATCCCCATGATGCTTTACAAAGGATTGGGAATTACCTCCGTTCAATATCTGGTATTCACTGTAATGGCGGTGATCGGTTATCTGGAATGGAAAAAGCCCCGGAAATTGGTGCAGTAAACCTTCGGCTATTTTGTAAAAACTTTAACGCATCCACATTAATTCAGATTATCCGTTTTAAGTATCTTTGCTGCCATATTTTATAACCATTTTGGTTCGTTATGCAGAATACAGTTGAATTTTACAAATACCAGGGAACCGGCAACGATTTCGTAATGATCGATAACCGCGATATCCAGTTTCCTAAAGAAAAAGAGTTGATCGAAAAGCTTTGTGACCGAAGATTCGGCATCGGTGGCGACGGCCTTATCTTACTTGAAAATGATGACAAAACCGACTTCAGAATGGTATATTATAATTCCGACGGAAATGAAAGTACCATGTGCGGAAACGGTGGCCGATGCATTGTAGCGTTTGCCCATTTTCTGGATATTTTTGAAGACCGGGCAAGTTTTGAAGCAGTCGACGGAATTCATGAAGCAGAAATCAGCAACGGCATCGTGAAACTGAAAATGATTGATGTTTCTGCAATAAATAAAGATGGTGCAGACCGTGTTCTTAATACCGGTTCGCCGCATTTCGTACAGTATGTGGAGGATGTGAAAAACTTTGAAGTGTATGCTGAAGGTAACAGAATCCGTAATTCTGCGACTTACAAAACAGAAGGCATCAACGTGAATTTCGTGGAAGAAACCGGGGAAAACGAAATATTCGTCAGAACCTACGAACGCGGAGTTGAAGATGAAACATTCAGCTGCGGAACAGGGGTTACCGCATCAGCACTGGTTTATCTTAAAGATAAAAGCAACAGTTCAGTTAATGTAAAAGTTTTGGGCGGAAATCTTAAAGTATACGCCGAACAGCACGGCGGTGCGTTCACAAATATTTGGCTGGAAGGTCCTGCAAAACAGGTCTTCAAAGGAAAAATAAACCTCTGAAACAGCGAAAAACATCTAGATTAGAAAATCAATTATAATTATATGAAAAAAGGGATTTCGGTTGTTGCGGTCATTGCATTGGTTATTCTGTTAATCGGCGGATTTTTCGGTTTGCGGTATTATCAGAAATTTTTCGGAAGCAATGTCGCTAAAGAAGGTTATGTACTGATTCCGCACTCGGCAAACTTCAATTCAATCCTGGATTCCATTACGCCATATATTAAAAACAGGGAATCCTTTAAGGCGGTTGCTCTGGATAAAAGCATGGACCGTTTCTTCAAAGCTGGACGTTACCGCATTAAATCCGGAACCAGCAATACCGATCTCGTAAATATGATTAAAGCCGGCAACCAGACCGAAAACACTTTCAGGATCGGAGATTTTGGAGATGTGTATCAAATGGTAGGGCGTGTAACGAAAAAAACCGAGCTCGACTCGCTGAGATTTGCAAAAGACCTCAATAAAATAGCGGTTAAAAAAGGCTACAGCAACGCTGAAGACCTGAAGAAATATTTTTTCATCGACACCTATAATTTTTTCTGGACGGTAACTCCGGATGAGTTTTTCCAGAAATTCGAGGACCAGTACAACGATTTCTGGACCGCCGAAAGAAAAGCGAAAGAAGCACAGAGCGGCTTAACACGCGATCAGATTTATGCGCTTGCATCGATTGTATACAAGGAATCCGGCGGAAAACCGGATGAACAGAAGACGATTGCAGGCCTGTACCTGAACCGTTACCGAAAAGGAATGAAACTACAGAGCGATCCAACAGTAATTTATGCAATTAACAAAGAGACCAATTTTACCACTCCGATAAAAAGGGTTCTTTACAAACATCTGAGACACCCTTCTCCTTATAACACTTATGCCAATGCAGGAATTCCACCGGGACCGATTTGTATTACCGATAAAAGTTCGGTTGACGCGGTTCTTAATCCCGACCGGAACAACTATATCTTCATGGCTGCAGATCCCGATAAATTCGGATTTCACCGCTTTACTGCAAGCGATGCCGAACATGCTAAAAACGCCCGGGATTATCAGGAATGGCTGAATTCGAAGAATATCAGATAAATGTTAACATTATTTAACATCTTCCGCTTTAACATTCAGGCAAATTCTGCGTCTAATTAGCTAATACATTAAAAAATTGACATCTAATCGGCTGTACCCCGCTTCACGTGAAGGGTATCGAGCGATTACAAACCGACTGACATGATTAAAACTGAAATTACTCAAAATTTTACCAGGAAAACATTAGGCTTAACATTTTTACTTACTGCGGCAGCTTTCGCCTTTGCGCAGGAAAAAATGAATGTGAGCGGGCAAATCGTAGACAAACAGAACCAGCCGGTTCCCTATGCTTCGGTAAGCTTCAGCAACAAGGCCAACAAACTCTTCAGCGATGCAGCACTGACTGATGAAAAAGGAAACTACCAGCTTGCATTAACTCCGGGCAACTACGACATCACAGTAGAAGCCATCGATTTCAAAAAGTCAACTCTAAATAAACAGATTGCCAGACCGGGAAATCTCGGCAGTATTTCGGTGGAGCCCGAAGGTTCTTTAACCAATACAAAAACCCAAGATATCCAGGGTGTCGTAATTACTGCGGCAGCCGTAAAACCTTACAGGGTTGAACTGGATAAAAAAGTTTACGATCCTTCTACAGACATCATCAGCAAAGGTGGTAATCTGCAGGATGTGCTGACCAACGTTCCTTCCGTATCGGTTGAAACAGACGGTACAGTATCTATGCGTGGAAACTCCAACGTAAGATTTCTTATTAACGGAAAACCTTCGGCGCTTCTGGGCATCGACAGTGGTGCCAATGCGTTACAATCCATTCCTGCAGACCAGATTGAGAGAATTGAAGTGATTACCAACCCTTCTTCAAAATTTGAAGCCAGCGGTACCGCCGGAATTTTAAATATTATCCTGAAGAAAACCAAAGGAATGGGCTTCAACGGAAGCGTAACCGGAAGTGTTGGATATTTGCCAAGCACCAACCTGAATACCAACCTGAGCTGGAAAAAAGGTAGCTGGACATGGTTCCTGAATGGCGGCGGCGGTTATCGTGAAAGTGAAGGTAAAAACGACAGTGATACAAGATTTTTTGATCCTGCAACCGGAGCTACCACTTCTTACTTTGAGCAGAATTCTCTTAACGCCAGCGAAAATAAAAACTATAATGCCAACGCAGGTTTCACGGTAGATCTTTCAGATAAAACGTCATTCAACGTTTCAGGAATGCTGCGTACTTTTGAAAGTGAAAACAACAATACCGTGGATAATTTCGGTTATGATGCCGGTAGAAATGTAGATTCTTACACTCAGACGCTGGCTCTGGGTAACAGTAAAAATCTTTCACTTCAGGGAGATTTAGGTTTGGATCATAAATTTAATGATCAGGGCCATAATATTTATCTTTCCCTGAGTCTGCAGAAAAGTGATAACGAGTCCGTGGAAAATTCCCGTGAATTTGATGAGTCGGTCTTTAAATACGGCTCCTCTGGCAATAACAACACGATAAATAAATCCATTATTGGTAAAATCGACTACGAATTGCCTATTGGTGAAGCCTCTAAATTTGAAGCAGGTTACCGTTTCGACAATAACAATAACGATTATGATTTCTTAAATCGCGAAACCGATACCTTCCTCAATTATGGAACTGTAGATGCTTACAGTGGAAATACCGTTTACAGCGAATCCATTAACGCCGTTTATACACAGTTCAAGAGTAAAATCGACAAGTTCGGTTATCAGTTAGGTCTGCGTGCAGAAAACTCAAATATCGGAATCGATTACAGGAGTTTAAGCGGCAACCAGTCGAGCAAGGAAAAAAATTATACAGGCTTTTTCCCCAGTGTATTTTTAAGCTATGACTTGGGCAGCTCCAACAACCAGTTATTGGTGAATTACTCCAGAAGAATCAACAGGCCAAGATCATGGTTCTTGATTCCTTATCCTACTTCTTTAGCCAACCGTCAAAATCTCTTCAGGGGAAATGAAGACCTTAATCCGGAATATATCGATTCATTTGAGGTGGGATATGCTATTCAGAAGAAAAAAATCACGATCAACCCTACCCTATATTACCGCGCAACTCAAGACGAAACCCGTTTTGTGGTAGTGAGCGAAACTCCGGGATCTAACGTCCTGATCACAAAGCCGTTTAATATCGGAAACGAGCACCAATACGGTTTAGACCTTAATGCAACTGCTGACCTGTTTTCATGGTGGAAAATTATGGCAAGCGCCGATCTGTTTGGGTATAAGTCCGATGGTGAATATTTCGATGCAGCAACAATGATTAAGCCTATGTCATTCGACGGGTCCGGTTTCTCTACACGTTTCCGACTGACCAATAGCTTTAAAGTGGATAAAACATTCAGCATGCAGGTACAGGGCTTTTACAGAGGAGGTCAGAAAACGGCTTCCAGCGAAAGCAAACCAATGTATGTACTTAATTTCGGAGCCAATAAAACCATCTGGAAAGGTAACGGAACACTTGCCTTTAACATCCAGGATATCTTAGGAACCAGAGGCCGTGAGATGACAGGTTTTGGAAACAACTTTGAAAAAGAATCATTCATGAGATGGAACCCAAGAACGTTCAACGTTTCACTCACCTACCGCTTCAAACAGGGTGAAAAAATTGATCAGCCAAAACGTAAGAAAGATATTAACAGTAATTCTTCCGGCGATGACGAGCCGCAAGGACCAATGTAAAAAAAGTGTTAGTTTTATTATAAAACAGTCCCGTTCGATATTGAGCGGGACTGTTGTTTTTTATAATTTAAATAATAGTATTCCATTACTTGTTTCTGGATTCCAGATATTTCTGCCATTCCCAGGTGGTACGCAGTGCCTCTTCAAGCGAAGTTTCAGCTTTCCAGCCCAGTTCTTTTTCTGCTTTATCGGCATTGGCGTAAGCAATGGTGATATCTCCTGCCCGCCTTTCACAGATCTGGTAGGGAACTTTAACGTCATTTGCTGTTTCAAAAGCTTCAACGACTTCTAAAACCGATGAACCCTTTCCTGTTCCCAGATTGTAAATATCAATTACGGTATCTTCGTTGGAAGCGATCAGTTTCTGCAAAGCTTTTACGTGAGCTTTAGCAAGATCTACCACATAAATATAATCGCGGACTGCTGTTCCGTCTTCAGTCTCATAATCATTTCCCCAGATATTAAGTTTCTCCCGGATTCCCGAAGCGGTCTGCGTCACATAAGGCACCAGATTATTCGGAACACCGATTGGAAGCTCACCGAGCAAAGCCGTTGGATGTGCACCGATCGGATTGAAATACCTCAGAAGTGAAACTTTTCTGTGATGGGCGGTAGCGAAGTCCTTAAGAATCTCCTCCCCCATCTGCTTGGTTTTACCGTAGGAGGATTCCGGAGTTTTCAGTGGCGTATTTTCATCAATAGGCTGCTCATCTGCCTGTCCGTAAACAGTGCATGAAGAGCTGAAAATAAAGTTTGAAATATTTCTCACTTTAAATTCCTGCAGAATGTTGATTAAAGAAAATAAATTGTTTTCGTAATAATCGATGGGCTTTTCCTGGCTTTCACCTACAGCTTTGTATGCTGCAAAATTAATACACCCGTCGATTTCATAAGCGTCGAAAACCTGGGAAAGAAGTTCTTTTCTTTTCAGATCGAAAGGAAAAAAGACCGGTCGTTTGCCCGCTACTTTTTCGATATTGTCTAAGATAAATTTTTCTGAGTTCGAAAGATCATCAACAATGATAACCTGAAAGTTATTTTTTAAAAGCTCCACCACAGTGTGTGAACCGATATAACCGAGGCCGCCGGTAACGAGTATTGTCATTTTATAATTTTGAGGGTGATTTAATATTGATTATTAAACGGGCTTACCTATTTGGTCGATATCATCTTCCACAGTTTTATATCTAAATAGGTTTACAGCAACTAAATAGAGTCCTATGATTATTGATTTTTTTAAACTTTGATCGGAAAAAATTCCGAATAACATATTCCATATAACCATTAAAAAAAACCATAAAAATATAGGGAGAAATGTAATGTTAATAAGAAGAACTGATTTCCGGTGTTTTTCAATTAATGCAATGGTAATTACGATGTTTAAAAGTAAAAATAACAACAACCAGAGCAGGTCACCTAAGCCAAAATTTCTTTTTTGTAACTGAAACAATCTTATAATTAAACCAAGAGAAATTAAACTATGGAAAATTAATGCTAAAACAAATAGCAGTTTATACTTAAAGACCCTATGTTTCAAAGTTAGGCATTCATAAATTCCAGTACCGCATCAGAAATGTATTTTAGCTGCTCATCATCGAGTTCGGTATGCATGGGAAGAGAAATTACTTCACCTAAAAGTTTATCAGTATTTACGAAATCTTTATCGTCACTGTCCTGAAAATAAGCTTTCTGTTTTCTCAGTGCAACCGGATAATAAATCATCGCCGGAATTTCTTTTTCAGTTAAAAACTGCTGCAGTTCGTTGCGTTTTCCGTTCAGGATTCTTAAAGTATACTGGTGAAAAACGTGTGTTGAATTTTCTGCTCTGGTAGGAATTAATATATAAGGATTTCCAGCAAAAGCCTCATCATAATAATCCGCAGCTTTTCTGCGTGCTTCATTATAAGTATCAAGAAGCGGAAGTTTTTTTCTTAAAACCGTCGCCTGAATACTGTCTAAACGTGAATTAACGCCAACTTCATCATGGTAATATCTTTCGTACATACCGTGATTTACAATTCCCCTGATTTTGTGGGCAAGTTCATCATCATTGGTGAAAATTGCACCGCCATCGCCATAGCAGCCAAGGTTTTTAGAAGGAAAAAATGAAGTAGTTCCGAGAATTCCCATCGTTCCGGATTTTTTAACCGTTCCGTCAGAAAAAGTGAAATCTGCACCAATTGCCTGCGCGTTGTCTTCAATAACATGAAGATTGTGGGCTTTAGCGACTTTTACAATTTCTTCCATATTGGCGCACTGCCCGAAAAGATGCACAGGGATAATCGCCTTGGTGTTCGGAGTAATCGCGGCTTTCAGGTTATCAATATCCATAGTGAACGTATCGTAATCTACATCAACCAAAACAGATTTCAGTTTAAGAAGATGAATAACTTCCACGGTGGCAGCAAAAGTGAAATCTGCCGTAATAACTTCATCACCTTCCTTCAAATCCAGCGACATCAGGGCAATTTGTAAAGCATCAGTTCCATTCGCACACGGGATAACGTGTTTTACATCCAGATAAGCTTCAAGTTCAGTTTGAAAAGATTTTACTTCGGGACCGTTAATAAATGCGGCAGAATCCAGTACATTAAGGACTGCGTTATCTACATCAGCTTTGATCTTATAATATTGACTCTGAAGGTCAACCATCTGAATTTTTTTCATAAGTACTCTATTTTTTATCCCGCCGGTAACGTGATTTAAAGTTGATAATTTTAAGAATGTATATCACGTCCGACATCCGGAATATTGCTCAAATTTAAGAAAATTAAATTTTGGGCGAAAGCAAAACGCAATATGTTTTGGAAAGTGTTCACAGTGCGACATAAATTCTTTAAAACTGAAAGCCGGTACAGTTGAAAGCCACGCTCTAATCAAAAAACATACTTTAGCGAAAATCAAAACATATATCGACTTATTTAGTGCCACTAAAATTTAATCACAAAAACTGCAATAATTTTTCAGCATTTTTACTAATTTTGAACGAATTTAATAATTACTGAAATGATTAAAAAAATACTTTCGGTTTTTGTTCTGATCGCTTTTACATTTGTAAGCGCTCAAACAGAACTGGTCTTCGTTTTCTTTAAAGATAAACCGAACAAAGCTGCTTTTTATGCAAATCCACTGTCCGAACTTTCACAGAAATCGCTTGACCGGCGGACAAAATACGGCATTGCTTTAAATGATCAGGATGCACCGCTGGAACAGACCTACGTTCAGAACATCAGGAATCTGGGATTTACCGTAACGGATTATTCGAAATGGATGAACGGTGTCGCGGTAAATGCAACCACTGCCCAAATTGCAACAATTCAGGCACAGCCTTACGTTCAGTCTGTAGAACGCTTCATTAAACATCCTACAGGTGGCGGAAAAACAAATCCTGAAAAGGTAAATAAGTTCGAAGTGTTTAATAATACCATTGGTAAAACCGATTTTAATTACGGAACAGGACTTTCCCAAATCAACCAGATTAATCTTCGTCCACTGCATGTTTCAGGATATACAGGAACCGGCGTAACGATCGCGGTGATCGACACCGGATTTCCAACCGTAAATACAGGATCAGCCTTTGCACGAATCCGGAATAACGGACAGATCAAAGGCGGATATAATTTCATCAGTAAGAGCAGTGATATTTACAGCACCGCGCTCAGTAATCACGGGTCCTACTGTCTGGGTGTGATTGCAGGTTATGTGCAGAATCAATATGTAGGTTCGGCGCCCGATGCAGATTTCTACCTTTATGCTACCGAAGATGCTTACAACGAAATTCCTGAGGAAATGATCTACTGGACTGAAGCAGCCGAAGAGGCTGACAGAAAAGGTGTTGATGTTATTTCGACCTCATTGGGATATTATGATTTTGATGACAGCCGCTATAACCTGCTGTATTCTGATATGAATGGTACCACTTCATTTATTGCGCGCACTGCCCAGATCGCGGTAGAAAAAGGAATTTTCGTACTGGCAGCCGCCGGAAATGAAGCGATGAAACCCTGGAAATATATCATTACTCCCGCGGACAATGAAAAAGTTTTTACCATCGGGGGTGTTACTTCTACAGGTGCGAGTTCTTCTTTTTCATCGTACGGACCTAATTCGGTGGGCGTAATAAAACCGGATGCCAGTGCACGCGGAACAGATACTGCAATGGGTTACAATAACGGTGCGACTTCTGGAAGCGGAACTTCATTCGCGACTCCACTTGCTGCAGGCGGCGTGGCTTGCCTGATTCAGGCCGTTCCTAATAGACCTTTACCGGTTTTAAGAAATCTTCTCAGGGAAAATGCTTCACTTTATCCGGGTTATACCGCGCAGATGGGTTACGGAATCTTAAATTTTGCGCAAACCCTAAGCGATGCCCAACTGGCCACTGCAGAAAGCACTACCAAATCAGGAATTAACATTTATCCGAATCCGGCAGTCAGTTATTTTACCGTTGAAACTTCGGAAAAAGTTTTATCTGTCGAAATCTACGATACTTTAGGACGGAAAATTCAGAACCTTCAGGATTCGAAAACCTATAATATTGAAAGACTGAGTAAAGGTATTTACTTTGTGAAAATAAAAACCGGTACCGGCGAGTACATTGAAAAGCTTATCAAGCAGTAAATAAAAAAGACCTTCAAATGAAGGTCTTTTTTTATGCTTAAAAGTTGCTGTGGTCAGCCTCTTCGATATATTGCGGCGAAAAATACGGCATCAAAATATCTTCAAAACTGTAAAGTCCCGGTTTTTTGGTTTTGATATTTTCAGCTACGAATACAACACCACTCCCAAACGCCTCGCGTGAGATTGATTCGTGAATAAGCCGCACTGTCTGGTAAGGAAATCCGAAAATAACCTCGTGTTTGCCAACGATTCCGCCGGCCCTTACTGAGTTTATATCGGTCTCTTCCAGTTCGAGTGCATTGGCAAGTTTCACAGCCGTGCCGGACAGGCCTTTCTTTTCTTTGAAATGTTCTTCATTGATTTCAATATCGACCCACGGAGCTATTTTCTTTAAAAACTGCGCTGCAAACAGCAGATAATTTACGCCCAACGTGATATTCGGGCTCCAGAAAACAACGGTTTTAGCTGAAAGTTTTTTTAGAAGCGCTTTTTCTTCATCACCATAATGCGAAACAGCACTGATGATTTTTATCCTGCGTTCCGCTGCAGACTCACCATAAACATAGATTCCGGTTTCGGACGAAAAATCGATAATAATATCAACAGGATGTTGATCAATAAGTTCAGGTATGTCAATTTTGGCCGCGGAGTAGATACGTCCGGGCTGATCGGATTCCACACCCAAAAATTCCGGTACATCCCGGCCTTCAAGTGTTGCGCTTCGGCGATACACCCACTCAAGCGAAAATTCTTTGTGTTGAAGTATAACCGCGGCTACAGCCTTTCCTGTTTTTCCAAATCCCAGTAATCCTATTTTCATATGTCCTGTTTTTTTTGATTCGTATTTGTTGGCAGAAACCTGAATTTTGCAGCAGATTTAAGCGAGCTTAATATACGAAATTTCAAATTAAATACAACAACACACTGACTACGTGGGTATTACAATTCGCTAATTGTGGCCTTTTTAAATTTTTCTTAAGATTTTGTCCATGGTTTTACCTTTCGCCAATTCATCAACGAGTTTGTCGAGATACCGGATTTTCTGCATAAGTGGATCTTCGATTTCTTCCACGCGATAACCGCAGATGACGCCGGTGATTTTAGAAACTCCGGGATTGAGTTTAGGCGCCTTATTAAAGAAATCCTCGAAATTTGTCTTTTCCTCAATCACTGTTTGAAGGCCGTCATTATCGTAGCCCGTGAGCCAGAAAATAATTTCATCAACCTCAGCTTTGGTGCGGCCTTTCGTTTCTGCTTTCGCAATATAGTGCGGATAAACGCCGGCAAAAGACATTTGATAGATGCGGGTATTTTTAGTGTCCATCTTAATAAATTTAGGCCGAGTTCCTGCTCGCATTGATATTCCCGAACAGCGACCGCATCACCAGTTTTTCATACGCTTCCCGGTTGCCTTCATTCTTCTGGATTTTCATCAGCGCATATTGCTGAATACTCAATAGCGGTAATACAATCTTTTCTCTGATCTTGACCGACTTTCTCGAAAGCGGCTCTTCTTCCATCAGCATTTTAAAGCCGGTTAATTCAAGCATCATTGATTTTGAAAGTTCATACTCTTCAAACAGCACATTCCAGAAACTTCCGAATTTCGCATTGTTTTTCATATAATACGTGAGCGGAAAATAAGATTTGTTCATGCTCATCATGGAATTCAGCACCAAGGTTTTAAAGAAATCCGACCCTTTGTAAAGCGCGTGTATCTCGTCAAACCTTCCCTGTATTTTCAGTTCATTCAAAGCAAAACCAAACCCGAAAAACCCGGGAACATTCTGTTTCAGCTGGCTCCACGACCCTACAAACGGAATCGCACGCAGATCCTCGAACTTGAGTTCGTTATTTCCGCCTCTTTTGCTTGGCCGGCTGCCGATATTGGTTCTTCCATAATATTCCAGCGTGCTCATTTCCTGCAGATACGGTACAAACATCGGGTGCGCCTTTAAATCTGAATATTTCCTGAAACTGATTTCCGCCAATTCCTGAATGAGATTTCTTTCCTTTTCTGTTAAATCTTTCTTTGAATTTTTGAAGACATCATTTTCAATTCCAGCGGTCAGAAGCTGTTCGAAATTATATTTTGCCTGGTCTTTATTCCCGAAAACACTCGTAATCGTCTGTCCCTGAATCGTGATTTCTATTTTATTGTTCGCAATGGTTTTTCCCTGAGAAGCGTAGAAATCGTGGGTCTTGCCTCCTCCTCTCGCTGGCGGGCCACCGCGCCCGTCAAAGAAAATGACTTTGATATTGTTTGCATCGGAGATTTTGGTGAGCTGTTCTTTGGTTTCATAAATTTCCCAGTTGGCTTTCAGATAGCCGCCGTCTTTGGTACCATCGGAAAAACCAAGCATAATGGTCTGTGCATTTCCTCGTCTTTCCAGATGTTTTCTGTAAACCGGAAGTTCATACAGTGCTTTCATTACGTTTTCACCGGCATCCAGACCTTCCATAGTTTCGAAAAGCGGAACGATATCGATGTTGATTTCCTCTTCGCTGTACCCGCAGAGCCTGAACATTCCAAACACATTCAGCACATCTTTCACCTCATCAGAATTTGAAATAATATAGCGGCTGAGGCCTCTCTCTCCATTATTCTTCTGAATATTTCTGATGTTATAAATGTTTTCAAGCGTGTCTTTGGTAATCCCTTCAAAATCGTTCGGGTCTAAAACAACATCCGTTTCCAGCAGCCATTCTATTTTATTTTCGGTGTTGATATTCTGCATATCAAGTCCGGATTTTTTGGCAATAATTTCATCGATTACGCTTTGATGAACGCGGCTGTCCTGGCGGATATCCAGTGTGGCAAAATGGGTTCCGAAGATTCTTACCCGGTCTTTGAAATCTTCAAGAAGATTTCTGAAAAGTCCGTTATGCTGTGCGGTCAGAATATGATCTGCTTCATTGATCCTGCTTAAAATATGCTCCGCTGTGATTTTTTCTTCCTTGAAAATCGCATCGTAAAGTTCATGACTGAACTGCTCGAGAACTTCAGAAACACCGCGGAAACTCAGTCTTCTTCTCAGGTTTTTCAGGTGCTCATAATAGGATTTAAGAACTGAAATATGCAGTTCCTGAGCCACTTTCTGCGTGATTTCTGCAGTAACGAAGGGATTTCCGTCGCGGTCACCGCCGGGCCAGAATCCCAGCTGAAAAATATCGTGAGGCGGCACAAAATGATCGTTGCCAAAAGAGTTTTTGATCTTTCTGTAAAGCTCGCCGATGGAATCGTAATAAACATATCTGAGGTAAAAAATAATACTCATCGCCTCATCCAGCGGCGTGGGTTTTTCTCTGTTCAAAAACGGTGTTTTACCGAGTTGCTGCAGAAGCATATCGATTTCCGTCACCGAATCTTTCATAATTGCTGACCGCAGATCGTGCAGAATCCGCTGTACAGAATTCGGGTAAAACTGAGTCGGATGCGCCGTGAAGACCACCCTTACTGCAAAATCTTTTATTTTCTTTCTGGTCGCTTCCAGCTGATGTTCCTGCAAAGCACGTTCGTGGAGTTGCAGCAGTGTCCCCGCTTCACTTTCCGAATGAAGTCCGGGAAATGCTGCGTCTTCAATACTGTCGAAAAGCACCACCTGCCTCTCGATATACTGAATGATTTTGAACAGCAGTTCGGTTTTCTGCGCTTCGGTTTCCAGTTCGGTGTGTTTGCTGAAAAATTCTTCTACAATCTCTTCCGGACTCTTTCCCTCTTCGTATCCTGCTTTGCTTTCTTCATAAAGAAAGGGCAGCAGCATACCGATATTAGTCATTTTATCGTAAGGCAAACTCATAAATAAGGAGTTGTAAATCTGGAACTTATTCTCGACGGTCTGTCTGAATTTTTCGGCTTTCTCTTCGTTTTGCATATAACAAATTTAATTCTTTTTAAAATTTGTTGGTCTGAATCTTTCTAAAATTAAAGAAATCGAAACAGAAATATTGTATCTTCATAATATGAAATTTCTCACCGTTTTGT
>JAANMT010001921.1_pt1 | contig 18837 bp, 19 predicted proteins | sample 7279711 | NCBI WGS metagenome assembly JAANMT01 (sample SAMN14094538, study PRJNA606508) | bioreactor metagenome | isolation source: A lab-scale SPAN reactor treating ammonium-rich wastewater day 1 | place: Ireland: Galway | collected 2017-01-16 | reverse complement strand
TGGGCACTACACCTATAAAACAGATATTGGTTATCCAAAAAGGAACCTTCATGGCGTGCACAGCGTACTTATTGCATGACTGTCGAATGGGTTGGTCGATCATAATCACTGGGAGTTGCGGAGGTTCACATGAAGAGAAGCAGTCTTGGTATGGTGTTGGCGCTGGCTGCCGTCGTGCTGGCGGCGTGCGGTGGAGTGGGTCAAGGGGCGGCAAGCTGCCCACAGGCAGGCCCTGACACGGCGCTGTTCCAGAACGAGGCGCAGGGCTACTGCCTGCTCTACCCCGCTGGCTACGCGGTTGAGGAATTCGCCGATGGCAGCGCGCAGATTACCAGCGCGCCGCGCGAGCTGGCGCCGCCCCAGCCTTTCGTGAGCATCCGGGTCACCCCGGCTGGTGGCCGCTCGGCGACGCAGGTTGCTGACGAGCTGGAAGCAGAATTTGCCGGGATGGAGTTGGCAATCGAGCGCAGCGTGATCGCGGTCGGCGGTGAAGACGCCGTCGTGCTCGACGGCCTGCCCGGCCAGGACATCAACCGGCAGGTGGTGGTCGTCCACGCGGACAAGCTCTACCACCTGACCTTCGTCCCGGCCAGCGAGGATTACGGCGACCTCTACCCGCAGATGGAGGCGCTGTACCGCACGGTGATTGACTCGTTTGCGTTTACGCCGTAGCAACCTCGAACCACAGCGCAGGGGTGGTTGCAGCCACCCCTGCGTTCTTCTCGCCTGGCGTGTTTGAAGCCTGCCGCAACCCACCGCTACAATCAGGGCATGGAAAATCCCCTCGTCGTGATCGCTGGCGCGCCCGGCTGGGCGGCACCGGCTGAGGCGCTGCTCGATGGCCTGGGCTGCCGCGTTAAGCGGTATGGCGGAAAATCGGGTTATGTTGCCCGGCTGGCCGACGACCACGCCGCGCTGGTGCTCGTCGATGGCGCGGAGGCGGACTGGCGCGCCTGGGTGACGACCCCGAAGGCCAGCCAGGCCACCCGCCGCATCCCGGTTGTGCTGGTCAGCGCCGACCCCGCGCTCGGCGAAGCGGCGCTGATCGCCGGGGCTGACCGGGTGATCGCGCCTGTCGATCTGGCGGCCCAACTGCCGGAGATGGTTGCCGGGCTGGCCCGCGTGCAGGCCGAAGATGACCGCGCGCAGTTGGCGGCGCAGTGCGCGCAGCCGCTCCCCGCGCAGGCGCGCCGCGCCGTCGAGTTGTTCAACGCCGGGGAGTACTACCGCCAGCATGATCTGTTTGAGGCGTTATGGATGGCCGAGCAAGGCCCGGTGCGCGATCTCTACCGGGCGATCCTCCAGGTGGGCATTGCTTATTACCAGGTGACGCGCGGCAACCGGCGCGGCGCGCTCAAGATGCTGCTGCGCGCCGTCCAATGGCTCAACGTGCTGCCCGACGCCTGCCAGGGGGTGGATGTGGGCCGCCTGCGCGCCGATGCCGCCCGCGTGCGGGCTGCGCTTGAGGCGCTGCCCGACGGCGACGACCTGCGCGGCTTTGACCGCTCGCTGCTCGCCAGGGTGCGCCTGTTGGGCGGGAGCGAGGCGGCCCTGCCGCGTGGCTCGGATGCAGAGAGCGCGTCATAGGGCAGGCCGGGCCCTGTGCCGCGAAGGGGCCGTTTGACACCCGCCCCGGAATCTGGTAGAACGGCTGTGCGACAGCCAGCCAGCACGGAGAAGACAGATTGGCACCCACACCCTACCCGCTCGATGCGCTGCGCGCACTGGCGCTGCACGCCCAGGCGCTCGACGTGCCGAACGGTGGCGAGCCTGCCCCCACCCCGGACGCCATCGACAGCCTGGTTGAGCAGTTGGGCTGCGTCCAGATCGACACCCTGCAGATGGTCGCCCGCAGCCAGTACCTCGTCATCTGGAGCCGCCTGGGTCGCTACGACCCCGCCGACTTCGACCGGCTGATCTACGCGCCCGGCCAGCGCCGCCTGTTCGAGCACTGGCGGCACGCCGCCTCGATCATCCCCTTCAGCGCCTACCGCTGGCAGATGCCCCACATGCGCTTCCTGCGCGAGACGCCCGCCCGCCAGTCGGCAATCTGGCTGGACGAGCCGGGCACCGACGCGCTGCTGGATGCAGTGCGCGAGCGTATCCGCGCGGAAGGGGCGCTGCGCGCAGCGGACTTTGAGCATGACGGGGCCAAGCGCGGCCCCTGGTGGGACTGGAAACCGGCCAAAAACGCTCTGGAGCATTTGTTCGCCTGGGGCGAACTGCTGATCGCCAACCGGGTCAACTTCCAGCGTGTGTACGATCAGGCCGAGCGGGTGCGGCCCGCCTGGGTCGACACGACCGAGCCGACCCACGATGAGGCCAACCGCACCCACGTCGAACAGGGTGCGCGGGCACTGGGCGTGTGCCGCCCGGCACAGGCCGCTGAGTACGCCTACCTGAAGCGCGGCGCGGCTGCGCCGCACGTCGAGGCGCTGCTGGCCGATGGGACGCTCGTCGAGGTGGCGGGCGAGCTGCTCGGTGGCGAGGTCGCTACGCTCGTCGTGCACCGCGACAACCTGCCGCGGCTAGAGCAGGCCGCCGATGGCGCGCTGCGCCCGCGGCGCACGACCTTTCTCAGCCCGTTCGACAGCCTGTTTTGGGCGCGCGGGCGCGACGAAGACCTGTGGGGCTTCCGGCAGGTGCTGGAGGCGTACAAACCGGAGAAAGACCGCATCTGGGGCTACTTCTGCCTGCCGATCCTGCACAAGGGGCGGCTGGTGGGGCGCTTCGACCCCAAGCTGGAGCGCAAGGCGGGCGTGCTGCGCCTGCGCGCGCTGCACCTCGAGCCGGGTGTCGAAGTGGACGAGGAGCTGACAGCGGACGTGGCGGCAGCAATGCGCGACTTCATGGCCTTTCACGCCGCGCGGGAGCTTGTCATCGAGCGCAGCCAGCCCCCGCAGTTCGGGGAGCGGCTGCTCAAGGCGCTGTAGGCCATGCTTCACCCGCCAGGCCCTTCGCTGGTAGAATAGACAGCGCGCATACCCGCGCTCGCATCCGGAGCACAGCCCATGCAGACCGTTGACGCCGACCGCACATCCCTCGCCTGGAAGCTCGCCCGCAGCCTGGCCCTGCCTGCCCTGTGGATGGTTATTGTTGCGCTGATGGCGCGCAGCTACTTCCTCGTCGATCCGCCCAACTCGGCGCTCACCGGCACCGCCGCCTACGGCCACAACGGCGAAAGTCATTTCCGGAGCTTCACCATTATGTCGTTCGTCGAGCTGGCCGTTTTCACCGCCATCCTGCGGCCCTGGTCGTACCGCCGCTCGATCTGGCGGGCGGTGGCCGCGCTCGCGCTGGCGATCGTCTGGCTCGGCCCCTCCTCGCTGATCACGATGCACGCCGGAAGCGTCGTCGCCCTGCACCTGCTGTGGGTGCTCATCCTGAACGTGCTTTTCTCCGCGCTGGCCGTCTGGACGCTCGTCGCGCTGCTCCGCCACCGGCGCGAGCCGCCCCCTGCCGCATTGCACGATGAAGGATAGCCCCCTGTGCTGTTCGCCAAGAAACGCCGCCTGATCCGCCGCTTTGCCCGTGAGGCGCAGAGCGGCATGGCCTCGCTCGTCCTGCCCGACCTGCGCTCAGGCGGCTGGCTGCGCGATGGCTCGCTGCGCGGCATCGACCTGGGCTTTGCCGATCTCTCCGGCCTCGACCTCTCCGGGGCTGACCTGCGCCGCGCCCACCTGGTGCGCGCCAACCTCAGCCGGGCGAAGCTCGTCCGCGCTGACCTGGCCGAGGCGAACCTCTCACAGGCTGAACTCTACGGGGCCGATCTCAGCCGCGCGAGCCTGTTCCTGGCCCGGCTCGACGGCGCGATCCTGCGTGACTGCGCCGTGACGGACGGCCAGCTTCGCCAGGCGAGCACGCTGCTCGGCGCAACGCTGCCCGATGGCCGCCTGTACGATGGGCGCTACGAGCTGCCCGACGATCTGGAAGCCGCCTTCGAGGACGAGGTGGATATGGGCGACGCGGAGGCGGTGGCCGCCTGGTATGGCGTGACGCTCGACTCCTACGAGGCGGGCCTCGCCTGGGCCGAGCAGCATGGCGACGAGCCGTTACGTGTTGCCACCTACCGGCCCTTCCAGCACGCCCGCCCGCTGATCCTCACCCCCCGTGCCCGCCTGCTGCGCCAGCTCTGCGGGCTGGGCGGCGGCCCGCCCGCCGAGGCGCTAGGCCGCATCGCTGAACTGGGCTGGCTCACAGATGGCTCGCTGCGCGGCGCGAAGCTCTACGAGGCGCAGTTGGCGGGCGCGCAGCTCTCCGGCGCGGCGTTGGCGGGCGCGCGCCTCGACCACGCTGACCTGCCGGGGGTTGATCTCGGCGGGGCCAACCTGCGCGGGGCCAGCCTGGAAGGCGCTGACCTGGAAGGCGCGTCGCTGGCCGGGGCCGACCTCAGCCGGGCAAACCTGCTGCTCGCCGCCCTCAAGGGGGCCGACCTGCGCGGGGCCGACCTGACCGGCGCGACCCTGCGCCAGGCCGACCTGAGCGGGGCGCAGCTTGACGGGGCGGTCATCGCCGACGCGTCGCTGGCCGGGGCCGACCTGACCGGGGTCGATCTGCGGGCCGCTGACCTCGACCTGGAGACAGTCGCGCTCCAGGCTGCCAGCCTCGACGGCGCTGACCTGACCGGCCTGGACCTGTCCGGCCTCGACCTGAGCGGAGCCACGCTGCGCGGCGCAAAGCTCACCGGCGCGCATCTTGACAACGCGCAGTTGGACGGCGCGCACCTCGAAGGGGCGCAGGTGACGCCCGCCCAGCTTGCCCGCCTCGACCGGTTGGGCGGGGCCACCCTTCCCGACAGCAGCCGCTACGATGGGCGCTTCAGCCTGCCCGGCGACCTGGCCGACGCAGAGCGCAATGGCGTCGACCTGGACAGCGCGGAGGAGATGGCCCACTGGTACAGCGTCGAGGTCAGGGAGTACCTGAGCGGGCAGGGCTGGGCGAGCGCCCACCTCGCCAGCCTGCGCCCGGACTCCTGAGGCAAGTCTGCTTGACAAGCCGGTTCCGGCCCCGGCTCCCCAGGTGATCCCGGCGGTGCCGTTATCAGCGACCAGGCTGCCAAGGAGAACTTCTCCCCGGTTGACGCGCAGGCCGACCGGATGCGCGGGTACAGACAGGTGTTCAGCACCGACTTCGCCGTTGTGTACGAGCGAGAAGGGTGGGACATCTGGCCTGCCGAGTGGTAGCCGGGTGCATTTCAGTTTAGGGGGGCTAATGCAGTAGCCATGCAGGCATTCCCTGCTTGCCCCCTCCAGGTTGAAATGCACCCCCCGCCGGATCGACCTTTCGTGCCTTCGGCCTTTCGTCACTTCGTGTTTCAATCCCCATCCGCTGTGCGCATGCCAGTTTCGGGGGGGCTAATCCAGTAGTCATGCAGGCATTCTCTGCTTGCCCCCTCTAAGTTGAAATGCACCCGTGGTAGCCCGTGTCGTTGCGCCTGGCTTGACAATCCGTCATAATGTATATGTGACGTGACATGCACGGTGAGCGTGCAGGCGCGTCGCAGTGTGGGGAGGGTACGATGAACGCGAGGCTGCGCTTCGGGAATTTGCTCGTCCTTCTTTTGATCCTGCTGCTTTCGCTGGCCGCCTGCGATGCGGTTTCCGCTAACCTGGCGCCAGACTCGCCCGGCGCGCAGACGCAGCCCGCCGGCGCCGGGATACGCCAGGCTGGCGACGACGACGATGATGACGACGGCGATCGGGGCAACACCCAGCGCTGCGACAATCCCACGGGCGGCCACCCGCAGGCCGCCCGCCTGGCAGCGAATATCGGCGTGTCCGCCGACGAACTCAACAAGTGGTTCTGCGCCGGGTACGGGATCGGCGAGATCAGGCTTGCCTACCAGACCGCCGCAGCGAGTGGCGAGAGCGTCGAAGACCTCTTCGCCCTGCGCGCCAGCGGCCTGGGCTGGGGCGACATCAGGGAAGACCTCGGCCTCATCGGGCAGGGCGATGATGACGACGGTGATCGGGCCAACACCCGGCGCTGCGACAACCCGTCAGGCGCGCACCCGCAGATAGGCCGCCTCGCCGCGACCTTTGACGTGCCTGCTGAGGAACTCGGCGAGTGGTTCTGCGCCGGGTACGGGATCGGCGAGATCAGGCTCGCTTACCAGACCGCCGCAGCAACCGGCGAGAGCGTCGAAGTACTCTTCGCCCTGCGCGCCAGCGGCCTGGGCTGGGGCGACATCCGCCAGAGCCTGGATCTCATCGGGCAGGGCGACGATGATGACTAGCCAGGCTCCGAGCAGCCGCTAGCCGGATTGTTGAGCTTGCTCCCTATGCCTGAATTACCCCGCGGTGCGGCAGGGCTGACGCGTCGCGCACGTCCTTCGTCCGTCCCATCCAGGAAAGGTCGTCCAGCCCCCCAAAGTGCTCGCGGAAGATGCGGTAGTACAGCATCTCCTCTTTGGAGTTGAGCGTCCACCCGTTGGGCAGCAGCCGCTCGCGGTGGAACTCACTGGTCGTGATCTGCTCGTCGGCGTGCTGCGCGATCAGGTCGCCCACGCCTGCCCCCTGCCAGAACTTGGCCTTGGCGCGCCACACCACGCCCTCCGGCAGCGCATCGACCACTGCATGCCGCAGAATCCACTTCTCGATCACCTTGCCGTTGCGGCGCACCTTGAGCTGGGCCGGGATGCCCATCGCGTAGCGCACCACCTCCAGATCAAGGAACGGTACATGCGCCACCAGCCCGTGCGCGCTCGCGCTGCGATCCACCCGCTGGAGCGCGGTGTTGTGCAGCCGCCCGGTGATGTCGTCCAGCTCGTCCGGCAGGTGGAAGGGGTGCAAATCCTTGAGGTAATCGTACCCGCCCAACAGCTCATCCGCCCCCTCGCCGGAGAAGACCGACCCGACGTGCTCAACTGCCCGCTGGGCTACCAGATAGTTCGTGAGCGACGAGCGCACCAGCAGCGCGTCGAACGACTCGAGGTGGTAGATCACCTCCGGCAGCGCCGCCAGCAGGTCGGCAAGCGTGACGGTGATCGCGTGGTGCTCCGCGCCAAGCGCATCCGCGACCTGCCGCGCAAACTCCAGGTCGGGCGCGCCTTCCACACCGCCGCCAAAGGTCACCAGACGGCGCACGTGAGGGCGCGCGAGCGCGGCCAGCACGCTTGAATCCAGCCCGCCCGACAGCCAGCAGCCCATTGTCTCACCGTCCACCCGGCGGGAGACGGCCTCCTCCAGCCGCAGCCGCAGCCCGAATGCGATCTCGTCCTCTGAGCGACCCTTCCGCTCGCCGCTTTCCCCCCGCGCGGACGGCTTCGCCTCGACGAAGGGCGAAAAGCCGTTCTCGCCGTTGGTCCAGGTGCCAGGCGGCATCTCATGCACGTCGCGCGTCACCTCAAGCAGCCCCTTGACCTCTGAGGCGAAGCACAGCACGCCATCATCCGTCCGGCCATAATAAAGCGGGCACACGCCCAGCGGGTCGCGGGCCGCGAACAGCCCGCCGCCGGGGAGCGCCGCCGTCAGCGCAAAGGGCTGCTGCTCGCGGCGCAGGGCTGCGGCGTCGGGCAGCGGCGGGTGCGCGCCGTCCCAGGCTGCCTGCTGGCGCAGAACCGGCGGCACAGGCGCAGCCTGCGCCTCCGGCCACACCGCGCCGAGCGTCGCGCCGTCCCCGTCGATGACCTTCGACCCGTCCCGGCCCCGGTGCGCCATTCTGTCCAGCATGCGCTTGACCTGTTCTCGTTCTCCGTCGCGGTGGATTCCGGCTATACCGGCCATGGTTCGATCCTTTCAACTCTTTGTGCGTGGTAAGCGCCCGGCCACCCGGCCCGGCCGCAGGCGCAAAAAAGGGGCCGCGATCTGTGTCCACACCTGCCAGGCACAGATCGCGGCCCGCGTTTCCGCAGGTCGGTATGCAGCGGCGCATCGATCCTCTGATCAGCGTGTGCGTTTGGTAGACCGGACGCTCAGTTCTCTTGCCCGCCCGGCGGCGTGCGCCTCCACAGGTGCGACAGGTATGTTCACAGCAGTTTGCCTCGCGGCAACAGCTTACACCGTCAGACTATAGCGCAACTTCTCCGCCCCTTCAAAGACGGGGCGCGTCCCAGCCCATCTCGTCCGGGAAGACGTTGGCGTACTTCACGCTCGTGCGCGGCTCGGCCATCATGTCGGCTGCCGCGTCGCGCCACGCGGCGTAGTGCGCCGTCTCTTTGTGGGCGGCTGCCCCCTGCTCGTCGCGGTACACTTCGACCAGCACGAAGCGAGCCGGGTCGTCTAGCTGCTGGATCACGTCAAAGCGTGCCACGCCCGGTTCCTCGACGCTGCTGCGCGCGTTTGCCAGCGTCGCCGCCTTGAAGGCCTCGACCTGCTCAGGCTTGACGCGCACATGCACATGGACAATGAACATACAACCCCCTTTCGATCATGCGACTCAGCCGGGCGGCCTGACAAACAGCTTCTCGGCCAGCGGGATGACGATGGTCACGAAGATGATCACCAGCGTGCCGTAGACGGGCTGGTACCACGCCTGGAAAGCGAACGGCCCGCCCAGCGCGAACACCCAGGCGACGAAGGCGATCGGCGCGACAACCGCCTGGAACACCGGCGCGGGCATGTTCGGCTCGCGGGCAGCGACCAGGATCCAGATCGGCGCGAGCACGAACAGCACGATCGACACAATCCACAGCACCGTTTCCAGCGGTATGCTGTCACCCGCCTGCTCCAGCGCGGCAGCGGCAGCCACATAGGCCGCCACGATCTCGCCTGGAATGTACTTGACCACTTTCGCCAGGTAGCCGTCCTCGTCTCGCCTGGGGTCGGCGGCCACATCCTGCGCGGTCACGACGCGCGGCCTGAACAATCCCATCGAAGCCTCCCATCAACAAAAGGAAAGAGTCATCTGCCTGCAGCCACCCGCCATGATAGCACCAGCCGGGGCTGCGAGTCCAGCGCAGCGCGGCAAGCGGGCGCATTTCAGTTTCGGGGGGCTAATGCAGTGGCCTTGCAGGCCTTTCCTGCTTGCGCCTTCCAGGTTGAAATGCACCCCCGCCGGATCGACCTTTCGTGCCTTCGGCCTTTCGTCACTTCGTGTTTCAACCCCCATCCGCTGGGCACATGCCAGTTTCGGGGGGCTAACGCAGTAGTCATGCAGGCATTCCCTGCTTGCCCCCTCCAGGTTGAAATGCACCGGTGGCCAGCGCCGGGGGACGGCTGTCCGCCGCCCCCCAACGCCATGCCCCTCGCCCCCCATTCGCTAAGGTCGCACGCCCTTCAGCACCTCGAAGCTCGCCGCGTGGCGCACGTTGGCGTCCACCCGCATGATCGCCCGGATGAACACCTGGTCGTACTCGAAGGCGTTGCCTGCCGCGTCGCTCGCGCGCAGTTCCAGCGCCTTGCGCTGCCCGATGACAAGCTCCGGCCAGCAGCCCAGGTAGACGGTCGAGCAGTCGCTGCTCGTGCCCTGCGTCTGGTTGATCGGGACGCTGGTCGTCGTGTAGACCGGGTAGCCCCACAGCGTCGGCGGGTCGCCGGGTGCGGATGGGTCAGCCCACAGGTACTTGTCGCTGCTGTCCTTGATCTGGCGCAGCGTGTTGACGGTGCGCGGGTGCACGATCCACCCCCGCCCCTCGGCAGGCACGTTGTCGGCGTCGAGCGCGTACAGCATGTCGGCCAGCGTGTCGAAGTCGGGCGTGCCGCCGTTAGCGCCCAGTGTGGCCGTGTCAACGTTCACGCCGCTGATGTGCTCCAGCCCCTTCGGGGTGTTGTTCTCCCCATCGCCGCGCAGGTACTTGGCGTCTTCTTCCAGCGCCAGCACGCGCGCCAGGTCGGCCATTACCAGCGCCTCGACCGCCGGGTCGCTGTCCTCGAACAGCTCCGCCGAGAGCTTGGTCAGCGCGGCCAGCTTCCTGGCCTGAAGCTCCACCTGCCCCCACGTCTGGTCAGACGCGCTGATCTGGGCGTTCTCGGCCACCCAGTAGGCGGTTGCCCCGCCCGTCTGCGAGGGGATTTGCAGCGTGTCGCTCGCCATCGGCACGATGGTCGCCCCGGCTGCGCGCACGGCAGCGCGGGCGCGCAGCATCTCGACGAGCTTCCCGCTGTGCTCGACGGGCACCAGGTAGCCGCCCGCCGTGTCGCTCCCCTCCGCCAGCGCCTTGCCCGCGATCTGGAAGCGCACCACGTCGAAGCGGCCCTGCCGCATCGCCTTGATCGCATCCACGAACGGCGTGCCGTTCGCCGTCAGCGCCGCTTCGCCCCGCTGCCCGATGACCGCGGGAGCCGTCCGCGTGAGGAACATCGCGCGTGGGCCAGGCTCGCCTTCCGCCTGTTGTTCGGCGGCAGTGTTCAGCTCCTGCCGGATGATGGTGCGGATTGTCATCTCATCCATCGTATTGTGTGCCTCCGTTGGTAGCTTGTGTCTGTCATGCCCCTTCGGCCTTGCCGGAGACGGGAGTCTCTCCCCGAACGCGTCCGCGCCCCTCAGCCCGGCGGCCTCAAACACCGCCTTGGCGTGGGCGACCTCTACCGCGTATGGGGCCCCTGCCAGCGCAGGGACGGCGACGGCAAAGGGATTCGCGGGCTGGTGGTCGCGCCCGTCGAGCAGCGACAGTTCGCCGATGGGCCACACCACGATGCGCCCGTCGGCGGCCACGCGCACCAGGTGCCCGATTGCCCCCGACGAGGCGCGCGCGCAGCCCTGTTGGGCGGCCTCCCACACCCGCCGCGCCAGCTTGCTCGCCCGGTCGAGCGCCACGCGGAACCACACACCATCCGCCCGGCGCTCCCAACCCACCTCCCGCCCGATCACCTGCGGCGCGCCCTCGCCTTCGGCCAGGCCGTGATAGTACACAACCGGGCGCTGCGGGATGCGCTCCAGCCACAGGTCTGTTTCCGGTGTGAAGAATTCGCCCTGGGCGTCTCTGCCGCCGTACGGCCCCCCGTAGGGCACGCCCAGCACGTCAAGAGTCCATTCGTCGTCTGCCGCCTGAACGGCTTTGATGGTCTGCACGGTGCTGCCTCCGTTCTGGCAGTTGGCTGTTGGCTGTTGGCAGTTGGCTGTTGGCTGTTGGCTGTTGGTAGTCGGCCAATCGCCAACCGCTAATCGCTAATCGCCAACCGCTAATCGCCAATCGCTAACTGGCACTCGCTGATTGCCTCGCCAAACGCGGCGAACACGTCCTCGACCGTCTGGGCGATCGCCAGCTCGTCATCGATGCGCTGCCGCAGCGCGGGCGGGATCACGTCCGAGCGGAAGTCGCGCAGCGGCTTGCCCGCCTTCACGCGCTTCACGGCGAACCGCTCCCAGCGCCCCAGCTCGGCGCGCAGGTGGCGCAGCGCCTGGCGGCTATCCGGCCTGGTCTGCGCCAGCCGGACGGGCTTCCGGGCGGGCGAAAACCCGCCTTGCTCCCCGGTCACGGGCGGCATCCCCAGTTCGGCGCGCACCTCGTTGCGCGTCACCAGCCCCGCCTGGTAGAGCGCCAGCAGCCGCCGCGCCTTGTCCGTCACCGATTCGCGCAGCGCGGCGATGGCGTCGGTGTCCCAGGCGAGCCGCGCGCCCTGCGCGCTGAGGTCGGGATAATGCGGCAGCAGCGCAGCGTTCAGCGCCCCGGCCAGGTAGTCAAGCTGCGGCAGAATGGTGTCTTCATAGAAGCTGGCCTTCTGCTCGCGGGCGGTGGCGTAGGTCATCGACTCCCACGCCCCGGCCAGGCCCGGCGGCACGCCAAACGCCGCGCAGATCGCCCGCCGATCCTCGGCGCGCAGGTCGGCCAGCGCCAGGTCGGTCGGCGGGAAGGCGATCGTCTGCCACTTCAGCCCGCCGCCGACGATGCCCGTCTTCCAGCGGTTGCGCGCCCCCTGAAAGAGCCGCGCCCACCACGTCCGCGCCCGCTCGATGTCCGCCTCGTGCAGCGGCTGATCGGTGGTCAGCAGGCCCGCCGGGCGGGCGTCGTTGGCGAAGAAGGCGGCCACGAAGCGGGCCGCGTTCAGGTCGGCGTTGACCTCGCTCAGCGCAACCGAGAGCGGGCTAAGCCCGCCCAGGTCATCGAGCGGGTCGAAGTTGCGGAAGGCGATCACCTCCTCCGGCGCGAGCGTGCGCGTCTGCCCGCCCAGCGTCTGCCGGTAGGCGGTCACCCCCCGCGCGCTGTCGGCCACCGTCTCGACCGTCTGCGGGTTGAGCCAGGCCAGCCCCCGGATGCGCCTCCCTGCCCCGGCAGCGCGCACCTTCAGCCAGTAGGCCACCCCCCAGATGTTGTAGGCTGCCTCGGTCGCGCGCAGCAGGTCGGCCAGGCCGGTGAACTGCGGGCCGGGCTCGCGCAGCAGGTCGAGCAGCGGGTGCGCGTCGATGCGCGCCCCGTGCCGGTCGGCCAGCGCCAGCGGAACCCCGGCGACGGCGTCGGCGCGCAGCTTGACGCAGCGGTAGGCCCACACCGCGCTGGCGTAGGCCTGCGCCAGGTCCCCGCGTGAGGCGGTCAGGTCGCCTTCCTGCCGCCGGAAGCCAAAGAAGGAGTCGGTGAGAGAGCCGCTCTTGAGGCGCACCTGGCGCGCGCGCCCGTCCGGCCCCACCCACACGCCCTGCGGCGCAGTTTGCATCATCCCCTCCGCGTGATTCGCCCCTGGGATTAGAACGTATGTTCTGGTATCTGCCGTTATTTTAGGCGACCGCGCGCGGCCTGTCAACCGCCCGGCGCTGATCGGGCGATCAGCGCCAGGTTAGGATTCGCAAACGGGGCGGGGGTTAGCCGATAACGCAAACGCGGAGAAGCTGCTCGCTCTCCGCGCCGTGTTGCCGGGCGTCAGCCGGGGCTATGAGCCGGGTCGCTTGAAGTAGTAGTCGCCCTCCGGCGTGATGTTGACCAGCTCCCAGCCCATGCTGCCGATGACGTTCAGCACGATGTGGATGGGCTTGTTTTCCAGCCCGTCGATCTTCTCGCCGTTGGCCCAGTATTCGTACCAGTCGTTGCGCTGCTGCTTGACAAAGACGATCAGGTATTCCCACTGCGCAGCCGGGATATCATTCAGTTGCCCCAGGAAGGAGGTCGGTGTACGCGTCGGTGAGTTGGCAGGGTGGATGGTCATGCACATTTCCTGTCAGATCGGGTTTCGTCAATACCCGGCATCCGCCGGGCCAGCACGGATGATACCCCATCCTGGGCGGATCAGGCCAACGATTCTCTAACGGTTTACCTGCGATACGGGGAACGTGCTCAGAAAAAGCTGATCACGAGTTGCAGCAGCACGCCGAGCAGTGAGACAACCAACCCGGCGACCGCCAGCCCTCTGCGCAGTTGGCCAACGCCGCTGCTCGTCAGCACCCACTTCACGGGGCCAACCATGAAGTTGACCTCAGGCACATTGAGGTAATCAGATATGGCAACCCAGATGCCGTACACCTCAGCCACTGTGCCGATGCGACCCAGCCACAACATCAGACTCTCGCTCATTACCTGCTCCAGCCAACACCCCTGAGCGCAGCATCGCCCAGGCTGCCCGCGCGCGAGTCCTATTCTGGCACAACTGCGCTTTTGAGGGGAAGGCAGCAGCAAGATCAGGAGAACTGTGCAACGTCCACCGGGCGCTCGACGACCATGCTCGCGCGATTCTGGCGGATGTGCTCAATAGCGTGCAGCGTCTCAGCGGTGAGGTAGCTCTCACCACAGTGGGGGCAGCTTACAACTGGCACATTCTCGATGACGAGCAGATTGTCGCCCTGGCCGTAGCTGCGCGTGATACGCCGGATGCGTGCGCCCGCCTTCCCGCAGATAGCACAGATGGTGGTTTCGTCTTGTTTGCTCATGGTCTATACACCGTGATGATAACCAGCTTGCCCGTCGGGCTGAGCTTGGCAACTATCTCGATCTCATCTTCCAGCCGTGTTCTGCCTACGATACAGTACTTCCATTCCCCAGTCTGCTCATCCTTCTGCCGTTCAACGATATCCCCGCCAAGGATTCCTTCCTCTACATCGAGGATTGTGTAACCGTCGTCAACCATCTCGTCTTCAGCGTGGAGCGTCATGACATACTCTCGCTGTCGGACCGTCTCCCGCATCCGCATCAGGACACGCTCAAACACGTGCCGCTCCTAGCTTAGGTGGGCGACCATATTATACCAGTGAAACATCGCATGCCGAGGGTTTATCAAGCAACTGCTGCGAATAGTCCATCAATACCCCCCGAACTCCTCGACCGCCTCGAAGAAGGCGACGATGTTCCGCCAGGGGATGCTCTCCTGCGGCTCCAGGTCGTAGGCCGGGGCGATGACCAGCCCACCGCCTCGCCCCACCGTCTCGATCCGCTCGCGCACCTCGGCCCGGATTGTCTGCGGCGTGCCCCACGACCAGCCTGCGGGCGTACCCACCGTCCCGAAGAAGGCCAGTTGGTCACCATACCGCTTCTTCAGCCGCGCCGGGTCCATCACGTCCGGCTGGACGGGGTTCAGCACGTCCACGCCGATCTCGATCAGGTCGGGGATGATCGGCTCGATGTTGCCGTCGCTGTGCCAGAAGATGCGCACGCCGGGCCGCGCAGCGCGCGCCGCGTCGATGATCGTCTTGACGCGCGGCTTGAACACCCGCCGCCACAGCGCCGGGCTGATCAGCATGCGCGTTGGCTCGGCTACGTCATCGTCCAACGCCAGGATGTCGATCCCGGCCCGCACCAGCGCCTGCGAGACGGCCAGGTGCATCGCCGTGAGCTGCTCCAGCAGGTAGTCGACCAGCGCGGGGTTGTCCACCAGGTCGATCATAAAGCGCTCAAAGCCGCGCAGCCGGTAAGCCGTCTCGAACAGCTCGCCGCCCAGGTGCGGGGGCGAGGCCATCACCGCGTAACCCTGCTCGTGCCACCGCTCGACGTCCGCCCTCAGCCGGTCGGGGTTGGCGCGCGCCATGAAGTCGGGCAGCGGCGCAGCGGCGATCTCGGCGATGGTTTCGGCATCGCCCAGCCGGGCGTGCCGCTCGATCTGCGGGTGGTAGCCCCAGTCGTGGTAGGTGCGCAGGATCGCGCGCGACCCGACATAGGCGTCGTCGGGCAGCGCGCGCAGGTAGGCCAGAAAGTCCGTTTGCTCGCCCGGCGCGTCAATCGACACAAAGCGGATGTCGCAGTCGAACACCTCGCCCGCCTCACGGCCAGGGTAGCGGTCGAATTCGAAAGGGTAGAAGTTGGCCATCCTGGGCACGCGGTCAGGCTGCTGGCGCTGGAGCGCGGCCAGCACACGCTCGCGGGGGTTCATGTCGCCTCGCTTTCGGGGCTGCGGCTCAATGCGCTCCTATCATAGCACAGCCAACGACCCCGCGCGTGCGCCCGGCGAACTGCCGGAGACGCAGCAGGATGCAAGACGGGTGTGCCAATCGCACTTCGGGTAGAATAACACCAAGAGGAGGCGCACGGGTGACCACGACAGCTATCTCTAAGAACGGTGTATCTATTCGGCTGACTGATGAGAGATGGGCGCACATCATCGAAGAGCACGCCGAGCTCACTGCTTGGCGACAAGGGGTGTTGGAAACGATTACACACCCCGACCGAGTCTTGGCAGGCTCAGCAGGTGAATTGCTGGCCATACGTGCCGCTGTGGAAGACAAGTGGTTTGTGGTTGTTTACAGAGAACTTGAGACGGATGGGTTTGTCATCACCGCATTTCTGACCAGCAAGACGCGGTCGCTGGACAGGAGGATACAGGTATGGCCGTAGGAAACCTTCATGATTACTTGAAGCTGCTCCCCGCGCTTAGAGGGCTTCCACAGAATACTGTGTGGCTCTCATTTGACGAAGAAGCCGACACGTTGTATATCAATTTCAAGAAACCCAGCGTCGCCACTGACAGTGAACTGACCGACGATGACGTGATTATCCGCTACGAGGACGATGAGATCATCGGCCTGACTATCCTGCACGCCAGCCAGCGATGAGCAAAGCGGGCTGCATACCCCATCAACCAAGAGGAGGCGCAGCGACCCTCTGGCAGCTTCTCCCCCAAGCGATGCCGCCAGACGCGCTGGCCTCCTCTCGATGCTCTGCCTGATATTTCTCAGTGATCGCGATAGTTGCCGGCCTCGCGCAGGTCGATTTCGTTCCCTGCCGCACCAACAGGGGTATAGTCCCTGTGGTAGTCGTGCGCCCAGCGGTCGATCTCATGCCCCGACGCCTCGCCAGCCGGAGCCGCGCTCACTTGCGGCACGCCCTGGTAGTCGCGCGCCCAGCGGTCGATCTCACGCCCCGACGACCCGCCAGCCGGAGCCGCGCTCACTTGCGGTACGTCCCGGTAGTCGTTCGCCCAGCGGTCGATCTCACGCCCCGACGCGCTGCTGGCCGGAGAGACTTCGGCTGCCGGGGCAGAACCCTCAAGCGGCGCGGGCTGCGCTGCCGGGCTGATTTCCGGCCCGCTGTTCACGACGATCAGCGCGGTCAGAACTGCCAGAACCACCACGCCGACCCCAACCAGAATGATCATCAAGCTCTTGACTGGCGCTCTATCCAGTACGCGGTTCATCTCACCATCCTCCTTGGGCTTCTTCGCTCATCGCTCGTTCGAGTTCGTTCTGGAGACTGTACAGCACCGCAAGGGGCGTGTAACCCTTCCTCCGGGCCGGAAAAAGGGGGGAAAAAGTGAGGGTAGCGCGCACGCGAAGCTGATTCGTGTTAGAATTCTGACAAATGTGGTGGTATTTGAGATTGGTGGTGCGATGGCCGAAGTGAGCGCGCTACCCGATGGGGTACTCCTGGAATCGCTGACCTGGCGCGAGCAGGATATCCTGCGCCTGCTCGCCGAGCGCCACTCCAACCAGGAGATCGCACACGCCCTGGGTCTCGAGTTGACCACCGTCAAGTGGTACAACCGGCAGTTGTTCGGCAAGCTGGGCGTGGGCAGCCGCCGCGCCGCCGCGCTGAAGGCCAGGGAATACGGCTTGCTGCATGAACCGCAGGCTGCCTCCGATATACAGGGAACCCCTGGGCACAACAACCTCCCGGCGCAGGTCACCTCGTTCGTCGGGCGCGAGCGCGAGATGGCCGAGGTCGGCCAGCTGCTGGAAGCCGCCCGCCTGCTGACCCTCACCGGCCCGCCCGGCACGGGTAAGACGCGCCTCGCCCTGCAGGTGGCTGGCGGGCTGGCCAGCGCGGGCGCATTCGATGATGGCGTGTTCTTCGCCAACCTGGCTCCCATCAGCGCCCCCGACCTGGTCGCCGACACCGTCGCCGCCGCGCTCGGCGTGCCGCGCGCCGCCGGGCAGCCCCTCGCCGGGCGGCTTTGCCCACTACCTGGGGCCTAAGAAGCTGCTGCTGGTTATCGACAACTTCGAGCACGTCATAGAAGCTGCCCCGCTGCTCGCGGAGCTGCTAGCGGCTGCGCCGGGGCTGCGCGTCCTCGCCACCAGCCGCGAGCGTCTGCAGCTCTACGGCGAGCAGGAGTATCCCGTCCCGCCCCTCATGCTGCCCGACCTGGAACATCCCCAGCCACCCGCTGCCCTCCTGCAGGTCGAGGCGGTGGCGCTTTTTGTGCGGCGCGCGCAGGCGGTCAGACCCGGCTTCGCGCTCAGCGACGACGACGCCTCCGCCGTGGCCGAGATCTGCGTCCGGCTCGACGGGCTGCCCCTCGCCATTGAACTCGCGGCTGCCCGTATGCGGCTCTTCAGCCCGCAGGCGTTGCTCGGCCAGCTGGTGAGCCGCCTCGCTGCCCTGCAGGGCGGCGCGCGCGGCCTGCCTGAGCGCCAGCGCACCCTGCAGGCCGCCATCGCCTGGAGCTACGAGTTGCTCAGCGACGCGGAGAAGACTCTCTTTGCGCGCCTGTCAGTCTTCCAGGGCGGGCGCAGCATCGAGGCGGCGCAGGCGGTGTGCGGCCCCGACCTCCCCCTCGACGTGCTCAACGGGCTGGAGTCGCTCGTCAACAAGAGCCTGCTGCGCGCAGTCGAAGGCCCGCACGGCGAACCGCGCTTCGTCATGCTCGAAACCATCCACGAGTATGCGCGCGAGATGCTTGCCCGGATGGGCGAGGACGATGCCCTGCGCAGGCGTCACGCCGAGTATTTCACGGCGCTGGCCGAACGAGCGGAGCCGCACACGCGCGGCGGCCCCGACCGTCTCTACTGGCTGCGGCGGCTGGAGGCTGACCACGACAACCTGCGCACCGCGCTGGTGTGGTCGCTGGACGGCGGCGATGTGGTGCTTGGCCTGCGCCTGGTAGGCGCGTTGGGCCATTTCTGGAGAGATCAGGCGCGCTTCACTGAAGGCCAGCGATGGACGGCGCGCGCGCTAGGAGCCAGCAGCGATGCATCCCCGCCAGTGCGTGCAGCCCTGCTTTTCACGGCTGGGCTGACCGCCTTCCACGCTTACGATCCGGTCAACGGAAAACGGCTGCATGAGGAGGCGCTGGCCCTCTACCGCGAGTTGGGCGACAGGCGCGGCATAGGCTGGACGCTTGCTTTCCTGGGTGTGCAGTCAGTTGGGCAGGCGGATGAGTACGAGGCGGCAGTGGCGCTGGTTCAAGAAGGCATGGCAATCTTCCGCGAGGCAGGCGACCGGGGCGGGGTGGCCCAGGCACTCAACAGCCTGGGAGAGTTGGCCCGCGTGCACGGAGACCTGGCGCGGGCGAAGCAGGCTTACGAGGAGTGCGTGGCCATCGCACGCGAGATGGGCGACATCTTTCGCGAGTGGCACCAGTATTACAATTTGGGTCACATAGCGCTGCAAGAAGGAGATGCTGCGGGTGCGGTGGCGAGGTTTGGACAGTTTCTGCTGACTTCCATCCAGTCCGGGATCAGGCATGAAGCGGCCTACGGCCTGTACGGGTTGGCCGGTGCAGCCGCCGCCCTTGGCCAGCCGGAGCAGGCCGCCCGGCTGGTCGGCGCTGCCGAAGCGCAGTACAGGACGTACAGATACACACCTTGGCCCATCGAGCTTGACGC